>Ga0302270_10002391_pt1 | contig 18334 bp, 10 predicted proteins | sample III_Bog_E2_3_FD_198773 | JGI IMG/M metagenome (GOLD analysis project Ga0302270, IMG submission 198773) | Peat permafrost microbial communities from Stordalen Mire near Abisko, Sweden - III_Bog_E2_3 | ecosystem: Environmental > Terrestrial > Soil > Wetlands > Peat | place: Sweden: Abisko... | reverse complement strand
TTTTGTTGGAAAAGATTTTTGGTTCCGCGCACACCGGCATGGATGATCTTGCGACAATTATTTTTTCCAGCGGCAGCACCGGCGAGCCGAAGGGCGTCATGCTCTCGCAATTTAACCTGCTCGCCAACATCCAGCAGTGCGGCGAAGTCATCGCGCTCGACGAAAACCAGCGACTGCTCGGCATCCTGCCGTTTTTTCATTCGTTCGGTTTTACCGTCACGCTTTGTTTGCCGATCGTGCTTGGAACCGGCGTCGCATTTTATCCGAATCCGCTCGATTCCAAAGGCGTGGGCGCGATGGTGCGCGAAAATAAAGTCACCGTGCTGCTCGCCACCGCGACCTTTCTGCAAATTTATCTGCGCGGCGTCGCGCCGGAAGACTTTGGCGGACTCAAACTCGTCGTCACCGGCGCGGAAAAATTGCCGGAACCGCTCGCCGCTGCGTTCGAGGCGCGCTTTGGCATCCGCCCGTTTGAAGGTTACGGCTGCACGGAATGTTCGCCCGCCGTGGCCGTGAACACTTGGGATTATCGCGCCGCCGGATTTTATCAGGTCGGCGGCAAGCACGGAAAAATCGGCCAGCCTGTGCCCGGCATGTGCGTGCGCATCACTGACGCCGAAAATCCGTGGGGTGGAAAAATCCTGCCGCCCGGCGAGGCGGGAATGTTGCTCGTGCGCGGGCCGAACCTCATGCTCGGCTACCTCAACCAACCGGAAAAAACCGCCGAAGTTTTGCGCGACGGCTGGTATTGCACCGGCGACGTGGCGTTCCTCGACGACGACGGATTTTTGCAGATCACCGGGCGACTGAACCGCTTCAGCAAAATCGGCGGCGAGATGGTTCCGCAGTTGAAGATCGAGGAAAAATTACAAGAACTCGCGGGCGCGGCGGAAACCACGTTTGTCGTCATCGGCGTGCCGGATGAAAAAAAGGGCGAACGGCTTGTCGTGCTGCACAAGCTCGCGGACGCTGAACTTGCCATCGTGTTGGAAAAATTTGCCGCCAGCGATCTGCCGAATTTGTGGAAGCCGAAGGCGGATGCGTTTTACCGCGTGGAAAATTTTCCGATGCTTGGCACCGGCAAACTGGATTTGCGCGGCGTCAAAGAACTCGCGCTAAAATTCTCAACCACGGGTTCGCCTGCGCAGCAATAAGCCGCTTCCTAGTATGATTAAAGATATCGTTGCTGGTTCCGGCACAGCGGTGGTTGAAAACGAAATGTCATCAATCAAACCTTGGTAATAATTTTCTCCACCCTGACTGGACGGAACATTAACGCCAATCGAAAGTGTTGATGTTTGGCCAGCCCATTCCGAAATGTTTCCAGCTAGCTCGGTATAGCTACCGTAATTGGCGAGTGCTTGTAACGCAATGTTTTGACCGCCTATCGTAACAAAAAACTGTCCCGGTAAATTTGAGGAAACTTGAAATGCCATCACATCCGCCACCTTGAATTGTATTGATTTAGCCGTAAATGGCACCAAGCCCGTTTGAGATACGCTTGCGACCGCTGAACTGGGATAACTGAAGGATGATGAAGAAAGAAAAAGACTGGTCGTGCCAGCAATTGGTGTAAATAGTGTTGTAGAAGTTTGAAGGGATACCGTGGTTGCATCTAGCACATAGTCGTTTAATGTTACGCCTGTTTGATATGGGCCGCAGGTCGCGGTCCAAAATGGAATGGAATAATAGTCATCTGAATTTCCACCACCATTAGCAGCATTTCCTAAATCAACAGGAGTTGATTCAAAGCCCAGATTTTGAAATGTGCCTTGGCCATTTGCGGTCGAAAATAAAACAAACACCGATAGAAACATGCCAGTGATTCCAATCAGTGTTTTCATGTTGGAATAATTTAGGATTCTTCGTTTAATTCACAAGGGAATAAACTCGTGCTGGATTTCTTTTCCGTCCAAATGTAAAATCGCCACGCTGCGTTCCGCGCCGAACTTGGGCTTGCCCGCGTAACCGGGATTGAAAAAGAAAACGCCGTCCACCATCTGCGCAAACGGCTTGTGCGTGTGACCAAAAATAACGGCGTCCGGCTTTTGCTGGCGAATCTGTGGTTCAAGGGTTTCCGACAACGCCCACGGATTCGTGATGTGATGCACGAGAAATTTTTTCTCCGCGAGCATCACGGTTTCCGTGAGCTTGAACGGCAGGCCGACATCCACATTGCCTTGCACGACGGTGGCGGGCGCGATGAATTTCAACTCCAGTTCGATCACCGGATTGCCGATGTCGCCCGCGTGCAGAATATGCTCCACGCCGGCAAAAAGTTTTTCCACGCGCGGGTCGAGCCAGCCGTGCGTGTCGGAAATGACGCCAATTTTCACGCCTTGGCTTCCTCCGGTTCAGCTTCAGTTTTACCTTCCGCTGCCGGTTCGCGCGCACCCGCAGTTTTTTCGGCGGGTGATTCGGCGGTGAGTTTTTCGGCGGCGGCAAAGAGCGCGGTGAACAAGCCGCCGCTCAAAAGCGTGTTGCGGAAAAATTCCCACGTCGAAGGATAGCCGCCCGTGCCCTTGGTCAACGCGATGATCCAGCCCGCGAGGTTTTTGGTGTATTCGGGGTTGTGAAACGGATTGAACAGCCACGACGCGGTGTTGGTGATGAAATAAAATAAAATAGCGCCGAGCAGGCCGCCGCCGAGCAGGCCGATGAAGGATGATTGCGGCTTGAACCGGCGTCCGAGAAAAATCAGCATGGCGTAGGCGGCGTAATTAAAAAATAAATTTTCCAAATCGGCCAAATCCCAGACGTTGATGCCGTGGCTGGCGTAATAACAATTCAGCGCGATGTCGGTCGCGAGCATGACGCCAAGCGTCAGCCACCACACCATCGCGCCGCGAAAATAAACGCCGGCGCAAAACGCAAACGCATACGCGACGCTGAAATTCCACGGCATCAAGTGCGGAACCCGCGACAGTGCGAACACCACCACAAAAATCGTGGGCAGGAGAATTTTGCCTTTCATTGCGGGAATTTTAGCGGAACGGAAATGCTGTTTCAAATTCGGAAATCAATTTGATGACAGAAAATCAGAAGCAGAAAATCGTCAGCTTTTTCGGTCCGTGCGCGCCCAAAACCAAAATGCGTTCGATGTCGCCGGTGCGACTGGGGCCGGTGATGAACGAAATCATGCTCGGATAATTGGCCGCGTATTTTTGCTGCAACAAGGCGAACGCAGCGGGCAAGTCGGCTACAAGCTGTTCGCGACGTGCGATGACGATGTGATGCGGCGGCAGCACGGACAATGCGCGTCCGCCCGCGCTGCGGGTCGTCACCACCACGCCGCCGGTCTGCGCGATGAGCGCGTCGCATTCGGTGATACCGGCGTCGCATTTTTCCATTTCCTGAACGTCGTAGCCTTTGTCTGTTTCCAAAACCGGCAGGCCGAGCGATGCGCTGGCGAAGTTGCTCAACTCGCCGCCGTGGCTCGCGAAGCGCGACCATTTTTCGTCATTGGCAATTTTTTTTAGCGCCGCCGGCAATTCCGCACGGCTGGCGAGTAATTGAAAATCCGCCTTCAAGTCGGCGGCGTTTTTGGTGAACAAGGCGAACTGCTCCGCGCTGCTCTCGCCGACGGACGGCAGCCATTCGCGTGCGTGGCTCGCGGGTGATTCCGTCGTCGAATGCGCCGACGTTTCGTCATGCGAACCGGGCGGGGGAGCGGAAACTTTCAAGGCCTCGCGGATGCGGCCCAGGATTTTTTCGCGCTCGCTCAAAATTGTTTCTACATTTTTCATTCGGCCTGTGATTCTTTTCGTTTCGCCCACCATTCCTTGAAGGATTCGGGTGCGATGGGCGGCAGGTCGCGGGTTTTCGTCCATTGGCGGGCGGGGTCAATGACGCCGCCCGTGACCAGTCTTTGCAGCGGTTGCGTAAGCCGGCCAAATTTCTTTGCGAACGACCAGAGGACTGGCCTGCTCGCGACGAAGGCGAAAATTTTATATGCGAGCCGCTCGAAAAATGCCGGTTCGCTGGCGGAGGCATTGCGGCGGTTTTGCAGCAGATGATGGTGCAGATCAATTTTCACCGGACACGCTTCGGTGCACGCGCCGCAGAGCGAACTCGCGTTGGACAGATGTTTCCAATCCTGCAAGCCGCGCAGATGCGGCGTGATGACCGCGCCGACCGGCCCGCTGTAAGTCGTGCCGTAAGTGTGGCCGCCGACGTTGCGGAAAATCGGGCAAACATTCAGGCACGCGCCGCAGCGGATGCAGTGCAGCGAGTCGCGCTGCTCGGCGTCGGCGAGGAGTTCGGTGCGGCGGTTGTCGAGCAAGATGACGTGCCATTCCTCCGGGCCGTCGCATTCGCCGGGCTGGCGCGGACCGGAATACATCGTGTTGTAGCATGTCATCGGCTGGCCGGCGCCGGCGGTCGCCAGCATCGGCAGAAACAGCGCCAGGTCGCTGAAACGCGGCAAAACTTTTTCGATGCCCATCAACGTGATCATCGTCTTCGGCAGCGCGGCGGTAAGGCGCGCGTTGCCCTCGTTTTCCGTGATGGAAATCATGCCGGTCTCGGCGATGGCAAAATTTCCGCCGGTGAAACCGACATCAGCGGTGATGTATTTCTGCCGCATCACGCGACGCGCGACCATCGTCAATTCTTCTGGCGAATCCGACGGCGCGTCGCCCAGTTCTTTCTGGAACAGATCTTTGATTTCGCCGCGCGTCAGGTGCATCGAGGGAAAAACAATGTGGTACGGCGGTTCGTGACGAAGTTGCACGATGAATTCGCCGAGGTCGGATTCGACGACGGTAAAACCTTCTTTTTCGAGCGCGTGATTCAAATGAATTTCTTCACTCGTCATCGCCTTGGATTTGATGATGGTGCGGGCTTTTTTGTCGCGAAGGATCTGCGAAATAATTTCGCGCGCCTGCACGCCGTTACTCGCCCAATGAACTTTCGTGCCGCGCGCTTCGAGCTTGCTCGTCAACGCGACAAGGTGTTCGTCCAAGTGATTGATGGCTTCCCATTTAGTTTCGGCGGCGGCTTGGCGCGCGGATTCCCAGCTTTGGAACGCGGCCTTGCGCTTGTCGCGCACAACTTCGTAACTGCGCAACGCCGTGCGAATGACCGAGCGATGGCGCAGGTCGCGTGACTTCTCGCTGGCGCGCGTTTTGAATTCGGAGACGAAGCTCATTGCTGGTTGAGCACCTCGGCGAGGTGAATGGTTTTAAGTTTGCTGCCTTGGCGCGACAACAAACCTTGGATGTGCATCAGGCAGCTCGAATCATTTGAAACGATAAAATCCGCACCGGTCTCGGTTGCGGCGGCGCATTTGACTTCGCCCATCGCGGTGGAAATCATCGGAAATTTCGCGGAAAAAGTTCCGCCGAAACCGCAGCAGGATTCCTCCTTCAGCTCGACAAAATCCAATCCGACGACCTTGCTGAGCAAAGCGCGCGGCGCGGTTTTGATGCCGAGTTCGCGCAGGCCGTGGCAACCGTCGTGAAACGTGACCTTGTGCGCAAATTTCGCGCCGAGGTCGGTCACGCCAAGTTTGCTGACGAGAAAATCGGAAAATTCCCACGTGCGCGCGGCAACTTGTTTCGCCAATTCCGCCTGCGGAGTATTTTTGAAAAGTTCGGGATAAAACTTTTTGATCATCGCGCCACACGAACCGGAACCGATGACGACAGCCTCGGCGCTTTTCAATTTTTCCAACACCGGTGCAGCGATGGTGCGTGCTTCGTCCCAATAGCCGGAGTTGAATGGCGGCTGGCCGCAGCAGGCGATTTCGTTTGGGCAAACAACTTTGTGGCCGAGGCGTTCGAGAATCTCAACCATGCTGATGCCGGCGCGTGGGAACAGCGCGTCCATGAAACAGGGAATGAATAAGGTGACGGTCATGTGATCGTGACGTGACTATTTTCCCCGACAAACCGAGGCGCGTCATTAAAAAAATGCGTGGTGCGCTGGTTTATTCTGTAGTGAGAAAAACTAGGTGCCTCCGGCAATTGAGTTTTTAAAAAATCTTGCCCCGGATTTTCGGGTCTGTCAGAATCAGCTTTCGCGGTGAAATGTTTCGCCGTGCTAGATTTCGCCTCGGTAGCTCAATGGTAGAGCAGTTGACTCTTAATCAATTGGTTTGCGGTTCAAGTCCGCACCGGGGCACCATTTTATCAATGATCTAGAGGGTTTTTGTTGCCTTCAGGATTGCGGTTCGCGCTGCGCCTCAAAAACACCAATCTGTTTTGGGGAATTATTTGCGCGGCGATTTGTTTCAAGTCGCTTCCATTTATATTCCACCGGCAGGATGGTCGAGCGGGTGTTGATTTGCGTTAACGAGTATTTTTTATCGCCTCGCCGCCGTTTGTTTCAAGCGTTCGTGGCGAGCCCGCACACGCTATGCGCATTGGACGCAAATTGATGTGTTCTCGAACCTCTGAAATTCTTGTGCCATGCCCCATCGTATGTGGGGTGAACACCCCATATCATCTGACTTCGAAAAAGCGGATTCTTATAGGAGAAATCATTTCTATAATAGCCGAATTATTTTGTTGAGCACGAGCGCACCTCGTTGAAAAGATGATTATACAGAACGCCCATAATTGATGGGCTGAATGGTAGGAATACCTCTGGTTGGATTTCTGCGGCAAAATAGTGGCAGAAATTGCGGTTGAAAGTATGGACACCATGCAGACACTGCCATTGCGCTTTCAAAACTGGGTGACCGATCTGCGGCGGGTGCACCCCAGCGTGGGTGAGCCGCCCTTGCGATCTGAGTTGTTCAGCGTTGAACAACTTGCCCACCATGCCCAGACACTTGCGGCCAATCATCAGGTGGTCACCTGGAAAGGTTCCAGCAGTCTGCTGGCTAGGCTGACACAAAACGAGGACATCCTGCGGACCTTCAATCGCGCAACCCTCGTCGTAAAACCAGGCCGGCGCATCACGCCCGCCGCTGAATGGCTGCTAGACAATTTCTACCTGATCGAAGAGCAAATACAAATGGCCAAACGGCATCTTCCGCGCGGCTACAGCCGGGAACTGCCCCGCCTCTTGAACGGTGCCTGCGCCGGGCTGCCGCGCGTCTATGACATCGTACTGGAATTGATCTCGCATGTGGACGCGCAAATTGATGCGGAACCGCTCAGCGCCTTCGTCGCCGCTTATCAAACGGTACATTCCTTGAAGCTGGGAGAGTTGTGGGCCATTCCCATCATGCTGCGTCTGGGCTTGATTGAAAATCTCCAGCGCGTCACCACCCGGCTCACCGTCGCCCGGACGGATCGCGACCTAGCGGATTTGTGGGTGAACCGGTTGCAGGAAATGGCGGAGAAAGATCCATCGCATCTCGTCATCGTGGTCGCTGACATGGCGAAATCTGATCTGACCTTGTCCAGTTCCTTCGTGGCGGAATTCTGCCAGCGGCTGTCGCGGCAAAGCCCGGTGCTGCATCTCGCGCGCAGCTGGCTCGAACAACGGCTGGGACAGCTCGGCTTGTCCATCGAGCAGCTCGTCCAGTTGGAAACCCAGAATCAGGCCGCCGACCAGGTCTCCGTCAGCCACAGTATCACCAGCCTCCGTTTCTTGAGCGCCATGGACTGGAAAGAGTTCGTGGAAAACCTGAGCCAGGTCGAATTGATTCTGCGCGGCGATCCCGCCGGGGTTTACCACGCGATGGATTTTGCGACCCGCGATCGTTACCGGCATTCGGTCGAATTTCTGGCCCGGCAAAGTGAACTTTCGGAAGCGGACATCGCGCAGCGCGCCGTCCAACTGGCCGCTGACCGTGCGCGCCAAAATGGCGAAAGCGATCGCGCCGCCCACGTTGGTTTTTATCTGATTGATAAAGGCCGGCCCGAACTCGCGTGGCTGGCCAAAGTCCGGTGGCCGTGGCCGACCGCCATGGAACGCAGTATCCATCGCTTCCCACTGGCATTTTACGCGGGCGGAATCGGTTTGCTGACGCTGCTGGCCACGCTCGGATTTGTGCGGCAGGCGCTGGCGCTGGACGTGCAGGGCTGGAAACTAATTTTCTTCACGGTGATTTTTTTGCTGTGCGCGAGCCAGCTGGCCGTGGCGCTGATGAACTGGCTGTCCACGTTGCTGGTGAATCCCTGCCGGCTGCCGCGCCTGGATTTTTCCGCCGGCATCCCGGCGGAATGCCGCACGATGGTCGTCGTGCCCACGATGCTCACGAGCGTGGCGGGCGTGGATTGCCTGCTCGAGACCCTGGAAATTCATCACCTTGCGAACCGGGATCAACATCTGCATTTCGCGCTGCTGACGGATTTCCGCGACGCGCCGGCCGAAGCGCAGCCGGGCGACGGGATATTGATTCAACGTACGCGCGCTGGCATCGAATCGTTGAACAAAAAATATTCTTCCGCCGAACAAAATCTTTTTTTTCTGTTTCATCGTCCACGCCGGTGGAGCGCCGGCGAAAACTTGTGGATGGGCTACGAGCGCAAGCGCGGAAAGCTTATGGAATTCAATGCGCTCCTGCGCGGCGGCGCGCCCGGCTGTTTTTCCGAAATCGCCGGCGAGACCGCCATCCTGCCGAAAATAAAATATGTCATCACGCTCGACACTGACACGCAGTTGCCGCGCGAGGCCGCCCGTCAACTCGTCGGCACGATGGCGCATCCGTTGAACCGGCCGGTGTTCGACACCGTGCGCGGAACCGTCCGCGAGGGCTACAGCATTCTCCAGCCGCGCGTCGGCGTGAGCTTGCCGAGCGCCCGGCGATCGTGGTTCGTGCGGCTGTTTGCCGGCGACGCGGGCATTGATCCTTACACGCGGGAAGTTTCCGATGTGTATCAGGATGTGTTCCACGAAGGCTCGTATATCGGTAAAGGGATTTACGATGTGGACGCCTTCGAGCGCGCCATGGCCAGACGCTTTCCGGAAAACACCATTCTCAGCCACGATTTGCTGGAAGCCTGCCACGCGCGCTCCGCGCTGGTCTGCGACGTGGAATTCTACGAGGAATTTCCCTCGCGCTACAACGTGGACATGGACCGCCGTTACCGCTGGATTCGGGGCGACTGGCAAATCACGCAATGGCTGTTGCCGCGCGTGCCCGGTTCCGATGCCCGGCGCATCGCCAATCCGCTCTCGGTGCTGTCGCAATGGAAAATTTTCGATAACCTCCGGCGCAGCCTCGTCCCGGTCGCGCTGCTGCTTTTGTTGCTCGGCGGCTGGCTGTTTGAACCGGGACTCGGCGGGATGTTTTTGCTGCTGGTGTTCGGCATCATCTCACTTCCGGGCCTACTGGCTGCGGTGTTCAGCGCGGTGCGCAAGCCGCAGGATTTGCCCTGGAAAATGCATCTGCACGACGTGGCCGCGGTCGGCAGCCGGCAACTCGGCCAGATTTTTCTCACCCTGGCGTTCCTGGCCTACGACGCGTTTATCAGCCTGGATGCCATCGGCAAAACGCTTGTGCGCCTGCTCGTGACCCACCGGCGGCTGCTCGAATGGCAAACCTCGAGCGATTCCGAACGCACCACGCGCGCCGACCTCGCTGATTTTTATGTGACCATGTGGGTCGCGCCGAGTCTTGCGCTGACATCCGGAATTTTTCTCGTGTTCCGGCATCCCGCGCAACTGGCCTTTGCGCTGCCGCTGATCCTGATCTGGCTGGCCGCGCCGTGGATCGCTTGGTGGATCAGCCAGCCCATTGAATCCGTCACGCCGGATTTGACGGCCGAGCAGCTGACGTTTCTGCGCCGCACCGCGCGCATGACCTGGCATTTTTTCGACACGTTTGTCAGCGCGCTGGAGAACTGGCTGCCGCCGGATAATTTTCAGGAAGTTCCCGCCCCGACGATCGCCACGCGCACCTCGCCCACGAACATGGGGCTCGCGCTGCTCGCCAATCTGGCCGCGCACGACTTCGGCTATCTGCCGTTGAGCGGCTTGATTGAGCGCACGCGAGCCACGCTTGCCACCATGCAGCGGCTCGACCGGCATCGCGGTCATTTGTTTAACTGGTATGAGACGCGCACGCTCAAGCCGCTGCTCCCGCTTTACATTTCGAGCGTGGACAGCGGCAACCTTGCCGGCCATCTACTGACGTTGGCCGCCGGTTTAAGGGAACAGGCTGAAGAAAAGATTTTCACGCCGCAAATTTTTGCCGGCCTGCGTGACACGGTAAAAATCCTGCAAGACTTGCTACCCGAAAACCAATCGCTCGCGGAACTGGATATGAAACTGGCTCCAGCGCCGGCGGGTCTGCGCGCCGCGTTTGCCTTGCTGGAAAATGCCGCGAGTCAGTCAGCTCAAATCGCGACGGCGCTGGCAAACGAAGAAAAAGAAATCAGCGGGTGGGCCGAAATATTGAAACGCGATTGCGCGGCGCATTTGGAAGAATTGCGTTTCATCGCGCCGTGGCTGGCGTTGCCCGTCATTGCCCAGTTGGACGCAAAGTTTGTTCAACTCGACCAAGCGCACACATTGCGTGAAATCTCCTTGTTGGAACAATCATCTGCCCCGTTTATTGATGACAAAGACGTGTTCGTGCGTTGTCTGCATGAAGCTGGCGATCACGCCCGTGAGCGGTTGCTCGCGCTCGAAGCCCTGGCGAAACAATGCGACGAACTCGCCGCGATGGATTTTGCTTTTTTATTCAACACCGCGCGCGATTTATTTTCCACCGGCTACAATGTCACCGAACGCCGGTTCGACACCGGCTTTTACGACCTGCTGGCCTCGGAGGCGCGCTTGTGCAGCTACGTCGCCATCGCTTTGGGACAAGTGCCTCAGGATCATTGGTTCTCGATGGGCCGGCTGCTCGTCGCATCGCACGGCGATCCGATCCTCATTTCGTGGAGCGGCTCGATGTTCGAATATCTGATGCCGCTGCTGGTCATGCCGAATTATGAAAACACGTTGCTCGATCACACCTGCCGCGCGGCGGTGCAGCAGCAAATCGAATATGGAAAACTGCGTGGCGTGCCGTGGGGCATTTCCGAATCGGGCTACAACCGGACCGATGTTCAATTCAATTATCAATATCGGGCTTTTGGCGTGCCCGGCCTCGGCTTGAAGCGCGGACTGGCTGAAGATTTGGTGATCGCGCCTTACGCGACGGCGATGGCGCTGATGGTGGCACCAGTGGCGGCGTGCGAAAATCTGCAACGGCTCGCCGCCGACGGACGCACCGGTGCCTACGGTCTTCACGAAGCGGTGGATTACACGCCAGCCCGCTTGCCGCCGGACGAGACCAGCGCGACGATCAAATCCTTCATGGCGCATCATCAAGGCATGAGCCTGCTCGCGCTAGTGAATTTATTTCATAACTGTCCGATGCAACGACGTTTCATGGCCTGCCCGCTGCTCAAGGCGGCGGACTTGCTGTTGCAGGAGCGCGTGCCCAAGACCGCCGCTAGCGTTTTCATCGAAGATTTGAAATTGGAAGAATCGCGCACGCCCTCCGGCGAGGGCGAGAGTGTGATGCGTGTCTTCACGAATCCCACCACACCGGCACCGGAAGTTCATCTGCTTTCCAACGGCCGTTATCATGTCGTCATCAGCAGCGCGGGCGGCGGCTACAGTCGCTGGCGCGAACTCGCGGTCACCCGCTGGCGCGAAGACGCCACGCGCGACTGCTGGGGGATGTTTGTCTATCTGCGCGACTTGGGCACCGGCGAGTTTTGGTCTACTGCTTATCAACCAACCTTGAAGATGACAAAGGGCTACGAAGCCATTTTCACGCAGGCGCGCGCGGAATTTCGCCATCGTCATGCGGGTATTGATGTCCACACCGAGATCAGCGTCTCGCCGGAAGACGACGTGGAGCTGCGGCGCATCACCCTCACCAACCGCTCGCCGGTGACGCGCCAGCTTGAACTCACCAGTTATTCGGAAGTGGTGCTCGCCGCGCAGGACGCCGACACGGCGCATCCGGCGTTCAGCAATCTGTTCGTGCAGACGGAATTCGCGCCCAAAACTTCCGCCGTTCTCTGCTCCCGCCGCGCGCGTTCCCAAGACGAAAAACCGCCGTGGTTGCTGCACCTGATGCAAGCCCAAGGCGAGGGTCAGGGAGAAATTTCCTGCGAGACCGATCGTTCGCGCTTTGTCGGCCGCGGTGGCAGCCTCGCTAATCCGGCGGCGATGCAAAACCTGGCGCCGCTTTCGAACAACGTCGGTTCGGTGCTGGATCCCATCATGGCGCTGCGACGCGCGATCACGTTGCCGCCGTTTGGCACGGCCATCATTGATCTGGTGGTCGGCGTGACCGAGAGCCGGGAGACCGCGCTCGCGCAGGTGGAAAAATACCAAAGCTCGCGCATGACCGACCGCGTCTTCGATCTCGCCTGGACGCACAGCCAGGTGACGTTGCATCAACTCGACGTGACCGAGGCGGAAGCGCAAATCTACGGTCGTTTGGCCAGCGCCCTGATCTATGCCGATCCCGCACGACGCGCCAACCAGGGCGTTTTGCTTAATAACCGGCGCGGTCAAAATGGCCTTTGGAGCTACGGCATCTCCGGCGACGCGCCCATCGTCCTGCTGCGCATTAGCGACACGGAGAAAATTGAAATTGTCCGCCAGCTTATCCAGGCGCATTCGTATTGGCGCATGAAAGGACTGACCGTTGATCTTGTGATCTTAAACGAGGATGTCTCCGTCTATCGCCAGTCGTTGCAGGATCAGATCACCACGCTGATTTCATCCGGCATCGAGGCGCAGATGCTCGACAAGCCCGGCGGCATTTTTGTCCGGCGGCTCGAACAAATCCCCAACGACGACCGTGTCCTGTTGCAGGCCGCAGCGCGCATTGTCCTCGACGATGAAAAAGGCTCGCTGGCGGAACAACTTGAACACCGCAGCGTTTTGGAGCCTTTGGTGCCGCCACTGCGCACCAGCCGTTTCCGGGCCCCGGATTTTCCCGCGCCGCTGCCGCCGCGCGACTTGATTTTCCACAACGGCCTTGGCGGCTTCACCCGCGATGGTCACGAATATGTCATCACCCTGCAACCCGGCCAGGTAACGCCCGCGCCGTGGGTCAATGTGCTGGCCAATCCATTTTTCGGCACGGTCATTTCCGAAAGCGGCGCGGCTTACACCTGGCTGGAGAATTCCCATGAATTTCGCCTGACGCCCTGGAGCGACGATCCGGTGCAGGACACCACCGGCGAAGCGATTTATATTCGCGATGAGCAGACCGGACAATTTTGGTCGCCCACACCATCGCCCGCGCGCGGTGCGACGCCTTATGTCATCCGCCACGGCTTCGGCTACACCGTGTTTGAGCATACCGAATTCGGCATCACCTCCGAGCTGTGGGTCTATGTCGCAATGGATGCGCCGGTGAAATTTTCCGTTTTGAAACTGCGCAACGTCTCCGGCCGGCCGCGCCGCCTGTCCGTCACCGGTTACGTCGAATGGGTGCTGGGCGACTTGCGGCACAAGAATCTGCTGCACGTGCAAACTGAAGTGGACCTCAAGACCGGCGCGTTGCTGGCGCGCAATTATTACAACACCGAATTCCCCGACCGCACCGTGTTTCTCGACGTGAACGACGCCACCCGCACGCTCACCGGCGACCGTAAGGAATTCATCGGTCGCAACGGCACCCTGGCGCAGCCGGCGGCCCTGCGGCGCGCGCGGTTGTCCGGCAAAGTGGGTGCGGGCCTGGACCCCTGCGGCGCGGTGCAGGTGAGTTTTAATTTGTCGGACGGCGAGGAACGCGAAACCAGTTTTCGCCTCGGCGTGGTCCGGAGCGCGGCGGATGTGCAGATTCTCATCCGGCGCTTTCGTCGCGCCGATGCCAGCCGCGCCGCGCTTGAAGGCGTGTGGGCGTATTGGAACCACACGCTTGGCGCGGTGAACGTGGACACGCCCGATCCCGCCGTCAATGTGCTGGCGAACGGCTGGCTGCTCTATCAAACCTTGAGCTGCCGCCTTTGGGGCCGCACCGGCTTTTATCAATCCGGCGGCGCTTATGGTTTTCGCGACCAGTTGCAGGATGTCATGGCACTCGTGCATGCCGCACCGGCTCTGACCCGCGAACATTTGCTCCGCGCCGCCGCGCACCAGTTCCGCGAAGGCGATGTGCAACATTGGTGGCATCCGCCCTCCGGCCGCGGCGTGCGCACGCATTTTTCCGACGACTATCTCTGGTTGCCCTACGTGACCTGCCGCTATGTTGCGTGCGTCGCGGATACCGGCGTGCTGGATGAAAAAATTTCCTTCCTCGAAGCGCGCCTCGTGAAACCGGACGAGGAATCTTACTATGATTTGCCGAACAAATCGGAAGAGACGGCCACGCTCTACCAACATTGCGTGCGCGCCATCGAGCGCGGCTTGAAACTCGGCGAACACGGCCTGCCGCTGATGGGCTGCGGCGATTGGAACGACGGCATGAACCTCGTCGGCAAGGACGGCCGCGGCGAAAGCGTCTGGCTCGCTTTTTTCCTCTTCGACGTGCTCACGCAATTTGCCGAGCTGGCGCGCTCGCGCAATGATACCGCCTTCGCCGACCGCTGCGCAACGCAGGCGGAATTGCTCCAACAAAACATCGAGCTGCACGCGTGGGACGGCGGCTGGTATCGCCGCGCGTATTTCGACAACGGCGAACCGCTTGGCTCCGCCACCAATCCCGAATGCCAGATTGATTCCCTGCCGCAAAGCTGGTCGGTCATCAGCGGTGCCGGCGAACCGGAGCGCGCACGCCAGGCGATGGCCGCCGTGGATCAACGTCTCGTTCGCCGCCAGGATAAATTAATCCAGTTGTTCGATCCGCCGTTTGACAAATCATCGCTCAACCCCGGCTACATCAAAGGCTACATTCCCGGCGTGCGCGAAAACGGCGGGCAATACACGCACGGCGCGCTCTGGACCACCATGGCCTTTGCGCTGATGGGCGACCACGACCGCGCGTGGGAACTTTTCGCGCTGCTCAATCCCATTCATCACGCGGAAACGCCCGAACAGATTGCCATCTACAAAGTCGAACCTTACGTGGTCGCCGCCGATGTCTATGCCGTCGCGCCGCATATCGGCCGCGGCGGTTGGACGTGGTATACCGGTTCCGCCGGCTGGATGTATCGGTTGCTAATTGAAACTCTCCTCGGCGTGAACCTGGAAGGCGATCAATTGCGGCTAACTCCTCGCCTGCCGAAAAATTGGTCGACCTATAAAATCCATTATCGCTACCGCCAAACGATCTACCATATCACGATCGCCCGGTTGGCAACCGATGCTGCCGAGGCAAATCAACTCTTTCTTGATGGCGAAGAGCTAGCCGTGAAGATTATTCCATTGGTAGATGATCACCGCGAGCATTTCGTTGAATTGAAGGTTTGCAACCCGTGAGATTAACGACTGACAGCAAGTAAGATTCCTTAATGATTTATGGCGCATGGGGTTCTGGAAAAAACGTGGTGCTGGAGGCTAGGCGAGCCGCTGGCGCAAATGCAGCAGGCCATCACGTCCGTCGCCAGTGCGGAGGCCCAAGTGGCTGCCGCTCCGGTCACCGTTGGACAACGATCGGCTGAATTGGATGCCGCGGAGGGGTGAGACGAGGCTGACTGGTGGTTGGATGGTATTTTCAAAATAAGGCTTGGCAAGGTTTTGGGAAGGGCGTAAAACCAACTGTGTCCGCCACACTGTTAGCTGCTGAACGCGTTGTCTTGCGTGTGCGTGCCGATCCAAATTCAGGCAAAGCCTGCAGCCGCCAAAAATAAATGTAAAAAACTTGGGAGCAACGCGTGACATTCTCCGTCAAACGAATATGAAAATGAAAACAGTTATCACATCCATCCTCTGTTGCGCTTCTGTTTTGACAGTTGCCATAGTCGCCACCTCTTTATGAAAAAGTATGCCGTCATATTTACAGTGTTGGGATTGACTACCAGCGTTGCTTTTGCATTTCTCATGGCCTATGGCGAGAAGCGGCAGCCACCGATTTCAATGCCAGAGGCTTACACGATGGCTACGCAGGCTCTCGGCTCGGCCACGAACGAGTTTTATTGTGTGCATGCCAACACACAGATTTCAAGATCGCAAGACGGAGAGTGGCTTTTCAGCTTTTGCAGCACAAATGGCGCGCGCAAAGATGTGTTCGTATTTTTGGACAAAAAGACAAAGCCACAAGTTGTAGATGGTGGTGTTTTACGCTACTAATGACTATGCCTAACCAGTCGCCGGAGCCAACCGCCGTTCGCGCTGGCCGTTCCGCTGTCGCGGTTCACGCCGCGAGTCGGCGGTTGCTCAGCTTGCTACGTTAGACATCGTCTGACCTATGAAAATTAAGCCGAGATATTGGGTGGGGTTGGCAGTTGTGACTTATTGCATTTTGGCCTATGTCTTCATGTGGCCGCCCGTCGTCACAGAAATCCGTAGCACTCGGACTGTAAACCCGTGTATGATGAATCTCCACCTCATTGACGAAGCAATACATCAATGGGCTATTGAGCATGGCAAGCATGATGGCGATCCAGTTACCATGATTGACATTACGCCATATATTCGGAATGGCCGTGGAGAGGTCTGTAAGGTTAGCTGTTTTAGGGGCGGAGAATATGCTGTCACCGTTGTTGGAGTTGCGCCGACCTGTTCAGTTGGCTGGAAGACAGACCCAAAGACAAAGATTCGTGTGGGTTATTTTCATTTTGAATACTTCGGGCCAGCCCATGCGCTTCCCTGATAATATGACGACGATGCCTAACCAGATTGAATGAGAAGGCAGCGCCTGGGTAAACCAATGTTTTAATTTGCCTAGGAAAACAATGTGCCGAGCGTTAGCCCAAATGGCGACGCTGGGCTTAACCAACGCAACCAAAACCCAGCAGCTTTTAATAAAAGAATTCGGAATGGACGCTAATCTTGGAGTGATGACGGTCCGGCGACAGAGCCGCCACAAGGCGAGCCCGATAACAAGATGGTCACACTCCGCCCGCAAGGACATCGGATCCAATCGTGAACCGCTCGCGCGAGCGAGTTCGTATGGAAGCGAGATCCACTCCCGCCTTGCCAACGATGCGCCTTCCAAACCAAAAACGATGTGCTAATAATTTTTGACATGACTGCCTTCTCATGGAAGTCGCCGGAGCGAATCGCCATTGGCGCTGGCCGTTCCGCTGTCGCGGTTCACGTCGCTATGAAAAATCCATCCCCATCATTTTGTTGCTGCTTGTCGCTGTATCAGCATCGGCTCGCATAATCTTTCCGTGGACAGAGGCCAAAATGCGGGACGCGTCCGATTTGATTGTGGTCGGCACTGTAACAAAGGTGCAGGATTTGGATGAGACGAATACAACGCTGTGGCCGGGCTGTAAGTTTATTGGTGTTGAAGCGACCTTTGCGGTTTCCAAGGTTCTCAAAGGAGACCCCACGACTCGCACGATTGTCTTGCACTACTATCGTTTTGACCGCGTCATACCGGGCAATGCACCATGTTTAGTGAGTTTGACTCCAAATGACTTGAACCAGTATTTATTGTATTTGGTGCCAGACGGAGCGTCGAGATTTGCTCCCGTGTCCGGTCAGATTGACCCGTCAGTTGATGCGGTCACAGTATTGCCACTGCGGTTGCAATCATCGCCGTGAGTTGGCGGTAGCTCAGCTTTTTACGTTAGGCATAAATACGCATAATCACATATGAAACGAACAATAGCCATAATGCGGAGCTTGGTCTTGCGCTGACGGTCACCAATGCTTCGGATTTAACTATCGTTGTAGCTGATGGATTTCGCGTTAATCTGGTAAGCGATTCGGGGGAGATCTATAAATTGGTTGGACCCCCGGTATCTGAGGAAACTCGTAATGTGGTGGATTTAAGACCGGGAGAATCTCATGAATGGTATATTTTAGTGACAATTCCAAAGAATGTTGCGCCGGGTAATTACATAATTGAAGCGGCCAAATCGTTTAGTGCCAATAACAAAGCAACAGAATTGAAATCCAATCAGTTGAAGATGGTCATTAATTAATATAGGCTGCTATTCCAATATGAGAACATTTATCAATACAATGGTGAGTTATGCTATTTTTACCTCCTCGGCATTGTTTGCAGGTTCCGCAGACACTAATAGCATCACTGGTAGTTTTTACCGAACCGTCGTCAGCACAAATACAGAGCAGTATGCAATCGTAGATTCACAGAAAGAGGTAGTGACTTTATATGACAAAGCCGACCATTTGATTTGGGCTACAAACGTCGTTTTGGGATTACAGGCAGAGCCAGTAATGAGCGAGCGGAAGATTTGGGGTATGCAAGTGTATAAGGACGAACTTTGGGTTAATGTTGGCAGAGGATATGCCATTGTTGCCATAAAGACTGGTGGCCTGAAAGGTTTTGCACAAAGATGAATCCATGAAAATATTCATCATTTTGTCCGCACTGATGTTTTGCGCTTTTGTCCGGGCTGAC
>Ga0302270_10002388_pt1 | contig 18336 bp, 11 predicted proteins | sample III_Bog_E2_3_FD_198773 | JGI IMG/M metagenome (GOLD analysis project Ga0302270, IMG submission 198773) | Peat permafrost microbial communities from Stordalen Mire near Abisko, Sweden - III_Bog_E2_3 | ecosystem: Environmental > Terrestrial > Soil > Wetlands > Peat | place: Sweden: Abisko... | reverse complement strand
GGGTGGGGTGGGGGGGCATCTAATAGAAATGAAACCGATGTGATAAACCAATGGGCGCCCGGCCGGGAATTCGTGCCCGTACGCAGCAATGGGTGGTGCGGATGGGATTCAATCGCAGCATTCAATTGGCAACTACCCAATGATCCAAAGGCGTGGTTGGCGAGCGAATTCACTGATTCAATCCACAGGAATGAATTACAGTTCATCCTCAAGGAACAATATGATGCAGCCATGGCACGCATCCGGTCTGCGGTCGAGCTGGAGGATACGAGTGGCTGGCTCGATGATAATGTTCTACATGTATTCGCCTTTGCTCTCACAAGGAACATCCACATCATTACAGACGAAGGTCCTGAAGCCGAGATCTATGTTCGTTCGATCACAACCCGTGGCTACATTCATCAGAAGGTATCTGAGGGACCGATCACGGCGGCTCCGGAGGATATTGTTGTCTACTATCAACACTCGGATCGGCATTACAGGCCATTGGTACCGAAAAAAAGGAGCATACCGGTAGTGAACGCAGACATATGGCGTGAAATGGCATGGGCTACTTATCATTCCATCATCCCTTATGCGTACCTGTCTGCTGAAATGAAACAATTTGTCATGGCACGACCCGGTTGGTATTGGTTGCATCCAGCGACGCCGCGGTTTGATCGTGGTTTCAGTACCATTGTTGCCACCTATCGCGACGGGTTACCTGACATACCGACGGCAATGGCGGATTGGGATAAGCTATACGAGATGTTCGTCGCTGCCGAAGAAAAGTACAGAGCCACAGACGAAAAGGAGCGCAAGGCATTGAGGATCGCAGTCCCAATGAGTCAGCTATATGCCGGCTTTGAGGATCGCAATCCCATTGACATGGATTTCGATATTCAAATGGACCAGTTGTCGGATCAGACCTTGGCCCACGCCGATGAGCTCGGTATCGGGATCATTGCATTCAGTGAGACCACCGTTCGCTGTTCGCGAAACAATGGGGAACCCATGAGGCTGTATCTTTGGAATCAATTGCGTTCGATGATTGGAGTAGACCAGCGAGCCTGGAGGGTGCGCCGTGTTCCAACACCAGAGGAACATTGGTGGGGTACAGATCAGCTTCGTCTTTATGTGTCCAAGGATGAGAAAGAGCTCATCAAAAAGGCCGCCAAGGAAAACGCGAATGTCTGCACATGGCATGGCAATGGTATATTTGGCTATTTCTTGTCGTTGGATCACAAGAAGGGCACGAGACGTTCCATTGCGTTTGAGTGGTGGAAATGGGTGAATGACTGCATCGTGGCACTGTACGCACCGAGCAGCAGCGACAGTAACAGCAGCAGTAGCAGTAGCAGTAGCATCAGCAGCAACAACAACAGTGCGCCTCGAGTCATACTACATCACATTGGAATCGAGGCGCCGTCGCTGCAGCTTCAGAGCGGTGGTGGTGGTGGTGGTGGTGGTGGTGGTGGTGGTGGTGGTGGTGGTGGTGGTGGTGGTCAACAGCGACTATATTCTGTTGATGATCTAACCCCCACGAGTGACGCTGGTCGGGTTACATATAACCCAGATGACGAAGAGGAAGAAGAACCTCTCGATGACCCAGAACCGGTTTCTGTGCCTGTTGCTGTTTCAAGGGGCGGCGGCGGCGGCGGTAGTGGTGGTGGCGGCGGCGGTGGTGGTGGTGGTTCGGCTAGTGCTGCCATTGTGGTTGATGATGACGATATTCCCAAGGGCGGGGCAGACGAAGGTCTTCAGGATTTCACCAATCGTCTCAAACCCGCATCACCTAATTATGACGATGATGAAGAAGAGGAAGATAAGGATGAAGGTGAGCCGACTCCGGAACAACAGGTCATCGCCCTCCTAGCGCGTGACAAAGAGGTGGATCCGTTGCTTCTATTGATGGGCCCCGCCGCGCAGAGCAGCAAAAGGCATATCCAAGAATTGAAAGCGACGATCGACGAGATGGAACCACCGCCGAAAAGATCAAGACAAGGCGGCCAGGAGGATGAGGAAGAAACAAAAGGTAGCGGCGGCGGCGGCGGCGGCGGCGGCGGCGGTGGTGGTGGTGGTGGTGGTGGTGGCAGTAGTAGTAGTAAGAGTAACAACAAGAGTCGATGGTTAGCACAACGACAAGCCCTTGTTCAAACCATTGTCAATGACGAGAAGAAACGAACAGAACAACCCGAGGTTGCGGGGCGAGATGAACTCGAACAACTCCTTGCGGAAAAGAAACGAGTAGCGGCCCGAATTGAACAACTCAAGCTCGATGCCAAAGGATCGGCGTCAATCGAGTCATTGGATGTGGAAGTTCGTGATGGAACATATTTATTCCCCGTTGAGCAATTCCTGGCTGTCGTGGTTCTCTCTCTCTCTCTCTCTCTCTCTCTCTCTCTCTCTCTCTCTCTCTCTCTCTCTCTCTCTCTCTCTCTCTCTCTCTCAATGTTTTTTTTTTCATGTTCCCATTCTGTAGGGTATCGGCTATATTCCCGAGGCGCTGCGCAAATCATTGTATTCTCGACAGAAGAACCGAAAGATCACACACATCACGGGTGCTGGTGTTGTGCGGTTCTTCCATGATCGACCAGAGAAACAGGAACTTGAAGAGCGATTCAAGAATCGATGGCCTGCGATCTGGGCCGATTAATCTTTCTTCTTTTTTTTTCTGTCATTGTAAAAAAAAACGCGTTTTTTTTTCTTCTTTTTTCTTTTTTTTGGCCCAAGAACGATTTAAAAAATCGATGGCCCGCGATCCGATGTTTTTTATGTCAGTGGAAAAAAAAGCACATTTTCTCTCTTTTTTTTTGTATATCCAATGACAGAAAATAACATGTCATTGGCTTCTCTTTCTCTTTTTTTTTGTATGTCCAATGACAGAAGATAATATGTCATTGGCTCAAAAACGACAGAAGTTATTGATTTTTTTTATTTAATCAATTTGTATTTGTGCCATGGAATGGCGCGATCGACAGCGCATGCGGTTTCGAAATCGGGCGCGCCGACAACAACGATGGCACCTGACGATTGGACGATCACACATGGGCGCTCGACGCTGAACCCATTAGGATAGTAACATAATCCAGGAAACAAGGCCGGATGGTACTCGGCTTTGCCATCCTCCCACATTGACCACAAGTTGAGATGATAGCCGAGATTGCGATGTGCCACAACGTTACTCACATGGTAATTGACCAGAAGGAGAATCCACCCCCATGCCTTCCGAATTCGAGTCATCACCAAATGCATGCCAGCTTCTGCGTCGAGTTCGCTCTTCGCCCCGCATACAATGATCACACCAGAGCGGTATAGATGCATGCACAATTTTGGTTGACGTGGATGTAAGGTCACACACTCGAATCCCCGCTCAGCATAACTGCCGCCAAGAAGATCCGCCATTGTCGGGAAATGAAATTCCGAACTGAATTCTTTCCCTTGTCGAATGATCCTAGCGGAGGTGACAAAATTTGCCACTTTCATTTCATGCTTGGGTTTCGCGGGCCGCCGCAGGGCTCGTGCGGTTGCGGCTGCATCGCGCTTCGCCTTTTTGTCGATGATCAGTTGACCCCATTGACCGTCAGTTCGAGACATAATGAGAGAGAGAGAGAGAGAGAGAGAGAGAGAGAGAGAGAGAGAGAGAGAGAGAGAGAGAGAGAGAGAGAGAGAGAGAGAGAGAGAGAGAGAGTCACGAGCAACAGAAAGAAAAAAATATTATCATTTACACACAACATTCGTCACTTCATTACAATATACAACCAGCTCATTTTTTGGGGTCGCGTCGCTTCGGTTGTTGCCACACCACTTGCTTGTCGTCGTCATCATCATCATTGTCACTCGAGGTGGCGTTGAATGGTTTCGGTGGTGTATTGTTTTCACTAGAGCCTTCATCGTCATTGTCATCGTCGTCGTCGAACCAGGACTCCGAAGCATCCTTTTTCTTCTGCCACTGTTTGCTGGGCTGCGGCAGTGGCCGTGGTGGTGGTGGTGGTGGTGGCAATGTCGCTTTTTGATCGCCACTAGCACTGCCATTTCCCGCTTTCTTTTTCTCCTCGTCCGTACCATCTTCAATGGCGATCACTATGGTCCAAGGTAATTCGATCAGCATTTGTTGGATCCATTTGGCAATCAATCCAATGGCATATGCATGTTTGCTTCCAGCCTTTACCCAGCCCCATGCCTGCAGGAATTGTACCGCGCCGTCTCCTTTGACCGAGATAGGTTGATTGGTCAAACATTCCGAGATCCATCGATCTCGGTCAACGTTGCCTCGGATGTTGTCGGGTGTGAATCCCATGCAGTCAATGAACTCCAGGTAATCGAACCAATACTGACCGTCGCGGTCAACCTGGAACGAGATCTCGTCCACTGTACGAGTTAGCCCATTCTTCGTCTGCAACTGTGGGGGTAGTGGCAACGATGATTGAGCAATGTGAGACCACCCAGCAGTGGTGCGCCACTTGCCTGGTTTGGCAGGACGTTTCGCGGCGTTATCCACATCCAGGCGCAGCTTCTGCATCGAATCCATGGCAAGCGGTGCTTGTGATTGCAATATGGATTTCGGTACCAGCGCCGGTGTAGGCGCTTTTGTTTCACCGCCGCCACCACCGCCACCACCACCGCCGCCGCCGCTGCTGCTGCTGCTGCTGCTGCTGCTGCTGCTGCTGCTGCTGCTGCTGCTGACGTTCGCCTCCGCTACCAGCTTCTTGTATTCGTCATACACCGATTGCCCGGTGAAAGGATCATAAGCGGTCGCTGGATCAACCCGGGTGGTTACAATACTCATCAGTAGCCTCTTCCGACGATGAAAGAATATGGGCAGGGCTTCATAAGCCTTCTTCATATGCGCTGCCAATTCCTCGCTGCCGATGCTGCTATCCGCCAGGTTTCGCACGGCCATGCCATATGCATTGACAAATGCATATGGCACTTTTTCGATTGCCATCAGATCCCAATACAGCTGCTGGAATTCCCTGTACTGTTCGCGGTTGATGGGCAGGACCCCATGTGCCATGAGAAACCATTTGACACACAGATACCAGGCCGGCCATCCTTTCGGGTAATCAACATCACCCCGCGCGGTAGTCGACATGGAATCAATGAAATCAACCCAACGTGCACGGCGCCCTCGATCCATCCATCGTTTGATCCAAGCAGACATACCGGGAAGTGATGATCGCTCGGGGTATCCTTTGATCATCTGCTTTACCCAGTCTGACACAGGAATAATATAACCAGCCGCCAACAAGTCGTGCATCTTGACAATTCCTGATTTCGATACTGATATCTCAGTAGAGCCAAAAGAGAAACGCTCGAGTTCCTGAGATGCACCGTCATCACCATCGCGAACATTCGATGTATCTTTCTTTCGGCGATGTTCTGGGAGGCTAAAAGCGAAACGACCGTTGCCAGGTGGAGATGCATCGGTACCACTCACAGGACGAGCACGCCGTTCTGGGAGGCTAAAAGCGAAACGACCGTTGCCAGGTGGAGATGCATCGGTACCACTCGCAGGACGAGCACCGTCATCACCATTCGATGTATCTTTCTTTCGGCGCTTTTCTGGAAGGCTAAAAGCGAAACGACCATTGCCAGGTGGAGATGCATCGGTACCCAAAGCCGATAAGATACCATAAATGGGAAACTTCGACTCATCGACGAGACTCGCTTTGAGTTCCTATAAAAACAAAAAGAGAGAGAGAGAGAGAGAGAGAGAGAGAGAGAGAGAGAGAGAGAGAGAGAGCGAGAGAGAGAGAGAGAGAGAGAGAGAGAGAGAGAGAGAGAGAGAGAGAGAGAGAGAGAGAGAGATGTAGACCTCGATCTGTGCCTGTCGTTTCGCTCGCCCCGAACTAGTGTCGCTAGAAGCCATAGTAAAAAAAACCAATGATACCCTAGCAAAATGGTATTTCGTTGTCTCGTGTTTATGAACACAAGAATTAGAAGCAGGAAACAAGAAAACTCATATTATATACGGCATGTGATACTCGAAAGAATTAAAAAAAAACTAGGCTAGTCTGAAGTATGCGGTGGAAACTGCTCATATCTCTTTGCTGCTTCATCTTTCTATTCGCTATCGGTGCCTATGCGGGTGGTTGCTCACAAGGGCCTCGCGGCCTCGAAGGTGTAACGGGTGTCACTGGGCCACCGGGACCGATAGGACCACCCGGTGTGCCGGGGATCAACGGCACACAGGGACCACCTGGTCCGCAAGGGTTCCATGGATGGAATGGTGCAACTGGACCTACAGGATCGACGGGTGCTCCAGGTATCCAGGGAACCCCCGGTGTCAATGGTACCGATGGGTCACCCGGACCGATGGGTCCACCTGGTGTTATGGGAACAGCAGGGCGCAACGGAACGGATGGCTCCCAGGGTCAACAAGGTATTCAGGGCATCCAGGGCACCACTGGGGCAACCGGGGCAGTGGGGCCGGCTGGAGCGACTGGCGCAACCGGGGGAATTGGACCGGCTGGAGCGACAGGTGCAACCGGTCCAATGGGTCCGGTTGGTCCGTTGCAATCATTACCAACTATTCTAGTCTCAAACCTAACGGCAACTACATTCACAAATGATCCGGCTCTACAGTTATTGACGGTCATTATCGACACGCGTGTGAATATGACAATCAATGGTCCCGTTGGTGATATGAGTGGGCATACAATTGCATATAGCATGGGTGCGTACTATGACTTGGGTGTAATACACGGCGTTGCAGGGCCGGTTGGTACAACCGGTGCAGCCGGTCAAATGGGTGCAACCGGAGCTCCAGGTGCAACGGGTGCAACGGGTGCAACCGGTCCGATGGGGGTGACCGGTATGGATGGCCGAGATGGTATCAATGGAACAGACGGAGAACAGGGCCCGCCCGGACCGCAGGGCTTGCCTGGCCGCGATGCTACTCCACGTGATGGATCAACTGGAGCAACAGGAGCGACTGGTTCAACTGGCCCCGCTGGCCCGATGGGGCCAAGCGGAATGAATGGTACTGATGGCATGGATGGACCGCAGGGCCCTGCCGGTCCAGTGGGTGCACCGGGTCCTGAAGGTCGTCGAGGTCCATGGGGTGCACAAGGAATAGAGGGACCGCCTGGTATCAATGGCACGGATGGTTACGATGGATTGGATGGGGTAACTGGTGCTACCGGTGCGACGGGTGCTACTGGCCCCGCGGGAGTGGATGGAGTGAATGGCATGGATGGGGCACAAGGACCACCCGGTCCTACTGGTCCTATTCAAACACTTCCTACTGTCCTGGTTGCCAATCTCTCAGATACTACCTTCATCGATGATCCCGATCTCCAATTGCTGACGGTGCTCGTTGATGTTCGGACAGATATGTCGATAAATGGACCAGTTGGAGACATGAGTGGCCACACTATCGGTTACAGTATGGGTATGTACTACGACCTAGGCATCATTCATGGGGTGGCGGGAGCAACGGGAGCAACGGGTGCAACCGGGGCAATGGGTCAACCAGGGATGGATGGATTCGATGGGTATGATGGATTGGATGGCTTGAATGGCACAGATGGGGCGCCAGGACCAACAGGACCGGCTGGCCCAACGGGGCCGATTGGCCCCATGGGTTCGACTGGAGCAATGGGGGAGACTGGACCAATGGGCCCGGCAGGGGTGGATGGCATGAATGGGACAAATGGCCTACCCGGAATGAATGGTAACGATGGCATCAATGGGGTGGATGGTGTGCAAGGTCCTATTGGGCCACAGGGATGGGAAGGGCCACAAGGTATAACCGGTGCAACAGGTGCAACAGGTCCAGCGGGACTGGACGGTGTGAATGGTACCGATGGTCTGGATGGGATAGATGGAACCGACGGGGCACAGGGTGAACCTGGTTCACAAGGAGAACAGGGTGAAACAGGACCAACTGGACCAGCTGGTACGAATGGAACAGATGGCGTGGATGGTTTAACGGGCCCAATTGGCCCACCCGGTGTCCAAGGTATACAAGGTATACAGGGTATACAGGGGATACAAGGGCCGGTGGGACCACAGGGTATGGAAGGCATGATGGGAATCCAAGGTGAACCAGGCATAGCGGGCATGGATGGGATGGATGGCACAGATGGCATGGCAGGTGCAAACGGTGTGACCGGTGCAACGGGTGCGACAGGTGCCACTGGTTCTACCGGATCAACTGGACCAGCCGGTCCTGTCCAAATCATTGGTCCGGTGGTTGCCAACCTAACGGATGCGTTTTTTGCAAATGGATCACATCAAGGCGAGCTTCTGACTGTGGTGTTTGATGATCGCACCAATATGAGTATCAATGGCCCAGATGGGGATATGAGCGGCCATACGGTTGCTGCTTATGCTGGTTCCTACATCGACTTTGGTTTACTACATGCTGTTCAGGGCCCGCCTGGTGTGACCGGCCCACCAGGTGCAATTGGTGGAACAGGATCGGCAGGTCCCGCCGGTCCTATTGGAAGCACTGGTCCATCTGGTCCAATGGGTTCTCAAGGGCCACGCGGGGCTCAGGGCGAGCGTGGCTACAATGGAACCGAAGGGATGATGGGGATGATGGGTCTGCCAGGAATACAGGGTATACAAGGCATACAAGGGGAACAAGGGATACCTGGTATACAGGGACCAGCTGGTGCAGACGGCGCAGACGGCGATGAAGGTCCACAGGGTCCTCAGGGTCCTGAAGGCCCTGATGGTCCACCCGGTCCACAGGGTCTACAGGGTGAAGATGGGCTCGATGGTACAACTGGTGCAACCGGAGCTACAGGTCCTATCGGTATGCAAGGTCTACAGGGTGAACAGGGTATACAAGGTGAACAGGGTGCACAAGGACCCGCTGGTGCCCAGGGTCCCATCGGTTCACAGGGTGACCAGGGTATACAAGGTACACAGGGTACACAAGGTATACAGGGCGTAACAGGTGCAACCGGACCAGCTGGTACTCAGGGTGCCCAGGGTCCTATTGGCAACCAAGGTGCACAGGGTATAACGGGTTCTCAGGGAACGACTGGGGCCACGGGTGCTCAGGGAGAGACAGGGGCAACTGGCGCTCAGGGTGTTGCAGGTCTCATGGGTCCCCAGGGTCCTATTGGTGCACAAGGTGAAGCTGGAACCGATGGTGTAACTGGTGCACAGGGACACACGGGTGCCACTGGTCCGGCGGGACCACAAGGTATAACAGGTGCCGTCGGGTCAACAGGAGCCCAAGGTCCACAAGGAGCTCAAGGTGCTCAGGGAGCCCCTGGTACCAATGGGGCTATTGGTCTGCAGGGGATGACCGGTGCAACAGGAACAACGGGTGCCACAGGGTCAACTGGTCCATCTGGCCCTCAGGGTGCACAAGGAGCCCCTGGCACCAATGGTGCTATAGGTCTGCAGGGAATGACCGGGGCCACTGGTGCTACTGGCCCTCAGGGGTCAGCCGGATCTACGGGTGCTCAAGGACCTAGGGGTTTCAATGGCACAAATGGTGCATCCTACAGTGGCACAACAGTTCAGGCGACCGTGTCGAGTAGTTCGGTAACATGTAACAGCCCGAGCTGCCAGATTCAATTCACTGTCTCGAGTCTCAGTCTTGGGGAATATGATTCGTTCGTTCTGCATAATACGTTCATCAGCACTGTCTATTCAACCGTCTGGATCACCATTAATGGATACATCCCTACATCGGACAACGCGAATGACCCACTCCCATTGGGATGGGTTAATTTCTCTGGTACAGTGGGTCAGATCACAATATATGTTGCCAACTCTGGTGGTAGCTCATCGACATTATCGACCACCCTCGTGATCAACGTATTTGTCATCTCCTAAGCTACGCGATGGAACTCTCTCTCTCTCTCTCTCTCTCTCTCTCTCTCTCTCTCTCTCTCTCTCTCTCTCTCTCTCTCTCTCTCTCTCTCTCTCTCTCTCTCTCTCTCTCTCTCTGAATGCATCTTCAAACGAATACCTGCTACTGTTTTTGACCCGTGTTGTGTTTTTCTTTTTCTGTTATCCGCTTCTCGTTGTGAACATGGGATGCACTTCCCCTGTTCATCCCGTGAAGCGACCTCCTACCCCTCCCATTCAACCAAGGGTATCGGTCGGTGCTATTGCATCACCCACTGATCTACACCCACCGCCACGAGTTGCCTTTGCCGAGCCGTTGCCTTCCCCTCAACCACCCCCTATACTCTTGTTGGATTCCCCACCAGCCCATGTTGATCAAATAAAATCATTTTTTCCGCGCCGCGTGCATGTATAGTGTGGTATCAGTCTGCTCTTTATTTTATTCATACATCGTTTTCCTCGATGTGTGTTTTGTTTGTTTATTTTTTCCCTTCCTATCCTATACCCCCATCACCCCCCGCATCCATGAGTTCCGGATTTGACTCTCTACCCATTGTATCAAAGGACACCGCCGCCAAAGTGCTACAATTGATCGCAGCGAAGCTATCTCCATCCGGCGTCGCAGTAACATTCGAACCAGGAGCCGTGCAACTATTAGCTGATCAAACCTCGTTGATCATGCGCGAAGTAGCAGTGAATGCATCGGCGCGAAGTGGCGAAATCGATGCACAGGCAATCCACATATCGTTCAGTAAATGGGCAAAATTACACAAACAATTGGATTTCTTCACCGCTATGGAGCGTGCAGAAGAAGCGGCCTGCAACACCTGAAGTTATTTATGATGTTTTTTTGTTTTTTGTTTAAACTCGTTCGATACTTCTGTTTTTTTGGTTTCCTTTGATCAAAGTCTATGTATTTTTTTTTTCTTCGCTGTGGATTCCTGCGACCAGAAAGACGACTTGTCGGAGGCGAATTGTGAGAGGGAGCACCATCATCAGCTACGCGGTGATGGCTCAAGTTATTACACATGTGGGTGAACCCCCGACACCCAGCGTGGAACTGACCGAAACCGACATGAAGAGGACAGTAACGGTGGAGGATGACAGCGATGACGATGACATTCGGAGTGACGAAGAAGGTGCACCGCCGCCATTACCCACCACTACCCGCGCACGCTCAGCCGTTATTCGTGCGGCACAACAGAAGGCAGCAGCGGGCAATCGAAAGCGGAAATGCATGCTATTGGCTCACTCACAGTGCTCGGCGATGTTATTATTCTTCGCGCACACCATCGCATTCGTTGTCAATCTTGCACTTGTATCACCGGAGCCGGCATCGGCGCGCATCACCGCGTTCTTGATGAGATCCACGAGCCTGGTTCCCCTTTATGAACCATACACATGGTTGTTGTTTCCTTCCAACGTCCAATGGATGATGGCCTTCATTCATCTCATAACATTAGTGTATTACTTCATGGTGAGCACGGTCTTCTGGTACGATTACCATCAGTGTATGCGCAGTCGTAATTATAACCCGGGTTTCGTGGTTTTGATGATGATACTGACCCCGGTACTGCTGTCGACTGGATTCGTGTTTATCGGCTTTGTCGATCTATTCTGCCTTGCTTCGATGAGCAGCCTCACATTCTCAGGTTGGTGTTTGATGTGGTGGCATATGACAACCAATTACGTGCGATCGTTTGCCGTATCCGGGGCTGTACCCGAAATGGAGGGCACTTTACATACCCCTCATGAACAGTATGACCCCCACAGTGAAACTGAAATCGGGCTCCCGAAAGAGGTCGATGATTCTATTCTCTTGCATCAGACTAGCGAGTTTCATTGCACGATCGCCCTTCCGGTTGCTGTATGCAGTGTATTGTTCCCATCCATGTACATGGCTGCTGCTATCCTCTTTGCCCATAAGATGGATCCAACAAACGATACTTGGCGGTTTGCAATGGCTGCGGTGGCGGGTGGCGTTCATTTCTTCATTGTAATCATCCACGCTATTGGATTGACCGGTTGTCAATATCACATGTCTTGCTGCCCCAGTAGTGCCGCCCAGTCCCATTTTGTTTGGCTTGCGGGAACCGTTGCAATGACGGGACTTTTGTGTTATGGGCATCCAAATCAATGAACACATGCCTATGGCATATCTTTTTCCTGTCATTGCCATATACAGTTCCTATTATTGTGGAAATAAATTCGATTGCTACATGTGTCTTTTTTTTTTGTTTCCTGTGTCGAAGAAAAAAAAAAGGGAAACAACACCACAGCAAACGCAGAGTTATGCGCTATTTCTCGGGTTATCTTGCACGCGGGGTGAGGGAAGAAAAGAACCTCGATGTGCCCAATCACCTGAAGAAATATGCTCTCAATAAACTCGAGGTTTCACAACTCGACCCCCAACTAAGAGCTGGAGGCGTTCCCATCATGTTCGAGCATTTTGACGACAGAAGACCAATCCAGGTCGGAATGGTGCGGGCATCCAGGGGCCTCTCATTCGAAGGGGATTGGCCCATCGAATTTGAGATCAACGCGGATCCCGGTTCACCGGGTGCCTATTGCTGTGCCTGCATCGATCTGGGGTACACACGATCGTTGTCTTTGACCCATTCCGTCCCCAATATGAAGGTCCATGAAGTATCGGTTGTGCAGGTACCTGCGCGACAAGGTAGTATCATTACCGATGGAATTATTCCAATGAATGATTTATTGAAAGCAGCGGAGTATAAGCATCAGTTTCGCCGTTCACATGCTTCCTTCATCCAGGCCAGTGCTCCGTTGGTTGAGAACGAAGGCGACAGCGGCATTATTCGTGCCTCGCTTCCACCTGCACCACTCCCACCCGAAGACGACATGGCTACCCCAGAGGGTGGTAACAACAATGGGAACGATGCAAAAACTGAGGCAGCGTTCCCGAACACAATCCGGGTCCCTGGCCTCGGCACACTCCCTGTTTACCCGAGTGCCACAGACCAGCGGCGGTTGCAACTCGAGGCCCGTGGAATCTTCGCAAATGGTCAAGGACCACAGGATCAGGCCCAAGCACCGCCATTGACCCAGCTTAGCTCACCACCTCCACCCTCTTCTTCTTCTTCCTCCTCCTCCTCTTCCTCTTCTTCGTCGTCGCCGTCGTCGTCATCGTCCTCCCAGCCACTGCCACCCTCCTCTCAGCCTTTGTCACGAGATGAGAAGGGTCGATTCTTAGCGCACCAGCAACAGCAACAACAACAAGACCAGCAGCAACAACACTATCACCACCACCAGCAGCAGCAACAACAACAACAACAACAACAACAACAACAACAACAACAACAACAAGCAGTGAAGCAGGAGTCGTCGGAGGCTGCGAAGCAAAAAGATATGCACGAATTGGAGGCCGTTGATTTCGCGAAGAGTGGATCAAAGACCGCCCTCGACAGCATTGTGACGAACAGTAGCATTTCGGTAGAGAAGCGCCAGCAGCTGCTCAAGGTGATGTATGCCGAACACCTTGAACTGGAGAAGCAGAAGGAGGAACTCGAGCGGGTGCGAGCCAAAGAGGCCGAGCAAGCGAAACAACTGGCCGCGCTCGCAAATGAGATCGCTCAGTACAAAACAGAGACGGAACGGCTCAAGAAACACACAATGGGTCAATGGCAGAAGAACGAACAGGGTGGTCTTATCCCGCCGGGTCGTGCCCATGAAATTGAAAAGGAGATTGCCGGAGGTAGCATCGAAGCAGCTCAGCGTATTGCCACTGCGCGTATCGCTGCTAATTCACCCAACTATAGCAATAGTGGTGGCGGTGGTGGCGGCAGCGGCGGGGGGGCAACTGGCAATGCAGGGGGATCGGCTGAAGCTGAGTTACTCCACCGGTTGCATTTACTACAAGCACGTCGAGAACGGGATGACGGTAGGCCTCTGTCGGCAGCCTATCCTACCACAGAGATGTTTCAAACGTCACCACCCCCCCCTTCGTCCCTTTCCTCTTCATCCCACTCCTCTTCTTCATATTCCTCTTCGTCGTCATCTCAAGCGGTTCTTGGTCCATTCGGCCACCACATTGGTCTCCGCGAAACACGTTTTGCCGACGGGAAGATCGTCGCTAGCTACCCCGCGCCACCGGTCAAACGCGGTGCAATGTCAGCTCGCGGTGATCGCATGCCGAGGGTGTACAACTCCAAGTACATCCCCGGTGGTGAACGAATGGATGCAGTGCAAGACATCAATTCCACCGGCTACCAGGGAGCAGTGAGCATCGCCTCGCGGTTTATCAAAGGAAGCGCGGGTAACAATCTCGGAGCCAACCAACAGCCTTATGTTGGTTTGGTGGCGGGTATTGGTGGCACTGGCGCAGTGCCGCGTTTCACCAGGACATATGTGCCGCCGCCAGAAGCGTGGTCTCCTATCATTCACCCCAAATTGATTTCGATTCTGCAAGGCGATGGGAGCGATTGTGGTGACTCCGTGCTTCACCCACAGGAGTACCTCACGGATGGTTACATCGCATTAGGCCAAAAGCGTCGTTTGTAAAAAAAAAGAAAAAAAATATTTTTTTTCTCCCAATGACATAAATAAGATCTGTCATCAGAAAATGGTGGCCCTTTTCTCGGATAAAAGCAATGACAGGAATTTTTCCTGTCATTGCAAAACCTTTTTTTTTTTGGGTCACGAAAACACATCGATAACAGAAAGAGTTTGTGATAGAAAAAAATGGAATCGGGCTGGTGGGAATGCATGAGAGAGAGAGAGAGAGAGAGAGAGAGAGAGAGAGAGAGAGAGAGAGAGAAAGAGAGAGAGAGAGAGAGAGAGATTTGCGGCGGTTGTTGTTCATTTCGCTTCGTCGATATCCTGGGGCATGGTGGGTCGCATCGTGCACTGGAACGCCATGAGGAACACGCAGAAACTGGAGAACGATCCGATGACGATGAACAACATCGAGAGAAGAAACTGTCGCGTGTAGCCAATGTCAGAGGGCGCCGATTGATTGTTGAGATTGAGGATGTAGAAGAATGCCAACCCATCGAAAACGAATGCACAGGCGGGACCGTGCCAGCTCTGCAGCGGAGGTGGATATTGCTGGTTCTTCTTTTCGTCACCCACGGGTTTCTTTGCATGTTGCAGGCATGCAGTCAGCAGCAACAGGCAACCGGTCGCACAGAAACCCGCCAGGGAGATATCCCACCAGGTGGTAATCGACCAATAGTGGTCATTGTTGTCGGTTGAGAATTCGGCGAATGCTGCGCACATCAAGAAGATTTCATACAAGATCACCAGGATTTGCATCACCGCGAGAATACCTCCTCGCCAAGGGTGAGCAGCAGAATTCCATTTGTTGTCAGGCGCATTCGGTCCTTGTGGCAACACCTTCTCACCAATTCGATCAAGCCATGTATCGGCGGGTTCTGCTTTGTCTGTATCGCAGTTGCTCCCTTTTACCAATCGACCACGTTCACTTGTTGGTGCGTCACCACTCCCGCCCTTTTTGGTAGACATTCTTTGGTGATCCAATGGAAAGATACAGGAAAATTTTACGGTGAAGGATTGTACATAATGCAAAACAACATCAATATACAGAAAAAAAAAAGAGAAAAAAGAAAAGAAAAAACGATCAGCTGTGAAAACAGCGTTCGAAGTTAGTTATTGGGTGGCGGCAGATCAAGCAGATTTTCGACACGTTTGAATCGTGTGGGAGTGTCATTGCACACTCCTCACAGAGAGCAATGTGATTACACGGTTTGATGATCACATTGACTCTACGTTCGGTGCACAACATGCAGCGGTAGGTCGGTTCATCGGGGCCTGGTTCGGATGCGGGTATAGGGCGTTTGCTCGGTCGCGATAGGCTGACGGATGCGCCCAATAAATTGAGCATTTTGGTGCAGGCGCAGCGGAGTTCGTCGTCATATAATGAATGCGATGCGAGACTCAGCCATTGAAATGCAGCAGCAGATTCCTCCAGATCAAACAGATACCGACCAATGTAAAAATTGGCGAGTATGTTCTTCTGATCGCGATGCTTCTCAATGAATGCAGCCCATGCACCATGACCCGCATCGTCGTCCAATACATGGTTGGCGAGCTGCTGAAGTTCGAATAAAACAGCCATGTCCTGCTTGCTATCACCGCTTAGCGATTGGTTGCTTATCGCAAGGCCCCGTGCCGTATTCATCGCTGCCTTCGTGCGATCATATGTTTCAGATCGAAACACTGTGGAGGGTGACTCACACTTCCACTGCGGCGCGTCCTTGTGTTCCTTTCGCATAGGGGCGGCGGGTCGCATCACCTCATTGAATACCGCCGGCATGCTCCCCGCAATACCTCCACCGCCACCACCCCGTTCATGTTCTTCCCGGCGCTTAATCATTAATCGTACCGCCTCTTCGTCGGCTGCCAATTCCGCTTTCTTCCGCGAAAGCATGGAAGAACGACTAACGCTGCTATCGGGAACGCCCCCACCACCCCCACCGCCACCACCGCCACCACCGCCACCGCCGCCACCGCCGCTACCGCTGGTCGTAGCCATGAACGCTGTAAACAGAACAAAAAAAAATGGATTTACCTTATTTAAGAGCAAGGGTAGAAGGGAAGGGAGGGGGGAAGGGAGGGGAAGGGAGTGGAGGGGACATCAAAATCACGTTATTTATAAACCCTCGGTAGAACCGACGTATTGATCCCCAATGGGGGGTGGCAGGGCGAGCGGCGGAGGGATAGGCGGATGCACTGGAACAGGCTCCACTAAGCTCTGAGATTCAATGTCATCGAGCCATTCATCGGCCCAATCACGTTGATGGTATCGTTTAGCTTTCCCTTCGGTTACGGAAGGCTGGGGCAATGATCGGAATGGGAGTGGCGGCGGCGGGGGTGCTATTGGAGGGGTCGACACCAGCAAAGAAGAAGAAGAAGATGAAGAAGAAGAAGAAGAAGATGAGGAGGAAGAGGAAGATGAGGAGGAGGATGAGGATGTCGCCCATTGTTTCAATGATTCGTCATAATATTGGTTGGGGTGATGAATCTCGATGGTACCCTTTTCGCTTCGGGGGTTTGCATTCTTGTGTTTGTATGTGTAATACAGAGAACACGCGGTGGTGAACTGCTTGGCCTTTGCTGAATCGGCAATGACGATAGCAGATTTCCTGTCGATAGACCGCTTCACGAGCATGTCAACCATGGCGGAGTGGCTATACAGTCGGAATGGACAGCCACAAACATCACCTTTGTTTGGCTGTGATTCAATCACTTTCGAACATCCATATGGTGTATAGCTCACACGCTTCCCTTCTTTTCCGTACATATGGCGGATACCATAGGCATACTCCTTGTCGAATTTCTCTGCCGGAACATCCTTCATGGCCGAACGAAAGAAATCCATCGATTGTCGGAGCGTTAATCCGATCCCCTTGAGAAACAACCCGAGTTGAAGCCGCCCATTGTGTTTGATATGAGTGGCCGTTGAACCTCGTGCTTCCACTTGGTCGTGGATGAGACGCATACACAGAGGGAAAGAGCGACGGGCTTGTGCTGATAATGTTTCCATATTCACAACGACTTTGTTTTTGTTGATATACACACAGCTGGGAGCGACAGCCTGAGTGGAGTTGATCAGTGCTCGTGACACACTGGGGTCCTTCATAACGAGAGCCACACCGGTAGATTGATCTCTTCGACTCTCCAATATTCGCTGATGGGCAACGGTCTTCTCAATGGAGTCGCGCATTTTCTCAAAGTATTTCCTTTCGAGGATATGGCGCATTTTTTCGATTGGCAGATAAACATAACCCCGAATTAGAACCACTGATCGGCGGGCCACCATGTGCGTTGCGTGTTCAAATGGAACCCGGTAAACCACAGACTGCGGCCCGATCCATTTGCGATTAGCAGCGTCCATACCGATAGAGTTGATGTCGACAGGGGTGTAGCCCAGACCCAATTCAGCGATAAGGGACGATAGTTCATAACCCGGCGCTCGACCAGCCCTTAGTCGATACAATTGAACTTCGTTTTGAATCCACCTCATTCGATTGTCCTGTGTTCCGTGATGGGCGAGCCTCAGGAGGTGATGGGACATGACATCTGCGCGGCGGTCGTTCAGCCCTAATTTCTCCAGTATGGGTGCCGTATCCACCCAATTCTTGGTTTCCCGCACAACGAATGCACGACCACGCTCGCGAACCTGATTGCGAACACGATCCAAGTGACGGAACAATTCGGCCCTCGCATCAACCAATGTTTCGACCTCGATCAGGGTCACTTCTCCCTTGGGTGTCCTGTCATACCCACTGCTGATCGAAATCGCCTCCGGCTCTGCTGCGACATCGATGCGCGCGCGCTTCGGACGGGAAGAAGCAGACGAACCCGACGAAGAAGAAGATGAGGATGAAGAGGAGAATTTCGCGGGTGACCCAGATTGTGAAGGATCATCAAAGACAATAGGCGAAAGAGAAGATAGTAGCTGAAACATAGACCGGGCTCGCGGTCGCTACAAAGAGAAAAAAAAAAGAGAGATGGGGGGGGGGGGGGGGGCCCGGGGGGGGGGCGGGGGGCCGCCGC
>Ga0302270_10002377_pt1 | contig 18404 bp, 13 predicted proteins | sample III_Bog_E2_3_FD_198773 | JGI IMG/M metagenome (GOLD analysis project Ga0302270, IMG submission 198773) | Peat permafrost microbial communities from Stordalen Mire near Abisko, Sweden - III_Bog_E2_3 | ecosystem: Environmental > Terrestrial > Soil > Wetlands > Peat | place: Sweden: Abisko... | reverse complement strand
ATTACCTGGAGCGCGTGGACATTGCCACCGGCGAACTTTATCCCATCGGTGGACAGGTAAGCACCTCAGCGCCAGCGAGCGCGATGTCCGCCGCTGCCGGCGCCACCTACTGCTCGGCGAAGACCGACGCCATCGGCGACGGTTGCCCGGCAACGCAGGCGACCTTCTACAAGGGATACTTTGTAACGATTGATCCTGCGGGTAATCTCTACATTGGTGACTCGGGCAACAACCTGGTGCGCAAGCTCTCGGTGGGGACCCAGTTCTCAGCCACCAGCGTTGGTAGCAGCGTCACGCAGACTCTCGATGTTCACTTCGGCGTGGGCGATTCGCCCGGCACGTCCACTGTTCCGAACAGCATCGCCGACTTCACCATCGGAACTGCCGGCACCTGCACCAAGAACTCCGATACCTCAGAGAATTGCCCCTTGCCGGTGACCTTTACTCCAGCTTTAGCAGGCCTGCGCACGGCTCCACTTGTGGTGACGAGCGCCCTGGGCAAGGTTTCCATCTTCACCCTGACGGGAACCGGGCAGGCTCCTGCTCTGGTGGTGGATCCCAGCCCGCAGACTACGCTTGCCTCCACCGGGCTGACCAGTGTCAATGAACTGGCCCTGGATAATGCCGGCAACTTGTATGCGGCGGTTCCCGGAGCTAGTTCGATCATCAAGATCAGCTCGGTGGGAACGGAATCGAATCTGGGCTCAAGCCTCAGTGAAGCCAATGCGGTTGCAGTTGACGGCTCGGGCAATGTCTACACGGCGCTTGCCACCGGCAGCGTGGTCGAGATTCCTGCCAACGGAAGTAGCGAGGTGACAGTGGGTTCGGGCTTCACCAACCCCGCTGGCCTGGCAGTGGACGCCTACGGCAATCTGTATGTGACCGATGAAGCAGCCAGCACCGTAACGGAAATCCTGGCCGGCACCGGCGCGCAGGTTACCCTGGCCAGCAATTCGACCGTGGCGGCGTTGAGCCAGCCGACAGGCATTGCGGTTGACGGCTATGGCAACGTGTTTGTCTCGAGCACTGTCGAGAACGAGGTGATCGAGATTCCGTTCAGCGGGGCAGCAGCGAAGACGCTGGGCACGAATTTGAACTCGCCGCTGGGTCTGGCCGTCGATGCGGCTGGCAGCCTTTACATAGCCGACAGCAAGAACAACCGAGTCGCCTTCATCCCCAACGAAGGCGGCACGCTGAACAGTAATGACCAACTGACCATTATCAGCGGCTTGGGAACCCCTACCGGCGTAGCGGTTACAGGGCAAGGCGGCGTCTATGTGAGCGACGCATCCAACAATGCCATCTACAAATACAGCCGCAGTTCGGCGTCGATCAACTTTGGCAATGAGAATCTGGCTGTGGGGCAGATTCAGGCTGGCTGGACCTCGGCTTCGGCCGACATCGTCAGCGTCGGCAACCAGGCAGTGACGTTCTCCTCGACCTTTGCCACGGCCAGCGGCGCCAACACCGCAGACTTCACGCTCTCCCCAAGCTCGATACCGAGCGGTACGCTGTTTCCCGCTGCGGGCTATGGCGTGCCGCTTACCGCCGATTACAGCCCGACGGGCACAACTGTCGGTTCGCGATCAGCTACCTACACATTTAACGCGACCAACGCAACCGCACCGGCGCTGGCGCTGAGCGGAACCGCCAGCCACCCGTCAGAATTGGCTACGGCCAGCATCTCCACCACGCCGACGCGTAGCCAGACAGATTGGATCTACGGCCAGACGGTGGTGCTGAACTTCAATGTATTGCCCAACAACCTCGGATCCCTGGAGACACCAACCGGTTCGCTGGCGGTGACGGTCGACGGCACCAGTTATACGGTGCAGCTCTCGGCCTCGGCCACTGTGAGCTATGATGCGGTGGGTTCACTGAGCGTGGTTTCACTTGGAGCTGGCACCCACACAGTCACAGCTATCTACAACGGCGACAGCAACTTTGGCGGCAACACCGCAGCGCCGTTGAGCTTCAAGATCGATCAGGCGCCGCTGGTTGTGACCGGCGGGACGCTGAACAAAGCCTTTGACGCGCCGTTGTCAACGTTGACCGGCACGTCGACCGGTGTGGTGAACAACGACGTGATCGGAGTGAGCTACAGCACCACGGCGGTATGGAACTCTCCAGTCATTGCGGCGGGCTATCCAATTACGCCTTCAGTGAGTGGCACGGCGCTGAGCAACTACAGCGTGACGTTGAATAACGGCACGCTCTATGTGACCAAAGACAGCACCGTCGTTGCGGTGAGTGCCTCCTCTAACAGCGTGAACCCGACGACGCAGGTAACGCTCACAGCTACGGTCAGCAATCAGACCTCCTACCCGAACGGTACGTCGCCAACCGGCCAGGTCGCTTTCTACAACACGGTAAACAGCGTTACGACACAGATTGGCGCGAATGCCCCGCTGAACAGCAGTGGCATTGCGACCCTGACTACGACGTTTGCCGTTACCGGTGCAACCACAACCAACTCAGTGACGGCGGTTTATCTGGGCGATACGAACTTCGTCGGCTCCAGCACTGCTTCAGGGCTGGCGATTGTGTCTGGCGTGCCAACCTTCGCGCTGGCCCAGCCGGGAACTGCCTCGTTGACGGTGTCACCCGGCCAGAGCGGTCTGTTGTCGTTTAACGTCACACCAGCGTTTGGATACAACGGAATCATCACCTTCAGTTGCTCGAATCTTCCGGCAACGATTGGGTGCAGCTTCTCACCGGCGAGCATCACGGCGAACGGCACCACCACATTGGAAGCTCTGACGATTACCACCAGCCAGGGAACGCAGGCGATAAACCACTCCAAACCGAAGCCGAACGGAAAGTTTTCACCATTCAGCCTGGCCGCCTTGCCGGCTCTGCTGGCTTTGGCGGGATTTGCCCGCAGAACTCGCAAGGCGATACACGGTAGCGTGTTGCTGCTGTTGGTAGCCATGGGTGTTCTTTGCTTGGCCACTTCAGGATGCGGCGGTGCGGCCAACCTTACCGCAACACCGCAGGGAGCTGACACCATCACCGTGGTTGCCTCAGGAACGGGAGGCACCTTTGCTTCCGTCACACAGCAGTTCAACGTGACGTTGACCGTGCAATAGGCAATGCAGCCTCGGTTCGAGAGGAGAAGGAGCGGATCCAGACGCTCCTTCTTCCCCCATCCAGATCCAAGCCGCAATCTGATTGCGCGCTAGCAGGGCAAATGGCCTTTTAGGAGAACCAATTTGATCGCCTACCGTAGTGATTTCTCAAACTTTATGCGTAGAATGGCCCAGCTTGCCGTCGTTGTGCTCGTTGCTGCCGGTGTCGCACAGGCGCAGTCGGCGACCACCGGAGCAATCGGCGGAACGATCAGCGATGTTTCAGGAGCGCTGCTGCCCAATGTCACCGTCTCGGTGAAATCCGTTGAATCCGGAACCACACGCACTACAACGAGCAACGCTGCGGGTGAATTCCGCGTCAGCGATCTCGATCCAGGCACCTACAACGTCACATTCGCAGTTTCTGGATTCGCAACGCTGGAAGAGTCGGGGACCATCGTCACCGTGGGCAGCTTGTCGACGGTAGCGCCAGCTCTGAAGCCGGGGTCGGCAGAGAGCAGCATTGTCGTCACCGACGAAGCACCGCCGTTACACACCCAGTCCAGCGAAATCTCCACCACGTTGGACCAGGTGTCGCTTGACAACCTGCCCATCAACGGACGCCGCTGGTCGAATTTTGCGCTCATGACGCCTGGCGTGGTTTCCAACTCCGATGGCTTTGGTCTGCTGAGCTTCCGCGGCATCAGCTTCCTGTTGAACAACAACACTGTGGATGGCGCCGACGACAACCAGGCCTACTTCTCCGAGGCGCGCGGCCGCACGCGTGCCGCCTACTCCATCACCCAGGCGGCAATTCAGGAGTTTCAGGTCAACACCTCCAACTACTCGTCGCAATACGGGCGCGCAGCAGGCGGCGTGATCAACACCGTGACCAAAAGCGGCGCCAACGATTTTCACGGCGAGCTGTTCTTCTACGACCGCGACAACGATCTGGGCGGCGCAACCAACCCGTATACGCTGCTGACCGTTGCCAATGGAGGCGGCACGTACAACACCCTGCCCTACAAGGCCACCGACTGGCGCAAGCAGTGGGGATTTGGCGCGGGTGGTCCGATGCTGCGCAACAAGCTCTTCTGGTTCTATTCCTATGACCAGAACCGGCGCAACTTCCCAGGAACCGGACGCGCGCCAGACCCGAATGATACCTTCGCGCCGGCCAACGCCTCCTTGCCCTTCACCGAAACCTGCACCAGCAACTCATTTACCACTCCGTCGGTGACGCTCTTGGCCGAAGGCGACTATAACGCCTGCGCGATTGCAGCCAGTTTTGGCGTCAACTTCCAGGCAGCGGCGGCCTATTACCAACAGGGACTGGGCATTATCAACACCTTCCTTGGAACCGTTCCGCGCACGCTTGATCAGGTGATCAACATGCCGAAACTGGACTGGCAGATCAACGACAGGAACCGTCTCTCGCTGTTATACAACCGAATGCGCTCCAATTCACCAAACGGCTTCCAGACCCAGACCTCAGTCTTCTATGGGCGCGGCTCGTTCGGCAACGACTACGTGAAGGAAGATTTTGGTATCGCACGGCTCACTTCGGTCCTGTCGTCCTCGCTAGTGAACGAGGCACTGGTACAGTACGGACGGGACTACGAGTACTCGCTCTCTGACCAGCCGCTGCCGAACGAATTGCCGTTGGCGAATAATGCCTTCCTGCGACCGGCGCAAACCACGATCGGCTATAGTTTCCAGGGCCTGTATGGATTCGACATCGGCAAGAACGAGGATCTGGACCGTCAGGCCGATCCAGAAGAGCATCGCTTCCAGGTTCTGGACGGTGTGACCTGGTCGCACGGCAAGCACACGTCCAAAGCAGGCCTCGAATTCAACCGCGTCTTCGATTACGTCAACAATCTGTACGACGGTAACGGCAACTATAGCTTCGACTATTCGTACGATTTCGTTGCCGACTACCTGCACGCGGTTCTCGGGTTGGGTGGGTCCAGTTACTCGCCGCTCTACTACAGCTACGGTCAGGCCTTTGGCAATCCCAGTGCTGAGATTGGCACCAGCGAGTATGCCGGTTATGTGAATGACGACTGGCGCATTCTGCCCAACCTGACGCTAACGCTGGGCGCCCGTTACGAATATGAGTACGTTCCCGCCAATCCCTTTCCGAACACCGGCAATCCAGCATTGGTCGCCGCGTTTGCCGGAGTAACCTTGCCCAGCGGCCAAACGATCACCGCAACGAACGCAGCTCTACCGCAGACCGCTGACCGCCCGGATGATCGCGACAACATCGCACCACGTGTTGGTTTTGCGTGGAACGTCTACGGCGATAACAAGACCACTCTCCGCGGCGGCTATGGCATCTACTTTGGCCGCATCATCAACTCCAATATCCTGCAGACCTATCAGGATTCCGGTGCGACGAATGGGCAGATCAACCTGACCAGCAGCGGCGGCAACAGCGCCAGTCTCTATGCGGGCCACTGCGGACCCACCTTCCCTAACTTGGTCAACAGCCTGACGGATGTGTACAACTGCTTTGCGGCGAAGACATCTGCCGGCAAGCCGGTCAGTCCTCTTGGCGTGTTGTCCACGGCTACGGCACCGACAACCACAGTGGCTTATCTCGACCCCCACATGCAGAACCCTCAGGTGCATGAGGCTGATATGGCCGTGGAACAGGATCTTGGCCACGGCTGGGTGCTCGGGCTGACGTACATGATGTCGCTCGGCCGTGAACTGCCCAGCGCCGTCGATACCAACGTCAATACCGCCAATACCTATGACTACACCTTCACGGTTGTGGCGCCAACCGCCACCTCGACGTCCAACAGCTTCGGCATCAACAACACTGAGGCACCTTCCTACAGCAGCTACCCGCAGCCCGCGGTGACCGGCTATGTGACCTTGCCAAGTGGCGGCAAGACAGTTCCTTTTGCCGTCGGACAGACCTTCACGACCAAGGTCTTCCTGCAGCCCGCAGGCACCAGCGCCTCCACCCGTCCAAACCCTGCTTATGGGCAGATCCTCAAGGTCCTGAGCGACGTCAATTCCTCCTATAACGCGCTGGCCGTGCAACTGAACCACCGCTGGGAGAAGGGACTCTCGTTCATGTCCAACTACACCTGGTCACATGCGTTGGACGATAATCCGTACTTGTCGACGGTGGTGCCCACGTTCAACCGGCTTGATCCGACTGACCGGCACCTGGAGCATGGCAATAGCGTGCTGGATGTGCGGCAGCGTTTTGTGGGTGCGTTTGTCTTCCAGCCGCAAACACATTTTCACGGTTTGACGGACACTTTGATCGGTGGCTGGCGCATTGCCCCAATCGTGCAGCTTCAGGCAGGCCTGCCCTTTACTCCATACGTTTCCGGATCGGTCTCTGGCCTGACCGTGCCGAACGGCGTAGATGGCTGCACCACAGCTGCCGGCTGCACCGTGAATTCGGCATATAAGGGGTTGAATGGATCCGGTTCCAGCGCCGACCGCCTGCCCTGGATCGACCGCAACACCTACAACTATCCCAGGACTGCCGTGGTGGATGTCCGCGTGGGCAAGAACTTCTACATCAACCTTCCTCACCTGAACAGCAGTCGGTTGGAGTTCTTTGCCGAGGCCTTCAATCTGATGAATCACCAGAACATCACCGGCATTACCGATGAAGCCTACACGCTGAGCGGAACATCGCTGACGCCTAATTCCAGCTTCGGAAACTACACCAACTCCAACAGCAACTACATGTACACTCCCCGGCAGATTCAGCTTGCCGCACGCTACCACTTCTAACACTGCATCCATGAAAGAAAGAGGGCAGCTCTGGTGGCCGCCCTCTTTCTTTTGCACAAGCCTTCTCAGTGGGCGGTAGGCACTGCCGGGGCAGCTCCAGCCGGGTTGGTTGCTCCTCCCAGAATCTGATTGAGGACGTGCGCCAACCGCAAGCCTCCCATGGCTAACTGAGCATCCACGATCTTCTCCTCGGTCTCGATATAGTCCCGCGGCAGGATGGCGTTGTTGGGCGCCAGGGCCTGGACCGCGTACCGGTGGGAAGCCTCGGCCCAGGCAACCGGATCGCCGCCATCGAAGCGCTCCCAATGGTTCTGCTGGATCTTGTCGATCAACATGGCGGCAAATTTCTGCTCCTTGAGCCCGTGCTGTTCGATCAACTCGTCATCCCAAACCCCGTGCAGATTGCAGTGGTGCGTACCGCAATAGACCGATCCGAGAACCGATACACTAATGCCGTTTCCGCCACGCTCGTCGCCGAGGGCGTGAAAGGGCTGGTGAATATCGCCGATGAAGTGGATAAGAAAGCGGAGAGCCTGGGCGCGCTCTGCATCGGTCAGCGCGGTGTTGCCAAGCACCTGTTCGAACTCGAGAATGCGGTCGGTGATGCAGTCGTGCCAAAACGATGCAGGATCTTTGGCCGGTACCGGACAGTCGCGGTCCCGGTCAAAGTGAGACGCAGTGCTGGGAATATCGACAAAATGCCAAGGCGCTGTCTCGGGGTGGCTGGAACGGTAGTCGTCGGCCCAGGGAGCAACATCTGCCATCGATTGATTGCCCAACAGCCGGGTCACTTCCGCCCTGGTCTGCGGAGTCAGATATTGTTCGGCTACCAGGGCGGTCAGGCGGTGCCCTTCGCGTCCCCAGCCGTAGGCAGCGCGTGGCACAGTTATCAATGGGAGAACCAGAATCAGAGTTAGGGTCAAATACACTACTGGAGAGCATTGTGGGGGTCTGGGCACGGTTCCTCTTTTCTATTCGTCGCAGATTGCTGGACGACGCTGCCAACATCCTACAATGAATGATGTAGATAGCGGAGTCTCCGCTAAAGGGAATTTCATGGCTCGAAACAAGTTTTGTTGGATACCGCATTGCCTTTCGTTGCTCATGGCCGCTCAGGTGCTTCCGGCAAAAATAGCAGCACAAATCGAGAGTCCGGATGCAAGAGTCCCGAATGTGCCGAGTTTGAAGATCGAAGCCCGTCTGGTGGTGCTCGACGTGTCGGTCGTCGGTAAAGATGGCAAGCCGGTCATAGGGCTGACGGCTGACGATTTCGAGGTGCTGGAAGATGGAAAGCCCCAGCAGATTCGGGCACTGGACGGGCCGCAAACACAAGCGCTGCCAGCGGAGTCAGTTGCTGCGGCAGGGCACGCAGTCTTCGATCCGGCGGTTCCAGCCAGCTTTGGCCGCTCGGCCGTCAATGTGCTGGTGTTGGATCTGCTCAATACGCAGTTTGCTGATGGCGACTTTGCACGGCGTCAGTTGCGCGACTTTTTGACCGCGCAGCCCGCGTTGCTCAACCTGCCGACCGCGTTACTGCTGGTGAGCGAAAAGGGATTTCGCGAACTCAGCGGCTTTACGCGTAACCGCGCGCAGTTGCTGAAGACTCTTGGTACCGTGGGCTCGAATTATCCCTGGCTGCTGGAGCTGAACGGCAAAATGGACTTTGGCCCGGTCGAAAGACTGGACCGCTCATTGCGCGCCCTGGAGAAGATCGCGCAGAGTTACTCGCCGATTGCAGGGCGGAAGAATCTGATCTGGGTTGGCGGCGGATTTCCGACCATCAATCCCACCACCATCGATGGCGACGACGCTCTGGAAGTCAAGCACGCGCTTGAACACGTCACCGACACGCTGATGGAAGCGCGCATTACCTTCTATGCGGTTGATCCAACCAGTACCGCAGCCGGAATGACGGAGATTACCGATAGCTCGCAGGCTGCCTTCCTTCTGACGGCCGGCGATGCGGTCAGCGGCGACATGGACCCCTTCAGCTCAAACGCCGATTTTGACAAGCTGGCTGAAGAAACCGGTGGGCGGTTGGTGCGCGGAAAGAACGACCTGACGCAGCAAATCGATGGCCTTGTGGACACAGGCTCCGAGGCTTACATGCTCTCCTACAAACCATCAAACCAAAGTGAAGCCGCAACGCGCTACCGCCGGATTCAGGTCATCTGCAAGTGTCCGGGGATAACCGTTGCCACGCGCAAAGGCTATTACACCACCGGAAACAGCGCCAATGATAGAAAGGCCGACGCAGCCTATGATCTGACGACCGGCGCCGAGAGCGAGATGCCCTTGCGCGGCCTAAAGGTCAACGTGCAGACCACACCAACTGGCAGCGAATATCTGATACGCGTCGGCGCGGAGCGGTTGGGATGGAAATCTGCGGCCGATGGCGGTTCAGACGCGTCGGTCTACATCCTGGCCGCCTTTCTGGATGCAAAGGGAAAGATGGTTGCGCATTTTCTCCATGAGGGCAGTGCTCATGCTCGCGCTGGGACCAACCTGACTGATCCCACAAAGATTGCGGAGTTCGTCTTTCCCATCCATCCAGCGCACCAGACCGAAACTCTGCGCTTCATCGTGCGCGACAACGCCACAGGGCGGATGGGGTCCGCGGACCTTCTTCTCAGTGCGCGGTAACAGCTGTTAACCATGTTTGCACCGCGTGTAGACTTATAAAGGAGGAATTGAATGAGCACAAAACAACTACTAGCTGAAATCAATCGCGGCATCAACGCCCTGCAGAAGGCACGTGCCTTGTGTTTGAAAGGTGAGTCTGTTGCATCGAAGGCCAAGGTAACAGCAACTAAGACAGTCAAGTTAACAAAGGTGCCAGCAAAAAAGGCAGCTAAGGGCGGCATGAGCGATGAGGGTCGAGCCAAGATTGCCGCTGCTCAGCAAAAGCGCTGGGCCAAGGTTAGGCGGGAAAAGAAAAAGGCAGCTAAGGCAGCTTTGTTCGTCCCCGCAGCAGTATGACCAGCACACACACGCATAAAGGCCCCGAGGCTATCGCCCTCAGGGCCTTTATGTTTGACAGGGACTTACCTGGCCAAAGCATATGGTGCAAAACAGCAAACGCGACCAAGGAGGGTCATGGCGGCCGGTTGATCCAGGAATGTGTCGGGGACGAGTTGTCCTCAATAGCTTTCGGCGCCGCAACCAAGGAAATCTTGCGGGAAGCCGAATTTAGAGGACCTAAGTCTGTGAACCAGTTCGTCTGCAAGGCATTGTGAATAGATTTACCGTTTGCATACTTTTCCTCAAGTGGATGATTTCTGTCTTGAGAACGAGCACGGCGAGCCGGTGTGCTCCCTTGGAAAGTATCTGGAGGCCATGTTGCCGGTCTCCAGATACTCCGGGTTGTTACCAGGTGACAAAGATCTCCTGCTCGCCATTTTGGTTATCGAAAGATTGTTGCCGCACTAAGTACGGGCTGGTAGTTTGCGCGCCGCCATTGTAGCTGCAGCCTTGACTGTTGGTGCAGGTAATTGAAAACGTCTCCCACACCGGAACTTCGATGGCAGTGCTGGCGTTGGGGAAGGTAACGTATGTCTGGCTATTGTTGGCCAAGAAAATAGAGATGCCTACCGGGCTGTAATAAGCGGCAAGTGCGGCAAATCCACCGTCCGCTGCGAACACATAAGAAATCTGATTGTTCGTCGAACTGATGGCCATAAAATCCCCTCTGACCGGCGTGATCGGGCTCCACCAAACGCCGCGCTCGACCCCCTCTGAATTATCCACCGTGTCATTGAGGGCTACGATCGGTTCCGCTAGCGAGTGAATCTCAGTGAGCCAGATCGGTAACTTCCCATCGTTACCAGGGCCTTTCGTATTCGCCGCATAGAGGAAGTCCTTGAAATCGGACATCAAGGTGCCGCCAATGGCATGAGTTGAAGCTTTGGTCACAGATTTTGAAGTTGCATTAATTGGGGTAATTTCATCTGGAGTTTCGCAAGTGGAAAGTGGATTGCTCGGTATCTGACTGTTATCATCTTCATAAAATCCGAGCAAAAGTGCGGCATCTCCCGCCCGCATGCTGTCGGGGCCTACCTGAGTTGGGCCAGTCCAGCCATCGAGAACATCCGTCATGATAGTCTTGGCAAGAGAGTTGCGGAGATTGAGGCGCGCCATATACTCAATTACGCGCGATGCCAACACGCGCAGGAGTCGTGCGAACAAGCTTTCGAAGCTTGGGCAGTGGAATCCGATCCAGTCAAGAGAGCTGAGGTTCAGAGAATCCGCCCTGCCCATGCACGAGCATTTGAAGAAGCGGAGTTGTTGGCGCATTCGAGCGGGTTGGAACTGGAATCGTTCCGAATCGCGCTTAGGGAGCGTGAAGCCCATCTGGCGCAGTCAGAGATTCTGAGCTTCCTTCACAGCAATCGACGTCGATTCACACCGCTCAACGTAGCGTGTGCGATGGCCGGGCTCCCCCGCGTCACCGCCCGAGTCTCATGCGAGCTATGCACCAAACATGGAATCAATCTCTCGCACGGCATTGCGTTTGAGATGTTTCAGACCATTGAACGTATGGTGCCGGAACCGATCATTGACATGGGAGGCTCAATCGAAAGGCTGCGGGGACATCTCCAGAATGGCCCCCAAAGCGATCTTCCCCATGCTGCCCAACTGCGGAAGAACTGGTATTTTCTGAAATCGGCCATCCGGTTAGCGACCCGCGATAGTAGTGCGCAGCGCCATTCCCTAGTGTAGTGTCTCATGCAGATCGTCTTTTATTGACGGCGGTCCGAGCGCGGGTGACCTTCTCCAGGATGTCGGTCGCCTTTGCGGTCCAGATGAAGGGCTTGGGGTTTTGATTGTGGCCGTCGATGTATTCTCCGATGGCCATGATCAACTGTTCGAGATCCTGGAAAACGCCGCGCCGGAGGCGGTTCTGTGTGAGGTCGCGGAAGAAGCGTTCCACCATGTTGAGCCATGAAGCCGAGGTGGGCGTGAAGCGGACATGGAATCGTTTGTGCTTTTCCAGCCAGCGTCCGACTCGTTCATGCTTGTGCGTCGAGTAGTTATCGCAGATCAGATAGATTTCTTTATTTGGCGGGACGGTCTGATCGATCATGCGCAGAAACCTCAGCCACTCCTGATGGCGGTGTTTCTGCTGGCATAGACCGTAAACCTCGCCATTGGCGGTGTTGAGCGCGGCGAACAGGGTAGTCGTGCCATTGCGTTTGTAGTCGTGGGTCATGGTCTGGCCGCGCCCCTTCTTCAGAGGCAAACCGGGCTGGGTGCGATCCAGTGCTTGAATCTGACTCTTCTCGTCCACAGACAGCACCAGCGCGTGCTCCGGTGGGTTGAGATAGAGTCCGACAATGGCCTCCAGTTTGTCCGCGAAATGGGGATCGTTACTGACCTTAAAGCTCTCCACGCGGTGCGGCTTGAGGCCATTAGCCCGCCAGATGCGCGACACCGAGGCCTTCGAGATACCCATCTCCCGCGCCATGGTGCGCGTGGACCTGTGGGTGGAATTCCGAGGTGTGCTCTGGGTGGTCTTTTCGATCAACTGGGCTCTGGAGATCGAGGGCGTGCGGCCAGCCCGAGGCGCATCCTTCAAAAGGCCGTCTATGACATGCTCGATGAAACGCCCTCGCCACAGCGCGACCATCCGGGGAGCAACATTCAGAGTCTCTGCGATCTGCTTGTTCTGAAGCCCTTCGGCGTCTTGCTCTGTTGATTGATGCGCAGTTTGACGGAAGCCGACTAGCATCGGGAGCACCTTTAACACGGTTGTCGTCAGTTGGTCGGGACGGATCGTCTATTAAACAGCGACCATTTGACTCGTGCGAACCAAATCGGCCCCGGCGTCCCCGACTATCGAAAGCGGCAAACGCATGCGTCAAAGACGCGCCCCACCGCGCATTCTCCTGAGAAATGCGCTTCTTGGCATTCCGTTTACTAACGAGAAGCCGACTAGCGGTACTAATCCAACGCGTGAGCGCATTGGTGATGATGCACTCGTTGAGATGGCCCCGATTCGGGGCCTAAAGCCGCAATTGTCACTCATTGATACTCGCGGCTCAGTCTCTTCGATAGGCTACCGTTCGCCTTATGAGATTGTGAAACCAAAGAACATTCAGATTGGATCAATAAACGAGAAGCTGGCTTTCCGTTATCTGCCACGTTTGGTCATATTCTATCGTACCTTTTCTCTGACGGCTTTCCCCCCATCGTCTAACGCGCGTTCGGCGTGGGCCCAAGCGTGGGCGCGCCGAGGCCATGGAGTTCGTCACCGAGCGGCTCGAGTTTGAGGCTGCCTGACTGCGGCAACGTCGGCAGGGCCGCCACTTTTATGCGGCATCGGCCGAAATTTGCACAGAGCCTTCTAGAGTCGGTCCATCCAAGCCGACCGTGGCGAAGTTTGCAACAGAGCCTCTCAGAGTCTTATCAGCATCTTTCCCATGTTCTCACCCTCGAAAAGACCCAAGAAGGCCTCCGGTACGGAGTTCAATCCTTCAAATACAGTCGAGCGCGAGTGAACTTTTCCGGTAGCGATCAGTTCTCCGACGTAAGTTTCAAACTCATTCTTCCGGTGCAAGTAATCGAACGAGATAAATCCGCGCAAGGTCATTCTGCACATCACTGCTTGTGCAAGATGCCGCAAGGAAGTCGACGCGCCGTCGCCGTTGTATTCACTGATCATTCCGCATAAGGCAAACCGCGCGTGTTGGTTTCCCGTGGCAAGCGCGGCGTCCAGGTGCTCGCCGCCGACATTGTCAAAATAGACGTCGATCCCCTGCGGGGCAACCGCACGAAGTTTGTCGAGAAGGTTCCCCTCAGCTTTGTAGTCGATGACAGCATCCGCTCCAAGTTCGCGAATCCAAGCACATTTGTTTGCTCCACCTGCGGAGGCGATCACGGTTAGTCCTCTTGCTTTCGCCAACTGGACGACGGCAGAACCAACCGCACCGGCAGCACCTGAAACGAAAACGGTATCGCCGGTCTTAGCCGCGGCGACATCGAATAATCCAAAATAAGCAGTCAAGCCAGGTCCGCCCAGAATGCCGAGATATGCGTCGATCGGTACATCTTTGATCGGCTGGATGAGGGTGGCCTGCGTCGCCAACAATACAGCCTCGTTGCGCCAGCCCATCATATGCCTGACCAAGTCGCCAGGTGCAAATCCGGGCGCTCTCGATTCCACGACTTCGCCGATCGCGCCGCCATCCAGCGGCTCGCCAACTTTGAACGATGGGACGTAACTTCGCGGATTGTCATCCATGCGCGGACGCATGTAAGGATCTTCTGAAAGCCAGAGATTTCTTACGTGGATTTGTCCCTCTTCGAGACTCGTCAGCGCGATCTGTTTCAGTTCAAAATTCCCCACATCAGGCCTGCCAATCGGCCGCGATTTAAGATGCCATGCGTAGGCCATTACCCGTCTCCATGCGGTTCGTTGATTTCAACATTGCCAATCATCACGTCGTAGACACGCCCGTCTGCCGTGAAGTTCAAGCCCTTGCGCACCACGCAAAAAATGTTTCTGGTCCGTGTTCGTTTGCGAGCGACTGCAGATAACGCGGCTTCCAAAAGTCTCTGATGAAGGTCTCCATCTTTGTGGGCAACTGGGGACGCAGCGGCGGGCCCTCACCATGGAAACGCACTACACCGTTGTTGTACGCGTCAGCAGTCAGGGTGTCATCAAGCCATCTCTCCGGCGTTCCAAAGCGCTTGAGAAATTCGGCTTCAATATCCTTTTGCTTTCTGTCGACGGACCGATACTCCACCGACCGGCCGATCTCCTTGCTGATGATTGCGGCCAATTCAAGCATCGAGAGATCTTCCGAGCCAACTTCCCGGATGACCCGGTGCTCGCCTGTCGGATTGGTCAATTCTTTGGCCGCAAGACCAGCGATGTCATCCGTTGCCACCCAGGGCATCTTCAGATCGGGTTTAAACAACCAAGCGATTCGGCCATACTTGGCGACTGACCCCGTCCAAGCCAGCGTATTCTCCATAAACCAGGCAGCTTGCAAATGTACAAGGTCGATATTGCTGAGTTGATTCAGCGTCTGATCCAAGTGGTAGAAGCTCTCGGAATGTCCTGTCTTCCCCTGCACGTCCGATCCCATAGCCGACAAACTCACAGCCAACCTGACTGGAGAATTGCGAAGCGCATTGACAAAGCGCTGGGCGACCATAGGATAGTGCCCCTCAATGTTGTTCCAGTCGGTCTTTACCATCAGGAATGCAGCATCGGTATCCTGAAAGAATTTGTCGAGGTCTCCGGCGCCTGTATCAAAGCTTCCAAGAACTGGCTCTGATCCCATTTTGACCAGTGCATCGAGAACTGGACCGCCCCTCGATAGGGCCTTTACCTGGTGCCCAGTCCTCAACAGAGTCTTTGTGAGGTGAGCGCCGATTCTTCCAGTTGCGCCGACAACAGCGATTCGCATGACAGGTCTCCCTCCGAACGTTGATCTAACAGTAGCGAACTCTGGGTCGTACGAATTGAGAGATAATGCCATATGATCTTCAAATCGGGCCAATCGGAAAAGACGTTGCGCCCCTGCGGCGCCGACTTCGATCCCAGCCGGTCGGATCGCCCGGCGGTCGCCTTGCATGTCGATTTCAGCTACCACGAAGCCGAGGTGCCGCAGCACCAGCACCGGCAGGGCCAGCTAATCCTGGCCTTGCATGGGGCCGTTACCTGTAGTGCTGCAAACCGCCTCTGGACTGTCCCGCCGAACTGCGGGGTCTGGATCCCGGGTGGCGTGCCGCACAGCAACCAGGTCACGCCCAACGCCCGCCTGTCTTACCTGTTTGTTGAACCTGGCGTGGCGGCGCTGCCGGAGGAATGCTGCACCCTGTCCGTGTTGCCGATGCTCCGCGAGATGATCCTCCGTCTGGCAGATGTACAGAGCAGCTATGCTCCGGACGACCACGTTGGCCGCCTCATGCGTGTCTTGCTGGACGAACTGGCGCTCATGCCTAAAGAGGGACTGGAGCTTCCCGTGTCCAGCCACCCCAAGATCGCCATGATCGCCGCTGCCCTGACGGCGGAGCCGAGCGACCGCCGCCCCCTTGGGGAATGGGCTGACACTCGCCCCGCTCAACGCGGCAGAACAGCAAATCGTCGCGCTTCCGAAACGCCAAGCCCCATCGGCCAAAGCCCTCGATTTTCGACCACAATGTGGCCCGGGGTCGAAGCAGTTGCACAACATCGAGAAACGGATCCATGCATCTAGGATGCCGCAGTCGCGGCTTGTTTTGGGTTTTAGATAAATAAATTTGGCGTTTCAGCTATCGACCGTACAGAAGTCCAGGCCTACCTTAGGGACATAGGAGAACCACCATGACCAGTCTAGAAGCCTTGAACGTCTATCAAAGCTACGTGGAAGCCTGGAAGCCGATTCCTGACGCGCAGCGGAAGAGCATCCTCTCGGAAGTCTTCGACGAGAACGTGGAGTATCTTGTGCCGCAGTACGTCGGAGGCACTAGCGCAGCAATCGAAGACATGGAGCGCTTCCAGAAGCAGTATCCTGGCGCCCATTTCGACATCGAAAACGTCTCCACGCATCACGAGGTCGCGCTGTTCAAGTGGGTCCTGATTCTGCCGGATGGAAAGGTCACGGTGAAAGGTCACGATTGCATTCGCTTCTCACCTGCCGGCAAAATCGCAAGCTTGCTCACGTTTGGTCCAGCGTCCCCGAAGCCATAACCAGCAAGCCCGTAGCGAAGTTGCTGCGGGCTTTGTCATTTGCGCGCGATTTGCGATCCTGCGTTCAACACGGCCCTCCGGTCGGGTCTCACCTGAGGCGAACGATCTCAGGAAGCATAGACTTTCGGTGTTCCAGCAGATCCGAGCGAGCGAAGCTTCTTCTTTAAAGCTTTCGAAACGGAACTCTTTTCTTCCGCCATTTCGGCCCTCGGTTATCACCTTAAATCCGGCCATACGTTATCAGTTCAAAACCGGCCAACGGGATTGGCCTGAGACGTGATTGTTTTACCGTTCCGCAGGGTGCATTTGCAAGGTGCGGTTTCCGATGTAGATGTGGCGCCTGATTTTCAACGGTTCTGGTTGCATGTTATGGTGAGAGTCGCTCCGCCGGGGTCGCGCCTTGCGGAGTGATCCAGGGCCGATGACACGGGGCTGGCTCCGAAGGAATCGGTAATCGAGACCCTCTGCGGTTTGCCCGGCGGGCAGGCTGCCAGAGGGTTTCGTATTTCTTGCCAGATTCCGATGGTGAGGCTCCGTCGTGGGAGGCTTCTGGATCCCGAGTCGCGACGCCGCCGGGCGTTCTTTGCCCGGCCTCCTTTTTGCTTTGGCTTTTGTCATAGCGCATCTCCCGTACTGCCGGTTTTAGTGCGCCAACTGCGCGGGCCGCACTTGAGAACATGCCCGTGATGTAGCAGGCGGTCCAGCATGGCGGTGACGGCGGCGCTGTCGCCCAGCAGCTTTCCCCAGTCGTCCACGGGTCGATTCGACGTGAGAAGCGTACTCGCACGTTCGTAGCGACGCATGATGATCTCCAGCAGTTCCTCGGCGGCGGTCAGCGGCAGCTTGCGCATTCCCAGGTCATCGATGATTAGCAAGGGCACGGTGGTCAGAAGTTCCATGCACTCCTTGCGCGTCCCATCGAGCGCTGCATCGGCCAGCTCTTCCAGTAGTGTGTGGGCTTCGCGATATAACACGCGGTAGCCCTGCTGGATGACTGCGTGCCCGATAGCCTGCGCGCAGTGGCTCTTGCCGCTTCCTGGTGGACCGAGGAACAGTGCATCTTCGCGCTTTCCGACCCAGTTCGCTGTGGCCAGTTCGAAGACCAGATTGCGATTCATCCGGGCGTTGAACTGGAAGTCGAAGTTGTCCAAGCGCTTGTCCGCATCGCGGAACTGCGCCTGTTTGTGGCGTCTCTCCAGAAGCCGCTTGCTACGGCAGGCCAGCTCATCGGAGACCAGTGTTGAGACGAAGTCGATGGGCGCCATGTTCTCCGATTGCGCTTGCAGAAGGCGGGTTTCCATCACCGCGGCCATGCCGCTCAGGCGCAGTTGCACCAGGGAACGATTCAGTTCTATCAGGTTCATGATTGGGATTCCTCGAAGTTGATGCGTTGTTGGATCAGGTCGCGATACTGGGTCAGTTCGCGGATCAAAGGATCGACTTGCCGCAGACTGAGAGGAGCCTGCGGGCTGCGCTCCAGATAGCGGCGTACGAAGCGATACTCGGGGACACGCAACTCCAGCGCTGCCGCACAGGCATCGTCTGAAGCCGCGCTGCCATATTGCTTGACCAGATGGAGTACGCCCTGGATGCGACGCATTCCGAGTTCGCCCTGGCGGGCATGTATGGCGTCGCAGACAGCGCCGATATTGGATCCCGCCTTGTGCGCACGTGCCAGCAGTTGAAGCAACTGCGGTGGCGTACGGCGCGGGCGATCCTCATCGCGGATGCGGTGCCCGCCACGCTTGCCGCTCAGATGCTCGCGCAGCAACTCACCGGTGCGGGGGTCAAGAAGACGCACGAACATCGCGTCCCACTGTACGTTTACCTTCCGACCGATCCAGCCCGGCGGCGCACCGTAGTAAGCCGCTTCAACTTCAACACAGCCA
>Ga0302270_10002326_pt1 | contig 18671 bp, 13 predicted proteins | sample III_Bog_E2_3_FD_198773 | JGI IMG/M metagenome (GOLD analysis project Ga0302270, IMG submission 198773) | Peat permafrost microbial communities from Stordalen Mire near Abisko, Sweden - III_Bog_E2_3 | ecosystem: Environmental > Terrestrial > Soil > Wetlands > Peat | place: Sweden: Abisko... | reverse complement strand
AGGAAGGCCAGATAGATGTTGGCGAGACGTTCGAGGTCCTGCCACGCAACGCGACTGGTCATTTCCGGCAGCAGGAGGGTCAGGATATAGGCGCGCGCGTTGTCATCGGTGCAGTAGCCTTGCTCACGATTGGGCACATTGAAAATGGCGTGCTGAAAGATGCCGGTGTTGTCGCTCATCCTAAACAGGTGATCGAGTTTCAGCGGCGGTAGCTGATACGGACGGTTTTCGAGGGTCCGGACCGCGAATGCTTTACGCGCCGGCATGCTGAGGCTGGCTCGCGCCCGGCTGAAGCTCTCCATGTAACGCTGGGCCACTACCGGCCAGATCATGCCACGACCCAATTTCCACGCTCGCTTCCGCATCGCGGTCATGAGTGTGGAGTCGGACAGAAATCGATTTACCCCTTCCGCAATCGCGTTTGGATCGGCGAATGGGACCAGAATCCCTCGATCCTTCGCGAGCAACTCCCGCGCATACCAATAGGGCGTGGAGATCACCGCCTTGCCCGCGCCGATGGCGTAAGCCAGCGTGCCGGAAGTAATTTGCGCTTCGTTCAGATAGGGGGTGATGTAGATGTCCGCCGCGCCGATGAAGTCGGTCAATTCCGCCAGCGTGACGAAACGATTGTAAAAGATCACATTTCCCGCCACGAGACTGTCCTGCGCGAGACGCTCCAGCTTCAGGCGGTAGGATTCTCCCTCGTGCGCGAGGAGATTCGGATGGGTCGCTCCGAGCACAATATAGACGACGTTTGGATGCTGCAGGAGGATCGCCGGCAGGGCCTCGATGACATGCTCGATGCCTTTGTTCGGTGAAAGAAGGCCGAAGGTCAGCAGCACCGTCTTTCCCTCCACGCCAAACTGATCCTTGTGAAAGCTCGGGTCGATGAACTGCACGTCGGGCACGCCATGCGGGATCAGATCGATTTTGCCCGGCGAGATGCCGTAGCGGGTTTCGAGCAGCTCGCGGCCCCGCGCCGCCATCACGATGAAGCGGCTGGAGAGTTCGTCCAACTGGTTCATAACCGCGCGTTGATCGCCATTCGGTTCGCTCAGCACCGTGTGGAGCGTCGTCACGACCGGCATCTGCACGTCGTGCAGAAACGCCAGCAGATGACTTCCCGCCGGGCCGCCGTAAATCCCGAACTCGTGCTGCACCGAGACGATCTCGACGTTGTTGATGTTCAGGAAATCCGCCGCCCGCCGATACGAATCGAGTTCCTTCTCGTCGATTTCAAAGCGAATTCGTGACGGATAATCGTAACCCTCGGGCCGGTCGTTGACCGCTCCCACGACACAGTCGCAGTGCGGAAATTCCGCCGCGACCGCTTCGCAAATGTCCGTGGTGAAGGTCGCGATCCCGCACCGCCTCGGCAGATGATCGCCGAGAAAGGCGACACGGTGGATGGCGGCGGAGGTCATGAGCAGTCTTGGTGAAGAGAGCTTCGGTCCGCGGGTCAATCTCCGCCAATACCTCCACGGTGGCGGCCCCATAGCCCGGAGCTATTTGCCACTCCTTCCAAGCCCTCGCACCCACGTGACGATCAGGTCACACTCGCGGAATTGCGATAGCTTTTGGCTATGCCGCCCACGATACTTCGGAAAATGGAACTTCGCCACCTGCGTTATTTCGTCGCCGTCGCCGAGGATTTGAGCTTCACCAAGGCCGCACAAAAGCTCCGGCTCGCCCAGCCGTCGCTGACGCGGCAGGTGCGCAATCTGGAGAACGAGATTGGCGTCCGCTTGTTGGAGCGCGCAAACAACCGTGTGGCGCTCACCGAGGAAGGCCGACGGTTTCTTTTCGACGCTAAAAAGTTGCTCACGATGTGCGCGGAAAGCGTGGCCGCCGTGCAAGAGATGAATCGCGGAGAAAGCTCCGAACTCAACATTGGATACGTCTCGAACATCCACTACGGGCTTCTGCCGGCCACGATTGGAGCCTTCCGAAAACTCTGCCCGAGCGTGGCGCTGAACCTGTTCGACATGACCAGCGCCGAGCAGTTGCACGCGCTCGCCGCACGCAAACTTGACCTTGGCTTTGTGGCTTCGCCGCTTCACAAGACAGACGACTCAGAGCACGGCGCCCGCAAGATCGACCTCGGATTTGTCGGCCTGCGCCCCGATCTCTCCGGCTACGATTTGCTCTCCGACTGCGTAGCGTTCGACACGATGCTCGTCGCCCTTCCGGCCCGTCATCCGCTGGCCAAGGAGTCGAAAGTCCATCTCGCCGACCTAGCGCCGCAGTTCTTCACGAGCATATCTGAAACAGTTCATCCGGGCGAGAGGAATTGGCTGCTCGAAACCTGTCAGAGTGCGGGGTTCACGGCGAAAATCCTGCAACAGGCCAACAGCGAATTGACCGCAATGAAGTTCGTCGCCGATGGTCTCGGCGTGACTCTGATGCCAGAGCAAATTACCAAGCTGCCCCACGAAGGCGTGGTCTTTCGCCCCCTCTCTCCACCGCTCCGCCGCGAATCGACCATCGCCTGGCGCGCCGACAATCCCTCCAAGCCACTCCAGGACTACATCCAGATCGTGAAGGAGCTTTCGGCGAGAATGTGACCGCTGACGGAAGACCTCGCCTTTGGCAATGGCTCGGGTTGATAATGAGACATGAGTGCCGCCGCCGATCTTCCCAACCGTGAGCGCGAGGCGCTGTCACCAATCCGGGCACTGGCCAATCAGGCATTCTCGCGCGCGGCGGGCGCGCCTCTAATCCCCGGCAACAGCATTCGTTTGCTCAAAAACGCGGGAGAGAATTATCCCGCGTGGCTCGAGGCCATTCACGCGGCGAAGCGGCACATTCTCTTCGAGAGCTACATCATTCACGAGGACGACGCGGGCCGGATGTTCGCCGACGCGCTCGTCGCCAAGGCGATGGAAGGAGTAAGAGTGCGCTTGATCTACGACTGGCTGGGCAACTTCGGGCCAGCATCGCGTGCGTTCTGGAATCGCCTGATCGCTCATGGCGTCGAAGTGCGTTGCTACAACCCGGCGCGTTGGGACTCACCGTTTGGCTGGCTCAGTCGCGACCATCGCAAGACCCTCTCCGTGGATGGCGAGGTCGGTTTTGTCAGCGGCCTGTGCGTCGGACGAATGTGGATTGGTGAGCCTGAAAAGAACATCGAACCGTGGCGCGACACCGGGGTCGAAGTGCGTGGACCTTCGGTCGCGGACCTGGAGGAGGCGTTCGCAAATGTCTGGGCGATGGTCGGGAAGCCGATACCTTACGGCGAATTGACCAGTCGAGACGCACTCGCGCAGAAAGGTGAGGCGGCGCTCCGCGTCGTGGCGAGCATTCCGGCGATGGGAGGGATGTTCCGCGTCGATCAATTGATAGCTGCCCTTGCGACGAAACGGCTCTGGTTGACGGACGCCTATTACGCCGGGATGACCACCTACGTTCAAGCGCTGCGCGCGGCGGCGAAGGATGGCGTCGACGTGCGCCTGTTGGTGCCGAACGCTACGGATATTCCGCTGCTCAAACCACTGTCAAGAGCGGGCTATCGTGCGTTGCTGGAAGCCGGTGTGCGCGTCTTCGAGTGGAATGGAACAATGCTCCACGCAAAGACGGCGGTTGCCGATGGCCGCTGGGCTCGGGTCGGTTCGACGAATCTTAACATCGCCAGCTGGTTCGGCAATTTCGAGATGGATGTCGTAGTTGAAGACGAGCCTTTCGCGGTGCTGATGGAACAGATGTTCCTCGGGGACTTGGGGAACGCGACCGAGATAGTTTTGGATGCCAAGCAGAAGGTGCGCGCTCCGAATGAGCCACGCCATCGGCAGCCGGTGCTGACCAGTGGCGGCGGGAGCGTGGGGCGTGCCGCCGCCGGAGCTGTGCGCATCGCCAATGTCGTCGCCGCCGCGTTCACCAACCGGCGTGTGCTCGAACCCGTCGAAGCGCGTATCACCGTGATGTCGGGAGCAGCGTTACTGACATTGGCGATTTTCTTCACGTTCTTCCCGCGCCTCTTGGTTTATCCGCTCGTCCTGCTACTTGCATGGATCGCAGGAACGCTACTCTACCGGGGCTACAAATTGCACCGATCCAAAGCTCAGCAAAAGTCCGGCGCGAGCGCATCTTCGACCAAGTGAGGGAATGAAACGGCTGAGGCGATACAGGTGTTCGCGACGTGTCGCGCCCAATTTGGGCGTCGCGAATTAGGAAGGCGCGTGTCATAAACCCTCACGATGAATCCCCCATCTTCGCCTTCGCCGTTGCTGTTGCGCTGTTTTCCACTCCCGCGTTCGCGCTGACGAATGCTGACCAAACCGCGCTTAAACAGCTCACGAAGGAAGTACGCTAGCACAGCGGGCTTGATCCCGCCCGCGGGAGTCAGGAGTCTTCAAATGCCGGGTGGATTTCGGTGGACGTTCACGCGATTACCGAGGCGCGCGGCTTCCCCCAACGTAGTTTATCAAGTTCCCTATCCGGGGAACAACGAGCCTAGCGCTTTGTGCTCCAAAAATGGAGCAAACGCCGACAAGAACAGTTAAAATCAAAAAAAGTGAATCTGATCATTAGTAAGGACATGCAAATCCTTTCTGTTTGGACAGTCGGCCGGAGCCAAAGAGATTACGCTTCTTCCAACCACTTCCGTGCAGCTTCAGCTTCCGCGTGAGTGAAATACCGGATCTTTGCTTTGGTGAACGGCTTGCAGAACGTCGCCATGCCGTGCTCCCACTTCGTTTCCCCGATCATCGCGAGCCTTTCGATGTCGGCGAAATGTTTCGCGTCGAATTTGATGTCCTCCCACAACGCGCCCAGCTCCCAGCCGTGGAAACCAGTCATATCGAAAAGTACGCGCAGCTTTCCATGTTGCTTTACGAGGCGCTCGAACTCGGGCACGAAGTGTTCGTAATCGGCTTTTGCCAATTTCCCGTTAACGTGGACGGCGAGCAATTTCCCGCTGTTTTCTTCATTCAATTGAATAGGCATTTTGATTCCTTTGATTCTTGATTTGACTAAATCTCAGACTGCTCCGACTCCCGAAACGTTCACGGGAATCAGGGAGCCGTTTACATACAATACACCTTCGTGACTCCAGTGCCACTTGTCCGGCCATTCCTTGGCAATCGTTGAACCATGTTTGTCCGGTGAGTGAACGCGGTTTTGCTCGCTACGTCGCTGATCGCCGACAGGAAATCTCTTATGATCGTTCGACAGGCACTTGGGAGGGGCGACCTTCACCAAAAACCTATGCGGGAGCCCTTTTTTACGTTCCCACTTTTTTAGGGGGGTGAAAACGCCCATCTGAGGGCTTCCGCGAGTCACAAAGCACCGTCCAATAGTTATTTATGGTCTATTTAGAGTTCATCACGGTGCATGTGACGTGGGAATGTTCCCACTTTGCGTGTTTGGCGTGTGTGCCGCTTTTGGTGGCGTTTCTCGCTGTTTGCCGCCGGAAAGGCACGGCCTGAAAGGATGGTGCAAAAGCCGGAGCCAAAGTTGTGCGCAACTTTCGGGTCGCTGGTTTGTGCCATCTTTTCCGCATGAACGCCGCGGTGCCGTTTGCATGGAGGCGCGCTGACAGGTCGTTCGCAAACGATGCGCCGAAATTCGGCTTTGCGGATTATCTCCTCTACGTCGACCGCAAGGCGGCCGGTGCCGTCGAAGCAAAAGCCGAAGGGACACTCACCGGCGTCGAAGCCCAGCGGGCAAAATACGGCGCGGGACTCCCGGACAACCTCCCGGCGCATCTCCGTCCACTGCCGTTTCTATTCGAGTCGAACGGGGCCGTCACTTTCTTCACCAACAACCTCGACCCGAAGCCGCGCAGCAGAAAAGTCTTCAGCTTCCCGGGCCCTGAAACCTTCGCAGAGTGGCTAGACCAAATCTGCGCCGCTCCGTGCTCGTCTGAAACACCTCCCTGGAGCTCGACGAGGCGGGATTGTGGAAGGTCCAGGCCAAGGCTATCGCCAACCTCGAAGGTTCCTTTGCCAAGGCCGCCCCTCGCGCGCTCATCAAGATGGCAACCGGCTCCGGCAAGACTTTCACCGCCGACAATATCGCCCATCGGCTGCTCAAGTTCGGCGGAGCCAAGCGCATCCTGTTCCTCGTGGACCGGGGCAATCTCGGCAAGCAGGCCGAGGATGAATTCGCCAATTTCACCGCGTTCGACGACGATCGGAAGTTTCACATGATCTACACGGTGCAGCGGTTCAAAAGCGATTCGATCAACCCCGCCGCCACGGTTGTCGTCACCCCCATTCAGCGCCTCTACTCCATGCTGAAGGGCCAAGCCGAGTTCCACGCGGAGAATGATGAAGGCTCCAGCTTCGATACGGCCAAGCCGTTGAAAGGCGAGCGGCCCGACGTGGTTTACAACGCCGGCATCGCGCCCGAGTTTTTCGACTTCGTCCTCGTGGATTAGTGCCACCGCTCCATCTACGAGTTGTGGACGTAGGTGCTCCTTTACTTCGATTCCTTCCTCGGGCCGGCGCGATCTCACGCGGAATGGTGTCCATGCCCCGCAAACGGCGTCAACTTGCGCTGTGCCCAACAGTTCGGTTCCAGGCTGGACGTTATCCCGCAAACGATTCCAAGGATTCCGGTCTTCTCGTCGGAATGGGATTGAATGTTCATACCAAAGAATCGTGCATCGACCACGGCTCTACCAATCTTGGCAGTAGGTTTGCAGACCGCCTGGCGCCGGTCAGGAAGCGGTTCCGTTAGGAAGCTGAGCGGCGCTTTGTGCGCCTTTGCTCGCAGCGAGATCTTCCTGCGTCACGATCCCAACGATTCGCATATCTCGATCCACGATGGGAAGATACTTCAGGTGTTTTTCCTTCATGAGGAGCTCCGCTTCAGCCCGATGCTGGTCTTCATAACAGAAGATGAGTTCATGGCTCATACACGCTCCCACGCGCTCCGTCTGAGGATCATGACCTTGTCCGGCCGCCTTGCGGTCAGCGTTCCGGTCCATGACCGTTCCGACGAGATGTTGATCATCCGCCACTGGAAGCGAGTCGGTCTTTAGTGAACGCATTTTGTCACCTGCATCCTGGACCGTTTCGTGGATATCAAGCGCCTCGGTTCTTTCAATAAGAAGGTCGCGCAAGTTCTTCTTCTGGTCACCGCCTTCGGGTTGGGTATCTGTCATCATAGGTTTTTTGGGGTTTGCAGGTTGATTTTCTCTCTTCTTTTCGAGAATCGCGAATAATCCGATCCGGCGTTTCTACAGAACGCCCGACGCTGCATGGGCGTATTTTCAGCCCTGCATGCAGAGGAGTTCCGGGACGAATTTGACGCATTGGCGGCGGAGTTCCGCCAACTTTATTGCCGAGCTCCTCTGAATCTCACTGCTCCCGCTTATTATTTTCAGAGGCTGGATTGTCGCAGGTGTTAATTCCCGCAGCACGCCATCTTCATTCAACTCCAGCGAATCCTGTTCATCACTTTCGCGGCAGTGACAATGATAACTGCGACCAGAGGAAGGAAGATTTTCATCGGTGCGGTTGATTTCATACCCGGAGTTCGGAAGCCACGTGCGTAATGGTCGCTCCAAGCCACCGTTATTTATCACCACCTGAGCGACGCACCGCTTTGAGTGCGATCTGCGAATCGAGATCGTTCGCAAATCGCTCATGGGAGGCGCGGAGGATATGAGCAAATGCTTCTCCGCCTTTTTTTGGCCCGCTGCTGCTGATTCTGTTGATTGTCGCTCTCATATGGAAGGATCGCGAAGTCCGACCCATGAGCCAGTTCCAAAGAGCCACTCGTCGCGAGATCCGAAGGCCGATGCGGCTGCACGAAGCTTCTTTATTCCAAGTTCAATCCGCGTCTCGACGGTGCCGAGTAGGATGCCGGTTTCACGGGCGATCTCTCGATGGCAGAGCCCGCGATAGAATGTCATGCGCACCAGCGCAATTCGTGTCATAGGCAGTTTAGAGAGCAATTTCTGAAACATATTGGCCCTTTTCTGACCTTAACCGTCGAGTTGAAAGTCAACTACGTTGGCAACGTTGGCGCACGACAGCGCAGTCAAATGTAACTTCCGTGGTCGCCTTCTTTAACCGATGGCGCCGCCTTCCAGCTGCTCGCCGATCTTTTACCCGTCTCCTCCTCCCCGGCCGTAATATTCGGCGACGCGCTGTTCGTAAGCGTCAATCCGCGGTGCGTCAGCATCGTATTCGGGCGCGTTCTTGACTTCTTCGCGCGGGATGGCGAGGTAGACGGTGCGCTCGTCCCAGCTCACTTCGCGGATCGCCGTCGTCGGCACAACAACTTCCTTACCGAACCAAACCGACGTGTTGACCACGAAGTAGCGGATCGACCAATCGCCGTCATCGACGAGGAAATCGCCGACCCGGCCGATCTCCGCATCACTGCAGTGAATTGCGTGACCGGTCACGTCGTGGGCGCTCCGCAGATTAAAATCGCCGCGTTCCGCGTCGGCGGCGCCCGGCCCAGAACTCAAAGAATCGCCAGCGAGGGGCATCGCGGGCAAGACTAACGAACTGACGCTCGTGGCTGTGTGCAGAGCGACCCATGGCGTTACGCCGCGCGGAAAGCCGTAATAGTTATGATGAGCAACGTCTTCGTACCGTGAAACTGGGGGCGAGGTGTCGCTATCCGGCGCGCCCTTAATGTTCTCCAAGCTGAGATTCACGCGGATCGATTCGTCCTCCACGTTGATCAAACCGAGCGCCTTTGCCGGAATCAGGACTTCCTTCCCGAGCAGCCATGCCCCTGTCTTCACCACGAGGCAGCGAACCTTCCACTCGTGGCTGTCAAAATAAACGTCCTTAATATGGCCGATGTGAGCGTCGGTCGCGGCAAGGTGATACTTCTTAAGAGAACTGACTGGGTGTAACATAGTATCTAAAGTTAAGTTTTACTGAGTTCGGTTCCAAACGGGAATCAATGGTATAACAAAATCAAGATTAGCCAGAAAATCGTGAACCACAAGAGCCACGCAAACCGCGACCGAGCTTCATCGGAGCTTCTGAAGCCGGGAATGGACGCCGGCGATCCCGCGCAATGACGACATTGGGATGTCGTTGTCGAGATCGCATATCCACAGATGGGGCAAGCCTCTAATGACATGGTGATGATTTAGATAGATACGCGGGTAAGAGGATGCGATCAATAGGGGATGCCTGTCACCTATCGGCCTCCTTTTGCGCCGGAGCGAGCGCCCAATTTCTGTCGGGGTTGTATTCGGACATTGCCGCGGCAATCTCTCCGCTCTTAGAGCCTAGGTTGCGCTCATACAACTCGTCCCGTTGATTGATGATGAATGTCATTGTGCCCGAGTGGCCCCACTTGGAGGGATAGGCTACCATAGCAAACCCGCCAATCATATTGCTGTCGACAATGTAGTTGTAACTTCCGCCTCGCGCGGCAGGCCCCTGCCTGGAGAGGATCTTGAATAGGTAACCATGGAAGGGATGCGGGACCTCGTCATTTTTGTTGGGACTATAGCCTTCGCTGCGCGCTTCCGCCACCAGAGGACCGAACGGGCTGATTTTTCCGTTCCCTGCCGCTTGCCAGTAAAGACCGTCGTGCCTTCCCCCAGTGCTCGTCAGTTTCTGCGCATATTTGAGCACCTCGCTCCCGTCGCGGTCCCTTCGGACGTACTTGTGTTGGGCATCCACATAGGTCCGGCAGACACCGATGGTTTTGAGTTCGTCTTCTCGGATATGGCGCTTGATGATTTGCTCTTTCCCTGCGTCGGTGTCGAAAAACCAGCGACCATCCTTTTTCACGAGCGGGATCGGGAAGGGCCGATTTTCGGAGCCGATGTTTAGAGTGATTTTCCCATCGCCCCGGCGGATTGGCTTGCACTTTTGCATAATCTCTTTTGAGAATTCGGCGAAGTTGACCTCGTCATCAACCTTGTCACCTGTGACGAGTTCCTTGTCGCCAGGACCAAAGATTTCGCGAAGGGCCGAATGATCCCCCTCCTTGGCTGCGGCTGTTAGGGTTAGGATGGCAACCCCTGGGGATGCAAAAGTGCGTGGTTCGGCGGCGGATTTTTGTTCCTTGGCGTGAACCTCCAGAGACGGGGATACCCCGTTCGCCAAAATTAGCAATGCGATTAGCACCCAAGCGGAGTGTCGGTGTTGATTTGATCTTTCAAAGGCTTCTCGCATGTGATGTTTAAGGAAATCGGTGGATGGATGAGCTTTGCCGAGGAATGACGGGCCTCCCGCATAATGCCTGGTGCGTAAATCAGCCTCGATCCGTTCTGCCAATCCGGCCAATACCTTGTTGGTAGAAGCGTAATAGCTAGACGCTATACGCATTTCGCCCAAACCGCTCCGGCATTTCGAAATACCCGCTCTTTCGCACAGAATCGCAATACCTTTTGGCTATGATCTCCGCGATGCCCCGAAGATTGAACGTTGTCTCTGGGTCAGCAGTTCGACCCCGCGATCAAAATCGCAGGCTTCGAATTGAGCGGATTTCACGTGGCGGCGTAGTGCTGGAGCTGGCGGGGTCGTTTCGTGGACATCCACGCAGATCGACCCTCTGGCGGGAGAATCACCGGCATCCTGTTGGCGATCGGCACCATCGGATCATCTGTTATGTGAGAGATCCTTTACAATGTACGCCATGAGCGGCTTGGAGGGATTATCGGCCCGTTAAGCGCCGGAGCGGCGGAAAAAGAGCGCCGACCCACAAAGCTAAGATCTCCGGCGGCGGCGACGAGATTTCGGAATGATTCGAGGCAGGGGGCGCTTTTCCGGGGAGGTGGCGCATCGTGCGTTTGCGCATAGCTTTTGGCTATGGCGCTGTCATCGGGGAGGTATTGGCCAGATCAGAGGCAGGCATCGACACTCATCCAAGTTCGAGTCTCATGTTCGGAAGCCCCGCATGCCACAGAGTTCGTGAATAACGCATCAACCGTCCCAATCTCCGCTGATCCCGGCCACGTGAAGCGATGCTTCGCGACGCGGAACCGCTCTCAATCGCGCATTTTCCGCCGGGAACGGCCCCGAAATCATTTATGAATACGCTTGAGCCCGAAGCCAAAGCAAAAGCCAATCCCAGGCCAGAACGGAAAGCCGAGCCGAAACGTGAAGCAGCCGCCCCATCTTCGCCCATGAAGAAGAAAGCCCTGGTTGCGGGAGTGATTGTATTGGCAGTCTTGGGGTTCCTCGTGTTTGGCTTCCGGCTGTTAAGATCGTGGGAAAACTCAAAAAAGGACCCGAACCAGTTGGTCCTGTACGGGAATGTCGATCTGCGCCAAGTCGATCTCTCTTTCAACAATAGCGAGCGCATCGCAGAGGTGCTGGTCCAGGAAGGGGACAGGGTCAAGCGCGGGCAAATTCTTGCCAGGGTAGAAACGGACCGGCTCAGGCCGGAGGCGGAGGAGGCGGAAGCCGAGGCCGAGGCGCAGCAGGCGGTGGTGCAAAGACTGCATCACGGCAGCCGTCCGGAGGAAATCGCGCAGGCCCGGGCCAATGTGGCGTCGGCCAAAGCGGATTTAGTGAATGCCGAACAGCAATGGAGGCGTTTGACGGCGTTGATCCAGCTCACCTCCGGCCGGGCCATCAGCCAGCAGGACCTGGATGCTGCAAAAGCCGCCATGGGCATGGCGCAGGCGCGGCTGGAGGTTTCGGAAAAAGCCCTCGATCTTTCCACATCGGGCCCGAGGGTGGAGGACATTGCGGAAGGGGTGGCGCAACTGCGCGCCAAGGGAGCACGCCTTGAACTGCTGCGCCGGGAACTGACTGACGCCAACCTCGTTTCCCCGTGCGACGCTGTGGTGCGCTCCCGGCTGCTGGAACCCGGCGAGATGGTGTCTCCGCAAAGGCCGGTTTTCAATCTGGCCATCACGGATCCCAAGTGGATCAGAGCCTATGTTTCCGAGACCGATTTGGGAAAGACGCACCCAGGAATGAAAGCGTCGATCAGCACGGACGGCTTTCCTGGGCGGACCATCCCCGGCTGGGTGGGTTTCATTTCTTCGGTCGCCGAATTCACGCCCAAGTCAGTCCAGACAAAGGAGTTGCGCTCCAGTTTGGTCTATGAAATTCGCGTTTTCGCGAATGACCCTCAGGACGAGTTGCGTCTGGGCATGCCGGCGACAGTGTCGCTGAAATTAAATCCGACCGACCGCAGCCAACCCTAGGACGGATATCGAGCCAATGTCTTGGACAAGAATACTCGGAGGCATGGCGGCAGCCGGCATCGCTGGCGGCGGCTGCTCCGTGGGCCCGGACTATCACCCCCCGGCTGGCCATGCTCCGGCCGCATGGAGCTCGGCGGCGGCAAAGGGGCTGACCGAAAGCGCGGCAGCATCCTCCTCCTGGTGGACCTCATTTCACGACGGCGAACTTGACTCCCTGATACAGCGGGCGGCGCGATCGAATCTGGATTTGCGCGCGGCGGAAGCGCGGCTGCAACAAGCCAGGGCGGTGCGAGAAAGGAGCGCGGCGGATTTCCTGCCCACGCCTGACGTCTCGGGTTCCTTTGCCAGAGCAAAACAGAGCGAGGACCAGCCATTAATTGGAGCGCTGCCCCTGCCACCGAATTTCCCCTTCAAATACAGCGTCTATAATGCCGGTTTCGATGCCTCGTGGGAAATCGATATCTTCGGCGGCAAGCGCCGCGCACTGGAAGCGGCCACCGCGGAATGGGAAGGAGCGATCGAGGCTCGCAACGATGCGATGGTGAGCCTGCTGGCCGAGGTGGCGAGGAATTATTTCGAATTGCGAGGAAACCAGCGCCGGTTGGACATCGCGCAGCGGAACGTCAAACTTCAGCAGGAAGCGTTGGAACTCACCCACGCCCGCTTCCAGGGCGGGGTGTCGGGCGAACTGGACGTGACGCGTTCGGCGGCGCTGCTGGCGAGTCTGCACGCGGAGATTCCGCCGCTCGAGGCCGCCGTGCGGAGGGCCATGTATGCCATAGCGATCCTGCTCGGCCAGGAGCCGGGCACACTGGTGGCCGAACTTACCCCTCACAAGCCGGCGCCAGCGGCTCCGCCGGAAATTCCGATCGGGCTTCCTTCCGATCTGCTCAGCCGCCGCCCCGACGTGCGCCGCGCCGAAAGGCAACTGGCGGCGGAGACCGCCCGCATCGGAGTGGCGGAATCGGAATGGTTTCCGAAACTCTCCCTCACCGGGGACGTCGGGTCTGAAAGCGTCACCCTGGAAAAATGGTTCAGGCCCGGCAGCCCTTTCTGGTCGTTCGGGCCGAGCTTGCAATGGCGCGTGCTCGATTTTGCCCGGGTGCGCGCGGAAGTGCGGACCCAAACCGCCATCCAGAAGGCGGCGCTGGCGACGTACGAGAAGGCCGTGCTGATGGCGCTGCAAGACGCGGAAAACGCCCTCGTGAACTATGCCCATGAACAGAATCGACGCCAGGCGCTCGCGCATGAAGTGGCTGAAAGCCGGCGCTCGCTGGACATGGCCGACGGGATGTATGTCAAAGGGCGCACCGGTTTTCTCGACGTTCTCGATGTCCGGCGCTCACTCTACCAAGCCGATGACCAATTGGCGGTGAGCGATCAGGCGGTTTCGGTCGATCTCATCGCCCTGTACAAGGCGCTGGGCGGGGGCTGGGAGACGTTGAAGCGGGAACCGGCAAGGGTAGCTGCGGCTGCCCCATCCCCATGACGACGCCGGTCTCCTCTCCGGCATTGCGCCTGGACGGCGTTTCCAAGTCCTTTCGTCGCGATACCGGAGAATCGGTGCTGGCACTCGACACCATCTCCTTTTCCGTTGGCCGCGGTGAGCTCGCAGCCCTGGCCGGGCCGGACGGAGCCGGCAAGACAACCCTGATCCGCCTGCTGGCCGGGTTAATGAAGGCCGATAGCGGCATCGTCACCGTGCTTGGGATCGACGCGGCGAAAGACCCGCAGGCGATCCAGTCGCGGATTTCGTATATGCCACAGCGATTTGGGCTGTATGACGATCTGACAGTTCGGGAAAATCTGGACCTCTACGCCGACCTGCACGGGGTCGCGATCGACGAAAAAAAGAGGCAATACGCGCGCCTGATGGAGATGACAGGCCTGGACGCATTCCAAAAAAGGCTCGCCGGGCAGCTTTCCGGAGGAATGAAACAAAAGCTCGGCCTTGCCTGCACTCTTGTCCACACGCCCGAATTGCTGCTCCTGGATGAGCCAACCGTCGGGGTGGATCCGCTCTCCCGCCGCGAGCTTTGGGAGATTATCGGCAAATTGGTCAAGGAGGGTATGACGGTCCTGATCAGCACCAGTTTTCTCGCCGAAGCGGAGGCGTGCAAACGCGTTCTGGTCCTGAACGGAGGGAAAAAGCTGGCGGAAGGACCGCCGGCGGAGATTGCCCGCCTTGCGCTCGGCCACACCTTTCTCGCCCAACCGCCGGAAGGGGTGAAAGCGCGGGATTACCAGACACGGCTTCTGGACGAGCCCGATGTCGTAAATGCCGTGCCGGAGAGCGGGCAGGTCCGAGTGGTGGGCTCGGGTAGCCGCGGCCAAACCGAGGCCGGCATTTTCGCCGGCGTGGCAGCTCGGCCGACGCCGGCGCGGTTCGAGGATGGATTCATGGTGCTTTTACAAAATTCTGGCCGCGCCAAGGCGGCCGATGCGGAGGCGCGCCAGCCGAAAGATGCCGCGATCAGCGGCGCCCGGGGCGACTCCGTGGTCGAGGTCCGCAATCTCGATCGGAGCTTCGGGAAATTCGTCGCCGTGGACCATGTGAGTTTCAACGTCAAGCGAGGGGAAATTTTCGGTCTGCTCGGACCAAACGGAGCCGGCAAAACGACCACGTTTCGCATGCTCTGCGGGCTCCTGCCGCCGTCGGGCGGCACGTTGACCGTGGCGGGAGTCGATGTGCGCCGGGCCAGCGCCTCGGCCCGGCAGCATCTGGGTTACGTGGCGCAGAAGTTTTCGCTTTACGGGCAACTGACGGTGAGTGAGAACCTGCTTTTTTTCGGGCGAGCCTACGGCCTTGGCGGTGAAAAGTTACGCGAACGGATGGCGTGGGCCGTGAGCCAATTCAACCTCGAACCCTTCGTCCACCTTCCCAGCGCGCAATTACCGGGAGGCTTCCAGCAGCGCCTGGCCATGGCCGCCGCCCTCCTGCACCGGCCCGAGATCCTTTTCCTGGACGAGCCGACCAGCGGCGCCGATCCTTTCGCCCGCCGCGAATTCTGGCGGCGGATCACTGCGCTCGCCTCCGGCGGCGTGACGGTGATCGTGACCACCCATTTCATGGAGGAGGCCGAGTATTGCGATCGGGCCGCGATCCTCGACAATGGCAAGGTTCTGGCTCAAGGCACACCTGCGGAGCTCCGGGGTCGCGCGCGCCTGGAGGCTGGCCGCACCGCGACAATGGAAGACGCCTTCATCGCCATTGTCCTCGAGGCGCGCGGCCAGGCGGCCGGCCAATCCGGAGACCAACTCTCATGAAGGATTGGCTGGCAAAATTGCGGCGGATTCGGGCCCTGACGCTCAAGGAAACGCGGCAGGTCCTTCGCGACCCGAGCAGCATCGCCATCGGCGGCGTGGTCCCGCTGATGATGATTTTACTTTTCGGGTATGGGATGTCGCTCGATGTCACCCACGTCTCGGTCGCCGTGGTGGATAACGACGCCTCCTCGGAAAGCGCGGCCCTTATTGGAAATTTTCGGCTTTCGCGCTATTTCGAGGTGACGCCGGCTCGTTCGATGGCTGACGCCAAAACGATGTTGCTGGATCGCGGAGTGGATGGAGTATTGCTGATTCCGTCCGATTTCGCCCGGCGCTTGCATTCCGGCGATGCCGAAGTCCAGATGCTGGTGAACGGCACGGACGCCAACCAGGCGCGTATCATGCAAGGGTACGCCAAGGGATCGTTCGCCCAATGGAGCGCGGGGCGGGCAGGTTCTGGTGGCCAGGTCTCGGCGGGCTCGGTGACCGTTGTGGACCGCATGTGGTTCAACGACAGCAATGACAGCCATTTCTTCATTGTTCCGGGCCTGATTGTTTTGGTAATGACGATCATCGGAGCGTTCCTCACCGCCATGGTGGTGGCACGGGAATGGGAACGGGGAACTCTGGAGTCTCTCTTCGTGACTCCCATGCGAGTCGGGGAGTTTCTCATCAGCAAGATCATCCCCTACTTTGGATTGGGCATGATCGGATTCGTGCTCTGCCTCCTTGCCGGCCAATTTCTCTTCCATGTGCCCCTCCGCGGATCGCTTTTCGTGCTCTGCCTCGCCTCCACGACCTACCTTGTGGTGTCCCTGGGGGCAGGGTTGCTCGTGTCCACCCTGGTGAAAAGTCAGTTCCTCGCCAGCCAATTGGCCATGACCTTGACGATGATGCCCGCGATGATGCTCTCGGGTTTCATTTACGACCTGCGCAGCATGCCGGTTTTCATCCAGGGAATCACCTATGTCCTTCCGGCGAGATACGCCGTCGCGCTCATGCAAACCATCTATCTCGCCGGCAACGTCGGAAGTGTGATATGGCCGAACATTGCGGTCCTGGCGGCGATGGCTGTGGCGCTGCTGGGCTTCACGCGCCTAAGCACGCGGAAGCAGCTTTCCTAAGCCGATCCGGATGCGCACATCCCTTCTTCGCATCCTGGCGCTGATCCGGAAGGAATTCCTCGCTGTGCTGAAGGATCCCCGCAGCCGTTTCATCATCTTTTTGCCGCCGATCGTGCAGTGTTTGGTCTTCGGCTACGCGGCCAGTTTCGACCTCAATTCCATCCCCTACGCCGTCCTTGACCAGGACCACAGTGCCGCCTCGCACGCTTTTCTCGCCCGCTTGGATGGGTCCGGAATCTTTCGGCGTCAGGCCGACCTTCGCCGGGCCGAGGAGATTTCCACATGGATCGACAGCCGCCGCGTGCTCTTCGTGATCCAGATTGGCCAGGAGTTCGAGCGATGCCTGCTCGCCGGTAAAACCGCGCCGGTCCAGGCGATGGCCGATGGCCGCAATTCCAACACCGTCGCCACGGCCCTGGGATATTTCGGGAGTGTGGTCGAAGAGTTCAACGCCGACTGGGGGACCAGTCACGGCCAGGCCGCGCCGCCGGCTCGGATCATCATGCGCTCATGGTTCAATCCAAACCTCGATTCGCGCTGGGGCATCGTTCCAAGCCTGATCGGCACGCTGACGATGATGGGCACGATGATGCTCACGGCTTTGTCCGTGGCGCGCGAGCGGGAACAGGGAACGTTCGACCAGTTATTGGTCACCCCTTTCCGGCCCTACGAGATCATGGCCGGTAAGTCGGTGCCCAACATGGCTATCGGCTTGGGTCAATCGACGACGATTTTGCTGGTCGCGCAGTTTTGGTTTCACATTCCCTTCGTCGGATCCATTTTCATTCTGTATGCCGGGCTGGTTCTGTTCCTCATGGCCGCGGTCGGCCTTGGGCTTTTCGTCTCCTCGATCGCCAGGACGATGCAGCAGGCCATGCTCTCTGCCTTCATCCTCATCTTGCCGTTTGCCATGCTCTCCGGCCTAACCACGCCGTTCAACAGCATGCCGAAATTCCTTCAATCCTTCATGATCATCAATCCTCTTCGCTACTCCCTCGACCTCACCAAACGGGTTTACCTGGAGGACGCCGGATTTGCCCAACTTTTCTCCGATTTTCTAGCGCTCGCCGTAATCGGCCTGCTTACCCTTTCCGGCGCGGCCTGGCTCTTCAGGCGACGGTTGAGTTAGCCGCCTGGCAAAATGAGAGACAGGTTTGGGAATGGCGAAGGCGGGTTCATATTGCTGCCGGCGACCGGCGAAGGGTCTTTCGGTGTTCAGGAAGTTGTGCTTGCGGGACTCATGTCATCTTGTCCAATCTTACATCTGCAAAAAAGGGGGCCTGCAAGTGCAGACCTAGATACGTCGCGCCGCTTCGGCCACCGGTTACGCGCCGCGTGAATGCTCCTTCACGATTTGGATGTAATCTTTGAGCGGTTTTGAAGTATTGTTGTTCCGCCACGCGATTGTTGATTCCCGACGGAGCGGTGGAGAGAGCGGGCGAAAGACCACGCCTTCGTGCGGCAATACCGTTATTTGCGCTGGCATAAATGCCACCCCAAGTCCGTCTGCGACAAACCTGATCGCGGTCGGATCAACGTCTGCCTCCTGCAGAATCCTCGCCTCAAATCCGGCGCTCTGGCAGGTTTTCAGCAGCCATTCCCGCGCGCCGGGATGGGTTTTCGCGGACATTCCGATGAAGAATTGCGGAGCGAGGTCGGCGAGTTTGAGCGTCGAGCGCTTCGCGAGCGGATGTCGGGCCGGAAGGGCGACGAGGAGCGTATCGTGCGATACGCATTCGGAAAGCAACTCGTGGCCGGAGAGCGCGGGGTGAAGACCGACAAAGCCGAGGTCGATCTTGTGAGCTTCGAGCGCTTGGAACTGCTCGGCGCTGGTCATGTCGAAAAGATTTAGCGCTACCCGCGGGCAGAGTTTTCGGAAGGCTCCGAGCGTGGCGGGCAGCAGGTCGTAGTGGATGTTCGCGACATATCCGATATTGAGCTGCGAGCTTTCTCCGCGGTGCATGCGCTGCACGGCTGCGACACTCTCGGCGCACATCGCGAGCAACTTTTTTGAGTCGAACAGGAACGCACGCCCTTCGTCGGTTAGCGCGACCCGATTGTTTGCCCGAAGCAGCAAGGGCACGCCAATTTTTTCCTCGAGATTTTTTACCTGCCGCGTGAGAGACGGCTGAGCCAGCCTGAGCTTTTGGGCGGCCTTGGTAAAACTCAGCGCCTCGGCGACGGCGACGAAGTAG
>Ga0302270_10002319_pt1 | contig 18689 bp, 12 predicted proteins | sample III_Bog_E2_3_FD_198773 | JGI IMG/M metagenome (GOLD analysis project Ga0302270, IMG submission 198773) | Peat permafrost microbial communities from Stordalen Mire near Abisko, Sweden - III_Bog_E2_3 | ecosystem: Environmental > Terrestrial > Soil > Wetlands > Peat | place: Sweden: Abisko... | reverse complement strand
CCCTTGCCGCGGCCAGCGCCCTCCACAACCGCGCGGAACGGCCTAATCTCTTCATCAAGATTCCCGGTACCAGCGAGGGCCTTCCAGCCATTGATGAAGCGATCTTCCGAGGTGTGCCCGTCAATGTAACTCTTCTGTTCTCCGGCGCGCAATATGTAGCGGCAGCCGAAGCCTACTTGCGTGGAATTGAACGGCGCATCGCCGCCGGACTGAATCCCGATGTCGGCTCCGTCGCCTCACTTTTCGTCAGCCGTTGGGACGTTGCAGTCGCAGAGAAGGTGCCTGGATCCTTGCGTAACCGGCTTGGGATCGCGATTGCCAGAGATGCTTATGAGAAGTACCGCACGCTGCTTGATTCGCCACGGTCACAGAGCATCTTGAACGGAGGAGCTCGACCCCAGCGCCTTCTCTGGGCCAGCACTGGAACCAAGGACCCCAAAGCTTCGAAGATTCTGTATGTTCAGTCCCTCGCCTTGCCTTCCACTATCAACACGATGCCTGAGGCTACCTTGAAAGCCCTTGCCGCTCATGAAGAATTCGGCGAAGCCTTGCACGAGGATAACGACAAGTTACTCGCGGAATTTGCAAAGGCTGGTATTGACACAAATGCCGTCGCCGCCCAATTGCTCGAAGAAGGCATCGCTTCGTTCGCCAAATCATGGAACGATCTATTGGATTGCATTGCATCGAAGAGCGAAGCGCTCAAGGCAGCAGTTGCCTGAGCATGGATCAGTATTGTGAAGCCTGTTCTTTCTCTGCGTGGTATTTGCAGACTGACCGCGACAACTCAATGAAAGAAGCAAACATAAAGGAGATGTGATGTTAATCAAAGCAAAGGCATTGAAAGGCTACTCACTCAAGAGTCTCGATGGAGACATAGGGTCTGCCAGCGAGTTCTTCTTCGACGACCAGTATTGGGCGATTCGTTACCTTGTCGCAAATACAGCAACCTGGCTTCGCGGCAGGAAGGTATTGATCTCGCCTTACTCACTGGACGGTGTCAACACTGTTGAAGAGAAGGTGTTCGTTCTGTTAAACAGGAAGCAGATCGAAGAGAGTCCGTCCATAGATATGGACGAGCCGGTTTCCCGTCAGTATGAAAACTTATACAACGGATACTATGGCTTTCCCAACTATTGGGGTGGTTCGTACATGTGGGGAGGCAATCCGCACATTGAGCGGGATCGCAGCAGATGGGGCCTGGCCACCTCGGAGGCAATGGGATGGGATCGCCATCTTCGCAGCACACGGGAGGTAACGGGCTACAATCTCCTTGCGCTCGACGGTGAGATCGGCCATGTCGATGACTTCATCATCGATGACGAAACCTGGGCGATTCGTTACCTTGTTGTAGCGACAAAGAACTGGTGGCCTGGGAAGAAGGTTCTGATTTCACCGAAGTGGATCGGGAGCGTGAGTTGGGACGCCGCGGAAGTTGTGATCGGACTGACTCGTGAGACCATCAAAGCTGCACCCGAATACACCGACGAGTCTCTGCTTACGCGGGATTACGAAACAGGCTTGTACTGGTATTACGACCGTGAAGGGTACTGGGTCGACGAACTGGCCACTGTGTGAGTGCAATTCGACAAGCTGCTACAGCAGCTTTGTGTTGAATGAGTGCTCCGAAGAAAGATAAGCCACAGATCCCGTTCGCGCGCGGTCTGTGGCTCATCGTGCTTTGCCCTCGACATGCCTGACCGAAGAGCAATTGAGCCGGACAGGTGCGTTTCAGTTTTCCTCTTTCTTAGAAGCCGCCTCAACCAAGCAGCAGACCAATGCTGTTGGTTACGGCGCCTTCCAATGCGCCGACAATAGTCACTTCAAGGCCGGAAGAGTACCTAAATATGCCTATCTGAATTCGAGGGTTACCGGGCCTGTTCCGCGCTTAGTCCAGAAACACCAGCGGTCGTTTGCTTGTTGAGCCGGTCTTAATTCTTCGGAGTAGCTCCATTCGTCACCACCATTCCGTCGAGGTGCCTGAAGGACTTTTCACGCCGGATTCAGGCTTGGCGGAGCGGAGAAGCAGGAGCGGGCATTGCACGAGCTTCACGACCTTTTCGGCGATCGAGCCGAAGATCAGCGGATGCCAACCGGAGATTCCGTGCGTAGAGATCACAACCAGGTCGATATGCTCGTGATCCACCACTTCCATGATGTTTCCGGCTATATCGTTGCCGACTTCGACGGTCGAAGTTGCTTTGACTCCTCTCGACGTTAGAACCGCAAGACACTTCGACAAATGCTGCTCCGCGCGAGCCCTTGCCTCCTTCAGGAACGCCTCCTCCGGAACAAAGTCGGGCAAAGTCGTGACCGGGAATAATGGAATAACGTTCACCAGATGAAGTTCGGCATGAAAGTGCTGAGCGAGGTCGGCTGCCATTTCCAAAGCGGCCTGGGAGGATGGACTGAAGTCAATGGGTAACAGTATCTTTGTCGGGATGGATGGGAAAGGATGTAATTCGGGCATGACGGCTTCCTCGATGAATCGCAAGAGCAACTTCATGCTCATTCTCCCTTGTCGCGAAAGCAAAGACTGTGCTCTATTGAGCACTTAATGCTCGACTTGCGCGCGGCATCCCGGGCCGAGCGTCGCCTTCCGCTTCATGTACCCAATTGCTCAGAAGCCCGCAATGCAAGAGTGAAAAGCTGAGGATGGAAGCGATTTTAAGTTATGCAGTGGGGAACCAATATCCCCGTATAGGACCTCGACTGCCTGCGGACAAGCAGTATTTGTTGTTGCAACCGTGTCCGTCGCGCAGCATCTTGAAAGAGCCCAAGTCAACGCTGGAAAATGGAGAACACAATGATCACGACAAATTCTGTAGTTGCAATCTATGACACCCACGAGCAGGCTGAACACGCGATCAAAGAATTGCAAGAGGGGGGCGTCGATATGAAGAGCCTTTCGATAGCGGCGAGAAACACCCACACCGATGAACATGTCGTCGGCTACTACAATGCCGGTGACCGCATGAAGTATTGGGGCAAAGTGGGAGCGTTCTGGGGTGGGTTCTGGGGACTTCTCTTTGGATCCGCTGCATTCGCCATACCGGGTCTGGGACCGATTCTGGTGGCTGGACCACTCGTTGCATGGATTGTTGCGGGGCTTGAAGGCGCGGCCGTAGTTGGAGGGGTGAGTGCTGTCGGAGCAGGCCTCGTAAGTATCGGGATTCCCAAAGACAGCGTTCTCAAGTACGAGGTCGCGTTGAAAACCGACAAGTTCATGCTGGTTGTTCATGGCACACCTGACGCCGTTGCCAAGGCCAAAGACATTATCGAGGGAACCGAGCACAGTTATTACGCCGTCCATGGCGAGGCAGTTTTCGCCTGATCGTCGACAACCGCGAGCGGGATAATCCCAGGTAAGGCTTTGGGCCATTCCGCTCGTAATGTGCCGAAAGAGGCTGTCCGTATTGAGACAGAGCGGTTAGCTCCACGTGTTGAATCTTGCCACAATCCCCACTTACGTGCCGCGCACCTGCTGCTTTGCATCGCTGCAAGGCTGGGGGCCAATGTGTTTGATCCAAGTCGATCCGCGAGTTCTGCTGGAGGCGTTTATGGCCTTACACGAGTTTGGCGTCTAGGTCCACAACAAAACATGTCGAACCTGAGAGTCTCGTCGCGAAGACGCGGTTCCGATCATTGACACAGATTCGGTTACCAGCATCAATTGTGTCAAGGTCGGCGGCATCTTCCATCCGCCTAAGATAACTTAACCAGCATTTTACTGTTCATCGAGGACTCACTCCATGCCTTCATTGTTAGATCCGATTCAGATTGGCGAAATCACCCTGCCAAATCGTGTGATTATGTCTCCCCTGACTCGCTTGCGTGGCACGCCTGACCACATTCCGACGCAGATCATGATCGAATACTACACACAGCGCGCTACTGCCGGCCTGATCATCTCCGAGGGCATTCCGGTTGTGCCGCGAGGCGTTGGCTACGCTAATGTTCCTGGCATTTGGTCGCCGCAGCAAACCGAGGCCTGGATGCTGGTGACTGAGTCTGTGCACCGAGCAGGTGGCCGAATCTTGGCTCAGTTATGGCATGTAGGCCGCATATCAGATCCGTGCTTTCTGGAGGGCAAAATGCCGGTTGCTCCCAGCGCCATCGCGCCTGCCGGCCATGTGAGCTTGGTACGCCCCATCACTGGGTATGTAACGCCACGCGCCCTGAATAAGTCAGAGATCCCGGGCATCGTCGAGGGATTCCGCACTGGGGCGGAGAACGCTAAGATAGCTGGATTTGACGGTGTGGAGATACACGGGGCCAACGGCTACTTGATCGACCAGTTTCTTCAGGACGGTTCCAATCATCGCACGGATGAATACGGTGGAACGATCGAGAACCGCGCTCGGCTCATGCTTGAAGTCGCTGACGCGGCGATCTCCGTTTTGGGGGCCAAGCGAGTGGGTATGCATCTGGCGCCACGCGGCGACAGCCACGACATGCATGATTCAAACCCTTCAGCCACCTTTGGCTACGTGGCGCATGAACTAGGCAAACGCGAACTTGCCTTTTTGTGCGCCCGCGAGTACTTCGGTCCGGATAGGCTGGGTCCTCAACTCAAGAAGCAGTTCGGCGGAGTCTACATCGCAAATGAAAAATATACTCAGGCGCTCGCTAACCAGGTTATCCAGGGTGGCGAAGCGGACGCTGTAGCCTTTGGCCAACTCTTTATTGCCAACCCCGATCTGGCTGTGCGCTTTGCGAACAATGCGCCGCTCAATACTCCAGACCCCGCCACTTACTTCACGCCTGGGCCACACGGCTACACCGACTATCCTGCTCTGGCCGCATCAGAGGAATCAATGGCTCTCTCTAGCAAATGAGTAGGGCGGTCTTGCGGCCTGGCAAGGGGCTGCAACATCAGGGGGGCTTCATGAATGAAATTGTACGCTTGTTGCAAGCCCATCATAGCAGCCGCAGTTATAAGAGTGACGCCATTCCTGTCGAGATTCTTGATGCCATCATTGAGTCAGCGCACCATGCTCCCACATCCATCAACAGCCAGCAGATCTCACTTGTCGTTGTACGCGATGCTGCCAGCCGCGCTCGGATCGCAGAAATCGCCGGTGGCCAGCCATGGATCGCACAAGCTCCAGTGTTTATTGCGGTTGTCGCTGACTTCTATAAAACAGGCCTTGGCGTCGAGAAGGCCGGCGCCCACCAGGTGTTCCAACGCAGTCTGGAGGCGATTGTTTCCGCAGTAAGCGACGCCGGAATTGCAATGGCGACACTCATGACCGCGGCGCGCGCCTTCGGTCTCGGCATCGTCCCCATCGGCGGAATTCGCCGCGATCCGCAGGGGATGATCGATCTGCTTGGGTTACCATCGAATACTTTCCCCGTAGCCGGAGTCGTCCTCGGCTACGTCGCCGAAGAGGCTCAGCAAAAGCCGCGCATGCCGATTGAGAGCTTTCGCCACGAGGAAAAGTATCACCCAGAAGCGCTGGAGCCGGCTATTCATGCTTATGACCTGACACTCAAGGAGTATTGGCTGAAGATTGGGCGCGGGGATGGACTCACGTGGTCGGCCAGCATGGCGCAGCACTACAGCACGTTTTCCCGTCGGATCAAGTCTATCGCTCAAAAGCAAGGCTTCACGATCGAGGTGTGACTCAATGAGTGAACACAGCGATAATCGACACTTTAGCGCTATCCGTGGAGAACAATGCCCCCGTCCAGTTCGATATGGTGATACCCGGTCCTCGCCTGCGGGCCGCAGTTGTCGTTGTCCATCCGGATGACGAGACAGACTGGTGTGATGGCTATGCTCTCGTCGATCCCAAGCAGACTCTTATCGTCTTCGACAAGGACCGGCGCCGTATCGCTCAGCGTCTGGGAATTCACTTGGGCCTGCTCCACTCCCTGTTCCGGTCTGGATTTCTGTGTCCCACTCATATACCCACTGATGCGTCCTTTTGATAAAAGGGCAACAAGGGTATCATCCTTGACAACGCCAGGGAGTTCGGTCAATTGAGGACAGTACTAATGCAGGTTCCTCATTTTGAATAAGGTAATTGCCAAAGCATGGGAATTGATCGCGAGTATTCTGGCTGCTCGCTTCATCGGCGACGCACAAAAACGCTGGGCGGGCAAAGCGCAAATTTTGGAAATCCTACAGCTCCGTGGATGCATCTGACATCTGAGTTGAACGGGCGCTTCCGCTCTCAAGCGAAAAGGAGACTACATGGAATTGGGCATGATCGGACTAGGCCGAATGGGGACCAACATGGTGCGGCGCCTTCTGCGGGCTGGCCACCAATGCGTCGTCTATGATCTTCATTCGGAAGCCGTGCAGGCACTCGTCAAAGAGGGCGCACTTGGGGCGAATTCGCTTGAAGATTTTGCGAGCAAACTGAAGGTGCCCCGCACGGTCTGGATGATGGTCCCGGCCGCAGTGGTCGATTCGACGCTCGATACTCTCATTCCGTTCCTCAAAGCCGACGACGTGATCATCGATGGCGGTAACTCGTATTACCACGATGACATCCGCCGCGCGACCGAGCTAAAGCCGAAAGGCATTCACTATGTGGACGCCGGCACCAGTGGTGGAGTCTGGGGGTCGGAGCGAGGATACTGCCTGATGATCGGCGGCGATGATGCCGTCGTCCAGCGCATTGACCCCATCTTTTCTGCTCTTGCTCCAAACATCGATTCCGCACCGCGCACGCCCGGCCGAGAGAAAGTAGGCGGAACAGCCGAACACGGCTATCTACACTGCGGTCCCAGTGGTGCGGGCCATTTCGTCAAGATGGTCCACAACGGCATTGAATATGGCATGATGGCCGCTTATGCGGAGGGGCTGAATATCCTGCGCCATGCCAACGTCGGCAAGCAGCAGCGCACCGCGGATGCAGAGACAACGCCATTGCGCCACCCCGAGCACTACCTATATGACCTGAATATTGCGGACATTGCGGAGGTCTGGCGTCGTGGCAGCGTCATCTCTTCGTGGCTTCTGGACCTGGCTGCTATCTCTCTCCTTGATAGCCCGGACCTGACAAAGTTCGCAGGCCGCGTATCGGATTCGGGGGAAGGGCGCTGGACAATCGTCGCGGCCATCGACGAGTCGGTTCCTGCGCCCGTCCTCAGCGCTGCGCTCTACGAACGCTTCAGTTCGCGCGGCGAAGACGACTTCGCCGAAAAGGTGTTGTCGGCCCTTCGTTATCAGTTCGGCGGTCATGACGAAAAGGCCGCTGCCGACAAGGCAGGCGCGTGATGCCCAAATCTCACTCAGATGCGCTGGTGATCTTCGGTGTAACGGGCGATCTGGCCCACAAGATGATCTTCCCAGCACTTTATGCAATGGTAAAGCGGGACGCACTCAAAGTTCCGGTTATCGGCGTCGCCTTTCCAAAGTGGAATGTTGCGCGTTTGCACAAGCGTGTGACGGACAGCATCGAACGCGCGGGCGGAGTCGATAACAAACGCGCGCTTCAACATCTTCTCTCCTTACTCAAGTATGTGAGCGGGGATTACCAAGACAGCAACACCTTCGCAGCGATCAAAGAGGCGCTCGGCAACGCACGGCGTCCGGCGCACTATCTTGCTATTCCGCCTTCGCTTTTCGAAACGGTGATTCGAGGGCTTGGCGCCGCGAAGTTGGCCGAGCGTGCGCGTGTCATTGTCGAAAAGCCCTTCGGACGCGACCTGACCTCCGCAAGAGAGCTCAACCGGGTCGCGCATACAGTCTTTCCTGAAGACTCAATCTTCCGCATCGATCACTTTCTCGGAAAAGAAGCTATCATGAATATCCTCTATTTCCGCTTTGCCAATTCGTTCTTGGAGCCGATCTGGAACCGCAATTACGTGGCTAGCGTCCAAATAACCTTATCCGAGGATTTCGGCGTGGGGAAGCGTGGCGCGTTTTACGAAACCGCCGGCTGCTTGCGCGACGTGATACAAAACCACCTCTTCCAAGTTGTCGCACTCCTTGCCATGGAGCCACCTGCGGACAGGGACTTCGGAGCCGTGCATAACGAGAAGGCCAAGGTTTTCAAGGCCATGCGCCCATTAAAGCCCGATGACTTGGTACGCGGTCAGTATGCCGGCTACCGCCTGGAGACTGATGTGGCGAAGCGCTCCGACGTTGAGACCTTCTGCGCACTTCAGCTCTTCATCGATTCTTGGCGCTGGGATGGAGTACCGTGGTATCTGCGCTCCGGCAAATTTCTGCCGGACACCGCGACCGAGATTCTGGTGGAGCTGAAGCCGCCTCCTCAGAGGCTCTTCGCTGACGCAGAATCGGTGACAGGCCGGTCCAACTACGTTCGCTTCCGGCTCTCGCCAAACTCGGCAGTAGCCCTAGCAGCCCGCGTCAAACTCGCGGGAAAGGATTTCGTTGGAGAGCAGCGAGAGCTCTACTTGTCAGAAGAACGGCCAGGTGGGGAAACTCCTTACGAGAGGCTTTTGGGCGACGCCATGGCTGGCGACGGCGCTCTCTTCACGCGGGAAGACGCAATTGAAGCAGCCTGGGCTGTGGTCGATCCCGTCCTCAAAATCCACCACCGGGTTCGTCCTTACAAGCGGCACACTTGGGGTCCGAAAGAAGCTGATGCAATCATCGCTGCGCACGGCGGCTGGCATAACCCCAGTAGCACAGTCTTATCGGGATGACAATCCGGACCTGACGTATTTTTGTCCTGATCAATGAATCACGGAAAGATGGAACCGAACTTCCCGACTGTGAAGTCGATTAGCGTTGCCACAGGATTTGCCCCACTTCGAGCGGCACATATCCGTTGGGACGATGAGGAATGACGCGCACAGTGTAGTCGCTCGCGGGACGAGTTGCTGGCACATGGGCCAAATAGGTGAACTCGCCGGTCAAATCTGCGCGGGGTTCGGATGCGGTCATCACTTCGAGAGCAGGTTTACCTCCCGTAACTGTGTCTGCGTAGAGTTCGACTTGCAGTTGGTCCTGAGGGAGGGTTCCCGGATAGACTTCAGCCTGAAAGAAATGCTGGCCGTCGCGCGTCTCAGTTTTTACCGGACCAAAGTGCACCGTGCTCCAATGCCGATCGATATCCTGCTGCCAGTGGAGCAAAGTTACGCCAAGCGCGCTATCCCCGGCCGCGCGCTCAAGGTAACAGCAAGCAGCGGGCAAATAGTGATCATCGGTATATTCCCGGATAGCGCGGGTAGCTGAAAATTCCGAAGTTAGCTTTGCCATGCTCTCGCGGACACGTCCCAGCCACTTCAACGGAAGGCTCTTTTCATTCCGCTCATAGAACTCCGGAATGACTTCATTTTCCAATGCAGCATACATGGCTTCAGCTTCAGTACGATCCCAGGCAGGATCGTCTCCATGCTCATTGCCATCACCGATGGCCCATCCAACCTCAGGAGAGTAAGCCTCAGCCCACCATCCGTCCAACTCCGATAAATTCAAGCCGCCATTGACAAGAACCTTCATCCCACTCGTTCCGCAAGCCTCCCACGGGCGGCGCGGTGTATTGATCCATAAATCGACTCCGTGAACCATGTGCTGCGCCAGCATCATGTCGTAGTCGCTTAAAAAGACAACTCTCGATCGGACTTCCGGGCGGCGGATGAAATCCTTCCACTTCTTGATCAATGCCTGTCCAGGCAAATCCTGAGGGTGTGCTTTGCCGGCAAGAATTAGCTGAACTGGCCGTAGAGGATCAGAGAGAAGGCGAACCAGCCGCTCAGGATCAAGCAAGAGAAGATCGGGACGCTTGTATGTCGCAAAGCGCCGTGCAAATCCAAGAGTAAGTGCCTTTCCGTCGAAAATGTTAGTCGCAACCGACGAGTCTCCGCCTTCTGAAGCGAGTTGGCGGGCATACCGTTTACGCAACCGGTCAATCAAAGTTTTTCGCTCCGTGGATCGCATCTGCCAGATATGTTCGTCGGTGAGGTTCCGGATGTCATCTTCGACAGCGCGATCTCCGCGCCAGCGTTTCTTGCCGCAGGCTGTGGTCCACAGCGCATCGGCCTCAACCGAATCCCAGGTCGGCACATGAATGCCATTGGTCACAGAGCCTATCGGGACCTCGGTCTGCGGCCAATGCGGGAAAAGCGGCTGGAATATCTGCCGGCTCACTTCCCCGTGAAGCTTGCTCACGCCATTCACACGGCCGCTGCCACGCAGAGCAAGATAAGCCATGTTGAAGGGCTCTTGGTTGTCGCTGGGGTTTTGCCTTCCGATCTTGAGCAGTTCATCAAGCGAGATGCGAAGTTCATCCTGCGCATAGTGGTCAAGGTACTGCCGGATGAGTTGCGGGTCAAAGCGGTCGAATCCAGCGGCGACCGCGGTGTGTGTCGTAAAAACATTTCCAGCCCGCGTAACAGCCAGAGCAAGATCAAACGCTTGCTTGTGATCTTCCATATAGCAGCGCGCACGTTCGAGCACCGCAAATGCCGCATGGCCTTCATTGAGATGACAGACTTCGGGTTGTAAACCAAGCGCGCGCAGCAAGCGCCATCCACCAATCCCAAGAATAATCTCCTGCTTCAACCGCATCTCCGCGTCGCCGCCGTAGAGTTCACTGGTGATACCCCGATGCGCAGCTGAGTTTGCGAAGTCGTTTGTGTCGAGCAGGTAAAGCTTTGTCCTTCCAACAGTGACCTCCCAGCAGCGAAGCCAGATCAGTGCCCCCGATAGATGGACTTGCAGCCGCAGCCACTCTCCATTCTTCTGCCGCAGCGGCCTGATGGGCAATTGGCCAGGATCATTGACAGGATAGAGTGCCTGCTGGCGGCCATCTGAATCGAAGTCCTGACGGAAATATCCTTGACCGTAAAGCAGCCCAACACCCAAAACTGGAACGCCCAGGTCGCTGGCCGCCTTCATCTGATCTCCCGCCACATTTCCGAGCCCGCCTGAATAGATAGGCAACGCTTCGCTCAGCATGAATTCCATGCTGAAGTAGGCAACCGTCGTGAGAGCTTTTTCCGGATGCTTGTGTTGAAACCATGCTTCTGAGTTGTATGCCTCTCGGTTTAGGCGAAGCAAGTCGTTGAGACGCCGGCGAAACACCGGCTCTGCCAGGGATGCGTTGATCTTCTCTTTCGACACAGTCTGCAAGATGACCCAAGGATTCTGTGTGGCCTCCCAGAGTTCTGCATCGAGGTCTTTCCACAGTTCGTCCGCGGCATGATTCCATGACCAGTGCAGATTAAGCGCTAACTCGGTCAGCGCGTCAACGCCCTCTTCATCGGGCAGGTTCTTTACTATCTCTGATTTGCTCAATACGTCCTCCTGACGCACAGGCAGACAAGCAGAGGCCTCGGTGTACACATAGGCATCTGCCTTTCGCTGCCCAGTCATTTAACTGTCGGTGAACATCGCTTTTTCGGGATGTCCCTTGGCCATCGGAGCCGGTGCGGCGGCGGCGCTGAAGTCTTTCGTCCACTGCCAGTTCCTGATCTCCGGCATATCCTCCAGATGTTCGCGGATATAGTCGTGGTGGCGATGCAATTCCTGGTTAAAGAAGTTGATAGCATTCTCAGCTTGCAAACGCAGACGGGGGATATGCTTCAATGCATCGAGCGCAAGATGGAAGCGGCTCATCTCATTCATGACCACCATGTCGAAGGGCGTCGTGGTCGTTCCGCGATCCATATAGCCGTGTACATGAAAGCGGCCCTCATTCGAGCGCCCATGAATCATGGTGTGGATGAGCCAGCGATTGTTGTGGAAGGCAAAGATGACCGGCGCATTCTCGGTGAAGAGCTCATTGAAGGACATTTCATCCATTCCATGAGGGTGTTTGTCCGGATACATCAGTGTCATCAAGTCCACCACATTGACAACGCGCACCTTGATTCCCGGCACATGCTTCTGCAGAAGCCATGATGTAGCGCAGATCTCAATAGTCGGCACATCGCCGGCACAGGCAAGTACAACATCCGGCTCGCTGCCCTCATCGTTGGTTGCGAACTTCCACGTCGATGCACCGCGCGAACAGTGCTCCAGAGCCTCGTCCATATTCAACCACTGGAGCTGAGGCTGCTTGCCACAGGTAACAATGTTGACGTAGTTGCGACTGCGCAGGCAATGGTCGAAGACGCTCAAGAGGCAGTTGCTGTCTGGCGGATAGTACACGCGAATGGTATCGCTTCTGCGTGCCAGAGCGTTATCAACGAATCCTGTGGCCTGGTGACTGAATCCATTGTGATCGTTTCGCCATGCATGGCTTGTGAGCAGAACATTCAGAGATGCGATCGGTTTGCGCCATGCATGCTCGTGGCATTGCTCCAGCCACTTGGCGTGTTGCGTCACCATCGAATCGACGACCTGCGCGAAAGCCTCATAGGAGGACCACATGCCATGCCGACCAGTAAGCAGGTATCCTTCAAGCCATCCCTCACAAAGATGTTCGCTCAATACTTCCAACACACGGCCACCCGGGCCGAGTTCGTCGTCGATCGAGACAAGTTCAGCCATCGAGCAGCGCTTCGTAGCCTCGAAGATGGAGTTTAGCCGATTGGAATTTGTTTCATCGGGGCAGAACATGCGAAAGTTTGTCAGGTTCATCCTGAAGATGTCGCGACAAAAGTCGCCTAGTTTGCGCGGTGCCTCGGCCAGGACTCGACCCGGTCCGGGGATTTCAAGTGCATAATCCGTGAAATCGGGCAGAGCTAGTGTGATCAGCTCTCGTCCGCCATTCACATGGGGATTGCCTCCCATGCGCCGGTTACCGACAGGTGAGAGAACCGCCAATTCTCCTATGAACTTGCCGTTCTCGTCGAAAAGTTCCTGAGGCTTGTAGCTTCTCATCCAGGCTTCAAGGATCTTGAGATGTTCCGGATTTTCACGAACCGTTGCGAGTGGGACCTGGTGCGCGCGAAAGGTGCCTTCGACAGGAATTCCATCCACTTCTTTGGGACAGGTCCAACCCTTGGGCGTGCGCAAAATGATCATGGGCCATTTAGGCTGCTTCTTGAACCCGTTCTTGCGGGCCCCCTGCTGAATTCCCCGAATTTTGGCGTAGCAATCATCCAAGGCTGCCGCCAGAAGTTGGTGCACAGCCTCGGGATTGTCTCCCTCCACAAAGTAAGGCTTATAACCGCGCCCGCTATAGAGAGCCTTCAGATCCGCATCGCTGGTGCGTCCCTGGGCCGTTGGCCCCGAGATTTTGTATCCATTGAGATGAAGGATCGGCAGGACCGCGCCGTCTCGCACGGGGTTGAGAAAGTTGACCGACTTCCAGCTTCCTTCCAAGGGGCACGTCTCGGATTCGCCATCGCCGATGACACAGGCAACGATAAGATCTGGATTGTCGAATGCAGCGCCGAATGCGTGAACCAGCGAATAGCCAAGTTCGCCGCCTTCATGCATGGAATTCGGGACATGCGGCCCACAGTGGCTGGGCACTCCGCCGGGCGTCGAGAACTTGCGAAACATAAGTCGCAGGCCATCCTCGTTCAGTGTGATCTCTGGGTGGACCTCAGTATATGAGCCTTCCAGGTAGGAGCAGGCATTGAGCGAAGGGCCTCCGTGTCCCGGTCCGGAGATATAGATGATGTCCGCATCATGATCTTTGATTAGCCGGTTCAGATGAATGTAGATGAGGTTTTGCCCAGGCGAAGTTCCCCAGTGACCAAGTAGCCGTGGTTTAATCTGCTCTGCCTTGAGTGGCTTTCTCAGCAGAGGGTTCTCAAAGAGATAGATCTGGCCGATGCACAAGTAATTCGCTGCACGCCAGTAGCGATTCATCTTGTCAAGCATCTCTGGCGAAAGCGGCCCGTTGGGTGCTTGAGCTTGTGCCTCAACTTTGCCACCTGCCGCAATTGCGGTTGATAAAGACACATCGAAGATAAACCCGGAAGAGTTGCCAGTTTGATCGAAGTTCTTGCTCAAAGATTGCGGGATGCTATCCTGATCGGCGTTGATTGGGAGTTCCTCGGTAGCCATGTCGTCGGTTCCTTTCTATTCCTTCGCGGCGGGAGACTGTGTGGTGGTGGCTTTGAGAGATTGATGTTTTTGGTCTGTCCGCGAAGGTTGCCTGATTTCATTTCGTCAAGACCTTCTGGATCGCGCGCAGTTCGAGGCGACGCTTTGCGGTGGTTTTGGGATAGGCCATCTTGAGTTCTCCCAGAGCATCCAGAACGATTTGCGAGACGATGAGCCGCGCGTTCTCCTTGTCGTCGGCGGGAACGACGTACCACGGCGCATGATGAGTGCTTGTCGCATGAAAGCAATCCTCGTAGGCCTTCATGTACTGCTTCCAGTATTTCCTCTCGTGAATGTCGGAGGTGCTGAACTTCCAGTTCTTGTCTGGCTCATCGATGCGCGCAAGAAATCGCTTGCGCTGCTCTTCGTGGGAGATGTGAAGAAATATCTTTACGATCTTCGTTCCGTTTCGATGAAGATGCTTTTCCAGGTCCGTGATGGAGCTATACCTGTGCTCCCAAATGTTCTTCTCGTCGCGCAACTCCTCGGGAAGCCCCTGGCTGCGGAGAATCTCCGGATGCACTCGAACGACCAGCACTTCCTCGTAATAGGAACGGTTGAAGATGCCGATGCGGCCGCGCTCGGGTAGGCGGCATGTCGTGCGCCAGAGAAAGTCATGTTCGAGTTCTTCGGCGCTCGGTTGTTTGAAGCTGAAGACTTCGCACCCTTCCGGATTGACGCCAGACATGACGTGCCGGATGGCGCCGTCTTTGCCGGCGCCGTCCATACCCTGGAAAATCAGCAACAGTGCATATTGGTTGCACGCGCTATGAAGCTGCTGCAGCGCGCTCAGCTTCTCCATGTGCTGTTGCAGAAGTTCCGTGTACTGCCTCTTCGACTTGCAATAGGGGGCGACAGTCGTCGGCCATTCGTTGAGGTCGACTTTTTTGTCTGGCGGCACACGGTAGGTCTTAGAATCGATAGTCATCCTGCTCCTTAGCTGCCACGTGGGCTTCTACGCAATCTTCTTCTCGGCCGCATGGTCGCTGTATGTCTCTCGTTCCGCTTCAAGCCAGTCCTGGTCTGCCTGGCTCTCGCCGTGGACTCTCTGCTGGTAGAGTTCATAGGCCCGCGCAGCGATCTCGGGGGTGTGATCGACAGGCTTCTTCTCAAGCAGGGAGGGTTTTGTCGGATCGAAAATCCGATAGGCGAGCAGCTTCACGCGGTCGTTGATGAGCGCCCAGACCAGAGCGTAAGCCCAAACCAGCCCCGCCCACTTCCAGCCGAGCGGCGCCATAAACACCCCATAGACAGCGATCAAGGTTGCTATGGTTTGCGTGCCGAGCACCGCTATCCATAGAATCCGAGCGGGGCGTATGGACCAGAATGGGCCGCGGGTACGCGTGAGGAAGATGGTCAAGTGCCCGGCTATGGAGAGCTTCAGATACATCAATGTCTGGATGTGCAGGCGATCCATATGGAAGACGCGTTCACCTAAATAGAAAAGAAGAAACGCAGCGGCAACTCCGATGACGCCCAGGACGGTGGAGATCGCCAGTACGAGCCGCATATTCCAAGACTCTGGCTTGTCCTTGTAGAGGACGTTGTCGTAGGCGATGGACAGGATCGCTCCATCGTTGAGCAATGCCAGCATGACGATCATCACTGCGGTGAGGGGATAGAAGTTGAACACCAGAATTGCGAGCGTCATGAAGAACAGCACACGCAGCGTCTCCGCGATGCGGTAGATGGCGTAACTGTTCATTCGCTGGAAAATGCGGCGGCTTTCCTTGATGGCGTCAATGATCACCGACAGGCCGGAGGTCAGCAGCACAATGGATGCTGCCGCCCGCGCCGCATCTGTCGCGCCGGAGACGGCGATTCCGCAGTCGGCCTTCTTCAACGCGGGCGCGTCATTGACACCATCGCCAGTCATGCCGACTATGTGGCCGCGCTGTTGAAGAACATCGACAATGTGGTACTTGTGTTCGGGAAATACCTGGGCAAAACCGTCGGCTTTTTCGATCGCTTCCTGAGTCTGAGAAGACTCTTGCTTCTTCGTGTCGCCCAGCGCGCCGGCATCCAGGATGTTTGTGCCTAACCCGAGCTGTTTTGAGGTCTCTCTAGCGATTGCGATCTGATCGCCCGTAACCATCTTGACGTCCACGCCCATCTGCCGGGCGCTCGCAATGGTTGCCTTGGCTTGCTCGCGGGGCGGGTCGAACAGGGGCAACATCCCGACAAACTTCCACTTGCCTTGCTCATCGGCCCGCGCCACGCCGAGGGAACGAAAGCCGCGTCCGGCAAATTCATTGACGGCCTTCTCGACCGCGGGCTTGACATCAGCGGCGTTCGTCGACATCTCCAGAATTACCTGCGGGGCGCCCTTGGCCACAAAGAACTGCTTCCCGTCAGCTCCTTTGACAGTGGCTTCCGTGCGCTTATGCACCGGATCGAAGGGCTGAAAGTGCAGCACTTGAAAGCTCTTCAGTTCCTTGTCATCTTTTACTCCGCAAATCACCGCAAGGTCGATGGTGTCCTTGTCTTCCGCACGCGAGGCGAGCGCTGCCCAGAGGATGATCTGATCGGAAGCGATACTGTCCACGCTGAAAGGATCACCCAGCGAAAGTTTGTTCTGAGTGAGTGTACCGGTCTTGTCCGAGCACAGCACATCCACGCCTGCCAGTTCCTCAATCGCCGACAGGCGGGTGACAATTGCTTCCTTCCTCGCCAGCAGGCGCGCGCCGACGGCCATCGTCACTGATAGCACAGTGGGCATCGCGACCGGAATCGCGGCAACCAGAAGCACCAGGCAGAACTCCAGCGTGGTGAGAACCTTGTCGCCTCGGAAGAGCGCAATGATCAGGATCAACACAACCAGCGCAACTGCGAGAACAATCAGGTAGTCGCCGATCTTCAGCACCGCCTTCTGGAAGTGGCTGACCGTATTGGCTTCCTGTACCATTTGTGCGGTCTTGCCGAAGTAGGTATCTGTGCCGGTGGCATACACCATTGCGTCGATCTCGCCCTGGCGGATGATCGATCCCGAATACACAGCGCATCCGGCCTTGGCGGTCACGGGCAGCGACTCGCCAGTCAATGCCGACTGATCTACGTCAATGGAATCTCCATCGAGCAAGCGCGCATCGGCTGGAACAATGTCGCCCAGGCGGAGACGGACGACATCTCCCGGCACCAGTTCGCTCGCCTTGGGATTCTCCCACTTGCCATCCCGCTTCACTTTCGCATTGATCGCCAACTTGGCTTTCAGAGCTGCGATGGCGTTACCCGCCTGGTGTTCTTCCCAGAATCCGACCACTGCGTTGGAACCAAGCAGAAGAAGAATGATAAGAAAGTCCAGCCAGTGTTGCACGGCTGCCGATAGAATGACCGCCGCTTCAATCATCCAAGGGATGGGACCCCAGAAATACGTGAGGAACTTGAGGAATTCATTGGTCTTCCTTTCCGCGATCTCATTCGGACCGTATTGCGCCAGGCGCTTCTCGGCTTCGGCCTGAGTGAGTCCGTCTGCCGATGCGCCAAGCCTTTTCATCAGCTCAGGCATGGGTAGGGTCTTCAGAGCATCCTTGTCATCTTTCGGAGCCGGCTTGGAATCCGGCTTCAGCTCGGGCTTATCCGCTTTGGGTGTCGGCTTTGATTCGGGCTTATCTGGATTCGATTTCACTTTGATCGTTTCTCCTGTTCTTGCTCCATCCGCCAGGCGCCTATCCCGGAAAGATGCGGGAACTCGCTGCACAGGCATTGACGAAGAAAGCTCATTGGAGGTTTGTGAATTCCTAGAAGCGGGCGCATTCACCCAGCAAATCGTTCAGGCATTCCAGACCGGCTCTTGCAAGAACTATCAACTCGCGCAGACACGGACGCTGTACTGTATTGCTCAAGAATGGCCGAGCGGCCACTCACCTTTAGGGTTGTGCTGAGGACCGTTCGCGAAGCTGAGGTCCGCTAGGGCGAGTACGCAGAGTTGCAACCGCGCGGACAAGACAACCCGCTTCGAAATGGCCTTAAATCCCGTCTCTGCTGTGATGTAGATTGATTCTGAGATCAGCCCAGGAAATGGACTTCACCCAGCGAGTGGGGATCAGCACTGAGCGGCCGTGCAGCCAGTCTCCGGCTTTCACATCTAAGTAGCCGAGATGCCAGGAAGCCTCGTCCATAATGAAACGCAGGCTGGACGGATTGTTCATCAGTGAGCTTTGGTCTGCAGATCCAACCTGCCTTAGGCTGCGGGATACTGCTTTTCATCGAGATTGTGATCTGACAAACAAAAATGAAGAAAGCAACGCATGGATTGTGCGTCCTTGAGTTCAACAAGCAGGCGGCACGACTTGTGAAGTCGAGTCAGAGCTTAGCGGCGTCAGCACACAGTTTGGAACTAATGTATTAATGTTGCAAGAAGACTTCAGAGTGCTTCTCGTTTGCAGTGAAAGATCTGAAGGTTGGAGTTCTGGGAATTCGGGGCAAACTTTGTACAGTCGCTGTACAGCAGATTTGGGGATCGTGGCATTACTCTGCAATGCTGGCATTCTCAGAATCAGTAAGTTGAGTGTTTTCAATACTGATGGCGGGTTCGACTCCCGCCGCCCCACCTATAACATATTTGTGGTCAATAGTTTACAAAAGAAAAGCCGAAGAAATGGAAGAATGAATTCCAACCCTAAACCATTTAGCATTAAATGGATACGATCCTTGTTCCGTAACTCTGATGCGCCGCCTCCCGAACAAATGGCTTCAATCAACAGTGCGGCGGCGTGTTTCGCATTGGCGGCGATTCGGAGAACGGCATCCTGTCGTGGCG
>Ga0302270_10002313_pt1 | contig 18703 bp, 15 predicted proteins | sample III_Bog_E2_3_FD_198773 | JGI IMG/M metagenome (GOLD analysis project Ga0302270, IMG submission 198773) | Peat permafrost microbial communities from Stordalen Mire near Abisko, Sweden - III_Bog_E2_3 | ecosystem: Environmental > Terrestrial > Soil > Wetlands > Peat | place: Sweden: Abisko... | reverse complement strand
AGCTCAAGCTCATCCGCGACTACCAGGCGGGGGGCAGGTTGGTGGCCATGACCGGCGACGGCACCAACGACGCCCCGGCCCTGGCCCAGGCGGATGTGGCAGTGGCCATGAACACCGGCACCCAGGCGGCCAAGGAGGCCGGCAACATGGTGGACCTGGACTCCAACCCCACCAAACTGATCGAGATCGTCCGGATCGGCAAGCAGATGCTGATGACTCGGGGCTCCCTGACCACCTTCAGCATCGCCAACGATGTGGCCAAGTACTTCGCCATCATCCCGGCTGCGTTCGCGGTGACCTACCCCCAGTTGGGGCTGCTCAATGTCATGAGGTTGCATAGCCCCAACAGCGCGATCCTTTCCGCGGTGATCTTCAACGCCCTGGTGATCGTCGCCCTGATTCCCCTGGCCCTGCGCGGGGTGGCCTACCGGCCCCTGGGCGCGGCGGCGGTCCTGCGCCGGAACCTGATGGTTTATGGCGTGGGCGGGATCCTGGTGCCGTTCGTGGGCATCAAGGCCATCGACCTTTTCCTTGTCGCATCGCACCTGGTTTGAGGCACTCAATGTCCCAGCTCCGTCCCGCTTTCGTTTCCATCGCCGCCCTGACCCTGATCACCGGCCTGGCCTATCCTCTGGCTATGACCGGGGCCGGGCGGATCCTCTTCCCCAGCCAGTCCCAGGGCAGCCTGATAACCAGCCAGGGCAAGATTATCGGCAGCAAGCTCATCGGCCAGTTCACCGAGGACCCGCGCTATTTCTGGGGCCGGCTCTCGGCCACCGCCGACTCCGACGGCAAACCCTTGCCCTACAATGCGGACAATAGCGGCGGCTCCAACCTGGCCCCCAGCAACCCGGATCTGCGCAAGGCGGCAGAGGCCCGGATCCAGGCACTGAAGGCTGCGGACCCCGGCAACAGCGCGCCGATCCCGGTCGATCTGGTGACCGCCTCGGCCAGCGGTGTGGATCCCAACATCACCCCCGCCGCGGCCTCCTACCAGGTCCGCCGGGTCGCCGCCACCCGCCACATTCCGGAAGTGAAGGTCCGCGAACTGGTGGCCCAGGCCAGCCAGGGCCGATTCCTGGGCCTGGTGGGCGAACCCCGGGTGAACGTCCTTGAGCTGAACCTCGCTCTGGAAGGGATCACTCAATGAAAATGGGCTGGTTCATCCCGGTGGCGATCCTGATCGGCATCGTGGGAACCCGAACGGCCGTGAAGTCTCGCTATGGCCTGAAGGCCAATAAGCGGGCCAGAGGCTGGTGGTTGCTGGTGCTCATAGCCTGGCTGCCGTCCTTCTGCTGGGTCATGGCCCAGTGCGTGGCCCAGCAATAGAGGTCGGGTAGGCCGGGGAAGGAAACTACCCCGGCCTACCCGACCCAAATGGGGTTGGTATGGAACAACCAAGGCGACGGATGATTTCTAGGCATCCGCTGGATCCTCTTTCCCAAGGTCTTCAGTCCCTCCACGAGACAACCAACCGAACGAATGGGAGTCAGAGGGGCGATTGTCCCCTGTCTTCGGGGAACCGGTGCTGCCCTCATTGAACACAGCTAGGCGTTGGCGTAATTCGTCCAACTCGCCCAGACTGAGATGCCCGACACAGCCCTCCACGACACGACGCCCTAAATCCCTGAGTGCCTGACAAAATTCGGGGTCTTGGGTACAGGTAGCGATATCGCCAAAGGCCCTCAATAACCTCAAACTCACAGCAATATCAGCCTTGGCATAGAACCTTATCTGGTCGAAGGCCGAATGAAGCACCTTATCAAAGCCGATCCAGGGAATGGTCACCCGGACCACCCCTGGCGGGTTGTAGAGAATCGATTCCGGCATTGCTCTGGACGCGAAGCGGATAAGGATCCGGCTCAATTGGTCCACGCAATTAATGGCGGTCGTGGGGTCGTTTACGGCGGGTGAAATGGCTTTCAGGGCAATATCAACGATCTGAAGCACGCCGAATTCGACGTCTTGTTGCAGGGTCCTGGATGGCCCCAAATCGAAGGCACTGGCCAATTCAGCAACACTCTCGGAAGTCAGTTTCTTCGATTTGGACACCATCAACAGAGGCAAGCCTTCGGGAACGAAATGTCCAACCCGCCGAATCACCTTAACCCTGACCCGGTAAGTCTTGGCCAATTCCGCAAGGCGCTTGGTATCTATGAACCGGATGTAGCCGGAAACCAGGGAATTGACCACGGCATCGCCTGGATCCGGAGGATCGGAACCCGTCAAGGCCAACCCGGGGAATATGTGGGGCAGCGGCATGACATCATCAATGACCGCCTCGGTTTCAGCAGCGATCCTATCCACAATGAAATTCACACTGATGGCATGAGAAATGTGATGGATGAAGAAAAGGAGAAGTGCAACACAGCAAATGGCAAGGACCATTGCACCCAGAACCGTGGCAACCGGTGAAAACGGAAAGGGAATGGACCTTGCCGCCGGCAGTGCGGCCATGCAATAGCAGAAGGTCCCAAGAAAGACCCCGAGAGTCCACTGGGTCACTCGATCTCTGGAAAAACTTACGATGATGCGCGGGGAAAACTGCATGGAAGCCAGAGTCAACGTCATCAATAGAATGGCAAAAACGATGGATACGACCGTCATGATGGAGGCTGCGATACCGCCAAGAATAATTTGAGCCACTTGAGGATCACTGTGAGAGGGGAATAGCGCTCTCGGAACCCAAGCATTGAGCACGGGGAAGGCTTCCTCCATTTCGGAAAGCAGTGCCCCGATACAACCTAGAGCCAATGCGATGCTCAGTGGACGGACCAAAAAGCCGCCTCGCAGGTTGAAAATCAATTGTCTCAAAACAAGAGGAATTCGTTTGTTCATGGTTTCCACGAATGTTTTAATTTGTTTGTATCACAAGCTATGGAAACGTCCGAAAACCAAATAAAAGATATTTTCATACGTCTGTCCAGGTTGTGGCCTTGAGCGGAAGCCGGGTTTCCAGGTCTAGGTCGAAGCGCCCGAACGGCGTGACATGCACCGTAAGGAGCGGGCTCAGGGCCGCCAGATCCCGGGGTTCCATTCGGCCAAGCAGCCCGAGGTCCTCCAGGACCTCTTGGATCATGATCGTGTTGATGTAGACGAGACTGGCCTGGATCAGGTGCAGGCATAGGAGGCCCATCTCCCAGTCCTCCCGGCGATTGGTGGCCAGCTCCCCCTTCCGCCCGAAGAGGATCAGGTCGTTGGCAGCGTTCCAGCTCTCCACGACATTCAAGCCCTCGTTCAAGCTGCTCCGCGACCAGCCGCATCCCATCCAACGGCACCTCCCGCCGATGCTCGGGAAACCTGCCCTTGGTCTGGAAAAACTTCAGCAGGACCGCAAAGCCCAAGCGGCTTGCCGCCGTCCGGTTGGCCAGAAGCTTCATTTCCTCTGGCTGAAGCAGCCAGTCGTCCAGATGAAGAGTGACCTTCATGGGGTGGGTGCCTTGGCTTTTCCCCGTGCCACGGCCCGATAGAGCGTGGAGGGTGAGATTCCGAGGGTGGCGCAGATGTCCTTGGGGGAGTGGTTCGAATTCGAGTACATGCTGCACGCCAGTTGGAGCTTTTTCCCCTCCAGGAGACAAGGGCGCCCACCCTTCCGGCCACGGGCTCGGGCCGCCTTCAACCCGGCCTGCGTCCGCTCCCGGATGACGTCCCGCTCGAACTCCGCCAGTGCCCCGAAGACATGGAAGATCAACTTGCCGCCGCTAGTGGTCGTGTCGATGCTCTCCTGAAGGCTTCGAAAACCGATACCTTGACCTACCAGAGCGTTGACCTGGTTGATGAGATCCTTCAGGGACCGCCCGAGCCGGTCCATGCGCCAGACCACCAGGACATCACCTTTTCGGAGGTAGCCGATCGCCTCTCCCAGGCCCGGCCGTTCGGCCTTGGCACCGCTCAGGACGTCCGTAAACACCTTTTCGCATCCGGCCTGAGTAAGAGCGTCCATCTGGAGATCCAGGCTCTGATCTTGGGTAGAGATCCGGGCGTATCCAACCAGCATCATGTGGGTCCTCGCTGGAAACAATGCCTGCAATTTCATCAAAACTCAATTCATTTTACCAATTATGCGTTTTTGTTTTTGCAATGGGTAATGACCTCTAATTCCAGCAAGGCCGCTTCCAGGCTCGTCAACCCGCCCCAGGCCTCAGGCCTCCGGGTGTGGACGGCATCCGCACCGACCAGCTTGCGGGGCAGGCTCAACCCGCTAGTGGCCAGTTCCACTCTCTGCGGGGACTGGGTGGTGAACCCAAGGACGTTCGCGGCTGCAAGCCCCGAAGGGAACAGTTTCTGTCTGGACAATGCGAGCCCTTGCAGGGTGGCCGGGTTCGGTTGGCTCTTGCCAAGGGCCGTCTGCCGAGGGCGGTAGTAGATCCCCTTGCTCAGACGCTCGATCAATCCACTTTTGGCAAGGCGCGAAAGCGTCTGAGCGACAGCCGTGAACGGCAGATCCCGAAAGTCCTCCAACCGCCACAAACGCTCACCGGCAGCCTCGACCAGAATTGCGGGTTCCCAGGTTCTCACCGGCGGGTTGCCCAGCATGAAGTCGCCGGCCTTTTGGTGTTGTAGACCAGGGAATGTCCCCACATGGCTGAATAGGGTGGTGTGTATTTGAATTCAAGGGATGGCCCGGAATCAGGGTTCCAGTCCTGGAGGTTCACTTCGGAGCTATACGCTGCGTTCCGTGGATGTTGTATTGGGAAGGTCTGAATTCCGACCTACGCTACCCTAAGAAGGGGAAACCTTCCGGGCTGAGGGAGCATTCCTCTTACAGCGGTCCGCCCGCCAACCCGAGGGATTCATCCATGCGTTCCAAGTCCAACCGTCCAGCCCCCCAAATGGGGCTCGCTTTTTGTGCCCTCTGGCCCTTTTGCTGGAAGGCCCCGGAACCGCCGGCGGTTGCGGATCCTGGCCCCGCGGCGGTGGTCTTCGACTCCAGGGATGCGGCCCGGATGCCCCTGCCCAACCAGTTGCTCACCGCCAGCGGGGCAGATCCCCTGGCTGAACTGGAACGGGGGACCCCCCTTTCGCCGATCCGGGCCCTGGCCTACATCAACCACCACGAAGTGGATGGAACCCACGCGGTTTCGGGCGTCAATGCCCCGATCTACCTGCGCTTCACGGCGCCCCTGCGGGCGTCCACCGTCACCGCCCAGAATATCAAGGTCTTCAAGCTGGACCGGGATCCGGGGGGCGCCAGCGAAAACAACCGCCTCGGGTTCCAGGACGTGACCGGCCGGTTCCGATTCGACTATCCGGCCGGGAGCACGGGGCTATGGCTGTATCCCCGGTTTCCCCTGGAGCCCGGGACCCATTATCTCTACCTGGTCACCAACCGGGTGCTGGACGCCGCCGGGGGCAGGCCCGTCCAGCCCGTGGAAGCCTTCCGGAAGCTGCTGGCCCGGGAGCCCCTGACCGGCGACGACGCCCACCTGGAGCCGATCCGGGCCAACGCAGCGGACGGCGGGACCATCCTCTTTTCAGGCTATGCCAAGGTCCTGGACGACCTGATCACCGCCGCGGACATTACCGCCGTCAACGCCCGGGACCAGGTGGCCGTGCTCGGGCGCTTCGTCACCTCCAACGCCGGTTCCATCGCTCCCGACATTATTGACCCCGCCGCGCGGATCCCCATGGAAACAGCCCTGCGGCGCTTCGCCCAGGGCGCCGGCCGGAACGGCCTGCCCGGCAAGACATGGGATGACGCGATCACCCTCACGGCGCGCTTCGTCAGGGAGGCCGGGGCCGCGCCCGGTTTCACCGGAACCTTCTGGGCCGCCGCCACCGGCAGGAAGCCCGCCACCTTGCCGGACTCCATCGGCGAGATCGCGCTGGGAACCATCGCCTCCGCTGCCCTCGGGGTGGACCCGGTGGTGGTGAGGGAAGGCGGGGTGCCCATGGATCTTTCCGGAACGGAGGGGGCCGTCCACCCCAGGTGCGGGGTGGTCGTGCCCTTCCGGGATGTTGGCCGGCTGACCGGTTTCCACCACGTGCCCGTCGCCGTTCCCTTCATCTACGTGGCCCCCCGGGCCCCCGCCCCCGATGGCGGCTATCCGCTGGTCCTGTTCCAGCACGGCATTTGTCAGTCCAAGGAGCACATGCTGGAAATGGCGGGAGCCCTGACCGCCGGCGGCCACGCGGCGGTGGCCATCGACCTCCCCTGCCATGGTGAACTGGCCCGCCCCGCCGTGCGGCTCGGGCCGGGCGACGACCGCGACGCCAAGGATACCAAGCGGGCCCTATGGGCCGTCGATCTCATGGCCCTGGGCGCTCCCCTTCAGGCCCGCACTCATATCCAGGAGGCCGCGTTCCACCTCCATCGCCTAGAGCTGACCGCCGCCGCCGGGGGCTTCTCGATCCTGGGCGCCAAGGCCCCCTCCACCACCCGCATGTCCTTCATCGGCACCAGCCTCGGTTCCATCGTGGGCGCGGGCTACCTGGCCGGAAACGCGCCCTTCCCCGCCGACGAGGATGGCCTGTCCCGCGCCATGAAGGGCCTGCTCAACGTCACTGGCGGGCGGGTGGTCTATCTGCTCAAGGACAGCCCGGCCTATGGGCCCCTGCTGGACGTCATCCTCAAAACCATGAATGTGGAAAAGGACACCCCCCTTGCCCACGCGGTCCTGCAGCTCACCCAGACCGTGCTGGACACGGTGGATCCGGCGGCCATGACCACCCCCACCGCGCCGGACGCCCCCAGCCGGTTGTCCGGGCGGATCCTCATCCAGGAGGCCACGTCCACGCGGTTCCAAGGGAACGGGGTCCCGCTCAACGGCGATCTGGCGGTCACCAACGCCTACACCCGCTATCTGGGCGACGCCCTAGGCGGCCGGGAAGTGCTGGGGCTGGCCCAGGTCCGGATGGTGGCACCAGGATTCTGCCAACTGGGCTACGGCTCAGCGAAACGGATCCCCGCACCCTTCCTGCGGACGCTGGAGGCCGGGGTGGAAATCCCCAAGACGGTCCCCGCCGCCAGGGTGGGCCTGGGCTGGGGCCCGGGGGAGGGCTATTTCCAGTTTGACCAGAGAGGCATCCACCATGGCAGCCTGCTGGAACCGGGACTCATGCAGAGCCAGGCCCTCCACTGGCTGGAGTCCTCGCTGGCTGTGGATCCGACGCCATAAGAAGGAATCCCGATTGCCTGTTGCGGGTGTCCAGAGCCACGCTTCGCCTGGTCCCTCCAGGCCCACTCCGGGCAGGGAGAGGCCCCAGGGCTGGCACCGATCCTTCACCTATAAATGCCCCGTTGGCCCGTTTGGGTTCATGGAAGGGACGGGAAATTCAACCGAACCACCGGCAAAGCGATCCCTTGGCGCTCTTCCAAAGCGCTGGGTCCAAAGACAAGCCGGGATGTGCGGCCCGCTTTCTGTTCAAAGCAGAGGCGCCCGCGATCCTGTCCCGGCAACCAGGGTCACGATCGCCCCGGGCCCCCATGATTTCGAGGCACTTTTGCAGTCCGCCTCGCAGACAGGATTAGGGGCGGCAGTCTCCCGACCGAATTTTCCAGCACCCCTCTTTTAAAAGGTGGACCCATGCGGTTGCAACCGTTGCTTCTAATTTCGCTCCTGGCGTGCGGTCGTGCCAATGACCAGGAAGCCCAGCCGGACCCTTTGTCCATGGTCTACCAGGCAAGTCAGGTCCGGGGCCAAGTCAGGGTCACGCTGCTGGAAATCGGCCGGGTCACGGCCTTCCAACCTTCGGGGAACCTTCCCGCCTCCTCCATTCCCGGGCTGAGGATCGTCTATCTGGTTGAGTGCATCGGGCCGGATAGCATTCGAAACTGGGTGACCAAGGAGCCGACCTATCCTCTTTTCGCCAAAGGGAAAAAACTGCAGCCACGCCTCCCCACCGGGATGCCCCCCGGATCGAACACCCAAGCCATTCCCTTCAATGAATACCAGGCTGATCGATCGACCTTGCCCGCGCCGGAAAATCCAGATCGCGCGGCTGTCTATGTGTCATTTTATCGTGGCAACATTGCACCCGAAGGAGCTGTGGAATTGCACCTGACGGCCGGTTTCAACGACCGAAGCGATGAGTTCATTTTTCAGAATCTTCATATCTAAAGCCTTGGCGCAGGATCGCTGGATCAGGGTTACTCAGCTTTGCCAGGTCCTGGGGCCCGCACGGTGCGGCTCTGGATCCGGACGGTCCACAGAGGTTCCTTGGAAATTACGTCGGCCCGGCGAGTGGGCACTCTTAAGGTCACCCTGACCGTTCCCCATGCCACGACGAGGGTCCGCCCTGCCGCTTGTCGCCCTCGCGGCCATCACCGCATCCCTGGCGGCGGCGGACGGTTCCGGCGTCCGTGGCTACGACAGCAAGCTGCTGCAGCAGGTGGAACAGCTGCGCAACGATGTCACTGCCCGCGGTTGGCATTTCCAGGTGGGCGCCAACCCGGCCATGCAGTATGGCCGCGACCAGCTGACCGGCTTCAAGCCCGAGCTCAAGCCCGCCGAGTTCCTGGCCCACGAGCCCGGCGGCTTCGCCAACTATGAACTGGAGGAGCCCGTCACCCAGCTGCCCGCCGCCTACCTGGGCGTGTTCAGCGGCGTCAAGGACCAGGGCCAGTGCGGCAGCTGCTGGGCCTTCTCCACCATCGGCAGCGTTGAAGGAGCCTACCTGAAGGGCCACGGGGCCGCCAATGGCTACGTGGATGGAAACGGCGACATCCACAGCAGCGACGCCACCCCGGCCCTCTCCGAGCAGCAGGTGGTATCCTGCAACCCCTGGGGCTGGGGCTGCAACGGCGGCAACTTCGCCTTCGACATGCTGGTGCCCACCCATGCCGGCGGCCATGGCTACTACCCCGGCGCCGTGCCGGCCAGCGCCTTCCCCTATGTGGCGGTGGCGGTCGCCTGCGCCATCCCCAGCCACCCCGACTACACGCCGGTGGCGAAATGGGGCTATGTGGGCAGCAGCGACGGCATCCCCTCTGTGGCGGCCATCAAGTCCGCCATCTACCAGCACGGGGGCGTCTCTGCCTGCGTTTACGCCGACAGCTATTTCCAGGGCTACACCGGCGGCGTGTTCACCAACACCGACAATACCGATCCCGTCGACCATGCCATCCTCCTCGTAGGTTGGGACGATGCCGCGGGCGCTTGGCTCCTGAAGAACTCCTGGGGTCCCAGCTGGGGCGTGGACGGATTCATGTGGATCGCCTATAACGCCAACAAGGTCGGCTACTCCGCCGCCTGGGTGGTCGAGTAGTCCGGGGGGCCAGGATTCCCCCATCCCGCCTTTATCGCCTTTGTGCCATGCGTGCTGTTCGCACCCTTTGCGTAAAGGCGTTCAGGCATTGAAGTTGAGCTGCTTGGGGTGCACGATCCAGGAGCCGATCCAGGGACTCAGCAGGTGCACGCGGCCATTGACGGAGTCGGCCACGAGCACCGTCCCACCGGGCCCGGCGGCCAGATCCATGGGTTCGAGGCCGGTTGAGCGGGTGTCCTGGTCGTCGCCGAGAAAGGCCCGGTTGGGACTGCATTCAGGAACATTCAATGGAGGGTTCGAGGAGGCTGATGCAGGATTTGGATATAAAAATTCAGCCTGAACCCGGTGGAAGCGCTCCGGATTTCCTGAAACCTCCCGTCCGGATTCGCCACCCTGAAGATGTAATTTATTAAATTATTATTGAAATATTGACCTCCAGCTTTGACCGTTCCGGACCGACCACCTCCTTTCGGGAGGACCCATGAGATTCCCCGCCGCCGGCCATTCCCCCGCCCCGCTCCTGGCCGCCGCCCTGGCCCTTCACCCGGGCCTTCCGGCCCGGGGCGACCTCATCGCCACCGACCGGGGCGGCCACCGGGTGGTGCGGATCACCCGGGAGGGCCGGCTCGAGACGATCGGGGGAACCGGCCAGATCGGAGGCACGAACCCCCTGGATGGCATGGGCCGTCCCCGGTCGCCACTGGAGGTCAACCTGGACCGTCCCATGGGGATCGCGGTGGGAAGCAGTGGAAAGATCTATTTGGCCGACAGCTTCAACGACCGGCTCCTGGCGATCCGGCCGGAGGGGAAGGTCCGGCCGGTGGCCGGCGCAGGCCTCGTCGCCCTGGAGGGCAAGGCTGGGGCCGGGCTGCCGGACCCTTCGGGCAGGGCGGCCAGGACCTTCCTGTTCCGGCCCAGGGAGGTCGCGCTGGCTCCGGACGGGAAGCTCACCTTCACCACCTTCAATCCGGGCCGGATCTGGCAGGTGGACGGCAACGGCGGGATCGCCCTGCTCCAGGGCCGGGAAGACCTGGGCGCCCCGGGGGCAACCTTCTCCTTCGCCCCGGAGCGCGGCGCCAAGCCCCCCAGCCTGGGCTACACCACCAGCATCGCCTACGGCCCGGACGGCACCCTCTTCCTCGCCGACACCGAGTGGGGGCTCTGGCGGCTCGCGCCCTCGGGCGCGATGACGGCCATCAGGCACCCTGGCGGTGCTGGGCTCGACTCGGTGAGCGCGCTTCCCCACGGCATCCTGGTCATCACCACCGGGAGCCGGATGTGGGCGACCTGCGTCGGATCGGATGACGGCGGCGAATCCGGGAAGAAGCTGGCCCTGCTGGCGCGGGAGGCCAAAGAGGCCCGGGACGGGAAGACCTTCAAGGCCAGGATGGACGCCATCGGCCGGGGGGACTTCGCCCCGGCCCCGGCAAGCGCCGAGGAAGCCAGGCGGACCCGGCTGCGCGGCCTGTTCGCGAAGCGGGACGTGCACCACGCCGCCAGGCGGGCCAAGGCCACCGGCGAAGGTCCGGCCGGGCCGGATGCGGGTGCCCTGGATACCACCGGACCGGACGCCGGGAGTTCGGGCGCGGGGATGGCCATCCTGCCGGACCGTCCCGGCCGGGACTGGGAGGAACGAAAGGCCGCCCCATCCGGGACGGATTCGCCGGCAGCGCCGCCCTGCTCCGGAACCGGTGCCGGGACTGGAATCGGGAACCAGGACGACCTGGAGCTCCGGTTGAGCCTGAGTCCCCGGGAAACCGGACCCGGGTGGCGACGCGGACCTGGAACTTCCGGATCAGGCCTGACGCAGGATCACGGCGGTTGCCAGTCAGAACGGCTCAGCAAAAAGAGGGAAATCCTCCTCGAAGGAGCCGCCCTCCTGGACGCTGGCCTCCTGGACGCTGGCCTCCTCCAGCACCATCCGGCCACGGCCTATCTGCCGGAAGCGGTAGGCCTCGGGTCCATCCCCATCCTGGTTGGCGGCAACGCCCAGGGCGGTTTGCTGCCGCCACCGGAAGAGCAGCCCGGGCCGCGTTTCGTAATAGAAGTGCAGCCCGGACCGGGTCGCTCCAGCGGATGATCCGGTTCCGGCCGGGTCCAGATTGAACCACCCGGTGAAGCGCTGGCCCGGAGCCTGCACGTGGGAAAACTCGATTTCCGAGTTGGGCGGCAGGTCGATGGTGGGAGGCTCCTGCTCGTTGAACGCCGTATGGATCATCTGCGGCGGGCCGGGAGTCTGGGACCGGGCCAGGGCGACGGCCGTCCGCTGGCCGAACAGGATGGCCGGCCGGATGCGCCAGGTCTGGTCGGTCCTGTTGACCAGGGTCGCGGCAGTTGAAACGCTGTGGCCCGGCACCGTCGCCGCCAGCAGGAGCATGGTTGCCAGAAGACCGCTTCGGAAGGGATGCATGGGAATCCTCGGGGAAGGGTGCGCCAAAGGAAAGTCTCGGCCAAAGCCGGACCGGCCGCTCCCAGAAGGGTATGGGACGTGGCACCCCATGGGTGTTTGAAAATTCAAGAAGGTTTCCGCCCCCTGTTTCCAGATGAGGACGCGGTCGCCGGGGGCACCCAGGCGCGGCGAGGAGGCACAAGCCGCAGAGCAGGGGGGCAGCCTCACCGAGGCCAGGGTGGCCGGGTCAACTCAACCCAGAATCAGGAACCTTCGCCGCTCCGGTCACCGGGTTCCCGACTGCCCCAGAACACCAGGATGTCCGGAGGAACCTTTTCGAAGGCCTCCGGCGGTTCCGGGGACTCCAGACTTCGCCGAATTCCGCGCCGGATGCCAGGGTCGCATGGAGCTCCCCGTGGCACTGGTTGGCGACGACGATATCCCCGTTGGTCGCCCGGACCGGGGTCCCGCCCAGGAGCAGGAACTCCGTGATGATGCCGGCCACGAGGCCGCTGAGGATGGCGCCCATCTGTTCCCCCTGATTCCCAGGGCGCCCGTGGGGCCCTTTGGCTGCTGAAGGCCCGACCGATTCCGGGCACTGGAAGGGTGGAGCATGAAGGCGGGAAGTTTCCGTGCACCCGGAAACCGAGCTTCTCTGCCGCCTGGTTTTCGACCGAGGATGAGGTCCCCTGACCGGGAGCAGCCCAGCGCCTGTCACCAGGGTCATGCGCGTTGCAGGCGGTCATTGGACTTGGAAAATTAAAATATATTTTCCACCAGGCAAATAATCGTTTATCTTATTTGTAGTTATGAAGTTAGCTCCGCCAAGGACAAGAATGAAAATTACCATCGCGTGTCTTCTTGTCCTGCTCGCCACCCCAGGCCTGGCCCAGGATCGTTGGGAAGTAGCCCTGGGGTTGAACCTGCTGTCAGGGGAGCCCAAGACCACCCTGCCCGGAGCAGCCTCCGGCCCGGTGCAGTCCATCACCATCAAAGGCAAGGCCGCCGTCGCCCCCAGTGTGGTGTTGGGCTTCCGGGCCCTGGACCTGGCTGGCTCGGACCTGACGCTCACCGGCGAATTCCAGTTCCCGACCAACTACCACGGCACCTACGAGGTCACGAGCATCCCCAGCCTCGGGGGCGTGGTCGCGGTCCGGCAGGCCACCGTCCGGATCTTCCATTACGCTCCGGGAATCCAGTGGAACTTCCACCGCCGGTTGGATTTCGGCGCAGGCCTCCAATACCGGTTCGAGCACATGGCCGAACTGGGTGGCCTCTCCCTCTGGGACAACCGGTTCTGGCTCGATCCCTACCTGGGCTATACCCTCCCTGAGCGTTCAGGAATGACGCCGTTCCTGAACCTCAGGCTGGCCCTGGCCCTTTCCCGGACCCGCCAACCCTCCGTGGCCCAGCTGGTCCCCGGCTCCGATGCCGCGACCCGCCAGTTGCTCCGGGCCTCGGCTGGGACCGGGGAACTTAGCATCCAGAGTGGAATCCGGTTCTGAAACGAGATTGGAACCCGGTCACGGATTCGGGCGCTTGCGGTCGACCCCTCGCCCTGGGGCTGCGCCGCGGACCGGACCGCGGATGTCCCAGGATCCCAGGCCCAGCGGCCGCTGAAGATTCCGGGCCGAAAGGCTCCTTGACCCTATTTTTCCCTTGGATCATCATTAAAAAAATAAATTCCGCCAATATTTTAATTCATCCATATTGACCGATCTGGTGAGTCGAACGTTGGAATTCCCCCTGGTGGCTTTGTTCGGAATCCTGCGCGGCCGGGCGGCCTTCCTGGAGGGCATAGCCTTGGGCGTCTTCGTGGCCACCGGCCTGGCCATGATCTGTTGCCTGTTGGACTCCCGGCGCCGTTCCCGGCAGGAGAACCTCGCAGGGCATCGGCGGATCGCAGAGGCGCTCCTGGCCAGTGAGGAGAAGTACCGGACCCTGTTCAAGATCCTCCCGGTGGGCGTGGTCGTCATCGATGCCCGCAGGCGCCTGGTGGACGTCAACCCGGCCGGAGAGCAGATCCTCGGGTTGACCGAGGCCAGCAAAAGGCGGTGGGCCCAGGAGCCGTTGTGCTGGAACCGGATCCACCCGGATGGTTCCCCCATGGACCGGGACGAATCCCCAGGACCCACCGCCACCCGCTCGGGGCGCGTGGTGGAGAACATGGAAATGGGCCTGGTCCGCCCGGATGGAAGCACGGCCTGGATCATCACCTCCAGTGCGCCACTGCCGGTCGACAGCCTGGGGGTCGCCGCGGTATTTCTGGACATCACCTCCCGCCGGCAGGCGGAAGCCGCCCTGGCCACCGAGCGGTTTCGTTACAAACAAATTATGAATATTGCCCAGGACGCCATCTATATTTTGGACCTCGATGGCAACCTGGTGGAATGCAACACCGCCTTCCTCACTGAGCGCGGCTATAGCGCCGAGGAAGGACGCTCGCTCCGGATCCCAGATTGGAATGCCATGGGCTATCCCGATGAGCTCGTGGCCAGGATCCGGATCCTGATGCAACACCCCGGGGTGCTGGAATCCCGCCACCGGCGCAAGGACGGCAGCGTGTTCGAGGTGGAGATCAATGCCGGCGGGATCACCCTGGACGGCAAGCCCCACCTCCTGGCGGCGGCGCGCGACATCACCGCCCGGAAGGCGCTGGAACGGGAACGCAGCCTGAGACAGGCGCGGCTGGAGGACCTCAATCAGGCCCTGGAGGACCGGGTCCGGCAAACCGTGGGGGAAATCCGGCGCAAGGACCAGATGCTCATCACCCAGAACCGCCGTGCGGTCCTGGGGGAAATGATCGGCCATATCGCCCACCAGTGGCGGCAGCCCCTGAACGCCATCGGCATGCTGCTGGTGAACCTGGGTGATGCCTACCGGTTCGGGGACCTGAGCCGGGAGCAGGTGGACCGGACCCTGGCCAAGGGCGACCTGATGATCCAGAAGATGTCCTCAACCATCACCGATTTCGCCAACTTCTTCAAACCGGACAAGGCCGCCAGCCGGTTCTCGGCCCTGCACCAGATCCAGGCCGCGGTCGCCCTGGTGGAGGCCAGCTTCGAAGCCAGCAACATCAGCATCGGCATCGAGGCCCCCACCGACCTGATCCTGGTGGGCTACTCCAACGAGTATTCCCAGGTGCTGCTCAACCTGCTCAGCAACGCCAAGCAGGCCATCCAGGATGCCAGCGCCCGGCCCGGCGCGGTCGACATCCGCCTCTCCCGGTCGGAAGGTTTCGGCTGCCTGACCGTGCGCGACAATGGTGGCGGCATCGCCGAGGCCATCCTCGACCGGATCTTCGATCCGTATTTCTCGACCCGGGAGAACGGGACCGGAATCGGGCTCTACATGTCCCGCCAGATCATCGAGCAGAACATGCACGGACGGATCACCGCCGGCAATGTGGAGGGTGGCGCGGAATTCACCGTCCGGGTCGTCCTCGAGGGCGAACCGGCCTGACCGGCGTCGTCACCCCATGACCTTGTTCGTGAGTTGGAAACCAATGAGTCCCTGGCTTCATCTTGTCTGGAGGGAGAGGCCAGGATGCCGGATTCCGATACCCCGAATCTGGAATGGGTGCTGAACGCAGCCTTGGGCGTCTCCATCATCACCACGGATCGAGAAGGGCTCATCACCGCTTTCAGCCGCGGGGCCGAACGCATGCTGGGCTATTCCGCCTCCGAAGTCATCGGCCTCAGGCACCTGATGGCCTTCCATGATCCCGGGGAACTCCAGGCCCACGCCTGCGCCCTCGAGGCCGAACGGGGCAGACCCGTGCCCGGCTTCGACGTCTTCAGCGTGCGCCTGGAGCCGGACCAGGTGGAGGAGAGGGAGTGGACCTACGTGCGCAAGGATGGATCGACGCTGAGGGTCCTGCTTTCCCTGACTCAGCTCCGCACGTCCGCAGGCCACCTCTTTGGCTACCTGGGCACCGCCCTGGACATCACCCAACGGCTGCAATCGGAGCTGGCCCTGCGCCAGGAAAAACACCTGATCGACAAGATCATCAACAGCCTTCCGGGTCTGTTCTACCTGTTCGATTCCCAGCTGAGGGCCCGGCGCTGGAATCAGAACACCGAAACCCTGCTGGGCTTTTCCGCCGAGGAACTGGAAGGGAAGTACCTCGGGCTACACGGCGGACATCATCGGCCGGCACGGCATGCTGGCGCCGGATGTGGCCTTCCTGGCCAAACCCTTTTCTCCGGTGGAACTGGCGCGGCAGGTGAGGGCGTGCCTGGATGTCAGGCCGGAAACGCCCGGGTGAAGTCGGCGAAATATTCGTCCAGCACTTGGCGGGTGAATCGGCCGATGGCCGCGTATTCGACCTGGGTGAGATTGGCCAGGGAGACCCGGGCCGACGCATCCACGACCTCGAACCCCTTGCCCGGCAGCAGGACGACCCCGGTTTCCTTGGCCAGCCGGAACAGGAAGCTGGTGCCGAGGTCCTGTTGGACGAACCAGTCCGCGAAGGCCTGGCCATGGAATTGGCCGCCCAGTTCCTGGAGGTCGATCAGAGTGTAATAGGCGGCATCATTCGGCCCATGCTCGGTCTGAACCCCCATGTTCCGGTACAGGGTCTGGTATCGCTGACGAATCAGCTGTTTGGCGGCGTTCTTGTACTGGTGCTGGCGATCCATGAGCCCGTTCAGGGCGAACAAGGTCATCTGCAACTGCTGGGGTACGGAAAGTCCCGCCGTATGGTTCAGGGCCACCGCCCGGCTGTCGGCCACCAGCCGGTCGATGAAGCGCAGTTCCCTCGGCGTCGTCGTCAAGGTGGCATAGCGGGCGTCCAGCAGGAGCTTTTCCGGCTCGGGCAGGGCGGCCAGGGCAGCGTCGACCACGTTGTCCTGGTGCAGCGCGATGGTGCCCAGGCGCCAGCCGGTGGCGCCGAAGAACTTGGAAAACGAATAGACGCAGAGGGTATTGCGCGGACAGCGGGCGAACAGCGAAACGAAGTCATCGGCAAAGGTGCCGTAGACATCGTCGGTGACGATCATCAGGTCCGGGCGCCGGGTGGCGATCAGGGTGGCGATCTGGTCCAGCACCGGCCCGGACAGCTTGGTGGAGGGCGGATTGCTGGGATTGACCAGGCAGAACACCTTGACCGCCGGATCCAGGAGCTTGGCCAGTTCCCGGTCGCTGAACTGCCAGTCGGCGTGGCTGTCCATGCGGACATCGACGATTTCCATGGCATATTCCGCCAGAAGCGGGATTTCCAGATACGGCGAGAAGATCGGCGTGCCGATGGCGATCTTGTCGCCCGGGCGGATCAGCTTGTTGGCACTGAGGCTTTGGAAAAGATACGCCATGGCCGCGGTCCCGCCCTCCGTGGCGAAGACCGAGAACGGGCCCTCGGGCTTCAGGGGACCGAACAGTTCCTGGGTCAGGTAGGCTTTGACGATCTCCTCGGCATTCACCAGCATGCGCGGCGGGGTCGGATAATTGCAGCCCAGGAAAGCGGCCACCATTTCCAGCAGGAAGGCGTCCCGGTCCAGGCCCAGCTGATCCTTCACGTAGGCAATGGCCGAGCGCAGAAAGCCGATGCCTTTGCTGGCGTCGTGACCGGTGGCGTAGGCCTCGAACCGCTGGACGATCCCCTGCTGTTCCGGCAACCCGCCGAAACCGCTGTCCAGATAGGAATAGGACCGCTGCGCCTCCAGCATGGCGAACTCGCCCAGGCTCAGGAACGCCCAGCGCGGCAGCGTCGCCAGGAAATTGGGGTTGCCGCGTCCGGCATTGAGCATCATCCGCTGGGCGTCCGACGAGGCGATGGCCATCAGCCGGTCCTTCAGTTCGAACGGACTCAGGCCAGCCAATCCGGTCAGATCTTGTTCAGTGCTCATGGTGTCTCCTCGGCATGATGGTTCAGCCGGCGTTCTTGGTAATGAGGGCGACGATGACCGGCCCCCAGAGGGTCAGGAAGACATTGGCCACGGCGTAGGTGACCGTGAAGGCCACGACCGGCGTGGCGTTGCCGGTCTTGTCCAGCAGGGCGGCCAGGGCCGGGTTGGCGCTGCGGCCCCCGGCGACGCAGGCCAGGGCCTCGATGGGGTTCCGGATGCGCAGGACAAAGTAGGAGAAGAAGAAGGTGATGATCTGCGGGATCAAGGTCACCCCCACCCCCAGGAAGAGCAGGGTCAGGCCATGCTGCCGGATGGCGATCATGGCCTGGGGGCCGGCGGTGATGCCGACCACGCCCACGAACACCGTCAACCCGAAGTCCCGGAGGAAGGTGGATGCGGCCATGGGCAAGGCGGCAAATCTCGGATGGACGCTGCGCAGCCAGCCGAACATCAGGCCCGACAGCAGGCAACCGCCGCCATCGCCGATGGCGACGGGAACCCCGCCCAATTTGAACGAGATCATCCCGATCAGCATGCCGACCGACATGCCGATCCCGAAGAAGATGTAGTCGGTGATGGCGGCAGCGCTGATCTTGTAGCCGATCCTGGCCTGGACCCGGTCAAGATCCTTGGGGCTGCCGACAAAATGCAATTCGTCGCCGGTTTTCAGCTGCAGCTTGCCCAGCAGGGGCAAGTCCCGCCCCATCCGCCTGACCGCCGTCAGGAAGATGCCGTGGCGGGTCTCGACCTTGGCATGATCGTGGATCTCCCCCACCTCGCGGCCATCCAGGGCGCGGTTGGTGAGGATGATCTCCCGGTTCTCCTCCACCAGCTGGAAGCCTTCGGGCACCCCCACCTCCTGACCGAAGCAGGCGCTGGCCGCCGCCAAGGCGGCGACCTCGCCGGTCACGGCGACCTGGTCCCCCTCCTGCAGCACCGAGGCATCGGTCAGTTCCATCGGTTTGCCATCGCGCAGGACCGCCTCGATGGAGGCATCCCCCAGGATCTGATCCAGGCCCAGCAAAGTCTTGCCCGAAGCGGGTCCCCCAGGGGCGATGGCATAGCATCGGGTCACCACACCGCGGATGGCATTGAATTGGCCCGGCTCCAGTTCCGTCCGGCCGCCGGACAGGGCCTTGGCCAGGTCGATCGCCTCCTTGCGGATATTCCATTTCATGATCATCGGCAGGAACCAGGTCACCACGAGGATCGGGCCCAGGGAACCGAAGATGTAGCAGACCGCATAACCCACCGCCACATT
>Ga0302270_10002298_pt1 | contig 18786 bp, 21 predicted proteins | sample III_Bog_E2_3_FD_198773 | JGI IMG/M metagenome (GOLD analysis project Ga0302270, IMG submission 198773) | Peat permafrost microbial communities from Stordalen Mire near Abisko, Sweden - III_Bog_E2_3 | ecosystem: Environmental > Terrestrial > Soil > Wetlands > Peat | place: Sweden: Abisko... | reverse complement strand
ATAGGAATGAAGCCTGCGATTACGAATGACAGGAACATCACGATTGCACCCGCTGCTGCACGGCCGCCAAGCGCCTCGGCGCCGCTCACATATTCCTCGGCTGACTCTTCAGAAAGGAAGCTCCCTACCGCCATCGAGAACGCCTCCACTACTATATATACGCTGCCCGTGAGGAGGATCGTCTTGTAAGGGATGGCTTCCGACGCGATTCCCGCGAGAAGGCCGACAGTCGAGACCAAGCTGTCTTCAATGCCGAAGATGACGTTGCGAAGATAGAGCGGGTCGCGTTTGAGTGGTTTCACCGTTTAAGTATACAATAGAGCGATGAACGACTGTATCTTCTGCAAAATAGTAGCCGGCGAGATCCCTGCGACCAAGGTTCACGAGACAGAGGACACTCTGGCTTTTCTTGATGTAAAGCCCGTAAGCCCAGGCCACACGCTCGTCATCCCCAAGAAACATTATGAAAATATCTTCGATATACCAGAAGACATATTGGCAAAAGTGATATCGGAAACGAAATACATCGCGAAGACCGTCAAAGAGAGTACGAATGCCGACGGCATAAGCATCAGTCAGAACAACGGGGAAGCTGCGGGACAGGTCGTGCATCACCTGCACTTTCACGTGATTCCACGATCCAAACACCGCTGACAAGAACCATTGACTTTCCTATCTAAATCTTTAATATCACGAGCAGAAAGAGAGGAATTCACATGAGAGGCATCTCTGAAAAAGATAGCAAAGATATAATGCACGGGACTCGGCCAGCAGATCTTGTATGCTTTAACGAGCTTCCCCAAATCGGACGATTCGGCAAGGCGGAGGTTGAGATCGCCGCCGGCAAACTCATCAAATTTTTTCAGAAACTCGGCTTCTGGAAAATCATCGACATCAAAGAGCTTATCGTTTTTTACGATGAGCAAGGATGGGACCACCGAGACATGCTCTTCGGACTCTCCGGGGCATGGATCGATGACGGCGGATTCGGCAGTCTTGTTCCGGACCACGGAGAACTCATTATCCGCGGCTCAGATGGCTGCTATTGCATTACCGACCTGTTCATCCAGACGTGTGCGAAAAAGTAAGAATATTCAAAACCGAAACCGCATCTTTCTGAGACGCGGTTTTTTATTTCAAAAACTATTCCAATGCTTTGATTCCCGGCAGCGTCTCATTGGCCAAGAATTCGAGCATAGCGCCGCCACCTGTAGATACGAAAGAGAATTTCGCGAGATCGTCCTTTGCAACTGCCGCGAGCGTGTCGCCGCCGCCGATAAGCGACTCGCATTCGCCTTTCGCCGTCTTTTCTGCGATTGCATGCCCGAGAGCGATAGTCGGATCATTGAAGCCATCCTGATATTTTCCGAATGGGCCGTTCCAGACTACATATTTCGATTCGGCGAGCTTTTCAAGCAAAAGGTCTGTCGTCGCAGGACCTGCGTCGAGGATCATGTCCTCAGGGAGAACGTCAGCGGGATTTTTAATGCAGGAGACCGGCTTCGTCGGGTCGCTGAACGGAGCGACGATGACGTCGATCGGCGCGATGAGCTTCTTATTCAAAATGATGTCGGTGAGATCGACACCCGACGACACGATAGACTTCCCCACCGGAAAGCCCTTTGCCTTGAGCACGTCGCTGCCGAGCGCACCGCCCACGAAAACGAAATCTGCGACATTGAGGAACTTCTGGACGAGCTTCATCTTGGTATCGAACTTCGCGCCGCCGAGAAGAAAGAGAAATGGGCGAGCTGGCAAAAACGCCTTTGATATATTTTTTACCTCATCCATGAGAAGAGGCCCTGCATAATGAGGAAGAAGCGCGGGAACGCCGACGATGGAAGCATGCGCGCGATGCGAAACGGAGAACGCGTCGTTTATATATACGTCGCCGTATGCGGCGAGCGCCTTGGCAAAGATGGGGTCGTTATCCTTCTCACCTTGATAGAGTCGGAGGTTCTCAAAAAGAACGACATCGCCTTCTTTCATAGACTGTGCGGCGAGGAGCGCCACTTTCATTCCCTGAGATTCAGGATTGCCCGCATAGTCTTTTATCAAAGGAATATCTGTCTCGAGAAGCTGAGAGAGATGGGTGCCAACAAGAGCGAGCGAATCCGTGAGCTCGCTTTCAATATGCGAGAGGATGATCACCTTCGCGCCGTTCTTCCGCAGGAGATCTATGGTCTTCAATGCCTGAGTGATGCGAAAATCGTCGACGATGTAGAGATTGCCGGCGCTCTCGCTGACACCATCCAAAAGGGACGCCTGCTTTTCGATAGGCACGTTGAAATCGAGACGGAGCAGCACTCTCTTCCCTTTTACCTCAGCGATATGATCGGCGATCGAGTGCATGTGATTTTATTTTTTGTGCGATTTTTCCGCGAAACTAGGATTTTGAAACGACGGTCAGGATATTTGTGAAATTTTCTGGGCTCAGGCTGTCGCGGCCGACGAGCACGCCGTCGACGTTTCCCTGCGTCATGATGTCCTGGATGTTCGAAGGATTGACCGAACCGCCATAGACGATGGTCATCGCGTCGGAGATCGTCTGATTGTAGACGTCGCGGAGGATCTTCCTTATGTAGAGAGTGGTCTGGTAGATGTCGTTGCCTGTCATCGCCTGCTCGGCGCCGATAGTCCAGATGGGTTCGTAGGCGATGATGACGTCGAGCATATTGTTGTTCTGGATGAGCGCCATGGATGAGGTGATCTGGTTCTCAAGGAAGCGGAGGTACTCCCCTTCCGAGTCATGGATTGCCTCGCCGATGCAGATGATGGGCTTGAATCCCTCGCGAAGAAGCACTGCCGCCTTTTGTGCGACGATCGCGTCAGTCTCCCCTAATGCACGCCGCTCGGAATGGCCGATGATGACATGGGATACCTTTGCGGCCTTGAGCATCGCCGCGGTGATCTCGCCGGTGCAGGCGCCTTCGGTCTTGTGGAAGACGTTCTGTGCGCCGAGCCGGAACTTCGCGCCGAATTTTTCCTTGCTAAAGAGACCAGTGTAGAGAGTAGGCGGGCAGACAACGGTCTCGACGCCGCTCAAAAGCGTCGCCTTCTTCATGATCCCTTTGAATATCTTCTTGGCTTCTTCAGGAGTCTGCGGGTTGTTCTTCCAGTTCCCGATGACGATCTTCTTTCGTTTTGACATGGGTACATTATACGTGAACGCGCTATAATGGTACACATATGCAGCTCCATACGCCATACAAACCGTATCAATACAAGTCGCATGGACACACGAAGCACGTCAGAAAGTACCGATCCATCATATATCCTGCATCGATCTCCCAGCGCATCTATAGCGCGCTCATCACTCCAGTCGTCCTTCTCGTCATCATAGGAGCGCTCTATGTAGTAGCGCCCTCAGCACATGAAGTGAGTCGTGTTTCCTGGCAGGGACTCGGCCTTGCGATGCTCTATTCTTTCGGAAGGCTCGCTATCGCCTACGTCATCTCGCTTGTCCTGGCGATTCCCTTGGCGCTTCTCGCCAATAGCGGGCCTTTGGCGGAGCGGATCTTCCTGCCGCTCTTCGACATCATGGAATCCGTGCCTGTGCTCGTATTCTTTCCTGCGATCATCGTGATATTCGTCGGTCTTGGCATGACGAACGGCGCGGCGATCTTCATCATCTTCGTCAGCATGCTCTGGAACATCGTCTTCCCTGTCGCGGGAGGCCTTCGCATCATCCCTGGCGACATAAAGGCGGCGGCCCATGTCTTCAACATCCGCGGCTTCACCTATCTCCGTAAAGTTCTTTTGCCAGCGACCTTCCCCTATCTCGTGACCGGCTCGCTCCTCGCCTGGGCCCAGGGATGGAACATCATCATCGTGGCCGAGGTACTTCATACCTACATCCCGAACGGAACGGAGAATCAGGACCTCTACGGCATCGGGAGCGTCCTCGTGCATGCCGCGACGCATGCCGACCCATCGGTGTTCGCCGCATCGCTCATCATCGTGGTCTCGGTCATCGCGGCGATGAACCTCTTCATCTGGCAGACGCTCTTGAAGGAAAGCGAGAAGTATCGATTTGAATAATATGATCACCCTGCGAAACGGAACAAAGACATACGACAACGGCCAAGACCTTGGCATGAAGGACGTGAACCTTTCTGTGAAAGACGGCGAATTCCTCTGCGTCATCGGCCCTTCAGGCTGCGGGAAGTCGACGCTCCTCAAGACCATCGCGGGACTCGAAGAGCTCACGAGCGGCACCATCAGCTATGTCGACCCCTCTTCTCCTGTATCAAAGAGCGCAAGCTCGCGCGTCTCGATGGTGTTCCAGAACGGCGCGCTCTTCCCTTGGCTCACCGTAACGGAGAACGTGGCAGTCGGACTCGAATCATCTGGCGTCCCGCATGCACATGCCATCGTACGTGCCGGGCAATACATCCGCCTCATGAAGCTCGAGGAACATGCGCATAAATTCGGCCGAGACCTTTCCGGAGGACAGCGCCAGAGAGTAGGTATCGCGCGCGCCCTTGCTGCAGAGACGAACATTCTCCTTCTCGACGAGCCGTTCTCTGCACTCGATCCAAAGACGACTTTTGAACTCCACCAGGACCTCTTGGACATCTGGCAGAAGACAAAAAAGACCATCATCATGGTCTCGCATTCGATCGAGGAGGCAGTGACGCTCGCGCAGAAGATAGCAGTGATGCGCGAAGGGACGATAGAAAAGACCGTCGACGTTACCATTCCTTATCCTCGCGAAGACACTTCCCTTCCTTTCCTTCACCTTGTGCGAGAACTTCGCCAGACGTTCTTCAGATAGATCCGAAGGCTGCTCTTATTGCGGATCGACTTCCTTCCATGAGATGAGCTGGTATTGGGCGGATGCCGAAATCGGGAAGCTCGGAGGCGGGCTCGCCATGAGATTCGCGTCGTAGGTGAGGTTCCTCGCGGTATAGCCGGTGGTGTCGGTATAGGCGAAGCCGTAGCGGACATTCGTCGCGATCATGCCGTCGAGGTTGAGCGCCGTGCGGATGGCGTATGGATAGCAGCCGGTCGCGCCGGTGGTCGGCGGATAATAGTATCTTCCGACGCGGCCGTTCTGAGCGACGAGCGCGGCATCTATCGTAAGAGTATCGTCGCTGTAGAGGCCGACGTTCACGTCCTGCTGTGCGATGAGCCCGATGACGTCGGTGCCATCAAAGTGCGTATAGGTGAGGCTGTTGTTCACCGTAATGCTCTTTCGCGTGCTCGCATTGTCGGGAAGCGTCGCCGCGACGACCGTCACGCGCGACCCGTTGATCTGCCCTCTCACCCAGACATTATCCGCAAAGAAGAGGATGCCGTTGGCGGGAATCGCATAGGTACCGACGAGCGACTCCGCATTTACTGACCATGTTCCCCAATTCGTCTGCGAAGCGGTGTTGGTGCAGTTCGATGGAGCGGATTTCAAAGAGGTTATCTTATACAAAGTGAACGTATTGTTCGTATTTAAAAGCACGTCGTAGCCCTGAGCGCCCGATGCCGCGAAATATTTTCCCGCGGACTGCGCAGAGGCCTGAAGCGTCGCGAGATTCGTGGTCAGTCCGGAGAAGTCCACTGCGGGCACGGGAAACTCCCTGCCTGATTGAAAGACGTCTGTTCGTGCTGCAGGAGCATTCGGCGGCGCCTCGGCAGAAATATAGTCATCGGTGAGGTCCATGCCGCTCGCGGGAGGCGCATCGACGCGGGTGTACACGCCGAACTGCTGATGCGCGCCGCTATAGTCGGGATCATAATAGGAAGACACGGCGCTCGAGACGATGTTCTGCGCCACGCCGTCGAACTGGATGCCGTAGTTCGAGGAGATCGGGCCCGAGACCACGGTACCTGCGCCGAAGCGGAGATTGTCGTTCGCGACCACCGCATATTGCGCGAGCGACGGAATAGCATAGACCGCATCGATGGAGCGCGTCTCGTCCGTGTCGCTTGCCACCTGCCCCACCGACAGGATATCGACTTTCGTCGAGCCGACGGGAGGCGGCGTGATCGTGAGCGTAAATGAGCCGATAAGATTTCCGTCCTTGTCGTAGTACGGATGGACATAAGGACCGCTCTTTCCCGTACCATCCTGATAGTCGGTCGGCGCATGCGCGAGATGCCAGCGATAATACTCGATGCCTGATTCCGCGATCTGAAAGGCCTGCTCCCGATATACGAGATTCCGAGAGACCTTGATCGTCGCGGCGAACCAGCCTATGAGCGCGGCGATCATGATGGCGGCGATGCCGGCAAAAACCACGGAGGTGAGAAGGATCGCTCCCCGCTCGCCCTGCCTGCGCATTTTTTTAAATCTTGCCATGATCATAGATTGTCTTTGAGGCTGCGGATCTCGACCTGGGTGGTAATCGATCGCGCCGAAGGAGACCTATTCGGGTCGGCATCGATCGCAAAGGTGATCTTCACGAGGCGGACGGACGAAGGCGTGACGGGCTGCGCTAGAGGACTGCTCGTACCGGTATAGCTGTCATCATAATATTGGAAGACCGGAGTCGCGGTTGAATTCGCATTGAGAAGGCTAGGAACCACGGTAGTTATCGTCTCTGAAGAAGGACTGTAGACATAAGGATTCCCTGTCGGCACGATGACTCCTTTTTTCAGGGCGTTGCCGGAGACGAAATAGCTCACCTCGTCTTTGACGCCGGTATTATCGATGTCGCTATAGAACGTGAACGCGGTAGAGGATGCGAGGACGATCGGATACGCGCCGAGGCTCGAGGGAGAGGCCGACCTGATCTCGTCCGTCATGGGGCGAATGATCGTGCGCGCCTGCTCATCCGCGGAAAATCCGTTGCGAAGGTCCGTCGTGAAGACGAAGATGTCGGCCTGGAAGCGAGCGATCACGATGCCGATCACCACAAGGATGGTAAGGCTCACCATCAGCTCTATGATGGTCATTCCCTCTGTAGATTTTATGGATCGTGTGCGCATGTTTGTATCGTGCGACGTTATTGCCCGAGCGAAACCGTCTGCGACTGCCATGACGACGAGACGCTCACGCTTCCCGCATACGTCTGATACCCCGGCGCAGACACGGTGAGCGCATATGTCCCTGCGCTCAGGCCGCTCCAAAAGGCCTGCCCCGGCGGCGTACATGAAAGGGTGTACGTGACAGAAACGTCGGAGACGATAGGCGTGGAGGTCGGCGTCGCGGTGCTGAGATACATCTTGTAGCGGAAATATCGGTCGCCGTCGTTTATGGCTGCGATATTCTGATCGGTCGCCGTGTAGTACGTCGCTGCGCTGCTGTCCGGACCAACGTAATTCCACATCGATGGAGAAGAAGATGCGGACGTCGCGAGCTGGAACTCTACCGAACTGGTTCCCGTGAGAGGATTCTGGCTCTGCGGAAGCCACGTGATCTGATCGAAATCGCTCGACCCTCCCGTATCGAACGTGGATGATTCGAGCTCGCCGAAAGGCGCATATGTCCCGCCGGTAGCATGAAGCTGCACTTGCCCTGGCGTCGTGACATCGACATTGCCGTCAGAGCCGTAATACATGGATTGATTCGACATCTGATCCTGGCCTGCGCCTGCGGACCAATCCGTCTGGGCAAGAAATCCTTGGCCCGTAGCCTTGGACGAAGAATATCCGCCGCTTGAGATGCTGACAGTCGCTCCGCTCAGAGGCAGTCCATTCGCAGAATCCTCTACTCCGACCAAAAGAGCGTCCGGATCTTTCGGAGCGACCACGAGCTGCACGTTCTCTGCGGCACCAGGGTCGAGCGTGAGCGGCAAGATCGGATTCGATCCTGCGAGGACATAGGTCGACCCGGTCAGAGCCAGAGCGTATGAATCCCACTCGAGGGTCGGCAAAGAAATCGAGCCTCCGGCCCCGACTGTCAGATCGTGATCGTACTTATATATAGTAGGGCTCGTGCCGATGGTCTTCGCTCCCGTCAGCTCGAACGGCACCGATCCGACAGGATCGCAGGAAGCATCTGTCGCGGAAATATTCATCGAGCCGAGCTTGTCTATCGAAAGGCTCGTCTCGGTCACCTGATTCGTCGCGACGGTGGCATTCGGCTCGGTCGGATTCGGGTTCGAAATCGCGCCGACCGGCAGCGTGCCGTCCGTCGAGTATCCGCTGTCTGACGCGGTGATCTGATATGCCTGCGTCCCGGTCGCAGTGCCGACGATCTCGAGCATGCCGTTCACGTCAGTAGTATCGTGTATGTCTATCGCGGGCGACGTCGATGCATCCTTCACTTCGACGTTCGCTCCGACGACCGGCAAGCCGTTCGCATCGAACACTTTCACGAAAAGAGAGCCTGTCGAAGAGCTGTTCTCGAGATGGAGCGGCGCGACCCACGTCGTGAGGCTTATCGGATTCGGATTCGCGCAGGAGGCGCAGGAGACCGTCACTTCGGCCAGCTTGTAATCGGCAGGCGAGGTGTCGGTCGACTCTCCGTCGAACGGATCGTTGATGTTTCGGATCACCGTTCCCACATTGAACGTGACCCCGTCGCGCACCAGAGTCTGCGACTGCGGAATGATGCCGGACGGGACTCCGCCTACGGTTCCCACGCTCGCATACGGGAGGTTCCTGATGACCTCAAACTGCTCGTCGGCGAGGGCGAGGCTATCCGACTTCATCTGAAGCGCGGAAGCCCCTTTCAAAAGGACCGCATAGCCCCGATACGCGACAAGGGCGATCACGAGGAACAGCGCGGAACCGACGATCGCTTCCACGAGCGTGAATCCCCTCGCGTTAGCCCTGAACGAATGTGTTGATCTCATAAGCTACGAAGCGTCGACGAGAGAATACGTCGGGCCGATCATCGAGATGGCGAAGAAGCCGACGGCCGCGCCGATGACGATCATGAGGAAAGGCTCGACGATCGTCGACATGTCCTTGGTCTTCTGCTCGACCTCGTTCTCATAGTACACCGCGACCTTGAGGAGCATGACGGAGAGCTGCCCCGTCTCCTCGCCCACCGCGACCATCTCCCCTACGAACGGCGGATAGAGATTCTCGGCAGCCACGAATACGTCCGCGATCGGCTGCCCGACCTCGATCTTCTTCCTGGCCTTCCTGATCACTTCCTTGTAGTACGAATTCTGGACGACGTCTTCGGTGATGGTGAGAGCCTCGACGACCGTCACGCCGGAGGCGATGAGCGACGAGAACGTGCGCGCGGTGCGGGCAGAGTTCGTCTCCTTCACCAGAGGGCCGATGACCGGTATGTGGAGCACGGACCAGTCCGTCATGCGCATGCCGACCTTCGTCTTCGACGCCCAGTAGAAGAAGGCGATGAGAGCGATCACGCCTATGATGATCTCGATGCTGTAGCCGGTCAGCGAGTCGCTTATGAAGATGACGATCCTCGTCGAGAGCGGCAATTCGATGTGGAGCTGCTGGAACGTGGACGTGAGCGTCGGCACCACATAGATCATCATGAGGATCCCGACGCCGACCATGGCGGAAAAGATCACCGCGGGATAGATGAGCGCGCCTTTGATCTTTCCCTGCAGGAGCGCCGTCTTCTCCATCTGCGAGCCGACGATATCGAGCGCCTCGGAGAGCTTGCCCGATTCTTCACCTGCGGAGACCATCGATATGAAAAGCTGATTGAACACTTTGGGATATTTCTTCATGGCTGCGTTGAGAGCCACTCCTTTCTTGATATCCTCGTCGAGTCCGGCGAGTACCTTCTTGAGCTTGTCCTTCTTCGCCTGCTTCATCATCACCGCAAGGCAGCGCGACATCGGAAGGCCGGCCGCGAGCATCGACGACAGGTTCTTGGCAAAGAGGATCTTGTCCTGCGCATTCACATCGTCTATGAAAGGGAGGCTGAGATGGTTGAGGTCGATGGAATTGAGCTTCGAGAGCGTCCCGCTGCCGGCCTCATCCATCTCTTGCGCGGACACGACGATGAGACCCTCCGATTTGAGCTCATGGAACAGCGCGAACTTGTCCGCGGCTTCCCGCGTCATCTCCTTTTCCTCGCCCGCCGCGGTTTTTGCCTTGAGCTTGAATTTCATGAAAATTTTGTGCGAGCCGCCGCTGCGCGAACTATTCCGTCACGACGCGAAGCACCTCCTCTATCGTCGTGACTCCCTGCACTGCCTGGAATATCCCGTCCTCGAGCATGGTGAGCATGCCCTCCTTCTTCGCCTGCGCCTCGATGGCAGCCGAGCTCCCGCCCTTCAAGATGATCTCCTTTATCGTCGGCGTGACCTTGAGCACTTCGTGGATGCCGATGCGCCCCTTGTAGCCGTCTTCGGATTCCTCGCTCTTCTTCGGCTTGTAGAGCGGGATCTTGTCCCACGTCGCGTCGGGACCGACCACGTTCTCGGATTTGAGGAAGGTCAGCACGCGGGCGAGGTCGACGATCTCGTTGAGAGACTTTATGCCCGAGCTCGTCAAAAAATATCTCTCCTTTTCTTTCGTCAGGCGGCGGATGAGGCGCTGGCCGATGACCACCTGCAAGGTCGACACGAGAAGGAACGGCTCGATCTTCATGTCGATGAGGCGAGGCAATGCGCCCGCGGCAGAATTCGTATGCAGCGTCGAGAGCACGAGGTGTCCGGTGAGCGCGGCGTTCACCGCAAGCGAAGCGGTCTCATTGTCGCGGATCTCCCCCACCATGATGATATCCGGGTCTTGGCGCACGAGGCTGCGAAGGCCCGAGCTGAAGGTGAATCCGATCTCGGGCTTCACCTGGCTCTGGTTTATCCTCTTCATCTGATACTCGATCGGGTCTTCGATGGTCGATATGTTCACGTCAGGCGTATTCAAGATGTCGAGAAGCGTATATAGAGTCGTGGTCTTTCCGGATCCGGTAGGGCCGGTGGCGAGGATCATCCCGGTCGCGAGATTGGTGGCCTTGTGGAGCGCTTCCAACGCCTCGCCGTGAAAGCCGAGCGACTCGAGAGAAAAACCGGAGACCGATTCGCGAAGAAGGCGCATGACCGTCTTCTCTCCGTAATATGTGGGGAGCACGGATACGCGGAAGGCCACGCGCTCGTTGTCGATGTCGATCTTGAAGCGACCGTCCTGCGGCAATCGCTTCTCGTCGAGCTTGAGGTTCGCGAGCACTTTCAGTCGCGCGGTGATGGAGAGGCCGGCGTTGCGCGGCAATACCATCGCGTCATGGAGAAGGCCGTCGACTCGATAGCGGACCGTCACGTCATCCTCGCCCGGCTCGATATGGATATCGGAAGCGCCTTGGAGGATCGCATGCTTCAAAAGAGTGTCCACGATGCGGACCACCGGAAGGTCTTCGGCGAGCTTCTTGAGGTCTTCAGGGGTCGTCTCGCTCATTCCTACGCCTATCGCGCCCGCTTCCTTCTCGATGATGTCGCCGAAATCGGCCTTGAGGGATTTCTGATATTGGAGAAGTGCCCACTTCATCGACTCGACGTTCGTGAGGCGAGGCATGATGGTGAGTCCGGTCTTCTTGCGGATGAACTCGATCGCGGAGAGGTCGTCCATGTCGAGCATGGCCACGTCGAGGGTCGTGGCTGTCTTCTTGAACGCGACGATGTTGTGATTGCGCGCGATCGGCTCCGGGATCATCGAGAGCACGTCGAGGGGGATCTTCTCGCCGCGGAGGTCGGCGAACGTGATGCCGAAGATGTACGCCTGCATGCGCTTCAGGTCGTCGTCGGTGATCTTGCCGCTCTTTACGAGAAGGTCGCCGGCGCTTTCCTTGCTCGCGTCGGACTGCTTTTCGACAGCGTCGAGGTCAGCCTTCGTCACAAGGCCCGAATCCGAGATGAACTCGCGAAGCTTCTTCTCTTCAATGTACATATGTCGCTCTATTATATACTTTTCAGGGAGTTTGTAGTAGGTTGAAAGCAGAGAAAGTTGAGGTTGAAAACTATGAAAATAAGAAGATTGTTCGAAGGTATCATCCATTACCCTACCGAAGAGGAGTTGGCGATGTACGAAAAGCAATTCGAACACGACATGCGTGACCCTGACGACAAGTTTCCCGAGGTCCTTTATTCCAAGGAGATGCACGCGGCTTGGAAGCGCCTCTCCCGCGACGAGCGAATCGACGTGCTCGATATGCTCGTAGGGGAAGGCGCCGTAGATGATGAGGCTCTCATAGCTCTCTTCCCGAAAATCGCGGCGATCGACGACATCGCTGACTTCAACGCGTGCGGAGGCACCGCCTCTGACATGCGCGACTGTCACCTTCGTTGGGCGTTTGATCAGGAAAGCAGCGCCTTCACCGTGGAGCATTACCGCCAGGAGTTTGCCGACTGGATGAAAGACATCCATAGATTGGCGATGCTCATCAACAGCTAGCGCCTCATCCCACCACCTTCCGCACGCCGGCAGGTGGTTTTTATTTGACTAAAAATACACAAAGCGTAGTCTAAAGCCAGATAGAATAATCGAAAGAAATTGTCATGGCATATGATTTCAGATGCAAACGATGCGGCCACAACGAAGCGCATCACATCGAAGGTAAGCCTGAAGACAAGATACATGGCTACCGATACTCCTTAGGCCAGTGCTTCAAGCTTGGCGGATACGAGCTCAGCGCGGCTGACGCTCGCAAAGAACTTGCGTGCTTCCAAGCGGAAGGCGTGAACGATATAAGCGGCTTGCTTAGCAAAGTTGCGACTCAGCGCTCGCAACGCGCGCTCGAATACGAATCACTCATTGGTGACTAGCTCACCCAACCGCGACCTATCAATCGCGGTTTTTTATTGCACAACGGCCTGATTTGACAAAACCACCTAAAATGCGCTATATTGTGGGAGTAAGTTTCCGGTCAGTCATCCAGTTCGCCCACCCGGGCGGGCATTTTTTTTCGAAAAAACGCGAAAAATCAAGGAAAACAGCCGAAAATAGCCATATTTTAAGCCATCGAGGTCTTTAGACTCGATTAACCCACACATCATGTTCGACCTCAAAGTCATCAATTCCGTCCTCACGCAGCTCGAAGAAGAGCGCGGAATCCCAAAGGAAAAGATCCTCGAAGCCATCGCTTCGGCTCTTGCCACTGCATATAAGAAGGAATATGGAAAGAAGGGCCAGATCGTCCGGGCCACTTTCGACTTGGCGACAGGCTCTACCGAATTCTTCCAGGTGAAGATCGTCGTTGACGACTCTCGCGTCATCATGGAAGGAGAGGAGCCTCGCGGCGAAGACGACGACCGAGTGAAGTTCAACCCTGAGCATCACATCCTCATCGCCGACGCGCAGATGATCAAGCGCGGCGCGGAGCTCGACGAAGAGATCGTCTTCCCTCTCGAAGCCAAGGGCGACTACGGCCGCATCGCCGCACAGACCGCGAAGCAGGTCATCATCCAGAAGATCCGCGAGGCCGAGAAGGTCTCCGTCCTCCAGGAATACGGCGCTCGCGAAGGCGAGATCGTGTCCGGCACCGTCCAGCGAATGGAACGCGGCTCTATCTTCATCGATATGGGACGCGCTACCGCCATGCTCCCCTACGAAGAGCAGATCCCCGGCGAGCGATACCGACAGGGCGAGCGCGTGCGCGCATACCTCTTCCGAGTGGAAGAGACTCCTCGCGGCGTTTTCCTCAAGCTCTCCCGCTCCCATCCGAAGTTCCTCGAAGCGCTCTTCACGACTGAAGTCCCTGAGATCGCGAACAAGATCGTCGAGATCAAGGCTGTCGCGCGAGAAGCCGGCTCACGCTCAAAGGTAGCCGTCGCTTCAAACGACCCCCATGTCGATCCAGTCGGCTCAATGGTCGGTCAGCGCGGCGTCCGCGTGACGACCGTCATGTCAGAGCTCCACGGAGAGAAGATCGACATCATCGACTGGTCAGAGGATCCGAAGAAATTCATCCAGGAATCGCTTTCTCCTGCAAAGATCATGTCCATCGAGCTCGATGAGGCGGAGAAGAAGGCGACAGTCACCGTCACCGAGGACCAGCAGTCTCTCGCCATCGGAAAGAGCGGACAGAACGTCCGACTTGCCGCAAAGCTCACGGGCTGGAAGATCGACATCAAGGGCGTCCCCGGAGAGAACGGCGTTGCAGACATCGCAAAGGAATAGCTATATACTTAGCTCTATAATTAACTTCAAGAAATCATGAAGACAAACATGTGGCATGACGTTCCCGTAGGCGACGACGCTCCGCACGAGTTCAACGCCATCATCGAGATCCCTCGCGGCTCTCACAACAAATACGAGATCGACAAGGAGACCGGACTCATCGCGCTCGACCGCGTGAACTACACCGCCGCTCCCTACCCTGTCGACTACGCATTCGCTCCGCAGACATTGTGGGACGACGGCGACGCGCTCGACGTGCTCGTGCTCACCACCTACCCCCTCTATCCAGGCGTGCTCGTCGCGGTCCGCCCTGTCGGCGTCATGAAGATGATAGACTCCGGCGAATCCGACTACAAGATCCTCGCGGTCCCCGTCTCCGACAAGCGATGGGACGACGTGAAGGACCTCTCTGACATCAACAAGCACAATCTCAAGGAGTATCAGCATTTCTTCGAGACCTACAAAGCCCTCAAGGGGAAAGAAGCGATCGTCACCATCGAGGGCTTCGAGGGAAAGAAGGAGGCAGAAGCAGCCGTCATGAAGTCCATAGATCTCTACAACAAGAAATTCCCGAAGAAGGCCTAGCGAAGCCGCATGCGAGGCGCCCGCAGCGCACTTTTTTGTTCTCTCATCTCGTACGTGTATAATGAGAATATGGAACAAGAAAACTCTCCTCAGCAGATCAAAAGAAATAAGAATGCCGCCGGAAGCGTGGTCGGGACCGTCTTGGCAGCGATAGTCGTCATCGCCCTCCTCACTGCCGCAGGATTCTATTTCCTGAACGAGCGCATCGCTCAGGAGAAGTCGCTCCAGCAAGCCGCCATCCTCCAGGCGCAAGAGCTCCAGAACTACGCGACGACCACGGTCATCTATCAGGCCACGACCACTGCAGCGACCGCGACCTACGACGCTCAATAGAGTACTCGATACGACACGCGACGAAAGATTTAGATTCGCTTAAAAAATAAAATACGCCGAACAATGAACAACCTCAAACTGTCCACAAAGGAGCTGCCCGACTCAGAAGTAGAGATCGCCGTCGAGGCGGCGTGGGAAGATTTCGCTCCCTATCGCGCCAAGGGCATCAAGCGACTGCAGAAGGATGCGGCAATGCCGGGATTCCGAAAGGGTTCCGTGCCTGAATCCATGCTCGTCTCGAAGCTCGGCGAATCAGCCATCCTCGAAGAGGCGGCAGAGGCTTTCATACAGGACGCGTACGCTCCGATCATGGAAAAAGGAAAGCTATCCCCTATCGGTCGACCTTCGGTCACCTTGACCAAGCTTGCCGCGAATAACCCTTTTATGTTCACGCTGTGCACAGCCGTTCTTCCTAAGGCTACTCTCGGCGACTATGCCAAAATAGCCAAGAAAGTGAACGCGGAAACCGCGAAAGAACCGACTGAAGTCACCCCAAAGGAAGTCGATGAGGCTTTCGACAAGGTCACCAAAGAATATGACGAGCACATGAAAGCGCATGCCGACCATGAAGGCCATGACCATGCCGTCCCTACAAAGGCGGAAGTCGAGGCTCATTTGATACAAGAGAAGAAGGACCGCGCGCTCGAGAAGAAGCGTATATCCGTGATAGAAGGAATTATCGGCGCGTCCGAAATCCCTGTTCCGAAAGTCCTCGTCGAAAGCGAGCTCGACAAGATGATGCAGCAGTTCGAGGCGGACATCTCGCGCATGGGCATCAAGCCGCAGGAATATTTCACGCACATCAAGAAGACGTCAGAGGAATTGCGCAAGGACTGGACCGCCGACGCTGAGAAGCGCGTGAAGACGGACATCATCCTCGCCGAGATCGCGACGAAGGAGAAGCTCGCCGCCGACAAAGACAAAGTCGACTTCCAGGTGAAGCAGATGACCGATATGTACAAAGGCGTCGATCCCCTTCGCGCCCAGGTCTATGTCGAGCACATGCTCACGAACCAGAAGGTCTTCGAGTTTCTCGATACTCAGTAGACTCGCGGCATATAGCCTGTATTTGACAAGTATTAAATATAATGCTATTGTAGGTGCTGTCAATTTCAGTTCTTCAGTCAACACACACCCCGAAAATAGGAGCAGAATGGAAGCCCAAAAGAACAGTCGCAAAACCAATCGAAAGAGCAAGCTTTCCCAGACAGAGGCAGCAGGCGCCGCATCGCTTGTCTTGGGAAATCTCGAAGGCCCTAACGATGTCAGGTTCCTGTTCGCAACGGTCCGCCCCGTCCGGCGGCCGGTATCCAAGTGGAGCGAATAGGACAGGCGACAAAAACAAAGACCGAAAGCTCTCACGAGCATTCGGTCTTTTTTGTTGATGTCCAGTACGGCGTTGGAACTATTTTGAGCAAACTTCAATAAAATCATCGAAAAAACGCTTCCAGACAGGATCGTCTGTCAGCTCCTCAGGATGCCACTGCATACCGATCAAATATGGATAGCCGGGTGATTCTATGGCCTCGATGAGACCATCGGGCGCTACCCCAACAGCAACCAGCCCTTTCCCAAGATCTTTGATCCCTTGATGATGGAGGCTGTTCACCTTCAAATCTAGCTCCCCTATTATCTTGCTGATCAATGAATCTTTAGTGAGTGACATTCGGTGCGCCAAGAGCGATCGAGGACCATCATTGTGGTAGTCATGCTTGATGCTATTTTTCATTTCTTTCTCGATATCTTGATACAGCGAACCCCCAAACTTTATATTCAATATTTGAAAGCCTCTGCAGATCGCGAGGATGGGCAGCCTCTTTTCCATTGCCTTTCCAATGAGCGCCAGTTCAAGCGCATCCCGGTCGTCGTCGGGAGTTTGAGAGTATTCTTTCTTGACCTCGCCATATAAAGCAGGGTTCACATCTGCGCCGCCAGGGATGAGCACACCGTCAACATGCTGAAGCAAAGCATCTAAATCCTCTTCCCCGGCTCCGCTAGCTAACATCAAAAGCAACCCGCCAGAATTCTCAATGGCGTCCGAATACGCCTTGTTGATAAGGACCCTTTTTGCACCCGACATCTCTACGGAAGCGCGGGTACATAAGATAATAGGTTTTTTCATTTAAGTCAGTATACCAAATCGAAAATATGGACCGGGGGCAGGGCTACTATCGATTAGCCAAAACCATTCCCGCAATCGCCGCAGTCTCTGCCCGTAAAACAAGCTCGCCCAAAGAAATCGGCAGAATCTTATTGTCATTAAACAAAGCCTTATCTGCATCGTCCCATCCCCCTTCCGGACCTATATATAGTGCGATGGATTTACCTGAAGCATCGGCAGAGAGCTTCTTTGAAGCATCTTCGCCCGTATCGCATACGAATTTTTCGTCAGCTTTCACGATTTCAAAAGAATCCGCGAGCGCGACAGGTTCATGCACGATCGGGATATTCCCGCGACCCGACTGTTCGCTCGCCTCTTTCGCGATAGACCGGAGCCTTTCCATGTTCAATGCCTTCTTTTCCGTGCGGCCCGAGATGACCGGCACGATATGCGTGACGCCGAGCTCGGTCGCCTTCTCCACGACCCATTCGAAATTATCCTTCTTGATGATGGACATGCAGAGCCAGATCTCGCGCGCAGGCACGATTCCCTGCTTTTTCTCGCCGAGCGCCACTTCCGCGCCATCTTCATAGAATCGGACGATCGTCGCAACATATTCGAAGCCGGAATCGTCGAAGAGCACGACCTTGTCGCCGGTACCGAAGCGAAAGACCTTGCGCCACTGGTTCACCGTGGCGGCATCGGTCACGCGCGTCTGCGCGCCGTCCTTCATGAAGAATCTGTGCAATCTCATGCGCCTAGTATGCCGATAATCGCCCGGCCGCGCAATGACATAACAAGGACACGAAAAATTCTTGCCCCGCTTTCCAATTGTGATATATTAGCCAAATGCTCATACCAACAGTCATCGAAAAATCGCAATTCGGAGAACGCGCCTACGACATCTACTCTCGCCTTCTCCGCGACGGGATCATTTTCCTCGGAGGCCCTATCGACGATACCGTGGCTAACCTCGTCATCGCCCAGCTCCTCTTCCTCCAGTCTGAAGACCCGAAGAAGGACATTTCTCTCTACATAAACTCCCCTGGCGGCTCGGTCAGCGCCGGCCTCGCCATCATCGACACGATGAACCATATAAAGAACGACGTTTCGACAGTCTGCGTCGGCATCGCCGCTTCCATGGGCGCGCATATCCTCTCTGCAGGAAAGAAGGGCAAGCGCTATATCCTTCCTACCGCAGAAGTCATGATCCATCAGCCCCTCGGCGGCACGGAAGGCCAGGCATCCGATATCGAGATCTCCGCACGCCATATCTTGAAGACCCGCGACCTCATGAACAAGATGCTCGCCAAGAACACCGGTCAGCCTCTCGCAAAGATCGAAAAGGACGTCGACCGAGACTTCTTCATGGACGCAGGCGAAGCCAAGAAATACGGTATCATCGACAAAGTCCTATCCTAGGCCATCCTTTAGCCCTATTTCCTAAAAACGCCCTCAACAGGGCTGTTTTTATTTACATTTCCACCCCCTTCATATACTATGGAATCGTTACCCATTAAATTTTTGATTTAGTCTAAAAACCTTACCAGTAATCTATGACACAGTATCCAGAATAACGGCAAGAACGACGTAGAATAAAGGGTTTTGGGCGAGATCTTTCGCACATATGTCATTAAAAATAGTAGCCCTGCTCGCGGCATTCGCCGGAGTTGCAGGAATCGGACTCGGCTACTTCTTACGACTCATCATTTCTCTCGGAAAGAAAGGCTCGATGGAGCTTGAAATCAAGGAGATGCTCTTGGGAGCGCGAGAGGAAGCAAAGCAGA
>Ga0302270_10002294_pt1 | contig 18799 bp, 9 predicted proteins | sample III_Bog_E2_3_FD_198773 | JGI IMG/M metagenome (GOLD analysis project Ga0302270, IMG submission 198773) | Peat permafrost microbial communities from Stordalen Mire near Abisko, Sweden - III_Bog_E2_3 | ecosystem: Environmental > Terrestrial > Soil > Wetlands > Peat | place: Sweden: Abisko... | reverse complement strand
GGCTGTGATCCTGAGTTAAACTCCCGGCGCACTTACCTAAGGATATAGGAGGCCGACATTGGGGCTGGAGCAAGACCTCACGCACTTTCCGGCCCCATCTTGTTCAACTCGTTTGAAATGCGGCAATGTTCCTGGTTTGGATAGATCATCATCCGGTACTCCCTCGCTGCGCCCGCCGTTAACAGTTCACCACGACGACCGAATACTGGCGCACCTCGGGTACTCTGAAGAGGAGTTCCATGCCTTCCATCCGCGCAGTGAGCGTCTGCGAACCTTCGGCGTCGGGGGAAATCAATTTGACTTGGCTTGCCGTCACACCCCTCGGGATCCGTAGGCGGACATCCACATTTTCTGTCGTCCAGGCCTTCAAGTCGTAGTTGACCAGGTGCAGGCAGAGCAGATTGTGCTCGGGTTGTCTGACCAGGTTTGCGATGAGCGATGGGGGCCCCGAAATCTGAACGGGCAATTCGTTGCGGGCCGCCCAACGCACCGCCTCCACCAACACATTCCCATTCTTCGGAAACTTCCAGAATTGGGGCCCAATATTGAAAAACGAGCTCGCGGGAGGCGGTACGCCATCATTCTGAAGCTCGGGCAGGTAGGCCACCCTGCCTTCGGCGAACTCCTTGCGCGAGGCGGCGCCCTCGCTGCGGCCGGCGTCGTCTACATCGCTGTGTTCGTTCGCTTTGGCTGGAGGTTGTCGGTCCACCAAGCCCCGCAGCCCCGGCGTTATGCGCAGACGGCGCCATTGATCGAACAGCCCCGCCTGGCCGATCGCCACCAGTCCTCCGCCCGCGCTCACAAACTGTCGTATCGATTTCAACTCGGCATCGGAAAGGCATTCGGATTCGGGTAATATCAGGACGTTGTACTTGGACAAGTCGGCCAAGTGTTCGTCGAACACCAGGTCAAATGGAATCCGCGTCTGGATCAGAGCTTGTTCCGTGAGAATGGCGGCGAGTTGGGCGCGGGCATGATTGTATGTAATGGAAGCGAAAGAGCGAAGCACCGCCACGTTCGCAACATCGCGCGTTCCCGCGTAGCACTCGCGATGGAGACGGTAAAAGTCGATGTAGCGCCGCATGTCGCATCCGAGTGGATCGTTGCCTGCGAACCCAATGGTCTGGTTGAACGCCAGGCACTCCGCGATGGCGAGTTCACTGGGCAAGTAAGTCAGAACAGTGTTGCGGTACGCGCGCCCGAGTTTGTAACTGCGGATCTTCGAGAGCAACCTGCCGTCGGGCAACATCCCGGGCACGTTCTGCTCTTCGGTCCAGAAGACCTGAGTGGACTTGAGAATGCGAGAGTGGTCGACGCCAGACTCCCAAGTCCTGTTTCCGCCCGTGATGCCATGTGGATTGACTTCCACCACCACCTCGGGATTCATCGACTTGGCGTAGAGAGCCATCTTCGTGAGAGCGTCCGCCATCATCTGACACCGGAAATCGATCCACTCCTGCAGGACTGGATCGAAGATCAACTTGAGCCGGGACGGTGGATTGTCCGCATTCCACAGCGGCGGGTTCACGTAGTCCACGACGTCGAACCCAAAACGCTTCTTGCGTTGAGCGGCCGAATACTTGCTGAGCAGCCGGGCCCGAAATCCGCTGACGCAGGCGTTGCAGTGGCACGAATCGGGTTCGGCGTTGAGGTCGAAATTATCGAAGTGAATGAAGTCGGTCTTGACCTCCCGCAGCGCGAACCGCAGGATCTTCTGAATGTAGGCCAGGTACTCGGGGTTGGCAAAGCAGGGACGGTAGCGGAACGACTGTTGATAGCCGTAGGTCAGCAGGATTGGACGGCCCAGCGCATCGCGCTGGATCCAGTCCTTCGCGCGCGGCTCTTCGGCGAAAAAGGTCTCGTACATCAACGTGTTCCATTGGATGTAGGTGTCAACGCGTATCCCGAGCGAGTGCGCGATGGCGGCGGTTCGCGCCGCGTCGCGCATTTCGCTCATCTCGGCGGCCATGCCGAAACCCTTGTAGAGATGGGTATGGAAGATCTCCACGCCCTGGCTCTTGAGGCGTCGAATGAGAGCCTCGCTTTGATTCAAGTCGCAGCGCTCGCGCGCGTCGAGACGTTGGCCCCCGCGGCGCACTACGAACAGGTACGGCTCGTGCGAGCCGCCGGCGTCGATCACGCCATCCTCAATCCACTTCGCGCGCGGCGGCACGCTCAGCCGCTCCGGCGGCCGAGTTCCTGTCGGTTGTGCGTCCGACGAATTCACGGAGAGAGCTCCCGCCGAAACCGTGCTTGCCAGGAAACTGCGGCGATTCATTGAAAACTCCTGCGATCAACGTTCATCTCGGCCCTTCCTGTCCAAGCCATTCCAGAAGGAGGTTGCCATCGAGCGCACGTTCAGGTTCATACCTGATCCAACCTTCGCCGCGCGAAGCCGTGACCTGAAGGAATCTAGCCGAAAGGACCTTCGTTGCTTCGGCTGCGGCGTCCTTCAGGTGACAGAAGAGCACCCTGCGCGGCGCAATGAGCGCCACGATGTCCGGCAGGTCGAGCGTCTTCAGCACCGAGGGAATCACTGCTCCGAGGTCGGTCTTGTAATCGCCCGCATCCACCACGCCGGAGACCTGCGCATCATTCCAATGGGTTCGTACATCCACGCCGGTTGCGTGGGCCTTCTCCCGCATCTGGGAAACGAAGCTGTGGACGTAGCCTGCAACGGCGACGTGCGCAATGCGGGCGTCGGCGGCCGCGGCGAGCAGCGCGGGCAGGGCGTCGTCGTTCATTCCAACAACCGTCACGTCGCCCGGTGCGAGTTCCTCGCGGGTGCGCACGTAATCGATCGTCCGCATGAGGTCGAAGGTTCTTCGGCCCGCGAGTGGCTGGCCAAAGAGGACTTGGTTGGCGACCAGCCGATAGTTCAGGTCCCAGCCGGGCCGAACGACTCCGAGCGTCTCGCCGCGTCCACGCAGGTCCACGGCCAGCACGGCGAGCCCTGCAGCCAGCAACGGCTGAACCAAGGCGGATTTCGCAACCGCCTGCTTGCCCAAACTGTCGACGACGATCACAGTTTGGGCGGGTCGCTCCCGGTGGGCGGGCAGCCATAGCAGACCCGGGATGTACTCGCCGTCTTCGCTGACAAAAGAGATCTTCTCGACCTGGCCGCCGGGAACGGGCGTCTTCGCGTGAACAGCCGGCGCCAGGAACTGCGGACGCGCTTCGGGAGAGGCGGTCAGGTCGCGAACCCATCGCGCATCGGCGGCTCGCGTTTCAGGCGCGCTCCGCACTGCCATGTTCGCAACGAGACTCAGCGCCCGCCGCCGGGCCAGATCGACAACGGTCGGCGCGTTCGCAAACAACGTGTGGCTGGGATCGCAGAGCAGCGCGGAGTCATCTTCTGCTCTGGTTGCGACCGCTCCTTCGGGGATTGCGCTTCCATCGCCTTGGCCCTGCAACTGCCGCATCATCCAGCCATACATCTGCTCCCGGTATGGACGGGAATAAGCGTGTGGTTGGCCCGGCAGTTCAACAAAACGCGCGCTGCCGGGTTGGCCCAGCAGGGCATAGATCGACTCCGTGTTGTGGCCGGCGCGCCGCGCGCCGCTGATGGGGAAGATTCCGTCGTGATCGCCTTGCAGCATCATGAGCGCGTGAGGAGCGATCAGGCCCGCGATCTCGAACCACTCCATCGAGCGGAACAGTCCCGGCAAATGGGTGCAGGTGCAATGTCCGCCCGCATACTTGAGCCAATTGTTGAACTCGAATGTGTAGCCCACAACGACGGCGGCTCGCACGCGTTGGTCCAGCGCCGCCGTGAACAGCGTGTTCAGGCCGCCACCCGAGTTGCCGGTTACGCCGATCCGCTCGGGATCGACGTCCGGCAAGGTGAGCAGATAGTCGATAGCACGCATGCTGTCCCAGACCATCCAGCCGGCAATGGTTTCGCCGAGCGGCAGTAGCGCATAGCCCGCCTCGTGATGGATATTGCCCAATCTCAGCCGCTCGCCTTGGCCGATCGCGTCGTAAGTGAGGACGACAAAACCGAGCCGCGCCAATTTGATGCAGCGCGCCTGGACTTCCGCGGCCGCTTTCCCAGGCGTCAAATAGTGGCCAATCGGGCACAGAATTGCCGGTTTTATGCCATTTTTTGCCACTTTTGAGCGGTACAAATTGGCGCTAACTAGAAAACCGGGGCGGCTTTCGAAGATCACGTTCTCGACCACGTAATCGTCCAATTCGTGGCGGCCGACCACGCGCGCGCTCAACGGCGTGCGCTCGGGCAGCGTCTCCAGGCCTATCGCTTTTCGGAATGCGCGCTCAACCTCCGGACGGCGGGTTTGCCAGGCCCGCGCGTCGGCTGGCGGCTTCCACCGCACTACGTATTCGGCCGCGTCGCCAAGCGACTTGACCAGAGCTGGGGAGTTGGGAAGAACGTTCGACACGCTCAGCAGTTGCCCGCCCGGCGCGACCACCCACTCGTCTTGCGAGGACGACTGGGCGAGGACGGTTGTACACAGACCAAACAACGCGATTGCAGACAGTACTTTCATTGCTCCTCTGGACACTGCGGTTACCGGCGGACGCATCTGAGCGTGTTCATTTCATCGCGCGCCGGCGGCCGTCTTGAAACTGAAAACGTCGCCCCATTCGCCTATGTCGCCGGCTGCGTTGCGGGCGCGAACCTTCCAGTAATACTGAGTCCCCGGGTTGAGGAAGCTGGCCGGAATCTTCCACTCCGTTTTGTCCGAGCCCACGTTCCGGTGAAGCGTTGTCGACAGGGGCCAGCGGCAATCCGGCCGGAGGCTCACCATAACCTGGTAGTCGACAGGCTTGCCCGCGGAATCCGCGTCCGCGGGCGCGGACCATTTCAGCACCGGTGTCAGGGACGCACTGTCGGTCTCAACAGCTTTTACCACGCGGCCCGGCGGATGGTGGCCGTCCACTTCCTTCCAGGTGTGTGTGATGCGCACTTTCCCGGAGGACTGCTGCCGGAAGCGGATGGTGTTCTTGCCGAGAGCCAAAGCAGGCAGGCTCTCCGGCGAAACCTGCAGATCGGTCTCGGAGCGGAAGGCGTCGACGCCAGTCTGCGTGGCTGGTTGATGCGTTGCGTTGCCGCTGATTGAGAAGCCGATCGCGTAGTCGTACTTTGTGCCCGACCGAATCAGCTTCGCATCGAGATCGAGGCTGACGTGCTCCGGCCCTTGTCCCCAACGATATTCGTAGAGGTCGCCCGAGCCCCAATCGTGCCGGCCGAACGAAATGGATGCAGAGTCGAGAGATGAATTGCCTTCCTTTACGAGAGTGCACGTGAACCGGCCACCAACGATCGGGTATGGACTCGAGATCGGAATCGAGAACGTCGATGGCCGATCGTACAATTCGTCTTGCAAGTCCGCGATGTGGATCGCCGGCTGCCTGCCGTCCTGCGCGCTGGTCGTGATGTTCGCCTGGTCGTTTTGTAGATATAAGTAGGGCTTGATGTCGACGCGCCGCAGGTCCGGCTCCCAGATGAGCTGTCCGTTGGCATACTCCAAGGGCACCAACGGACGGATGTTGCTGCCCTCGAATTTGCCGAGGTTCGGAGTCCACCAGCGAACCAGCTTCTCGCCGGGCTTCAAGGTCATCGCCATCGAATGGTCTTTGCCGATCTCCCGGTCGTAGCTGTGATCCTCGTAGTTGTCTTTGAACGAAACGATGTACCGGACGAACTGCTCGTTCCGGCCGGGCGGATCCGGGCCGAGGAACCAGGGTTCCCGTTCACGCGGGTGGATAGCTCGCTCGATCAACCATCCATCGTGTTCGAGCGTTGCGAGACTCGCGATGGTACGGTTGTCCCGGTCGAGATAGAACACCTTCACGTTTCCATCGAGCATGTGCCAGGCGCCGTTGTACCAGGCTTCAGAAACCGTGTGGCCCCACAATTCGTCCACGCGCCCCTTTACGCCCGCGGCGGCCCAGAGACACTTCATCCAGGCCGCGACGTGGCCGCAAATGCCGTAGCCATAACCGTTCAACGCGCGCACGGGATGTGTGGCGGTGTCGTCGTGCGGAGAGAGTTGATAGGTCTTGTAGCGCACCCACCACCAGATCGCGAGAGCCTTCTCCTCATCGGTGTGACAATCCCGCGTGATCTCCGCCGCCATGGATTTAGCGTCGTACCAATCGTAGAGCCCGTTGGCCGAGATACGTGGATTCACGACCGCCGCGTCGCCTAGGTTTTCTATCGTGATCTCGACGTTCTCCGGGTCGATGGTCCCGCCGACGTCGATCGTGTACTCCACCTCGGGCTTGTCCACAATGACTGAGAACTGCTTGACACCTCGGTCCTGGCCACTCAACGAAGCGCACAGCAGTGCGGTGGTAAGCAGGAAGTTCTTCATAGCGATTCTCTCCAGGCGGCCCGTTCCGCGATAGCGTCTGCTGTTCATTGAGCTCTCCCAGCCGGTGTCTTCTCGGAGGTAAGGACGCAGACGCCAGCATTCAGTCCAGGCGATGACGCTCTGAGTGTGATCCTACCCGGCGCTGTGCCGGACATCACGTTAATCGCCGCCATGCCCCAGACTGCATCAAGCACACTTGTTCCGAGCAGACGGCCCGGGCCGTCGGCTTGAAACGTGATCCACGGCATGGCATTCGGGACTGGGACTCCGTCCTTGTCGGCGACCGTTGCCACGATGCGCACAGCGTCGCGGCCATCCGCCCGCATCGATTCGCGATCGGGCCGCAGGATGATCTGATAGGGCTCGCCCGCGGTCCGGCGCTCGTCTGAATACTGCTTGCCGTTCTTCACGCCGACGGCGCGCAGCGTTCCCGGCGCGTAGGGAATGTTCTTCCAGATGAATGGGCCATGCCGCAGTTGCGTGCCCGCCGGCAATTTAGGAAACTCTTCCCACAGGCGATAGCTCTTCCACTCGGCGATCAGGCTCTCCGTTGGCTCGGGCTTTCGTACCCCAAGCGAGCGGCCGTTGAGGAACAGCTCGATCTCGTCACAGGTGGAATAGATGCGGACCATCTTCGGCTTCGCGTCCTGCCCCAGCCACGTCCAATGTCCCACGATGTGGATGAATGGATCATCGGTCCATTGCGCTTTCACAAACCAGTAGCTGGCTTTGGGAATCCGCCACAGGTCGCTCAGGCCGCGGTAGTCGCCGCCGTTGAATCGAGTCCCCCACGGCCGCGCTTCAGGCGGTCCGTAGAAGTCGAAAATGCCCTTCGTGCCCTCGCACGCGGCACAGCCTGCGTCGAACATCTCCCACTTCGCGCTGGCCATCCAGGGCATGGCCTCGAACTTGATCCAGCTTGCTTCCTGCATGATCGCGCCGGTCAGCTCTGAGGGAACTGTGTGCCGGCGATACTCAGAGACAATGCCGACAGCATCTTCCGGCCTGTCGCTCCCCCTGGGCTCGTCGATCAGACCGCGCTCGTTCTTGAATGCGCCCCACTCGTTCCAAAGCCACTTCCAATCGGGATGCTCTCGGGAGAGGTTCTGGAAATCGAAGTAAGCGTTATTGGTCGGATCCCGCACATCCGTGATGGTCGGGTTCACCCGCCCGCCGGTCCAGCGCGTCGGATCGAGCTGGTGTGCTAGCTCGTGAAGCTCACGCAGATCCTGGATGTAGGGGTAGCCCGTCATGTCGTCGGCGATGCCCCAGATGATGATGGACGGATGATTGCGATCCCGGCGAATCATCTCCTGCATGGCCAACAGGCAGTTGTCGATGAACTTCCGCGTGTAGCGCGAGTCGCCTTGCTCGGTCATCGGGCCAGGCGTGTAGTCGTAGATCTTGATGTTGGGAATCTCTTCCCAGATCAGAAGCCCCAGCTCATCGGCCGCCTCGATGATGCTCTTGTCTTGGATATAGTGCGAGGTCCGCACCAGGTTCGCTCCCAGTTCCTTGATGATCTCCATGTCGCGACGTCCGATGGAGTCGGGCAGCGCGTCGCCCAGGTACCCGTAATCCTGACGGCGATTGACGCCATGCAGGTTGATGAACTCGCCATTCAGCATGTAGCCTTTGCCCGGTTCATATCCCATGACCCGAATCCCAAACCGCGTGACAAGCTCATCGGCCAAAACACCGTCACGGTAGACGCGGCTACGCAGGCTGTACAGGTTCGGATGATCGGGATGCCACAGTTCCGGCCGCTCGACTGTCAGGCCGCCCGCCTCAAACGTGACTGTCACGCGACCTGGGACCAGCTTATTTTCCTGAGCCTTGGCCACAACGCGACCATCCCGAGCGACCACTTCAGACTGGACCGTGACGCTGACCGGGTGAAGGAGCGAGTTCCTTACTTCTGTAAGCACGCGAACGGTGGATCGTTCCTTAGTCACTTCGGGCGTGGTGATGGAGACGCCTCCATCGGGTATCAACACGGGCCCTGTGACGTGGAGCCAAACGTCGCGGTAGATGCCACCATAGATGGCAATGTTGGTCTCGTTCGCCGGCGGAATGTCGGGACTGTTGGTGTCGTTCACACTTACGGCCAGTAGATTCCCGCTCGGCTCTACCAGATCCGTCACTTCAAACACAAAGCCTGTATAGCCACCCACGTGTTCGCCGGCGCGCCGGCCATTGACCCAGACCGTAGTTACCTGCATGGCGCCTTCGAACTCCAGGAAGACGCGTTCGCCGCCGCGCAGCGCTGGAACTTCGAACTCGCGTCGATACCAACCGATGCCGCGCCAGTGGTTGAGCGAGACCCAAGGAGTGTGCGCTGTCTGGTCCCAGGAATGCGGCAGGAACACGTGGGACCACTGCGAGTCATCGAAGCCGAGCGTCCAGGCGTCCCGGAATTGCCACTCGATGGCCGAATCCGGGTTCGCCTGCCTCTGAAAACGCCACCCTTCATTCAGGCTGGTCGTACGCCGGACGGCCGGAGGCTCGGGCACTTGCGCCGCCCAGATTGCACCGGCCGCAACCATGCATAAGAGAAGCATTCGATTCATCGACCCCTCATTTCATTGCATCATTCGCCTGCGCGCCGATTCACCAGCCGCCAATCTTCGCGGGGTGGCAGTGCCCGTCGTCACCGGGGCGGCAATTCGACCCTCCACAAATCCATGTCTGCCTGATACACGAGAATGGTTGGCTCCACTTCAAAAATCGTCGCATAGCCGCTTCTCGGACCGTAGTCGGCGACAGTGTAGGAGACCCAGCTCCGACCGGAGCCGTCCGCGTCGATCGCCAGCACGCAGCGCCGCCGTTCGTCAGCTTCGGAAGTCTTCGCGGCGCCGGGCCAGTTGTGCATGCTATAGTCCTTCCAGTACGCCTCCCGCGATCCTTTCGGCTGGACGATTTCGCCGTAGGCCAGTGCCAAACGCCCATCGCTCAGCAGGATGACAAACGGATCTGCGCCGCCCGGGCCGAGCCCGTTGGGAGTAACTGTCCTGGTCCAAGTCTTCCCTTCATCGCTGCTCCAACTGGCCTGCAGCGGCGTGTAATGGCCGGTTCTTATGAGGCCCAGCAACCGGCCGTCCGCCAGCCTCACGATCGTCCATTCGTTGAAGCCCTCGGTGTCGTCCACTACCGCGGGATCGGGTGCGGCCACAGTGGACAGGTAACGCCACGTGTTGCCCTGATCCGTCGAACGCACAATGAACGCTCGCAGCTTGTACTTCGATTCCGCCTTGCTTCTGGGGTTGGTTGGCGTGATCGTGTCGTGCTCGAAATTGCCGTACATGGCCGCCAGCAGGGCTCCGTCCCGCAGTTCGATAATTGCCCGGTGAAAGAACAAGCCGACCCATTCCTCGGATTTTCCATTGTCTACTTTGCCCGCTTCGGGGATGACCACGGTGACTGCAGTCTCCTGAAACGATTTGAGTTCGTCCGAGGATCGCCACATGGTCCCCGTGCACTGGCCGCCGGGAGCGCAGACCACCTTGTTCTTCAATGCGAGAAACAGCCCCTTCCGCGAGAAGAGTGTGTTCATCTCGCCTTCGTTCAATAACGTGCCCCAGTGGGGATCGGCCAAGGTGCACAGTTCCAGTTTTCGTCCTGCGTCTGTGGTCTTAAATGGCCCCAGCAGATAAATGGTCCCGTCCGCCGCGCGGAAGGAACGGGCATAGTTATACGGGCGCGGCTCGGCGGCTTTGACGACCTTCAGCGAAGCAGGGCCGTCCTGGCAGACAGCAGGGCCAGCCAGCAAGACGGTCACCATCAGGAAACCAGAGGCGTGATTTCCAAATCGCGTCTGGGGTGCAGGCAACATCGTTCTTCTCCTCAACATCGTATTCGTACTTGCCATTTGCGGCCAGAACAAGCTCCTGTCGACCGGGGTCCGGAGGATTGTGAGTGATCTGGTGCGCGAATTGGGGCAAAACAGTCTCCTCACCCTATGATTGTGCGGATATCCAGCAGATAGATCTGTCTGCCGCCGTTGTGGGGCGAGTCGATTGCGACAAGACTTCCGTCCCGGCTGATGCGAGGATGGGTGTCGCAGCGCCATTCGCCCGTGTATTCCGGGGGAGAGAAGAAATGGCCGAGCGGGTGCCGGGTGTTTGTCTTGGTGTCGAACAAGTACGGATGCTGAAGGCGTTGTGAGTCGGGGTAAGTATCGCACAGGATCCAACGATTGCCCGGCAGGTAAGTGCAGTGGCCATCCACGGTCATGATGCCCGCGCCGACGACCTCCACGCGCGAGGTGCGGTCCTCGTAAAGGTAGAAGGCGAGTCCACCAGGCGGACGGTCCGCCCAGCCTAGAATGTGATTCGAGTCGCGCCAGATGAAATGCGACATGCCTCCGAAATCGTCCACTATATAAGGGTCGCGGCCTTCGGGGCTGATGGTGAACATGCGCGTATTGAAGCGGCGCGGACCGCCCGCCGCCGCGTTCCAGCGATGCAGAAAGATGAGGCGCTTGCCGTCGGGCGAGTAGAGCAGGTGGTTGAACCAGTGCTTCGCGCCACGCCAGTCGTAGCGTGCGCAAGGAACCTGCACGGCATCCCGGATGGAGAAGATCAACTTGCGTTCTCCGCTGTGCAGATCCATGCGCCAGATGCCTGAGTCTTCGGGCGCGAGGGCATCGCGGTTGGGGTCGAGTATACCGTTGTAGCCGTAGCCGGGGCGGGTGTCGGCGAGCCGGCGGAAGTCGGTAGTCACGGCGTGCCTGCCGTCCGGGCTGAGAGCATAGACTGGCCCAGGCAGAGTGCACCGTTGGCCGCTCGTAACGTCGAGGATGCGGCTTATATACTGTCCTCGCTCCCGGTCGTTCCAGATCACCTGGGAAGGTGAACCGGGCACCCACTGGAGCATACACCCCTGTTGCCAGCACCAGGCCGTGGTCTCGCCCAGGTCCGTCCAACGATCATGGTCGTGGATGTCAATGCGGCCGAGCTGGATGACGTCATCGGGACGCGGCGAGCGATGCTCAAAGCCCGATCGCATGGCCAACACGTAGCGGTTGCCGGGATCGAATTGCAGCTTGTCGTAGTAGCCGAACCAGTGGAAATTGGGCCCGCGCGTGATGGCGCGCACCCGCGGCATACTGTTCGGAGTGGCGAACCCCGCCGCGGCCACGGCGATGAAATCGCGTCTTCGCATGATGCCTCCGTATCCAGCTCACTATGGGGCGGGACACCAGGTCCGGCCTCCGTGTAAGACTCGCGAAGGCAGAGCCTGAGCTAGTCAAACAAGAGGCCGGCGTGGGCGCCGGCCTCAGACCTGGGGGTCCGCCCCACCACACAGCCGGACCGCTAAAAGTCGAAGCGGGCGCCAATCATGATGCTCCGCATGTTGTTCGAGGATCCGTTCATGCCGCGCCCGGTGAGACCCGTGATCGTAGCAACGTTCGTCGAACTGATGTTCGTATTCGGGTTGCCCAGGTTCGGATGGTTGAAGAAGTTCGTAGCCGTCATCTTCAACTTTATCCGAAGCCTCTCTCGGACCTGAAAGTACTTGAAGAGCCCGAAATCGAAGTTCGCGAGCCCCGGCCCCACTATCACGCCGGGCGAACTGTCGCCGAGCGTGCCCATGGCCGGAGTGGCGAACGCCTGCGGGTTGAACCAATGCTGGGCACTGGGGTTCGAGATGTTCGGGTTTCCGACGAGGTCCGGCCGCCCGCCGAAGACTCGCGCATTCGACGTATCCGGACAGTCGCCGCAGGATGGATCCAGGAACTGGCCGCTTTGAAGCACGAGGATGTAGGACGTCTGCCAGTTGCCGAAGGACTGTTGCATCCACTTCGGGAGGTTGGATCCGAATTGCTTGCCGGTGCCGAACGGCAATTCCCAAATAGCGCTGCCGACGAAGCGGTGGCGCGAAAGCCCGTTCTCATTGCCGCTGTCGCGTTGCAGATTCCAGGCGTATTCGGGCCAGCCTAAGATGTCGCTGCCCCTCAGGTCGGTCACCACTTTCGTATGCGTATAACCGAGATCGAATGTCAGACCCTTCGAATACTTGCGCTGGAGCTGGAATTCGAAAAGGTGGCCGATTTCGGAGCCGCCGTTCTGGCCGACGAATGTGTTGTAGAAATTCGGGTAGACCAGGTTCCATTCGTTGTTCGGGTCGTTGCTGACATGGGGCTCATTCAGGTCTTGAAGGAAGATGGTTTCGAGCGTATGGTGTCCGCGATAATTGGCGCGTACCACGGTGGAATTCCCTAGCTCCTTTTCCAGGGTGAGGTTCCACTGTTCCGTGTAGGGCGTCCGGACGTTTTTGGCCATCGTGCTGATGTAGACACCCGGGAAGTCGCCCTGTCCGAGCAACGTGAACGGATTCGGGAACTGAAAGGCCGGAACTCCATTCGTCATCCGGTTGTGGAAAGTCTGTTGCAGGTTGAATGGGCCACTGTCGAACTGGTCGATCATCCCCCAGGTCAAGAGCGGTGTGTAGAACAACCCGAATCCGCCGCGAATCACCGTCTTGTACGGCAAGCGGTAGGCGAAGCCGGCTCGCGGGCCCCAATTCTGATCGCTGTTGACCAACGAGCGGGAGGGGAATCCCGCCGCGGCAGCCGTCACGATTGGAATGTTCTTCGGGAAGACCGGGCTCACGAGAGTGTCGATCACCTTCTGCGTCGGCACTACGAGATTGCCGGTGGCCGGATCGAAGGTGAACCGCATGTCATTCTGGTCGACTGGTGTCGAAGTCTTTTCCCAGCGCAGCCCCAGATTGACTGTCAGCTTGGAGGAAACACGCCAGTCTTCCTGAACGTAGCCGGCGGCGGTCCCGTACCGGACGATAGCGTTCGGCGAGCGCTGGTTCGTCTGGCTGGTATAGGGAATGCCGAGCAGGTAGCTGGCGTAATCGAATCCGCCGTTGCCGTTGGCGTCCTGCGTGCCGAAGGCCTGGAAATTCATGACTCCGAAATTCTGCGACGTATCGCCGACTGTCTCATTGACTTTGTAGTGACGGTAGGAGAAGCCAGCCTTGATGGTGTGTTTGCTATGAGTCAGAGTGACATTGTCCAGAGTCTCCATGGAATCCTGAGCCCAGCCTGTATTGGCGTTGGAATAATAGCCCGTGAAATTCTCGAAGTTGACTTGTGGGAAGCCGTATAGGCCCTTTAGCGCGTCCAGACCTGGCAATTGAAGACCCGAGCTGGTGACGACGTCAGAGCCGATGGTTGTACCGTGATACGTCGAAAAATCGCGACTGTAGCCGACCCGGAATTCGTTCACGATGGCCGGCGAAAAGACATGGGTCTCCGACATGTAGGCGTTGGTCGTGTTCCTGGTCTGGGTCTTGTTGAACAGCGGCAGACCGTTGTAGTTCCCGTCCTCATTCTGATGACGGAAGTTGTAGCGGGCCGAGATCACGTCTTTACCGTCCCGAAAGTTGTGGTCGACGCGGGTTGTCGGATAGTAATGCGGATGGGCATTGGGGAACGTGTCGAGGTAATTCGAAACGAACGACCCGGCCGGTCCGAAGTTGGGCAGGGGCAGGTACTTTGTGGCCTGAAGATTCTGTGATACCTGGCTGATGCGGCTGCCGGGGATGAGGTTGCCCGTGAAGGGACTCCCTGTCGTGGGATCGTAGATCGTTATGTTCTGCGCGAGCAGGGCCGAAAAATCGCCGCTGCGCATCGCCTGCGTGGGCACGCTTGCGAGGGTCTCGTATCCGCCCGGCTGAAGGAACTCTTCCCAATCGAAGAAGAAGAACGTCTTGTTGACCCCGTTGTACACATGCGGAATTACCACCGGACCGCCGGCGCTCCCTCCGAAGAACTGCTGGTAGGGACCCTTCGGCTTGCTGTGCGAGAAGTAGCCCGCCGCATCCAGAGCATAGTTTTTGGTTTCCCAAAACCCGCTGGCGTGCAGCGTGTTGGTTCCGGAGCGAGTGGAGAGCGAGATCGTGGCGACGTCGCCGAATTCGGCCGAAGGCGTTGCGGTGACCTGAGTCATGTCCTGGACGGCCTCCAGCGACATTCCCATGGTCGGCCCGCTCCAGGCGCCCCATGCCGGCGCCATCGCGCTGACCCCATCAATCGAATAAAACCCGAAGGAACTGCGCTGGCCGGCAATGTAGCCGCCGTCCTGGTTGGACGACGACAGGTAACGAAAATCGGTTGCCCCCCGCGAGTTCACGGGCAGGTCGATAATCTCGTCTCGAGTCAGGATGGTTCCGAGTTGAGCGTTTTCGGTGTTGAGCGTGGGCGCTTCCGCACCAATCTCAATCGTCTCGGTCATATTGCCCACTGGCAACGTCGCATCAAAACGGACCGAGGCCTGGGTCGTCAGAGTGAGCGTGTCGCTGACGACTTCCTTGAATCCGGTCTTCGTGATCGTAACCCTATAAGTGCCTTCGGGTAAACTCGCGAAGGTGTAGTTCCCGGTCGAGTTTGTTGCCGATACGCGCTGAACGCCGGTTGACGTTTCCACCAGCACCACTTTGGCATCGGGGATGAGGGCGCCAGTCGAGTCCGAAACCAACCCGAGGACTGAGCCCCGGAACGTTTGGCCGGTAGCCAGGCTCAAGGAACCGAGCCAGATCGCCAGAAGAGTGACGCACAGCGTCAGCGAGAGCCTCTTCGGTGTCGAAATACGCAGATTCGACATTGTCGATTCTCCTATTCAGATGAAGTCTCCAACTCCCAGCCAGAGAAGAAAATGGCAGCGGCATCGCCAACTCCGGCTCGCAAACCTTCACCTGCGTGCTCGGCGGGTGATGGGCTGAGTCAATCCTACTCATCAATCGCCGCGATGGGACGGGACAGCATGTAACCTCACGGGTGAGCGACCAATCTTGGATGGACTGTAAGTGCTTGAAAGCTCGTTGGTAACGTCATGTAACGTACGCCGCGGCGGCAGGCGAACCACTCCGCGAGCTCGGATTTAGCCTCTGCGGGCCGATTGCCTTATCGTTTTTCCAGCGAGGTATATTCTTGGATGATGCCTCTCACATCGGGGCTGGAGTCGATCAGTAAGGATAGTTCGAACGGATTCAGCCTATGAAGGGTGACCTGTGACCGACGGCGACGCGGTGGAATCCGTGCCCGCCGATGCCGTCCGTTTGGAGCTTGCCCGCCTGCTCAGCGCCCCCAGTCTGCGCTATTCGGAGAGACTGAGCCGTTTTCTAAAATACGTCGTCGAGCAGCAATTGGCCGGCAACGGCAGCCAGATCAAGGAGTCCGTTCTCGCAATAGAGATTTTCGACCGCGAGCCCTCCTACGACTCGCGCGTCGATTCGCTGGTGCGCGTGGAAGCCCGGCGGCTCAGGGACAAGCTCGACAAATACTATGCCGGCGAGGGCCGCGAAGATCCGGTCATCATCGCGTTGCCGAAAGGTAGCTACGCTCCGACCTTCGCCGCGCGTCAAGCACCGGCCAGCACGGAGCCGATAACCTCGGAGATCGAGTCTTCAGCATCAGGGCCCCGGCAATTCTCCGCGAAGGCGGTAATCGCCATCGCCTTCGGAATTGTTCTGCCCATAGTCGCACTCAATCTCTGGTTTGGACTCAAACCCGCTCCTTCGTCCTCGCCCCTGCGAAGATTGACCTCCGACTCGGGCTTGACCTATGAGCCAGCGCTCTCACGCGACGGCAAGTTGGTCGCCTATTCGTCCGATCGGGGTGGAGGTGGCGACCAGGATATCTGGCTGCAACAGGTTTCCGGCGGGCAGCCGGTGCGCCTCACCGACAATCCAGCCGATGATGTCGAGCCCTCGTTTTCGCCCGACGGTACGACCATCGCCTACCGTGCGGAAGGAGAGGCCGATGGCGTCTATCTTGTGCCCGCGCTCGGTGGCAAGAGCACGCTGCTCGCGCCGGGGGGCTACCGGCCGCGCTTTTCTCCCGACGGCGTCAGCATCGTTTACTGGACAGGTGAGCGACTGTTTCGCTCGGCGAAGATCTTCGTCATCTCCTCCGCCGGTGGCAGCCCTGTTCAATTCCAGCCCGAATTTCAATATGCCGCGTTCCCGATCTGGTCGCCCGATGGACGTTTCCTCGCTTTTGTGGGTAGCAAAGGCCATTCCGTGCGCGAGGAGTCGAACACCGACGATTGGGACTGGTGGGTGGCTCCGGTCTCCGGCGGGCCGGCCGTGCGTACTTTGGCCCGCAAAGTCTTCGAGCGCCAGAACCTGCTGGCGCCGGAATCCGGCCGGTCGCATCACAGGATCGTGCCGGACTGTTGGACGGCCTCTGGAAGCCTGCTGTTCGCAGCTCGTGTTGGGGATCAAACCAACGTTTGGCGACTCTCGATCTCAACGTCTAGGTGGCAGATTCGAGGAGTGGCGGAACAGGTCACATTTGGCGCGGGGCGTGAGGATCACCCCAGCATGTCGGCGGATGGAACGCTCGTCTTTTCGGTACTGACGCATAAGTCCGACGTGTGGGGTTTGCCGATTCACGCGCAGACTGGCGAGCCGAGCGGACCGATGATCCGCCTGACTTCCGGCCAAGGGAGCTACATGCGCCCCGTCGTTTCGAGGGATGGCTCGCGGCTCGCGTTCCTGACGAACCGGGCAGGCAGCCAGGATGTATGGGTTAAAGACCTCAAAACGAATCTCGAGTCGGAACTCACGGCAACCCGAGAGGAGAAGGTTTCGCCGATCCTGTCGCCCGACGGCTCCCACGTGGCGTTCGGGCACCCTCCACCCAATCGTGAAGCCATCTTTGTGGTTCCATTCGGAGGCGGCAAGAGCGCCCAAGTCTGCGAAGATTGCGGAGAACCACGGGCCTGGTACCCTGATAGCTCGCGTCTGCTGTACCAGAGACTCTCCGACAAAGGGGATTCCCTCATCGGCGTGCTGAGTCCCGCCGGCCGTCCAACGCCTCTCCTGCAGTCGTCGGAGAGCGCGCTATTCTCGCCGTCAGTCTCGCAGGACGGAAAGTGGCTGGCGTTGCTCGTCCGTACTCCACCCAATGATCACCGCGTCACCGTTGTCCCGTTACGCAATGGCGCCGCCGCGCCCAAACAGGAATGGATCTCCGTGACCGAACCGGGCCCGTGGGTAAACAAGCCACGCTGGTCGCCGAACGGCAACCTGCTTTACTACGTGTCCGACCAGGACGGGTTCGCCTGCATCTGGGCACGCCGCTTGGATCCAGTAACGAAAAACCCCGTGGGCGAGCCGCAGGCGGTGGTGCACTTCCATAGCGGGCACAATTCGCTCGATACTGCCTACGGCATGGAATTGTCCGTCGCAGATAACAAACTAGTGTTCAATCTGGGTGAGGGCTCAGGCAACATCTGGCTGGCACCGTCGGCCAGACGGTGATCTCCGCATGCCCCAGACATCCTTGCGAGTCGCACATTCACGATTACCCGTCTTTCGGGCGTCTTGGCTGCGCTCGCCGCCACGACAGTGGCGATTGAATCTTGCAAAGGCTTCATAGTGTCTCTCGCACTTGTGAACGCGGCAACCCGGGCCGGGGGCTGGGCATGCCACCCGCGCGACGGTTGCGAGCGCATCGGAGTGCTCCATCATGGACCAGGCGGGGCACAGGTCGGTCCAGATGGTGAGACGGCATATCGGGGGCGCGACGCTGTTTTGCGGGAACAGCTCCGGCAAATTGGGGTTGTCAGAGGAGGTTGTGGTCCGCAAGAATCCCGTCGTTGCCTTGGTCACAATCTCAATTTGACTTCCTGGTGCAGCTCTTTGGGGTCGGCTTCGGGCGGCATTCATCGACCCACGGGCTACACCTATCGCCTCGTGTCTGCTGCCCGCCGTGGTCTCGATTTTGAGTTCGGTCTTTGACTCGGCTCACGCCGCTTTCTTTCACGGAGGGCCGCCGCCCAAACCCAGGACCCTGCGATGCGGCAGACCTCAGTGAGCGAGCCGGTCAGCTGCCGCAAGTGCAGGTGCGCTGCCTGCGGCAATACCTAATGGAATCAGCAGCTTGTAAACGTCGGTGTCGGCCGACCAGGGGATTTGTGCAGGATTGTAGCTAAAGAATCCTCAAGGTCCAACAGGGTGGTTTTGCAAGTTGTTGAAAATAAAGAGGAAAAAACAGGGGGATCAACTGCGCCCAAGGCGGTTTCTGGCCTACGGCCGAAATCCCCTATTTTCAAGTGTTTACGATTCAATGAGATGCGGTCACCGCGTTGAAATCGGTGGTTTCCGCTGGAAGCCGGAGGAAACCGACAGCTACAAAATTGACTACAGTTCGGTTGGAGCCTGGGACAGGGCCGTGTTCGAAAAATGGCGGGATTTGAAGGCAGGGATTGGCAGCGGTCTGCGTGCACACCCAGATAGCAAATCCGGCAGAAAGCCTCCCACGGGCGTGGTGCTGGCGGCGTGCCGGGCGTACGGGTCACTTCTCTTTGCGCACACCTTTGAACGGCGCGCGATCAGCTTTCTGATCCATAAATCGTCCGTCGGGACCGCGCTTCGTCCAGCGGTCGTTCTTTGGGTTGTGAACCTGGACCGTGGACGTCCTGGTATGTCCCGTCGCTAAC
>Ga0302270_10002293_pt1 | contig 18808 bp, 25 predicted proteins | sample III_Bog_E2_3_FD_198773 | JGI IMG/M metagenome (GOLD analysis project Ga0302270, IMG submission 198773) | Peat permafrost microbial communities from Stordalen Mire near Abisko, Sweden - III_Bog_E2_3 | ecosystem: Environmental > Terrestrial > Soil > Wetlands > Peat | place: Sweden: Abisko... | reverse complement strand
AAGACGAACGAAAGACCCAGCGCGTTTTGGAGGTAATTTGCGCAAATGCCTATGGGTCCCCTCCATTCCGATTTTCGTACCCAATCCTTCCGTTTGTTGTCGGCAGTTTTTGGGCCACGACCTGTTACGTTCGCGAACCGGAAAAGTTCGCTTTCGTGAGCGACGCTCTGCTTTTCGGGCTCACACAATTTTTCGCCGATAAGCCCAATGCGCGTTTCGGGGACATTATTGTCGATCCATCGGAAATCAATCTGGCGTTCATCGGGCTTCAAACCAAGGGCGTTACCGGAATAGATCGAGAGGGGATGCTACGCACCGAGATGGAGGTTAGCGCATTGGCGCAGCTTTTTTTCGGACTACGCTCTAAGCAAATGAGGCTGATTTATGAGCACGTAGCGCAAGGCGACCGATCGGAAAAGTTGTTAGAAGCCTTCGCCATGAAAGCGGGTGAACTATTCGTTCGCAGTGTTACGCCCGAAGTGACTGAGAAAAAGTCGGCGGCAGCGGCATTCAATATTCTTGAGCTTGTGTTTAGGTATTCCGACGGCACCAAAAACGCAAAATGAGCTAGGAGAGGTTTTCGCGGAATGTCTCCGTTACCTGCTGAACCTCACCATACATGCTCTCGTAGGTCACCGTCAGTTTCAAAGACGATCGCAATGCGGCAAAGGCTAGTAACACCAGGTATTCCTCGGTCGGGTTATGTGACGGCTCAATCCAGAAGATCCGTTCCGTGCGTTCGACGGGCAGAAGCGTAAGAAAATAAGTTTTCGGCAGCCCACCCGGAAATTTCAGTTTTGAGGTGAGGATTGCGCGCAGTTCCGCTTCATCATGGGCGACGCCGTGATCAGCGCCGAAGTCGAAGCAGTAGTCCGTGATGCGGGCCGGCCCGAGGCCATAGTTTCTTAGGCAAATTTCACGGCTGTGGTAGATGCGATTTCCGATGCTCTTGTTTGGGTCAAGTGCGAGTACAATCTCCAACTGCGGCTTAACGGACAACCGCTGATGCCTTCGTGTGACAAACAGGCTGCCGGCGGAAACGATCACAGCGCTTACGGCAATTACACCGCTGAAAAACGTTCCCCACGAAAATGGTTCTTCATTTGCAACGGCGGAATGGGCGACTTTAACCAACTCCGAGCCAGATCCGATCAGAACAAATATCAGGACTATCGCCCAAAAAAGTAAGATAGCTGCGAAAAGGAGCAGGGCAAACGTCAGCATGGGATCCCGGGAATTTCGCGTGCAGGACATGATGAGCGGAGAAAAGATATGCCGGCGGCTTTCACGTCAACAACGCCCGGTAAATGACGGATTAAGGCTTAGGGCTCAAAAGGAAACGCAGTTCAGCGATTGTTGCTGCGTGCTCCTCCTCTGAGGTCTCACGAGCTCGACACACCGGAATCGGCTCTGCTTGGTCTGTAACTGCCGAGGCCGTCGTCGGTTTATTTGTTTCGTTTGGCATATTGATCGGGATTTGGCGGATTTCGGTGGATGAAACGCTATTGAGCCACTTGGCAGAGTTCCTGAACTTCGATCCGCGTGGCCTTCTTCACCCGCCGCTTCTTCGGCGGGAGGTAGACGTCCAGGAACGCGGCCTGCTCAGCGTTCAGGTGCTTCTTCCAGAAACGCTGGGTGTCCGGCCATGGGATGAACCGAGGATCGAGCGTGATGCCGAGCTCCGAAAAAGTGGGTTTGCATTTCATTGCGGCAGGAAGGCCAGCTTCCAAACCCGATACAAGAAAAAGATGGAGGCCTCATATCTCCCGAAACGACTAACCTATAATTGCTTATGTCATCGAATTGCTTCCATTAAATCCGGGCTCCAGACGCATTTTGGTCGCATTTTCTGCCTCCGTTTTGGGCGGCGAATTGGGTGACGTTAGATCGTTCAGCCCTGAGGCCCCGTTAAGGTCGGAGAATTGCTTCCGCTTCTCCGCTATGGTCACCAAATTGCTTCCAAACACGTCCGGACCGCCTTGAGAAGAGAACAGCGGGCCCCGAGAAAATATTTTCAGGGTCAGTTTTTTTGTCCAGGGTAGGGCGCTTTACTCGTCAAAACGACAGATGCTCACCTTTTTAATGCGGACCTCGAGGTGATTGTCCGCTGGATTGTCGAGCCGATCGGAACTCGCTTTTTGTTTCGCCTGGAGATCACTCCTTAGATGGAGCTCCGACAAATCCGTATTGCCCTAGGTTTAGCTGAGCCCATTACACCGACTCTGCCCGGCGAAAGAATCCGTTATACACGAAACGGGCATCCCTCGACGCCGTAGGTACGTGGCCGGCGGGGGTGCGCGGCGTACCTATTCGGTATGGAAACCGAATCACTGATAGAAGCCTACGGCGTCGACCAGCTCGCGAGGCAACTGGCCCAGTTTCTTGCGCGCCGGTGGCGACTGCCGGAGGGAATGCGCCAAACCCAGGATGAATCGCTGATTGAGCTCGTTGCGGCAAACAGCCCGCTCATGGAGCAGCTGACCCGGAACACCCAGTTTGTGGTCACGCACTCCGCCCTGGTTCTTGCCTTAATTGAGCGTCACCAAGCCTTTCTGGCGCAGAGCCGCCGCGAGCCTCGGGAGAGAAACTTGCCGACCCCACCAGAGATTCCCGGCGGCTAAAGTGCTTTGTCGCTCCCCAGAATACGCCCTTCCCACCATAAAGATACCGGGCGCTCCGGCACCCGGTCCATAGGGAAAAGCCATCCGGCTCTCTTTAGGACTGCCAGATTCCGCCCCCCTCAGGCCCCTGCTGCTATAACCTAGGGGTGAGAACAAAACCCAAGACCTACTACCTATTCGCGTCCCTAGACGCTGACACTTCAACCTCCTCAGGTTCGACTCCTCAGAATTTCACCAAGGTACTCGAGGTCCTTGGCGGAAGTAAGCCGGACCAAGACGTACTGAAAGAATGGCACTCCTTGCAGCTGAAGCATGGGAATTCGTTCAGGGTCCAATGCGCTCCATGGAACGAAGACTTCCATGACGACGCCGACAAGCATTCCGAGCACTGCCGGGGCCGGGTTCTCGTGCGACTGCTTCTTCTACGCGGGCTCTACATCCTGTCCAAGTGGCCAATGTCCCTTCACAAAGAGTGCGTTTTTGCCAACCACCGCTGCTTGGCCAACCGCCTTTCCATCGATAGCAAGCTGCGCGACAAACTCGTCAGGCCTATAGGGGTCGATTTCGGCCAGATTTCACTGAAGTACGCGACAAAGCGCCCTTTGCCAAAAAATGCCGCGCCACCGTCCAACTTAGAAAAGAAAGCCAACTCTCCCCTCGACGACAACATGGATGGTCCCGCCGTTGAGAAACAGGAAGCGGACGAAGAAAGCCAAAGGACCCTGAAGGGATTCGCCAAATTGATCGGCGAATTTGCTGGCCTGAACCTAACATGGGCCGGCAGACAGTATGCCTCGTTCTTCAGGGGGATCATCCCCCATCTTAGCCACGTCCTAAGGTCAGACCCAGGGTACGCCGCGAAATTCGGATCGGTCATTGTTTTTCCCGAAGCTCCCATCAAGAGCTTCTTTGACGACGTCCGGGATGCATTGTCACAAAGCCGGAATCGCGACGACATCCTTCGGGACCGGGCTCTGGTAATCGGACGGCTTTACGCCGTTGAAAGGCTCGGACCCTCAAGAATCCATCTGACTTTGACAGACATGGGCTCCACCCCGCTTGTTTTCCCAATCGAAAAGTGGGAGCGTTATCGCAAGTCACATTCCGACCCTCTTCTGCCGGCCGCGGATCACAAACACGAACAGGAGTCTCTGGTTGTCGCCATAGTCGAACTAGGCGGGCACGAACTCTTCGTCGAGGAAGCTGCTTGGGTCTCCATCGACCAGTTCGGGACAATAACGGACGTCGAGTCCGAGCATACTGGGCTAAAGTTCCTTCGAGAGCATGGTTTCGACTGTTATAAGCCCAATGGGGACCCATTCTGGGTCGGGAACCGGCGTGTGCTGCCCGACATCGTAGCCTTTACAGCCGATAAGCAGCCTGTCCTCCTCGAAGTTGATCCCAACAACGCGAAGAGGAAAAAGCGCAAAAAGTATCAAAAATTTGAAACCTACGTTAAGGCCGGGAAAACGTCGTTCAGCTGGGACCCCAATAACAAGACTCAAAGCCTTTCGGACGTTCTCCTGATCTTAGGTCATCAGTCAGCCGCATTGTGAACAAGCCTTTACAAAGCGTCCCGCTTCCTAGCTAACAGGATTTTCAAACCGCCAACGCAATCTACGTTTGAATACTCATGTAGCCTGAAAAGCCATTCCATGGAATCCACGAGCCATCCTGCGTGCTAGAATGCTTTGATAGTTGCGTTAAAGTGATTCCAACATCGGAAACCCGATGGCCCAAAGCATAATGATCTAATTTGATCTCGATTTAAGCGATTAACATATAATCGCGGTAGATTGACTATAATCTAAAACTAAATAGATCTATTTATGCTTGACGAATTATCATATAGTTTCAAATTACGAGAAATAGCCGTTCTTTCGATCTTCGCTAGTGAAATGGTGTCCGGCAGGTAGGACTCGAACCTACATCCCATTAATTATTGTTGGGCAATAACTAATGGCTTCCCCTTCGATGGGGAGCCGATATCCCTTTCGGGTACCGCCGGGGTCCTTGACGAACCGGAGATGATAGTGTTATAATTATCGCAAAAGGCGAGACAAAACGGCTATATCAAAGTGTATATACGTCAATTAATTGAACCGCAACGACTACGGTTCAAAAATCTGGACTATACCCGGCTAGGCGTGGCGTAAGCCAAAGCGCCCCACTTTCGGCTGGAGGTCGAACTGCCTCCTTAGCTCGCTCTCTGGCAAAACGGAGCCCTAGCAGACGTCGACGGGGGCCAAGTGGTCTCGGAGTTTGGTCAGCAATCCTGGTTTAAATCGAATCACCCGAAACGCCTTTGCTCTGCGGATCTATTCGCAGGTGCCTCATTTTAAGGCACTTGACTTGGCAAACGTTCGCCAGAAATTCCGCTATTTGAGCCGTCGTGATTGGCTCGATAGCGAAAGTATCTTCGATTAATTGCTCTTAGGTCGAATTCCGCGGGTGGCCTAGAGCGCGGGCCAACGTATTCTGCTTCGTTCGGAGAGGAGGTTAAGGCCTCTTAAGCCACCCGTTATGGTACCGGCCGTTTCACGCGCAGCAGGTTTGATCATGTGCCTGCTAGACTAAATGCCTTCGGGGGCCCGCCAGGTACGCCCCAGAGCTACGACAGCCGTACCTCTTTCACATGCCCCGAGTTAATCGTCACCATCCGAGCCAACCTTTCCGGCAAGCCGTCAATATGCCTCGACTGAAGCGCCAAATACTTCATCTCGCGGATATCCATGGCAATCCATTGTGGCTAAATTGGTTATCGCAGCAGTATTCCAAGTTCGAACTGGTTGTTATCGCGGGTGATCTTCTCGCCTTGATGGATCCCGATGAACATCGGCAGATCCGCGATCTGACTGCTGTTCTCAGGGAATTTAGGGGCGAATTGGCCATCTGCTCGGGGAATCACGATTTCCCGTTGGATGCACTGCCCGCCGATCCACCTGAATGGATATCGGCCCTCCGATCATCCCGATGTCGGGTTGACGGCGACCGGTTCCGTTTTGCGGGAAGGTTGATCCGGTGTCTCGGCTGGAATGAACCCCCAAAATTTGCAGACCCAGGTGATTTCTGGGTCTGCCATGCGCCGCCCTCCGATAGCCCGACCGGGACTGCGCGCGAGGGCGGTGACTTTGGAGATTTTGAAATTGGTTCAATGTGCCATGCGTCGATGGGCCCCCGTCTCCTTTTTCACGGCCACGTGCACGGCCCAAAAGCGTTCATAGCAAAGATCGGCCAAACGATCTGCCTCAATCCCGGTCACTCGCCTACGGCTTCGGTTCCAAACCATTTTGTCGTAGATTTGGACAAGCACACGGCCGAGCACCGTTCGTTGGGACGGAGCGGTCGCTTGAAGGTCTCCATTTTCGACTTGGACAACCCCGCCGTCAGGAAGAATGGAAGCCTCAAACCTAAACCCCAGTAGCCTGTCCAGCCTGCTGTCCTGGGTATTCGCTATGAGAGTGGCGGATCACCTGGCAATGGCCCAGGCACGTTGGAGCAGTGAACACGGAGACGCACGGGACCATCCCTGGCTCCGACGGCTTCCCGGAATCCTCGCCTGCGGCCGGCGCTTCCATCGGCCGCGGGTCTATATGTGGCTCCTGCGACGCGAGCCGCTCTCGGTGGTCCCATTCCTGGGGATCCCGGTCCTCATTGTCCTCAAAAAGCAGGAGGCGGTCCCGTTGCTCGTTGCCGGGATCGCAATCTGGCGGGCAGGCTACGACCTAAGTTTTGGCGCGCGCCACGTTAGCCTGAGGCTCCGTTTGTGGCATGCCTTCGGCAAGCTAGCACTGGGGCTGGCGGCCGCCTGCTTCTGCGCAGCAATGTTGATGTCCATGGCGCTTGGACTGATCTTCGCGTGTGGACTAGCCGGTCTTAGCGCGGCCCCAAAGGCCCGCCTGCAATGGCCTGCCCGCAGAAGCCATTGATTCCCTGGCCCCGCTGCGATGGGGATAAAGCACTTTAAAGGGGCATAGCCGGCGCCATGACCTTCTTCTCCTCCAACCGCATGAGCGCCCCGCGCCCCTGTCCCGTTAAGCCCATCGCCATCCGCCACTTTCGCCCGGGAAAAGACTACGTAATCCTACAATTAAACCATTTGGGTTCCGTACCTAACGGTATCCTTTCGTGCTAGAGTTCCGACCCGGTACTCGATGCCGGCTGAGATGAGCTTTCCGCGTAGGAAAAAGACAATGTGGGGCCCATAACAATTTCCGGCTTGCGCAATTGAATATAGCCCTCGCGAGATTGGCGCCCACCCATCGCCCACGCCGATTGCGCAATTTGCACCCAGATTCATCACCCTTTCGGTCTGCCCGCAAATCACAACCTGCACAGAGCGGACCACGGTCTCCCTTTTGATCCTCATTCCGCCTTCACTCGAGCACATTCCAACCTATCTTTATGTGAAGTGGCTCGGCGAGGAAATCGGCCAACGTCCCGCCTCCTATCGGCCTCAATTCATCTCACTAAGGCGCAACTCCCGTTCACGGAGCTTCACCAAAGGAGGATTTGATTAAGTCGATTACTTAGAAACGGCGCTAACCCTAGCTTTCAAGATGAGGCGAATTTCGGGTAACGCAGCCCGAACGAGAAACTGATAAGATATCATGCCACCGACGAAGGCACCGATGATGATCCCAATCTGATTAATTCCCAACAGGCGATCAATTAGCCATCCCAACATGAGGAATATTGCCAGGCAAAGAAGACCAAGCCAAGCGATAGGTCTCTTGAATTTAGTCCAAAGACATTGATTCCAGATATCAGATCGTTCGCCCTTCGGGAGCGCGGCCAAATCAGGAATCGAAGCTAGTGAAGTGTAAATCTTCATGAACTACCTATGAGGTGAAATAAGATGCGGTTTCCGGCCCACCAGAGACAATACCGAGGCAAAGGAGGAATCGGGGAATGGTAAAGCACAACCAGCGGGCTCGGCCAGCCGCATTCTGGTCGGACGATGTAATCATACGTTTCGACGGTATTGGGGTGAAGCTGGACCAGTCTGCGATAGCCCGAATCGAGCAAGGGGACCGCTTCGTCCTCGATTTGGAGGCCATAGCCATCGCAAAGGTGTTCAAGGTGCCAGTGGAACGTCTGTTCGTGAGGAAAGCACTTTAAGCACCGCCTCGGGTCCCTGCCGTAGCTTTGGTGCATGGCCGGCAGGCGAGCACTCACACCTACTGAGGAACGTATCCTTTTGGCAACCGTTCGCCGATTGAGACCCCGAGAACGGGCACTAATCACGACACAGTGGTTTACCGGGTTTCGGATCTCAGAGGTATTGTCCCTTAAGGTGGGTCAGGTCCAACGGGACGGGGCCATCCTGCCAAGGATCGGCATTGCCCCTCGCCACTTGAAGGGCCACTACGGGACTACCAGATCTATCCCGGTCCTCCCCGAGCTCGAGCGGGCACTAAAGTCCCATCTTCATTGGCTAAACCTCAAATACGCTGTCGGGCGGGACACGCCGGTGTTTCCTTCTCAAAAACTCACCTCCGACGGCGCCCTTCAACCCATCCAGCGTGCGCGGGCCGCGGCTATCATAAAAGGTGCGCTCCTAAGAGCGGGTATTCCAAATGACCGTCTGGGCACCCATTCGCTCAGGAAGACCTTCGCCCGTTCCGTCTATGAGCAGTCGGGTAATGACATCATGGTCCTCAGATGTGCTTTGGGCCATTCCGACGTCTCCGTGAGCCAAAGGTACCTCGAGGTCTCCGAGGACGCGGTCAACGCGGCCATTGCCCGCTGCGACTTTACCCGGCGGCCTCGCAAGGCCCCTTCCCTATCGACCCCCATTCCGAAGCCCAAAGCCTCACCCAGGCCCCGTAAACCCTCCCCAAAGCCTCTTCTCCCCAACCCCGACACCCAGCTCCTCCTCTTCCCCGCAAGCACCGAGGCCGCGGCATAGGCCTCACTGCCCGACCCTCCCCCGGCAGCAAAAACGAAGCGTTACCCCAGTAAGGGATTGTTTCCCCGGGCGGACCCGGGGGTTGAGAGGTTCGTTAACGCTCTCTTCTTAAGTCTCGCACCCCCACCTGAAACGCTACTCCCGCCGCTCCGACCATTGTGGCGAAATGTCGATAACGGCACACAGGCTTGTAGTTAGCAATCACGCAGCCTTTGTGAGGTGGTGGCAGTTCTAGGGGTTCGCGCAAACCAAGTCCGGCAACCAGAGGACCCAGGCTCGTTCTATGATTGAAAAGACAAAGGGAAAGCACCTACTGAGACGAGTTGCCCCATGAATGACTTCCTAATCAGAAGACGGTTTCACGAGCAGGTTTTGATGCCCTATCATACCGCGGCTAACGCACTTGTGATCGACGAGCTTGGGCTGCAACACGGACGTTGCCGTGCTGATATCGCTATCGTGAACGGCCGAATGGTCGGTTATGAAATCAAGGGAGAAACCGATTCACTAAAACGGCTCCGCGAACAGGTCCGGGCTTACAACGCAGTGTTCGATCAAGCTACTGTCATCACTACGACCAAGCATCGCCAAAAAGTAATGGCGAAGATTCCGCGATGGTGGGGCGTGATCATTTGTCATGCTGCGCCACATCGGCAGATAACTTTCCAAACTTGGCGGCAGGCAAAGACGAACGAACGCGTGGATTCGTTGGCTGTGGCGCGACTGCTCTGGAAGGACGAAGCGGCGGCAATCTTGGGCAAGCTGGGTGCGCCTAAGAGCATTCTGCGGGAACCGCGTGCCAAACTTTACGAACGGCTGACTGAAATTCTGGAACTGCCGCAACTGCAGCGGAAGGTTCGAAACTGTCTCAGGCGAAGGAAAAATTGGAGAGATCTCGCACAACCTTCTCCAAATGGTGGTTAGTACCAACCCATCGCCAGGTGGATAGATTACCGGTGCTCGCGGTCCCGTTGGCACAATCAGAAATATATTTCCCGCCCTTGGAGATAGTCGTACCAAGAAAAGAGGGATGGCCGAGCACGGATTTCGCCAGTCCCCGGTACTGGCCATACTTGTAATCGCGGACGTTGCGCCCTTTCACAATCACCCATGCATCATCGATCGCATAACGGATCGTCGCCGAGGGTCGGAGCAATCGCATGTCCTTCTGAAGCAGGTCGGGATGATTGATGACGTAGTCGCCAAACGTGGGGCATCGCACACCCGCATTCGCCAGCGTCCCGACTACGAGTTTATACAGTACCCATTCGTTTCGCGGGATGATTTCCAAATTGGTTTTTATTTCCCCCATATGAGGTGGGAACGACGTACCGATCACCGTAAAGGTGCGCCAGCGGTCCAGATCGGGAAGCCGCGAAATTATAGCGACGAGGAGTTTCGCGAATCCCGCTAGCGGAGTGTATTTGGGAGAACGCAGATCCAGTATCAAGTCGCAGTTCTCGGGCTTGTTTTCGCTGCCGAGCAGAGTTTGCAGGGCAGTCCTTAAATTTGGTCGCGCGGCTTCTTCAATCGTCAGTCGCACCGCCAAGCCCCTTTTTTTCCGAGCCGTGGATTGTTGGATAGCGCGCTGATAGGCCGTATCCCGTCCTGGGGCCGACACCGGGATAGCCGTGCAGCCGAAAGCGTCCAACTCAGCAAAAACATAAGTCACAGGATGAATCGCCGGTTTCAACCGTTCAGTCGCCGCAATGAGATTCAAATCCACGAAGCAGGGGCGCTTCCCCCAATTGTTCGCCACTCGCTTTGGAAACAGGGCGAGATGCGCCTCAATTGTCTTCTTATCCGACTTCGTCTCGAAATCGTAGCCCTTTTCCGGCACTTCGATCAATGGCGTGATGAAATTGCTGGCCGCGGTCGAAAGCAACGACATCGCCTTATATTCACCCTGCTTCCAGCGGACACAGGGGACGTAATGTCGTTGATTGAACATGGGCGTGTCGCTGAAACCACAATCAAGGCAGAAAAAGTCTTCTGACGGCACGGAGGCCGATCAAATTGTTAAGAAGGGTGTAGTCGTCTGCCTCTCTTCGAATCCGGCCCGCCACAATCGCGGGGCTAATCTTGAGCTGGTCGGCAAAGTCCTGAATGGCTTCGTTACTTTGCACATAGCGAGGCAACGCCGTTTCCCATAGCTCGTCAGCAATTAAAGCTTGGGCTGCCAGTGTATCGGCCTCCCGTTCGATATCTTCGGCCGCCACATCCAGATCATCGAAAATATCCTCTAAGCTTCCCTTGCGCAGGTGCTTTTTGACGTGAACCAGCTCATGAAGCAGCACGAACCAGAAGTTATCGAGTCGATCATGGCGTAGAGTCATGCCAATAACGGGTCCACGTTCAGAAAAAAGCGCTGCGCCGTCCAGATGGGTCGACGAAAGATGAGGCTCGATAACTAGTGGGATGCCCACCTCCCGCAAATATGCCTGGGCCCGGAGAGGCCCATCAGTAAAGCGGCTGAGATGGACCAGCTCCGTGAACCAATCATCTGTTAGCACACTGGCCCTATACGGAACACGGGGCGCATTTGATTTGGCGATCAATAACACCCGGCATTGCCATGCCAGCAGAGCATAGGGATCGGCTTCGGCACCCGCGCGAACACGCTGCCTTTGCAACGAGACGACGGGACGTGGGATGGCGCGCGTGATATAGGCTTCAACCAGCGCACTCCCTTGCGCCTTGGCGTCGGCCAGCGATCCGCGGAAGCCAGTAAACCAACTGCGCTTGAACATCTCTTTCAGGGGGAAAAGAGACCAGTCGAGCGACGTGAGGGGCGCACGGTTTTGGGGCAGGGCTGCGGTGCCGATCTCCAACCCCTCTTCGAGACGGGCTTGGTGCAGCACCCATTCTTTTGAGATGTTGTATTTCATAATGGGCGGGCGGGTGGAAAAATGAAAAGATGGATGATTATTTCTTCGGCGGTTCGCTGGTGAATTTGGTGGCTTGGGCTTCCGTCATTTCGAAATAGGTCAGCTTGTAGTAGCCCGTATCGGGTCCCAGGTCGGTCATGCTGCAGGTCTTCCGGTAGAACTTCTCGGCCTGCGACAGTGAGTGGAGGCCGATACGGCCGCGGAAACCTTCGGCGCGACTCAGCTCCACGGCGACGCGAATGAGCACGGAACCGACTCCCACGAAGCGGGGCTTGTCGCAGAAATCCGGCCTATTCCACGGCGCGGTGGAGACGAAATCGATATAGACCAAAGGCTTGCCCTGCTGAGCAGCCAGCCGGCCGGTGGAGGTCACCAGATTAACCAGCATCAGTCCCTGCAAGCGACCTTCGCAGACCAGCGCGAACCGCTGGTAGGCCAGCACCGTGCGGGTGGCGTCGGCTTTCTCGCTCCAATCCCAATGCAGGTCCTGCGGCCATTTTTCGCGCGCCACCCCATCCTTTTCCAAACGTTGGCGGAAGCGTTCGATTTCTGGTTTCCAGCTATCCGTCCAGTGGGCGACATGCTCTGCGGAAATGTCGTCCCATAGTTCGGCTTGAACGGCTTTGCCGTCCGGACCTTGAAGATAGACGAGAGACTTTTCCACAGAGACGATGCTCTCAAATGAACATCAATTCGGATTTGTCCTTGGTCAGCTCATCTTCGATGAACAGTTTTTTCCCCTCCCGCATTCTCTGATCCACCATTTGGTAGAGGCGGAGGGCCTGGCGGATGACGACCGTCTTATTGAGGTCTTTCTTTTCGGCAAGTACTTCTAAGGCGCTCATTTCCGCATCGGAAAGGTTGAGGGTCATTGTGCGTTTATTGGTCATTGGGGGGAGGTGATAGTGATAACATAAACGCAGGAAGTGGAAATAATCAACATCCAATGTGGATTCATGTTGACTCGATGGCCATTTTTTATAGATCTTTTAGCCATCCAATAATCATATTGCTGCAAACCACTTCTGCCTGGAACGGAAAACTTCAAATCTCGCACCCAAGACTGCACGCATCTTCGTCATGATAACTGATAACAAAACCGAAACAGAAATCTCGGGTACTAGCGAAAACGCTGGCGGCCCTGAGGTCGAGTTCCTCGACCTCAACACCAACCGTGACTACCGTTTCCAAGTTCGTTGGAGCGATACGCTTCATTCGGCCTTGGACACAGCCTATACGAAGATCGGTGAAGCCCCAACTGGCGAGGACAAGCTCCTCTGCGAGAAAGACGGTGAGTCGCTGATGGGCTATCTTGCCCTAACGTTCGAGAAACTGCGGGACCAGCACATTTGCCCTGGCCACAAATACAAACTCCGTCGGAAGACCGGAGGTGCTTGAGATGGCAGCCAAGGGCCAAAAGCCGGTTCTTGCCAACCCCATGCTCGCTCGCGCGGCCTTTGAGCACGATCTTATCGTCGTACTAGGAGGCCGCCGGGTGACCTGGGGAGAGTCAGGCTGGACCCGTCTCGACGAGCTCACGCTGCTGATCCCGCTGACCGGTTATCGTAACCAGGTCGCTGACGGGCCGGCGTTCCTTCTGAAGCTCGACTTTCGGCACTATCCTGAATGGCCGCCCGGTGCGCAGTTTGTAAACCCGACCACGAATACCTACACATTTCCGGCGGATCGCTTCTGGCTGCCCCGTCTAGAAAGCGACGAAATCCGGACTCACGAGAACCACCCCAATATCGGCCAGCTAATTTGCAGCTCCGTCACCCGGGAATTCTACGAAATTCTGCACGATGTTGACGACAAATACGTCTGGAAACATCCGAAACAGACTTTCGCTGCGACTTTGAACACGATCGAGGGCGCCCTTACCGAATGCTACAATGGACGATTCTCACCGAAGCCATCGTGACTTATGTACCGCCGACTGGAGCCGGCCCGACCCACCCCGCTGGAACGGATCGGTTGCTCGCGCGCTTCATGCCCACCCCGAAATCCTCGAATTGACTCGCTTTGCATTCAAGGCAACCGCGCGCCGCGAGCTGGAATGCGGGCTTTTTTGGTATGGCACCTCTGGGGACGTCGATTCCACAGTCCATGGCATCGTGGTTCCCTCCCAGATCAATTCGTGGGGTCACTATGAGCTGCCTGAACACGCCATCGACGAACTCTCCGAGGCAACCCGGCCTCGCGGGTGGTTCAACCTCGCCCAAGTCCACACGCATCCTTCCAGGTGGGTCGGGCATTCCCCTTACGATGACCGCTACGCGAATAGCCGCAATGCTCTCTCCTTGGTTTTTCCTTCCTATGGCCGGATCCGCCCGCTATGGCCCGTGTCCATCGGAGTCCACGAATTTCTAGAGGGACGCTGGCAACGGCTGGCCGACGAAAAAGTGCCGCTACGCATCGTGTTCGATTCCACGCTGTCCATTCCCGAAATCCTCGACCTCCGTCCTCGCAATGTTCACTGAGCCTGCCATCGAAGAACCCGGTGACCGGCATTTGCTTGGATTGAGGCGAGAGCAAAAGCGGAAGTTTTATCCTGGGTGTGTTCGGGTTCGAGTTTCGACCGAGATTGCAACTAGTCATAACGGCCAACTCATCCTCTGGTGGCTCGCGAACCTGCTTGCCCGGCAATTCAATGTCGTCAGCCACATTGAATTTGATGTTCCTGCTGTGCCAATGCGACCAGGCATCGCTTTGTTCGGATACCAGCCCGGATTGTCTGAAACACTGGTTCGGACCGTTGCCCAGATCGCTGGGCAAACGGTCGCCGCCTCGATCGCATCCACTGCCCCGGCCGATATCATTCTCAACGTTGATCCCAGATTCACGAAGTGTACCGATCGTGACTATGCGATTTGGGGCGAAGGCTGGCGCTGTGCGGCCGCCGCGGTGCTGGATGTTCCCGTCGGCGTCGGCCACGTCGCCATCGGGCCCATGCTGGCCGCAACTCTTGGCGCGGCCGAGGCATTCCAACGGATCACCGACTGGCAGGGTGAAGGCCGAATGCAACGGGAGCCACTCCACTTCTCTGCTTGGGATGGGAAGGCGGCCAGCGAGTGGGCCGCCCTTCGTGACGGGCCTTCTATCACCGAGTTATCCATAGAGCCCTTTTATCTCTGCGGCGCCGGCGCCGTTGGCCAAGCGCTGGCGGCCACCCTATCATACTTTCCCGAGCGCTCTGGTCATACCGTCATTCTTGACGGCGACCCACTTGATGACACGAACCTCAACCGTTATTGTCTGTCGCACCGTGACTCGCCGCCGGGTAAGGCCGAAGCATGCAGGGCAATTCTGGAGAGTACCCGCTTCACAGTCGATGCGCAGTCGGTCTACTGGGAGAAATACCAAGAACTGCCGGTTCCCCGCACAAACTCGCCCATCTTGAACGCCTTTGAGGCCGCATTCAAATACCGGTTGATCATTTCCTGCGTTGACAAAAACGTTGCTCGTCACGCGCTTCAGAATTTCTGGCCACGGCTCATACTCGGCGGGAGCACCTCGGGGCTAACTACAAAGCTGTCCAGCTACGACTGCGCCACCGGTGAGTGCCTGAAGTGTTCAAACCCGTTGCCGGTATACCCGACCATCGAAGAAGAAGCCCAGATCCTTCGGAACATGACGCAGCCTGATCGAGAAACCGTGCTCGGCCAACTTCCTCCTAAAAAAGCTGCCGCCGTGCGCGCATACCTTGCCGACCCGGGTTGCGGCCATGCCGCCGAGCAATACCTCACCGAGCTCGGCGAAATTCGCCGGCGTGAGTTTTCGGTTGGCTTTGTCTCTGTAGCCTCCGGCATTTTCCTAGCTGTCGCCCTGATCCAACGAACTCTGGGGATCGGCGACCTTGCCCAAGGGGATGCCAATCACTTCTCGTTTTCATTCCTGAGCCGTAAACCAGGGCGCGAATTCTTTACGCGTGAGAACAGTTGCGAATGCGCGGGGACGGGGGGCGTCCTATTTCGGCATCTTTGGCTCAACTAGGCGTTCTTCGAGAAGGTTGAGGGCGTATCGTCCAGCCATACCCCGAGATGAAACCCTCCCCCGCCCCGCTGTGCCGTTTTGCACTTTTCGGCAGACCCGCCGGGGCCAGATAGCTTAGTGCACGCCCACGCACCGCTGCTGCGCTCAGGTGCAGGTTTACAATAACAAGCCTCTTAACGCTTTCGGTTCGCCAGAACCGTGAGCTAGGGCATGCTTCTATTCCATCTTTCATGAAAGCACCCCTGTTCGCCGCACTGGCGAGCGCCTTCTGTCTGGTATCCATTAACGCGCGGGCCTCCGAGTGGTCCCTTAGGGAACGAGGCTTCATCAAGGCGATCCCGCCCCTCTATGCCAATCACACTGCTGGCTTCGTCGTTGATCCGTCAGCTGAGGACGTGCAGGCAGCCATCGAGTTCGGCAGGACATGCAAGGAAAAGGCCGAGCCACTGCAATACGCTTACATCTTCAAGAGCACCTCGGGCTTTTTTGCGAACGATGCCATTTACGTTTCGATCGAAACACCGCTGGCCTTGATCGCTAAGCACGCGCAGGAGCAGGCACAGGAGTACCGGTCCGTCGATCGCAACTATGTGGCCTTTCTCAGCAAGTTAACGGCAGTGCGCCTTTCCCTCTCGCAGCAGTACATAAGTGCCCGCACGTGGACAGCCTTTGCCTCCATGCGCCAGATCATCCTGCTGCGCGACGGCGAGCGTGTGGAAAGCCTGACAGAAGTGCCAGCGTGGCACGGCGGCAACCCTTTCCCCAAGGAATCCCGTTTCGATAAACGCACGCAGGCTGCCGTAGCAGAAACCCAAAAGAACATCCTCGCCTCTGTGCGCCCCTCCTTTGCCGCCATGGACGACGGCCTGAAGCGCGCTACTCTGCAAACCTATCGGATTACTGGTTTATCTGACAAGGCGGTCCAGTCGGGCCTGGGACTGACCGCGGATGAATATCGCCGGCTTATGGACGATGGCGGGGCAGAAAGCGCCAGTTACGCTCTCGGGGAGACAGACGCAGTATTTTCTGCCAAGGAACTGAACAAGCCCGGCAAATATGAGATCGTATTCCGCCAACCCAAAGTGGGCTTGCTGGGCGAAGTCACGGAGAAAGAGGTCCGCATTCCCATCGCTTTCTCGAGCTACCGCTGAGGATCCGTTCTCCATGGAAGGGATTGTTTGCCCGGGCGGAGTAGCGGGTTGAGGGATTCGTTAACGCTCCCAGACAAAGTTTCGAAAAACGCTCAAATTGCACACTTTAGCGCCCTGCGCGCAGGGACAAGCTTAACAAAGCGAGTTACTTTACGGCCCCGGCCAGTGTGGCGAAATATGGATAACGGCAGACCGGAGAGTTCCCCAATCTTGTCGCCTTAGCTCCAAGCGCCTGCGGAGCCACCCCAGGTAGCTTCCCAGGGCGCGGTTAAGCTCCGGAAGGACAGGTATCCATCTTGTCCTGCCGTAGCCGCCCTTCATGTTCCGGGGGGCGACACCGATCTTGCTCACGATCGCCCCATTCCTAAGGACAGAGCCCACCGTTAGGGAAAGGATTTCAGAGATGCGGAAACCCGTAAACCACTGGGCCGTGATGAGGCAGCGGTCCCGCGGCGACAGTTCCCGGACAACCGAGAGGAGCATCCGCTCTTCCAAGGGGGTGGGTGCCCGTCGTCCGGCCATGCCCCAAGATGGGCCGCCCTCCCCTTGGCTCGGTGTGGTAATTTGCACCAATTGGCTAACCCCGTTTTCGCTGTTTGTCATATGGCCAAGGCGTATGACCCGCCGAATTCTTGATCCGGATCGGCAAAGAGCGATTGGGTCTCCGGCGAATCCATATCGGCCCTAAGGTAGTCCAGCATGCCGCCCGCTTTGATTTCAAGATATCCGCCCTTTTGCCGCTCCTTCTTTTCAAGGCGCTTTAGGTATCCCTTATCGTTTGCCGAACAATGTACCACCTCGACTATCGTCAAGATACGACCGTTCCAGGTAATAAAATCACATTGCGTAACCAACAAAGGGGCATCGGGTATGATCGACTGAATGAGTAGATTGGCGTCATCGACAGACCTAACCTTATAGACCGCATTGCCTTTTTGGACCGCGTTCGCTGCAAAGAGGTTCTCAGGCCTCGAGTCGGTGAGCAGTATTTTTCCCCTGCAAACAACGACTGACCAAAGCCAGATCCTCTCTATCCGCCTGTCGGGCGAGATGATTCCGATCCAAACGTACGGGGCCTCGAGGGAGTAACTCCGGCGACGAACGTGTTTGGTCACCCTGTCAAACACCGTCTTCTTCATGATGTATGTTCGGTCGAGGAGATCCCCGTCCATATTGGCCGTCGACAGAGGAACCCGAAGGGACCCAGTCGACTCGGGGAAGGATCCACCAATGAAATCCGACCTGCATAATCCGAATTCGAGGCGACAACCCTTGCGATTGGCGGCGTCGAAGGGAGTCATGCCATCTTCCGTCATCCCTTTGAACGTGCGAATTTCATTCCCCAGGCAGGAGAAGAACACCTTCGTGCTCGGCGTCCCAAACGTCTCGCCGGCCAGCCTTGCTGCAATATAGCAGGTCTCGTCGATTGCTTCATTGCAGAATTCGTTGAACGTGCCGAGATTTTGCCCGGCATTTGCCCCTCCGTTATCATTTGAATGCTCCCGGCTTCCGCTCCGATCGCGCAGCGGCCCAAATGCCGATAGCGGGACTTTTCTCTCTCCACGGTGCAATGTCGACTGATCACGCCGGACCAGCGAAAAGGGACAATCAGGCGCATGTTGGTCGATTGTCTCGTGGTCGCGCCGGACGTAATACTCATCGACCTTGACCTTAGCCGGCGCAGCGCCGGCCGAAGGTAGCACGGAGCCGCTACCACGCCAGGCTTTCGCGCACGTCGGCTTCCTTACTATTTCCATATTCAAAATGATCTTCCCCCTGCAGCCGCACGTGGGAGAAATGCGATGCTTCCAAAATTTTTGGAGAAGGTCACTGAGAGGCTGTTTATCAAGGTCGGTTCGATCCGTTACCGGATAGGACTGGCCGTCGGCGAATTGGAGCTGGGTTTTCATGGGTTTTTGAGAAGGTCACCGCGACGGGTCGCGGGATAGGTGCCTTATAGCACATCGTTTTCCACCGGGTCGTTTTGCCCAAAATTGCCGGGCCATCTCGCCAGGTTTGGCGGCCGCGCACTTCTGGCCCCGAGGGGATCCAACACCGCAACAAAACCCTAGTTCATGCGTCTTTGGCCAAAGTACTTTAGTGAGGTTAGACGGGTTGTGTATCGTTTTCCCGGGCCATCCGGGGGTATCGGCGGATCCTTAACCCCGGCGGGAACCCCCGTATGGGACGGCTACAGGGTCATCCCCTCGACCTCGTCGGGCGGCGGCGGCGGGGGAGGAGGCG
>Ga0302270_10002287_pt1 | contig 18834 bp, 18 predicted proteins | sample III_Bog_E2_3_FD_198773 | JGI IMG/M metagenome (GOLD analysis project Ga0302270, IMG submission 198773) | Peat permafrost microbial communities from Stordalen Mire near Abisko, Sweden - III_Bog_E2_3 | ecosystem: Environmental > Terrestrial > Soil > Wetlands > Peat | place: Sweden: Abisko... | reverse complement strand
ATTCCATGGTGCTCAATCCAGAGAATGCCGATCGTCACGAAGGACACCAGGTAGGCAACGTAGGAGGGCCATTGGTGCAGGAGCACGTGCACCAGGTGCGTCGAGAAGAGCGGCTTTGGCAGGTCCAACACCAGCAGGGTCAGGGCAATGGCAAAGACACCATCGACAAGCGCATGCAGCCTTCCTGGACCCATGGCTCGCCACCGTACCGTCGAATCCGCAGGACTTCCTGCGGAAAGGCACACTCCGACCATGGGAGGACCTGCCGCCGAAGTGCCCCAGGGTGGCACCGGATTCCCGGCCATAAGGGGCTGGCGGTCCAATCGAAGAATGGGCCGTGGGTGCCTGAGAAATCAGAAGGTGCCCGGCACATCCAGCGGATCGAGGACCGTCACCTCTGGTTCTCCGACGATTCCTGCGCCGCTGAGGAACTCACCCATTCTCGTGGCGCCAGCGAAGAATGTATTGAAGGTGTCTGCGTCCGGCCACTCGTCGATCACGACCAGATCCGTGCCATCGGTGAACATCTTGTGTCCTCTTTGACCCAGGCTCTTGCCATACGCAGTGATGTCTTCTGGCACCTCTGCGTGGGCCCTCGCCCACTCGGCAGCCTTGCGGACATCGGTAACCGAGAATCGTGCAATCACGATGACGCTCACAGCAGCCCTCCCTTGACCGGCCGTCCGCTCCTTCTGGGGAGGACTCACAGGCACCCTCGGGTCAAAGAGCTCGGGTAACAAGGAAGATCTCAGTTGGTTTGCTGTTGCCCTCCGACGGGTGTGATCCGGGCCGGCGTTCTGGGACAGTTCGTTGCGAAGGGGCTCGCGTTCTGTGACTCTGTACCTATGTCCTTGGATGTGGGCAGCGATCGGGCCAAGAGAGCAGTGTTCCGGCTCGGACCAATGGATGGACAGGAGCACCCGATAGAGGGAGATACGAATGAGCTGTCCGTTGTGATGAGCGATGGTCAGCAGCATCGGTATGTGCGCACCGACACATTGCAACGCCTACCTGATGGCCGGTTAGGAGTGGTCTTTGATTGGATTGGTCGCTACTACGGCCCAAAGTAGCGAGCGGAGCCTGCACCCTGTCCCGGCAGCAAGCGTACTGGGGCATCTCTGGAGGCCGAGCTTTCAGACTGGAATCGTTGGGTATAAGACAAAACCTGATGGGGTCCCTGCGCTTGCTCTGCCCGACGCGCTGCCGCCCGACATGACTTCCGTCCAGGAGGCCTCGGGTAGAAGCCGAATCGTCCCAAAGACCGACCGGCTAACCCGCAGCAGTCGATGGCTTCACAAGATCGACCATTACACCTCTCAGCCGTGGGCAACCCTCCTTCTCGGGGCGATCCTGGTCGCGGCGGTTGTACTGGGCGCAATCCTTGGATTTCCAGCTACCTGGACCGCCGCATTTGAGGTGGGAGCTTCCTTCATCACGTTGATGATGGTGGTAATCATCCAGCACACTCAAGGCCGCGAACAGATGGCAACCCAGCGAAAACTCGACGAGCTATTGCGGGCGCTGCCCCAGGCCGAAAGTGGCCTCATGATGCTGGAGGAGGAGTCCGACGAGACGATCCAGGCGGTCGAGGACCGTCAGCGCATAACAAAGCAGAGCTGACTGAGCCCTGAGAGAAGCACCCCTTGAGACGTGCACCCACCGACTGACGTGTCTTCGTCCCGGCGTACCGGGGCACTGTCGACAGTTCTTAGACCGGGTGGCTGATGGGAACGATTTCACAATCGTGGGTCCGTCTCATCTTGAAGAATGGCGGTCTCGTTGCTCGGCGACACGTCTCGCACTCGAAGATCACCAAGACTCCACCGTCTTCTTTTCGGCCAGCTTCGAAGTCGTGTGACGCCCTGAGATGCGAACCGTCAACGGGGCAGAAATAGCTCACGTAGCAGAAGCCTACTGTCGCCCAACAAACGACAGAGATGAGTCACCTTTCCATTCATTGGTCGCCGCTGGCCGCTCACAGTCCCGGCGTTCGGGTGCACCCGCGAGTTCCATGGGCCCGGGCGCTGAGAGACTCCGGATCACGTCATCCTGGCGACCGCTACGGTCAGAGCCAGCCTCGAAGGGAGTGCCATGCCGTCAACCCCCGAAGTCAACCGGTTCGTCCTGCCCATCCATGATCCGCAGACAGTCGGCGTCACGACCTATGACGCCAAGGATCCCGACACCTCGTTCCCACCGATCACCGAGCCTCGGCCCCCTGTTGGAGCGCCCAATGTACTCATCATCCTGCTCGACGACATTGGATTCGGGGCCTCCTCGGCCTTCGGGGGTGCGGTCAACACACCCACGGCGGATCGACTGGCCGCTGGCGGCATCAAGCTGAGCAGATTCCACACCACGGCGCTGTGTGCCCCCACGAGGGCGGCCCTGCTCACGGGCCGCAACCATCACACGGTGGGGATGGGGTCGATCACCGAGACAGCAACTTCTGCTCCGGGCTACACCTCCATCCGACCAAAGTCCACCGCTCCGTTGGCAGAGATCCTCAAGCAGAACGGCTACTCGACCGCCCAGTTCGGGAAGTGCCACGAGGTCCCGGTGTGGAAGACCAGCCCCGTCGGACCATTCGACCTGTGGCCCACCGGAAGTGGCTTCGACTATTTCTATGGCTTCATCGGAGGTGAGACCAACCAGTACTACCCGGCCCTGTACGAAGGGACGACCCCCGTTGAGCCACCGACCACGCCAGCACAGGGCTACCACCTGACCGACGACATGACGGACAAGGCGATTGCCTGGTTCCGCCAGCAGCGGGCTTTGCAGACTGACAAACCCTTCTTCGCGTATTACGCCCCCGGAGCCACTCACGCCCCCCATCACGTCGCTCCTGAATGGTCGGACAAGTACCGGGGCCGTTTCGATGCGGGATGGGACGCATTGCGGGAGGAGATCTTCGCCCGACAGAAGGAACAGGGAGTCATACCCACCGACGCCGATCTCACCGCTCGCCCGGCCGAGATCCAGGCCTGGGAAGACGTGCCTGACATCCTCAAGCCGGTGCTCGCCCGCCAGATGGAGGTCTACGCCGGATTTCTGGAGCACACCGACCACGCGGTCGGACGGGTGATCGATGCGCTCGACGAGCTCGGGGTCCTCAATGACACGCTGGTGTACTACATCATCGGCGACAACGGGGCGAGTGCCGAGGGCACGCCGAACGGGACGTTCAACGAGCTGTTTTCGCTCAACGGAGCGGCCGCCTTCGAGACCGCCGAGTTCATGGCGGCCAACATCGACAAGTTCGGGACGCCGGAGGCCTACAACCACTACGCCGTGGGCTGGGCCAACGCCATGTGCACCCCCTACCAATGGACGAAGCAGGTGGCGTCGCACTTCGGCGGCACCCGCAACGGCACCATCGTCCACTGGCCGAACGGGTTCAGCGCCAAGGGCGAAGTGCGAGACCAGTTCCACCACGTCATCGACGTGGCGACAACCGTCCTCGATGTCGCCCATCTGCCCGAGCCCACCATGGTCAACGGGTTCGAGCAGCAGCCACTTCAGGGCGTCTCCATGGCCTACCTGTTCGACGACGCCAAGGCCCCCGAACGCCGGGAGTCCCAGTACTTCGAGATGCTCTGCAACCGTGGGATGTACCACCAGGGCTGGACGGCGGTCACCCGTCACAGCGTCCCGTGGATGTTCGGGGCGGTGCTCCCGGCCCTCGACGACGACGTGTGGGAGCTGTACGACACCACGACAGACTGGACGCAAGCGCATGACATCGCTCGCGAGCACCCCGACAAGCTGGCCCACCTCCAACGGCTCTTCCTGATCGAAGCAGTGAAGCACCAGGTTCTGCCCCTGGACGACCGGCGGGTCGAGCGATTCAACTCGGACCTGGCCGGACGACCCTCTCTCATCACGGGTCGGTCGCAGCTGCTCTTCGGCGGCATGGGCCGCCTCACCGAGAACACCGTCCTCAATCTGAAGAACAAGTCCTACACCGTGACGGCGGACATTGAAGTTCCAGACAACGCCAACGGTGTGATCGTGGCTCAGGGAGGGGCCTTCGGCGGCTGGTCGCTCTACGTCACCAACGGGGTGCCGGCACACTGCTACAACCTGCTCGGTCTGAACCAGATCAAGACCACCGGCACGGAACCACTCAGTGCCGGGCACCACCAGGTGAGGGTGGAGTTCACCTATGACGGCGATGGGCTTGCCAAGGGGGGCGACACCACGTTGTTCGTAGACGGGTCTCCGGTGGGATCGGCCAGACAGGAGGCGAGCATCCCGATGTTGTTCTCGGGTGACGAGACCCTGGATGTCGGGGTGGACTACGGAACGTCGGTGAGTGAAGACTACACACCGGACACGAGCCGATTCAACGGAACCGTGAACTGGGTCCAGCTCGATCAGGGTGTGGACGACCAGTCGCACTTGATCAGCCCAGAGGATCGCCTGTCCGTGGCGATGGCCCGGCAGTAAGCAAGCCGGTGCTCTAGCCCACATGTGCCCGAGTGGGGCACCCTCCCCACGGTGGGTGCACCCCGTTACTCACGACCTTTGGACAGTCCCCCACCGAACATCGGAACCTGAATCCGTTACTCCCCCGCCGGGTAACTCACCGAGCTCGAGCCAGAAAACCGGCTCTGCATTGGTGGGCCGTACAGGACTTGAACCTGTGACCTCTTCCGTGTCGAGGAAGCGCGCTACCAGACTGCGCCAACGGCCCGTGAGAGGAGACCTTACCACTGGGACAATTCGCCCCTGGGCTGGCCCGGCGCCAGTCGCCCGGCAAAACGAGTGCATTCTCCCTACGATTGAGGACGTGAGCCCCGTTGAGCGCCCGTCAGACGGCAGCACGGCCGTGAGCCCGCTCCCCGATCTGGAAGCTCACCTCACGCGGATCGCCGAGGAGGGCTACACCATCCTCCCTGACGTTCTTGAGCCAGACCTGGTGGACGAAATCGATCAGGCGCTCCTCGTGTTGGAGCATGACCTGGGCACGGTGCCGGCCGACAACCTCTTCGAGGGGGTGCGCACCACGCGGGTGTACAACCTGCTCGTCCACGGCATCACGTTCGAGAAGATCCCCATTCACCCCAACGTGCTCCCCGTCGTCGAGGCCGTGCTCGATCCCGGTCTCCTCATCTCATCTCTCTCGTCCATCGCCATCGGGCCCGACGAGCAGGCGCAGCCGATCCACGCCGACGATCAGCTCATTCCCCTCGCCCGCCCCCACGTCCCGATCATCTGCAACACCATGTGGGCCATCACCGACTTCACCGAAGAGAACGGGGCGACACGCATCATCCCTGGGAGCCATTTGCGCGACGAGCCTCCGAATCCGCTCGAGCGCTACGAGAGCATCGCCGCCGCTATGCCCAAGGGCAGCGTCCTGGTCTGGGTCGGGAGTCTCTGGCACGGGGGCGGCGCCAACCACACTGACTCCCGCCGGGTGGGTATCGCCATGAACTACTGCGCCGGCTACATCCGCCAGCAGGAGAATCAACAGCTGGGGATCCCGTCCGCACTGGTCAAGACGTTCCCGCGGCGTCTGCAGGAGCTGATCGGCTACTCGGTCTACAACGGCCTCGTCGGCCATATCGACAAGAAACACCCGGCCAAGGTCGTCCTCGCCGAGAACGAGGGCGTCGACATGGTCTGGGACCTGCTCAAAGCCTGATCGGCCTCAAGCCGCCGACAACGCCACCGGGGCGACCGGCCAGACGTACTCGCGCCGGTCGATGGGGATCATCCCCTCGGCCAGCCGCCAGGAGTCGTAACTCTCCGTCCACTCTCTGTGCCAATCGATCTGGTCGTGGTGGAGTTGCGCGAGATCGCAACGCCACAGCTCCTCGTAGCGCACAGCAAGTGCGAAGAGCACCTCGATGGAGGCCGTCGCGTCCGCCCCGGCGTCGTGGGCATGGGCGACCTCGATCCCGTAATGCGCGCTCAGGTCGGTCAGCGTGCGCCGCCCTTTGCGTCCCGGGTCGAAGTGGCGGTCGATCACGCCGGCGTCGAGCACTGGCCCGCACCATCCGCGCTCGGTGGGACCGGATCCGAAGAGATCCCGGGCCTGTGTCTCCAAGATGGTCAGGTCGTAGTCGAGCCTCATACCGGCCAAAGGAACGCCACGCATCGAGGCCGCCACGACCGCGTCGCAGACCAGGGAGATCGCTGCGCGCAGCGGCATGCCCTCGCTCCGGGCCCGCTCCGTCGAGATGCCGTGGACAGCCGTCGCCTCCGGCGGGATATCACGGCCGGGGTCGATCAGGCCGGACCAGCTTCGTACCACTACACCCTCGACCACCGAAACCAGCGCATAGGAAACCGGGACGTCGTTGAAGCGATCGATCCCTGTCGTCTCGAAATCGAGCCCCAGCACCTCACCGGTCGGCCATCCCTGCACGCCGCCGAGCATGCCAGCGAGTTGTGACAAGGACGTGGATCCCCTCGCTGACCCGCGACCCGCCGGGCCGCCGACCCCTCGTCTCGCAGTCCCCGTTGCTACGGTCACTGAGATGGCCGGCTCGGTCCCTCCCCCTCGGCGTGGCGCACTCATGGTCGTGTTGGCCCTGCTGCCCGTGCTCGGCGCGCTGGCGACGCCGGGCCTCTCCGGCCTTCCGGCAGCCGCGGCGGGCCGGCCACCCGCAACCGCAGACGTCGACCCGGCGGGACTCGTCCATCCGCTCGACGGCACGGCGACCGGGCCGGTGAGCCCCGGCACCGTCGGCGAGTTCCCCGGCGCCGACGTTCCCTTCGGCATGCTGCAGTGGAGCCCCGACACGAGCCCGAACACGCTGCAGTCCGGCGGCGGCTACGACTACGACGACTCCCGGATCAGTGGCTTCAGCCTGACGCACCTCAGCGGGACCGGGTGCCCGTCGTACCAGGACGTCCCGATACTTCCCACCGAGGGCGCCGTCACCGCACCGGCCACGGCGGTCGCCAGCTTCTCCCACCAACAGGAACACGCTTCGCCGGGGCGCTACGAGGTGACACTGGGAGGTCCGGCGCCGATCTCCGTCTCACTCGCCGTGACCACACGGTCGGGTATTTCGAGCTTCGACTTTCCGGCCGGCGCCGAATCCAATGTGTTGTTCAAAGTGGCGGGCAGCATCAACCCCGTCACCGCATCCAACGTCAACGTCGTGGGCCACGACGAAGTCGAAGGCCAAGTGTCGAGCGGGCAATTCTGTGGCACGGGCGGGAGCTACACGCTGCATTTCGTGGCACTCTTCGATCGCCCGTTCTCGTCGGCGGGGACGTGGAACGCCGCGGGCACCGACCCGGGATCGACCGCCTGCAAGGGCACCGCCTGCGGCTCCTTTGTGACATTCGACACAACCACGAAGCGCCAGGTCCTCATGAAGGTCGGGATCTCCTTCGTCAGCACCAAGGACGCACTGCAGAACCTCCGGGCGGAGGATCCGGGCTGGTCGGTGCAAAAGGTCGGCTCACAGGCGGAGACCCGCTGGAATACCCTCCTCCGCCGTATTTCCGTCCAGGGTGGCACCGCGGCTCAGCAGCACACCTTCTACACCGCTCTCTACCACTCACTTCTTTTCCCGAACGTGGTCTCCGACGTGTCCGGTCGCTATGCAGGAAGTGACGGCAAGGTGCACACGGCCGGGGATCGCGAGGTCTATGCCAACTTCTCCGAGTGGGACATCTACCGAAGCGAGACCCAGCTCGAGGCCCTGGTCGACCCTCATGCAGTGGGCGACATGGTCCAGTCCCTCGTCGACGACGCACAGCAGACGGGCTGGCTCCCAAAATGGGCCATTGTCGGCGGCGACGAGTCCCAGATGAACGGTGACTCTGCCGATCCCATCATCGCCGATGCGCTGGCCATGGGCGTGCGGAATTTCGACGTGCCGACCGCGCTCAAATACATGGTCAAAGGAGCGACACAGAACGAGACCGGCCATGGGCTCGAGATCGAGCGCCAATACCTGAGCCAGTACCTGTCCCAGCACTATGTCGACGCAGGCTCACTCGATCTGACCTCCATCGACTACTCCATCGGAGGCTCGGTCACTCTCGAGTACGCCATCGACGACTTTGCCATCGCCCAGGTGGCGACCGCCGAACACGACGTCTCGCTGGCATCCACCATGCGCACCCGTGCCGCCAACTGGGAGTACCTCTTCAATCCCGCCACGGGCTTCATCCAGGCCCGCGGGACGGACGGCAGCTTTCCTCCCGGCGCCGCCTTCGAGGCGTCGCAGCTCGAACCCGGCGGACAGACCGGGTTCGAAGAAGGCAATGCGGTGCAGTACACGTGGTCGGTCCCCCAGGACCTCGCCGCGTTGGCCTCGCTCATGGGCGGCGACAGCGCTGCCGCCGGCAAGCTCGAAACGTTCATGGGCTCGCTGAACGCGACTCGCAACGTCCCCGAGGAATGGTCCGGCAACGAGCCCGATGAGTGGGCCCCCTGGGAGTTCGACTCCTTCGGAGCGCCCGCCGAGACCCAGCGCTTCGTACGGGCCATCGCCGACAACGAGTACGCCGATGCTCCGGTGGACGAGCCCGGGAACGACGACTTGGGCGCGCTCTCGTCCTGGTACGTCTGGGCCGCACTCGGGCTGTTCCCCGTCACTCCCGGTGCCGCCGATCTGGCTCTGGCCAGCCCCTTGTTCCCGTCGGCGACCATCACGCTCCCCGACGGTCGGCGCCTCGTCGAGCAAGCTCCGGGGGCGGCAGCCTCAAACCCGTACGTGCACGCGTTGACGGTCTCGGGGGTGACGCACCCTGCCATCCTTCCGTCGGGTTGCAGCGGCGAGCCCCGTCCCGCGGCGACCGGTGGGAACTGGGATCTGCCCTGGTTGCCCGCTTCGGTGCTCAGCAGCGGCGGGACACTGCACTTCACGCTCTCGAACAGCGCCGACGCCACCTGGGGCTCCGGAGCCGGGGCCGCTCCCCCCTCCTTCACGGCCGGGCAACTCCCGGCCGTCGGGTTCTCGGTGCCCAGCGGTGCCACGACACTCACGGCCGGACAACCGACGTCGATCCAGATCGGGATCGCACAGGCCGGAAGCCAGGGCGCAACAGTGCACTGGCGGGCCATGCCGAGTCCCAGCGGGCTGACGGTGGCACCCTCGTCGGGGACCCTCACGTCGACGCCCTCGAGCGGTGGCACTGGGCAATCCCGTTCTTGCGCTGCCGCGACCGCACCCACGACCCAGGCGCTCAGCATCACGGCAAGCGCCCCCGGTTCTTACCCTTTGCGGATAGACCTCAGCACCAGCAGTGGCCTCACCCTCCCACCGGTGGTGGTCGACCTCCAGGTGAAGGGCTGAAGCGTCCTCGTCACCAGGCCTTGAGCGTCTCCGAATGGAAGTCGATGATGGCCAGCAAATCACCCAGTCGGCCGAACACGGCCTCAATGTCGACGCAGGGGTTCGTGAGCGCCCGCTCGGCCGTGAATGCGACCTCGGCACAGGTGCTCAACATCAGGCCGACGCGTCCACCGACCTCCCGGTCCGGGCAGGGGTTGCCTCGCATCCACGTCATCGCCTCCCTGGTGGCCGCCTCGAGCTCATCCGCCGCCGCCAGCATCGTGACGTGATTCATGCTCATGGCCGCCGAGAACCGCGTCTCCGCGTTCGTCACCCGACGCAGATCGGCCGCCGCCTTCAAGAGCCATTGTTGTGTGTCTTGTTCCTGGTCCATGTCGATCCTTGACGGGTCAGATCAGTAACGCACCACCGTGGTGTGCCGGGACCGCCCCTTCAGCGATTCTTACGATCGGATTCGATCACCCATAGGGCCGTTCGGACCCTGCCGGGACAACCCTCCGACAACTCGGTGCGGGCCGGGCGATCACACCCCCGTTCCGTGCGTCTTCTCCACCGCAGCGAGTTCACGACGGAGACGACGGACGGAATCGAACCATCGGGTCGTGACATCACGGTGGCACGAGCACTGCCCCAGTCCGGACGGGCAGTCCTTGGGGGTTGCGCCAGAGGGTTGGAGTGCGGCAAGCGATGGAGGCCTGGGGCGCCGGAGGCGAGGTGGGTCAGCGGCCCGAGCGTTCTGCAGAGGGCGTCAGGTCAGCCGCGGGTTCCCCGCCGGCCGCCGTGTCGGCCATTCACGCCCGGGCGCTAGCTCGCTGATCCGGACCACGCGGTGATCCCGGGTCGCCCAGGGATCACCGAGATCCGAGTTCGGACACCTCGGTTCCCTGGCGAGCCTTCACAATGGCGATGACCGCCACCAAGCAAAGCGTGATCCCGTTGGCCAGGTAGATGGGTGCGTCGTGTTGGAGGACGCCGTAAATGAACCACGCGGCAATGCCGATGCCGAGCATGGCAAGGTAAAGCCAATGGAAGTCTCCCGCCTCGCGGGTGCGCGTCGTCTTGATCACCTGGGGCAACCAGCACACAGTTGTCAGGATCGCGGCGACGGTGCCGATCAGCGTGATCACGAATGCCTCTCCTCCTTCGAATCGCCCGATCCCGGGTCGTCCCCATTCTGCAACGTAGACGCCGAAGTGTCCGCCGACTACACGGCAAGTTGTGAACAGGGGGAGGGTCAGTTCGTCGAGCGCATGAAGGCAACCATCGTGATCCGGTTCGGCGGGCGTCAATGATCGCAATGCGTGGGCCGGCATCGGTGAGGGTCACCGCTTCTTCTGGCGTTCCGCCTGGGCACCAGAGGACCGATGTGAACTCTGCCAAGGCTCCCAGGCCCGACGACGTGATCCAGTCGGCCAGGATGCACAAGCGTCCGTCGGGGTCACCCTCCGTCCGTAAGGATCCACGGAATCGACGCGGTCCCTGGCGGGGACTCTCATCGGGGCGAAATCCCCGGCGGCACCAATTGCCTACAGAAAAACTCTGGAAGCGGCGGGCGAAATCGACCGCCGTACGCCGACCGCACCGCCGAGGCGGCGCAGCCCCCCGGATCCCATGGTCGGCATCTTCACTGGGGTTCAGGTAGGTGAGTACGCTGCCGCTTGGGAGGACGACCGATGTACGAGTCGCTTGAACGCTGGATTATCAGCCACCCGAAAACGTGGTGCTGCCTGGTTTTGGCGTTCATTCAAGGTGTCGGGTTCTTCGCCATTTGGGCCGTCGGTAATCCCTGGTACGTCGCCCTGGCCGAGGCAGTGATCGGGACGGCCCTCGGAGGGCTTCTTCTTTTGGTGCTGGCTCGTCTGAAGGGACCCAGGCGAACTCGAAGCCGAGGATTCCTCCGGCAGGGCTTCGGACACGGCCCCCAGCGTTAAGGCCATTCGCCGCGGCATCAGCCACCACCGACTGGTCGCATCGTGACCGATCGAACCGCTTTTTTGCGTGAGCAGCGGCGGAACGCGGGGCAGGTGCAGTGTTATCGCCTCGAACCGCAGCAAACGACCAACTCGTCTGTCGCCATTTGATCCGGACTCTGGCTTCGCTGCGAAGTCGATCAGCCTTTTGCTGAAACACTCTGGAGGCGGCGGGCGGAATCGAACCGCCGTACGGGGCTTTGCAGGGGCAAAAGCGGGGTTCGCGGCGGTTCGGTAGGTGACAACTATGCAGGTCAGCGTGTGTGCGAGTCCGGAGGAGTTCGCTCCTGTCCGAGGGGTGCCGCGGTATGTACGCGGTATGAACCCGCATCGAATGTGACCGCTGGCTAACGACCCAAGTCCGGCAGCATCGTTCGGGACAGAGCCGCGGCTTTCGAAGAGTCAGGCACAATTAGATCGCATGGCAATCAGAGATTCAGTGTTGAGCGACGGCGTCCGCCAACTCGGCCCCGGCTTCGCGCAAACAAGCGGCTAGGTCACTCCCATCGGGGTCGTCGACCCACCGATTGAATCCGGTTCGAAATACCGCCACTCCGACGTCCGCAAGCAGGGCGGCGGTCGCCGGCTCGCTGCCTCTCCGAGTCAGCTCTTCAGATAATGCGCGTGCGACGGCTGCGAACTTGGTCCGGCCCCGCTCCTGCAACTCGGGACTCCGAGCGATGATCTCGCGTCGCTGAACAGCAAGCGGGGCAACCTGGGGGCCGAGCATTGCTCCGGCGTCGGCGAGCGCCGTGACCAATGCCTCGAACGGAGTGAGCGCAGGGTCGGCCCGACTGACTGCCTCGGCTAACAGATCCGGCAGCCGGTCGGAATCAGCAAAGAGCACATCGCGCTTGTCGGCGAAATAGCGGGAGAACGTGCGTCGAGTAAGGCCGGAGCGCTCGGCGATCTGGGCCACGGTGACGTTCTCATATCCGAGCTGAAGGAAGAGTTCGATGGCTGCGGTCCGCAGTCGTTCCTCTGCTTGTGCGTCCCACCGGGGCATACGGTCAGGCTATAGCGATGTCTCACTGCGACATGGCTCATGCTACTGTTGATGTCTCAGAGAGACATTGACAGTCTGGAGGCACACATGACCTTGGCTGGTCACAAGATCGTGGTCATCGGTGGCAGTTCGGGCATGGGCCTGGCGACCGCCCGGGCGGCGGCGCTGGAGGGGGCCGAGGTCACCATCGCTTCCAGCCGACAAGACCGGGTCGACGCGGCACTGGGCGAGCTGCCGGCCGGCTGTGTGGGCACAGCCCTAGACGTCCGTGACGAGGCCGAGGTCGCCTCCTTCTTCGAGCGCCTCGGTCATTTGGATCACCTCGCATTCACTGCCGGGGACGCATTCGCACCGCGTCCCCTCGCCGACTTCGGACTCAGCGATGCGCGTGCGGTACTCGACGTCCGGTTCTGGGGCGCGGTGACAGTGATCAAGTACGCAGCACCACGGATAAGTCCCGGAGGATCGATCGGGTTGACCACCGGCACGATCGGCCAGCGACCAGTCCCCGGCGCAGCGCTCGCCGCTGCCGGTGCTGGAGCCACCGAGGGTCTGGTCCGGGGGCTGGCGGTCGAACTCGCCCCCGTTCGGGTCAACGCGGTCAGGTCTGGGGCGGTTCGCACACCAATGTGGGACGGCATCCCCGAGGCCCAGCGCGAGGGGCTCTTCGCCCGCTTGGCGCAGGGCACCTTGACCGGAACGATCGCCGAGCCGGAGCAGCTGGCCGCCGCGCACCTCTACCTCATGCAGAACGAGTACGTCACCGGAACGGTGCACACCGTCGACGGCGGCCTGCTCCTCGCCGGGAGCTGATCCCAGCCCGCCCACGGCCGGCGGCTTTGAGAGTGCGGCATGAGTGCGGCGGTGTGACGCACTACCGGCGGTAGGGGACAGTTCGAGAAAGGGTCAAGCTCCACTGCTCTTCGGTCCATCAAAGTAACCAAAGAGCAGGCTCTGCGTCACTGCGACGAACAACGGGATCTCTGGAATGTGGTGGGCAGCTGGGGTGACGACACACTCGACGCTAGGCGCCCATAGACCACTCATGCGGTAGTGGACGAGGGTATTGCCAGACTCGTCGACCGCTGACATTAGGGCTTTGTTCCGGCGCCCTATTACCGGAAACGAAAACCGAGACTGATCTCTCAGAATAGCTTTGGTATACGCCCTCCTGTCGTAATGCCTGCCTTCGAACCGAAGTACGGGATTCCCTGCTTCATCCACCACCCAGACGGTGTTGTCGATAACGCCCGACCAATCATCGAGCGGTCTACTCGCTCCCACCGACCGCTCTTGGTAGGCCTCGCCGTTTATGATTATGTGCTCGGATTCGGCATTCGCCCAGACGTCGCCACTTCTCGTTCTGAGTGCCCGCTTGCCTCGTCCCACCTTGTGCCACGACAAGTGAGTTCCGGTGAGTCGGTCAAACGCCGTCCAGCGCTGTTCCACACTGCCTTAGCTAAGTTTCGATTGTGCCTTCCCTGCCTCATGAGAAGTGCGCCTCCTAGCCTGGAACGAGACAGCCTAAGAGATGGCGAACTGGCTGGCAGTGTTTGTCATCCAAAGATGCCTGCCCCCGAAGTGCCGCATGGTGCGCCCAGGTCCGGCAGTTCGGGGGCACATGGTGCCTCCACATGCGTCACAGCGTGGGATGCGATTTGAGCTGTGGGAGGGTTCGGACCCGGAGCTGGGCGGTCTGGAATCGACAGTGCTCGGTCCCGGGCCGGAGTACGAACGCTCACGCCAGATGCTGGAGCCTTGGATGCACATGACGGCCACATTCGAAGCAGATAGCCACGACGCAGCTATGCAACTTATGTACGACCGCAAGGGCTGGGGTCACTATCTCACCTGGGGGGAATCACAGGAGACCAGCACCTCGGCGGAGATCCAAGGCGTCATTCCAGATCCCGATTCGGAGTAACTGAGTACCCCACTGATCCGGCGAACGGGGATAATGCAACCGTCTCTCAGACGTGACATCGAGGTCGTAGCCTTGGAACATGGCGGGTGAGGACCATGTAGCAACCGCCAAAGCGGTCTACGACATGACGGCACCGGCGTATGTCCGGTTCGTGGGTACTGAGATCAGCGCTGCCACCGAAGGCCCGATTGACCAATCGCTGCTCGTGGCCTTCGTCGAACTAGTCAAGAGGCGGAGCATTGAACGGGTCGCCGATATTGGGTGCGGGCCGGGACGAGCGGCAGCCTTCATGGCGGCGCGTGGTCTCGATGTTGTAGGCGTGGATATATCGCAGGCGATGCTCAGTGTGGCCAGGAGCGCACATCCGCACATCAAGTTCGAAGAGGGTCAGCTCGATGCACTTCCATTCGAAACGGGAGTCTTCGGGGGTGCCGTGTGCTGGTACTCGATCATCTATACACCACCAGGTCGCCTCGCCGAGGCTTTCGCCGAATTGACGAGGGTCTTGATGCCGGGGGGTTACCTACTACTGGCTTTTCAGGCGGAGGATGAGCCGATTCACCGCGCCAATGCGCACGGTACGCACCTGCCGCTGACGAGCTACAGGCACAGTGTGCAAGACATTGCCGATCGCCTAGAGGACCTAGATTTCCGGATCTACACCACGGTCCTCAGGGCCCCTGACCTGGAAAACGAAACCACTTTCCAGGGATTCGTTATCGCCAGTAGCCCGACCTCATAGGCGCCAGATCATGTCCCCTCGAACTGGCGTACTACACCGGTCTGCCAGTATGCCCGAATGCAGATCGGGCCCCTGATCGCGGATCGCCCGCCTCGCAGCCTCTGACAACCCTGCAATCTTGTTCATTCCCTTCAACCACAAGCCATTTAGCTACCTGTTCGGGGTCGCTACACACCATCTCCACTTCTGCGTCGCCGATTCCGTCAGGACCGTCAGTCGGGATGGTCAGGCTCCGTTGGGAGCGGTTGGTGGAGTGCCTTTGCCCTTGGACTTGTGTTCCTTGCCCTTAGTCTTGGCGGCCTTGACCTTGCCGTTTGGACTCGAGGGAGCACCGGTGTCGCCACTCGAAGGACCGGTGTCGCCGCTCGAGGGGGCACCGGTGTCCTTGGTCGTGGCGCCGTTGCGGTTGCCGTTGCCCTTGGACTTGTGTTCCTTGCCCTTAGTCTTGGCGGCCTTGCCCTTGCCGTTTGGACTCGAAGGAGCACCGGTGTCGCCATTCGAAGGAGCACCGGTGTCGCCATTCGAAGGAGCACCGGTGTCGCCATTCGAAGGAGCACCGGTCTCGCCATTCGAAGGGGCGCCGTTGTCGCCACCTGAAATTGCACCGGCGCCGCCATTTGCAGGGGCGGTGATGTCGCCGTTCGAAGGGGCGGTGATGTCGCCGTTCGAAGGGGTGATAACGGCGCCATTCGAAGGGGCGACAATGCCACCAACCGAATCTGAAGTTGCGAGGACTAAGAAACCACCGAGACAACATGAAGAGACGAGGACATTCGCTGTCTTGATTCGTCGCATAGTTCCCTCCCGTCGCCGGCAAACCATCGAACTACGACCAGGCACACCACGGGACAGCCGGTTACAAATCGCCAATAGCACCTTTGCTCGTAGGCATCGTTGCAGTCGTGCGAGTATCCCCAATGATAACACCAGAGTGACATCCATTCCCGGCGACTCCAACGGTGCCTGGTACACCTCAGGCATTCGACTCGGCACACCGGCGCTGACCACATTGGGATTCAGTCCAGACGAGCTCGACGAGGTCGCCGACGTCATCGTCACCGCACTACGTGCCACGACACCCGCGACCTCCACAGCCAAAGCGAAATACGAGATCGATGCTCGGGTCGCCCAGCTGTCGAAGCCGGTGCGACGATCTGCTCGACCACCATCGCCTCTATCGAGAGATCGAGCTGTGAAGCCCACGCGGCACGGGGCCGTACGAATTCTCTTTCCCGAGTGGATCCGTTTACGGACCGCCTTCAACGTCTTGCAGGTGCCCCCAAATGTCCGGCGGCCCGTGCTCCAGGACTGCCACCAACGTGTCCGCACGGAGCTAAGGGGCAACACCGCTGACAAGCAGCTGTCAAGGGGGGTCGGAGGTCAGCAGAGCGGACCTTTGAGGGCTGCGCCTGAAACCAACCGAGAGGCCTTGTGACCTCGTCGCCCTGCGACGGCGTCAAGATGCCTCGGATCGAGCGCATGCAAATGCGCTTCCTCATAACGTCCGGCGGTGCGCGCTGGCCATACGTCTATCAGCCTCCACTCGACCGCTACGGACACCTGTTTCTGGGGTCCGAAGAAGTGCTCAACGGCTCTCGATGCCCTTGCACAACGGGGCCGCGCAGTCGATGCATCGGACAATCGTGCGCGATAGTGCGCGAAGGAGCCGGACGAAGGAGCCGGATTCGCTTGCGCATGTAGCGCGCAGGCACGACGACCGAGACAAGAGTGTCAGCGACGCGCAACTCGCTGACTAGAACGAACAACAGTGGGCGCTGCGGGACTCGAACCCACGACCTCAACCGTGTGAATCCGTCCTGGGTGGTTTCGGTGACCTGGGGGTCCTACGGAAAGTCCAGCTCAGAGGGCAAATGAACTGTCCGCTGGTATCCGGCACTACCCCCTATTCTGCGCTGCTTCGCGCACGTAGTGCGCACGCCGGGCCGTCCTTCAGCGGCCTCCTGGCGATGCAAGGGCGGTAATAGACAATCCGCTATAGGCTATGCCTCATGGAGGAATCCGCACCCCACTCTCCTGGTTCGCTGCTTCGAGAAGCCCGTACCCGCTCCAACCTTTCGCAGACCGACCTCGCTCGCCGAGCGCACGTTGCCCAGAGCGTCGTGAGCGCGTACGAGTCCGGACGTCGAGAGCCCGCATTCGGCATGCTCGAGCGCCTGATTGCCGCCACCGGGCATCGGTTGGACGTCCGGCTCGAGCCATCAGCGGACGCTCGTCCCGGCCTGCCCGACACCCCACTCGGACGCCGCCTCAGGCAACGACGTCGGCAATTGGTCGCTGCTGCAGAGAAATACGGTGCAACGAACGTGAGGGTGTTCGGAAGCGTTGCCCGAGGAGAGGACACCCCCGACAGTGACATCGACATCCTCGTCGACCTGTCGCCACGGTCGAGCCTGATCACGCTGGGACGATTGGAGCGGGAAATCCGTGATGTCCTTGGTGTCCCCGTCGATGTCGTTCCGGCGGAAGGTTTACGACCGGCGGTGCGTGCCGAGGCAGAGAAAGAAGCGATCCTCCTGTGAGCCGTCACGACGACGAATGGCTGGCGACATCGTCGATGCCATTCAGGCGATTCGTGATTATCAGGAGCGAGGCAGTCTCAGTGATGGATTGATCTTCGATGCTGTTCGTCTGCGCTTGATTGAGATCGGTGAGGCCGTGAAGCGACTGAGTCCAGCCCTGTTGTCGTCTGAACCTGACCTTCCTTGGGAAGAGATCGCCGGCATGCGCGATCGGCTCGCCCATCGGTACTTCGACACTTCGCATGCCATCGTCCAAGCCACCATTGACAATGACATACCGGAGCTTGATCTCGCCGTGCAGCGCCTGCTCTCGCAAACCTCATGAACCCCGGGCGTCCGAGCAAGGGGTCCAAAGAGTTGATCGGTCGGTGGCGCATTGAGGAGATGGATCTCTGGGACCGAGACGCACTCGATCTCGTCGCTCCCGCCTTCATCGAATTTCGCTCCGACGACACAGGACAATTGATGGATGGATTGTCGGGAGGCGGCAACCGACGACCAGCCCGGGCTGGAGTTCTCCTGGGACGGCAACGACGAATGCGATCCGGCCAGCGGTCGTGGGTGGGCTGCGCTCCAGTCAGACGGCTCCCTTGCGGGACACATCTTCTTTCACATGGGCGACGACTCGGCATTTCGGGCCAAGCGAGAGTGATCGGGGGGTGCCTCCAGGCCGGCGATAGGGGGCAGGTAGTCAGCGTTGTCGGCCCTTGTGGCCGATGGCTAGTCCTCTTGCTCCATAAGCGCCAAGGCATCGCTCACCGCCCGTGTCGCTCTCTCCCACGAACGCCGCGCTCCCGCTACGTCTTCGTTCTCGCCGGGCAGTCGGCCCTCCAACTCGATGAGAGCTCCCTGGGCGTCGATCAGACGGTCGGCAAGGCGCTGCTGCTGATCAGTCATGGATCGATGGTATGCCTTCGTCGTACGCCTCGTATATGTCGGTGCTTCACCGTCTCAGTCGAGCCGACCGGCCCCCAGCCGGCGTACGGAGATAGGGCTCGCTCCCACCCTCCCTACTTCTGAGACCGCAGCTCGACGAGCAGCTCTCGAATGTCATCTGCCTCGAGCGAGTCCTCCCTGTTGATTCCCTGATAGGTGTCGATTACTTGCGAGAGCACTCTCTCGGATTCATTCAGGTCGCCGGCCTTCCAGTAGAACATGGCGAGGTTGCGCTTCCAGGTGAGCGTCAAGGGGTCATCCTCACGCGATGTCGCTTGATGAAGATCGAGCGCCTGCAGTTGTGAACGAATGGCGAGATCATGGTCACCCAGCGAAGAGTGAGCACTGGCGAGTTGCGCGAGTGCTCCGATAACAAAGGAATCCTTTCCTTCGACACGGGCAAGTCCGTCTTCGAGCAATGCTTTTGCCTCTTCGGGTTGGCCG
>Ga0302270_10002272_pt1 | contig 18895 bp, 13 predicted proteins | sample III_Bog_E2_3_FD_198773 | JGI IMG/M metagenome (GOLD analysis project Ga0302270, IMG submission 198773) | Peat permafrost microbial communities from Stordalen Mire near Abisko, Sweden - III_Bog_E2_3 | ecosystem: Environmental > Terrestrial > Soil > Wetlands > Peat | place: Sweden: Abisko... | reverse complement strand
GGGCCGGAACCAGGCTGGCGAGCCCGTCGGCCGCGGGGTTCGCGTGCAGGTTCGCCCCGGAGATGACCCCGATCCCCAGCAGGATGAACACGGCCACGATGGCCACCTTGACGGCCACGATGACGCTGTTCACCCAGGCGCTCTGCCGGATCCCCCGGTAGAGCACCGCCGCCACCAGCAACGCCACCAGGGACGCGGGCAGGTTCCACAGCCCCGGGACCCGCAGTCCCGATCCGAGCGTCACCAGCTCCCAGGGCCCCTTGGTCCAGCGCAGCGCGGCGTCGGGAAGGCTGATGCCCAGGGTCCCGTGCAGCAGGGAGAACAGGTAGCCGGACCAGCCGTTGGCGACCGTGACGGCCCCGAAGGCGTACTCCAGGACCAGGTCCCAGCCGATGATCCAGGCGATGAACTCGCCCATGGTGGCATAGGAATAGGTGTAGGCCGATCCCGACACCGGGACCATGGCGGCCATTTCCGCGTAGCAAAGGCCGGCCAGGGCGCAGAGCACCCCCCCCAGGACGAAGCTGTAGACGATGGCCGGCCCGGCGTAGCTGGCGGCGGCCTCTCCGGTGAGAGTGAAGATGCCCGCCCCGATGATGGCGCCGATGCCCAGCATGGTGAGGCTGAACGCGCCCAGGGAGCGCCGCAGCCCCCCGCTGCCGGCCTCGCCGCCGGGGCCGTCGGCCTCGGAGACCAGTCTCGCGAGATCCTTCTTTATGAAAAGGTGTGACATGCCCGCTCCCAGCAAAGCCCGTTGAAGCCAACGCGGGCGAACCGGACCGGGGTTCCCAGCTCAGTGTTCATTCCGCCGCATGACTTTCTTCGATGCCGATGCCGCCGTGAATATGACAACCGAACTTCCGCGGGCGGCCGGACAAACCATGGGCCGGGCTTACCACGGCACTCAGGGCAACGACTTAGGGCTGCTTCTTCCGATCTGACCCGGTTCGTCGCACCCCGATGCATGGGGCCCGGCTTGCCCCCATGATAGCGCGAAATCCCGGCCAGGAGCGGGTCCAAGTGATCCCGGTGTTTCTGTCCGGGCCCGGAGTCGGGGAGGAAAACGGATGGGCAGATCCTTTGATCCCCTTGAGAACGGCTCGCGGAGGGGAATGAATTCTTTGAATTCCAAGGGCTTTGGCCGGACCCCCAAAAATCCGCCGGACTTCCCCTTGACGCCCCTACATCTTGGGGTGATCCTTCTACTCCAGCACAACCCATAGACGTCCATAGGTCTCCCGTTGGTCTGACCTTGGTTCGTCTGGATGTTTGGCTGATGCACCGCCTTTTTTGAGGAAACCATGAAGATCACCCGCTTTTTTACCAAGTCTGGCAGCGAACCCCTCGCCGGGATTCCCTTTGTCGCCCGCACCAGCCGGATCACCAAGCTGGACGGCACGATGGTGTTCGAGGCCAAGGACGTGATGGTGCCGGAGAGCTGGTCCCAGGTGGCGGTGGATATCCTGGCCCAGAAATACTTCCGCCGGAAGGGCATCGATGCCGCCGATGGGGGCGAGACCGACGCCCGCCAAGTCTTCCACCGGCTGGCCGGGTGCTGGCGCCACTGGGGGGAACAGCACGGCTACTTCGACGGTCCGGATGATGCCCAGGCCTTCTACGACGAACTGGTGTACATGCTGGCCAACCAGATGTGCGCCCCCAACAGTCCCCAATGGTTCAACACCGGCCTCCATTGGGCCTACGGCATTTCTGGCCCGGCCCAGGGGCACAGCTATGTGGATCCCCTGAGCGGTGAACTGAAGCAGTCCACCTCCGCCTATGAACGGCCTCAGCCCCACGCCTGCTTCATCCAGAGCGTGGAGGACGACCTGGTCAACCCGGGTGGAATCATGGACCTGTGGACCCGGGAGGCGCGCATCTTCAAGTACGGCAGCGGCACCGGCACCAACTTCTCGAAAGTGAGGGGGGCCGAGGAGGCGTTGTCCGGCGGGGGGCGCTCCTCCGGCCTCATGTCCTTCCTGGCGGTGGGCGACCGGGCGGCGGGAGCCATCAAGTCCGGCGGCACCACCCGGCGGGCGGCGAAGATGGTGTGCCTGGACCTGGATCACCCCGACATTGAAGCATTCATCGACTGGAAGGTGACCGAGGAGCGCAAGGTGGCCATGCTGGCCGCCGGCAGCCTGGTGGTGAACAAGCACTGGAACGCCCTGTGCGAGGCGGTGGAGGGTTCCACCACCCGGGACAGCAATCCCAAGACCAACGAGAAGCTGCGCAAGGCCCTGGCCAAGGCCAAGGCGGCGGGGGTGGCCTCGGCCTTCCTGGCCCAGTCCATGAGCCGCCTGGCCCAGGGCGATTTCGCCCGGGACCTCAAGAACTACGACACCAACTGGGACGGCGAGGCCTACGCCACGGTGGGCGGGATGAACTCCAACAATTCCATCCGGGTGCCGGATTCGTTCATGCGCGCCCTGGAGCGGGACGGGGACTGGTACCTGGAGCGCCGCACCGACGGCAAGCTGCACAAGACGGTGAAGGCCCGCGATCTCTGGGGCCGGATCAACCGCGCGGCCTGGGCCTGCGCTGACCCCGGGATCCAGTTCGACACCACCATCAACGACTGGCACACCTGCCCCGCCGACGGGCCGATCAACGCCAGCAACCCCTGCTCCGAGTACATGTTCCTGGACGATACCGCCTGCAACCTGGCCTCGCTCAACCTCTGCGCCTTCCTCACCCCGGACGGCGGCTTCGATCTGGCCGGCTACCGCCACGGGATCCGGCTGTGGACCATGGTGCTGGAGATCTCGGTGCTCATGGCCCAGTTCCCCTCGGACCGGATCGCCCAGCTGTCCTACGACTTCAGGACCCTCGGCCTGGGCTACGCCAACCTGGGCGCGATGCTCATGCGCCTGGGCATCCCCTATGACAGCGAGGAGGGCACCCAGTGGTGCGCCGCCCTCAGCGCCATCCTCACCGGCGACGCCTATGCCGCCAGCGCGGAAATGGCCGGAGAACTGGGTCCCTTCCCCGGATACGCAAGGAACCGGGAGGCGATGCTGCGGGTGGTGCGCAATCACCGCCGGGCCGCGTACGGCGCCCCCGCGGCGGAGTACGAAGATCTCTCCATCGTGCCCCAGGGACTGCGCGGCACCGGCCTGCCCAAGTCGATCATGGAAGCCGCCCGGGAAAGCTGGGACGCGGCCCTGACCCTTGGCGAACAGCACGGCTTCCGCAACGCCCAGGTCACGGTCCTCGCCCCCACCGGCACCATCGGGCTGCTCATGGACTGCGACACCACCGGCGTGGAACCGGATTTCGCCCTGGTCAAGTTCAAGAAGCTGGCCGGGGGCGGCTACTTCAAGCTGGTCAACCGGGCCATTCCCGAAGCCTTGATGCGCCTGGGATACTCCCCCGCGCAGATCCAGGACATCGAGCGGCACGTGGTGGGCTGGCTGGAGATCACCGACCGCACCCCCGGCATCACCCGGGCCCAGTTCCTGGCCAAGGGCTGGACCGAGCAGGAGCTGGCGGCCCTGGAGGCGAAGCTGCCCACGGCCTTCGACCCTTCCTATGTGGCCCCGGTGGACCGGATCAAGGCGGAGTTCGGCGAGACCGCCACCACCGAGTTCCTGGACGCCCTGGCCGGTTCCATGACCATGGAAGGGGCGCCCCACCTGACCCTAGAGCACCTGCCCATCTTCGACTGCGCCAACCGGTGCGGACGCAAGGGCCAGCGCTTCATCGCCCCCATGGGCCACATCCGGATGATGGGAGCGGCCCAGCCCTTCCTCAGCGGCGCCATCAGCAAGACCATCAACCTCCCGGGCGAGGCCACGGTGGATGAGATCGGCGAGATCTACAAGGCCTCCTGGCAGTTCATGATCAAGGCCGTGGCCCTCTACCGGGACGGCAGCAAGATGAGCCAGGCCATGGCCACCAACCTGGACCTGCTGGAAGGGATCGACACCCTGCTGGATGACGAGGCGCCCAAGGTGGAGAAGGTCCAGGCGGTGGCCCAGAGCATGGTCCGCAGCTACCAGAAGAAGCTGCCCAACCGGCGCGGCGGCTACACCCAGTCGGCCACCATCGGCGGCACCAAGCTCTACCTGCGCACCGGGGAATACGAGGACGGCACCTTGGGCGAGATCTTCCTGGACATCCACCGGGAGGGGGCCGGCTTCCGGGCCGTGCTCAACTGCTTCGCCATCGCGGTCTCCATGGGCCTGCAGCGGGGCGTGCCCCTGGAAGAATTCTGCGAGGCCTTCCTGTTCACCCGGTTCGAACCCAACGGCATGGTCCACGGCAGCGATACCGTGAAGTTCTCCACCAGCCTCATCGATTTCGTGTTCCGGGAGCTGGCCATCAGCTACCTGGGCCGGTATGAGCTGGCCCAGGTGGAGCCGGAACAGCTGATGCACCTCACCGGCGGCAACAAGCCCGAAAGCCAGGGCCAGACCCTGGCGCCGATCTCCTCGGGCGGCATGACCCCCCTGTTCCCCGAAGGGGAGAACGCCGAAGTCCTGGCCCAGCCCAGTCCGGCCCTGGTCGGCCAGGGCCACGGACAGGCCGCCGCCAGCGAGTCCCATTCGGCCTTCAAGACCGCCCGCCAGAAGGGCTACACCGGCGATCCCTGCCCCGAGTGCGGCCATCTGACCATGGTGCGCAACGGCGCCTGCCTGAAGTGCCAGACCTGCGGCGCCACCACCGGCTGCAGCTAGCTGTTGTAGCGGCGCCCGCCAGCCCCCCAAAGGCAGCGATCCAGATCCCTCCGCCTGCCCTCGGAGGATCTGGATCGTTGCCTTTGGGGGGGCTGACGGGTGGGTCGAGGATCAAGAAAAAGCGGGCGGGCAACCCCGCCCAGCGCCACAGCGTCAACAAATCGTGGCGGCAATTGAGATTATCAAATAATGTAAATCTCAACCCACTCCCAATCTTCCACCAAAGCTTCCTTTGGGGAATGGAGGGTCCTTGGAGGCTCCATGTTCAGCAACTGGTTCCGGAATCTTCCGGTCAAGCGGAAGATATTCACGGTGGTTGGCTTTCTCTCGGCGGTCCTGCTGACCATGCTGACCCTGGCGATCCGGGATGTGCGGGGTGCCCAGGGCCGTACCGAGGCCATGTACCAGGACAACCTGCTGCCCACCGGGGACCTCACGGCGGTGCGGACCTCGCTGCTCAGGGCCCTGGTGCTGGCCAACAACGTCCTGCGCGCCCCCAACCCCGAGGCGGCGGCCCGGGTGGAGGCCGACATGGACAAGATGGACCAGAATTTCGATCAGGCCTGGGATCGCTATCAGAAGTCCTTCTCCACCGACCTGGCCCGCCGGGTGGGGCCCCAGTACCACGACCTCGCCCTGGAACAGCGGCGGATCCGGCGGGAAGTCCTGATGCCCCTGGCCCACAAGGGCGACCTGGAAGGGGCCAGGCGGGTCATGGCCGAACAGATCGACGCCACCGACAACCAGCTGGGCCCGCTGGGGGCCCAGCTGGTCAAGGACAACGCCAAGCAGGCCGCGGACGCCCTGGCCATCGGCCAGAGCCAGTACCGCCAGGGCATGATCGGCGGGATCAGCTTCTCCGTCATCGGCATCCTGGTCGGCTCCCTGCTGGGGCTGGCCCTGAAGCGGGGCATCCATGACCCCCTGGCGGACTTCAACGGGGTGCTGGGAGCGGTGGCCAAAGGCGACCTCACCATCCAGGCGGCGGTGAAGCGCCAGGATGAATTCGGCGATCTGGGCCGGAGCCTGAACGCCATGGTGGCGGATCTGCGCACGGTCCTGCAGGGGGTGCGCAGCAGCGTGGAAGGGGTCGCCAGCGGCGCCACCCAGCTGTCCGCCTCGGCCGACCAGATGGCCGGCACCTCGGCGGGGATCTCCCGGATCTCGGACAGCATGCGCAACGGCAGCGAGCGCATGGCCGCGGCGGTGACCGAACTGTCGGCCTCCATCGACGAAGTGAACCGGGGCGCCCAGGCCTCCCTGGACCGGCTGGAGCAGGCGCTGGTGCTCACCGGCAAGGGCCAGGAGGCCGGAGCCAGCACCCGCGCCGCCATGGGCCAGATCGCCGGGACCGCGGGGCAGATTTCCCAGGCGGTGAACGTCATCGAGGAGATCGCCAACCAGACCAACCTGTTGTCCCTGAACGCCGCCATCGAGGCGGCCAAGGCCGGCGAACACGGCAAGGGTTTCTCGGTGGTGGCCGAGGAGGTGCGCAAGCTGGCCGAGCGCAGCGGCAGTTCGGCCCAGGAAGTGGCCCTGCTGATCGCCGCGGCCCGGGAGGCGGTGGTGGCGGGTGAGACCACCGTCGGCACCACGGTGGGCACCCTGGAAGCGATCCGGGCCGGCCTGGACCAGTTCGCCGACCAGACCCGGCGGGTGGCCCATGCCACGGTGGAGCAGGCCCGGGCCGGCGCCGATGTGGCCCGGCAGGTGGAATCGGGCGCCGAGGAGGCGGTCACCGTGGCCCAGGCCGTGGCCCAGATGTCCCAGGCCAACCAGGAAGTGGCCCGCACCGCCCAGGATCTGACCCGGCTCAGCGAAGGGCTCCAGCGCCAGGTTTCCCACTTCTCGCTCTAGTTTGACTGGGTGGGCTGGCTCCATTCCCGTCCACCGTCCAATTCCAACCTGGCCCGCCCCATCGCTCCGTTCATAGCCTGTAACCTTCCCCTGGGTCACGCGCACCGCTACCTCTGAGGAGGGTGCTATGACCCAAGCGGAAGGTTTCCAAAAGCGGTTTGACGAATTCATCAGCCAGCTATCCAAAGATTTGCATCATGCGAATTGGTTCGGCCGAGATGAAATTCTGTGTGGCTATTGCCGAGGACTGCTTATACCGGGGGAGCGAAAAAGCATGGAGCCGATCGCGGCTCGAATGGATCCTGAGCACGCCCAAGCCAGCCGGGAGGCGGTCCAGCAACTGATCACCGATTCCAAGTGGGACTATGAGGCCCTGCTTCGGAGTGTCCGGCATTACTGCCTTCCAGTTCTCCTCCGAATCGGCCCCATGGAGGCCTGGATCGTGGATGACACGACTTTCCCCAAACAAGGCACCCACTCGGTGGGTGTGGCCCGGCAGTACTGTGGGAACAAAGGAAAAAAGGACAACTGCCAGGACGCGGTGAGCGTGTCGGTGGCCAATAGAGAGGCAAAGGCAGGTTGATTTCAATACCCACTTGACCAGCTTTGCCTGCAACCCCAAATCGGTAGGAATTCGAAAAAGGGCACACCAGGCCCCTGGATTCCCTTGGTCCACACGGCGAAAATGGCGAGGTCCGATATGTTTTTGTGCGTGGGTGAACAGCCGAGAATCACTCCCAACCGCTTTTTGGGCAAACGAGCTGGGGGCGACCCCCACCTGCCGAACGGCGCAATCTGAAGCCGGCCCACCCAGTCAAACCAGGAGCCTGGGAACGAGCTACCGCCTGCTCGGGTCCGTGCCGCTGGCCTAATCGGACGGGTGAGGTGGATAGACACATCGGGCCGCGTGGCGCAAAGAAGGCGGTAGGCGGAACCCCGCGCTCAAGCTAGGATTAATTCATCTTCCGCAATCCCCAGTCATAGCCGCTTCGCGGGTTGGCCATATCCATTCCCCGATTCTCCAATGGGGAACCTCGCGTTAACCGCCTTTGGCCTTTTCAACCCGGACCACCCTGAGCCAAAGGATGCCCCCCATGTCCCATGAGCCATTGCCCAGGTCAGACGATGATCCCCAATCATCCCTGGAGCAGGAACCCAGGGTGCGGACCTGGAAGCCCGAACGTCCCAGGAAAGCCAAGACCCGGAAATACCTATGGTCCCTCATCATTCTGGTGGGAGTCCTGGCAGGTTCAACGTCTTTCCTGCTGCGAGCCCGCTCCCTCAAAGGAACCGAGATCCTCGTGGATTCGCCCACCCCCTTCAACCCGGCGGTCTGGGCATGGAAGAACGAGGAGCACTGGGCCGTGGACCAGATGGTCAAGGATATCGTGGAAATGATGTTCTTCGCAGCCAAGGAGAACGCTTCCAGCATTACCATCCAGACCGTCCCAGCCGGCTCTCGGACTTATGAAATAATCGTCAATTGCCCCCGCTTTTCCCCACCCTATCGAACCAGGCTCCAACTCCAGGATTACCTCTGGAACCCCGCGACCTTCGCCCCCATGGCCCAGGACCTGGCCGGGCGTTTGGGCGTCCATCCGGGATCTTCCGCTCCTCATGGGATTCTCAACCTGCTCCTGGAACCTTCCGTTTCGGAACTGGAGAAAACCCAGGCTGAGGTCTCAGATGTCTTGACCGCCAATCCAGCCTCCCCGGAGGCTCAAGAGGAGGCGGCCATGGTACTGGGGGTCCTGGGCCTGTATGACCAGTCCGGGGCGTTCCAGGATCACCGGGGCATTCTGTGCAGGATGGCAGCCCACCTGGCCATGGCTCGATGCTTTCGGACGGGAGATCCGGGACCGGAAGGGAAACTGGCGGCAGCCGGACTCCTGGTCCTGGCTGGACGAAAGGCCCAGGCCGCGGAGGCGATCCCAGCCTTGAAACAGGATCCTGCCATGCCCGCCGCCTGGGTGGACGCCCTGTTCATGCTCGCCACGGGCGATTGGAGGCCCGTCGAGGATCCGGCCAAGGCCTCCCTGGCGGAGGCCCTGGCTTCATTCAAGGGACGCAGTTCCCATCAAAGCGCCGATAGCGGGGCGAAATGGATCCTGGAGGGAGGAAGGGAGGACCTCCCCCTTGGTTATGTCGCCCGCACCACTCTGATCGGGAATGAGTATTCGCTCGCAACCTCCCGCCGCCTCGCCCTGCCCTCCCTGGGCTGGGATCTCTCCGATCTGAGACAAGTGGCCCGCCTCCGGAAAGGACCGGCGTTGGTTTCCGACACGGAGGTATGTTCCGCGCTGGGGGAACATCCGGGACGGACCTGGAACCCCGATGCCGGCCGACTGGAAGTCATAGGCTGGGGTCTCTGGGCCCAGCATTTCCAGGCGATCCTGCTGGACGACATGATGCGGACCATCCACTACTACGACGGGGTGTTCTGCTCAAGGCGCGATACCCTTGCCTACCTGGACACCCTGGAGCGGAGGTTTTCCGGCCTGGAGCAGTTTCCGGTTCTACAAAAGCGATACGCGAACATTCGTCCGGAGGTGTACCGGAACGCCATCCTCAAGGCAGCTTTCTTCGCCCAGAAACACCCGGAACTGCTCTCGGATTGCAGCTGGACCTCCCTGAACCACCTTGTGGGAGACCATCCCTTGCCCAAGGCCCTGCCCCGATACCAGGACTGGCTGGAGGTCTTGATGCCCTTCGGGACAACCTACAACTGGAGCTTCCGCGCCTGGGAAATGTCCGAGAAGGAGCATCTGACCCTCAGTGAAATGATTCAGTTCCTCCAGATGGATCCATCCAACCTGTACATCCTTGGAGATTTTTTCGCCGTGCTTTCCCCTGAAGGCCGATACACCTCCCAGCAGGTTGAAACCGCCTGCGCCGCCATCAAGGGATTCAATAAGAAGCAACTCCTTTGGTGGTTATGGGCCACCTACCCCGACCATGCGCCCGAAAGAATCCCCCTGCTCCGGGAAATTGCAGTCATTGCCCCTGAAACGGAAACCGACTTCGCGCTCGCCATCGAACTGCGCTCCCAGCACCAGGAAAAGGAGGCCTCGGAGGTCTACCTCAAGGCCTTCGCGGAAACGGAGAACAGAGTAATGGCCGCCAACGCCATGACCTGGGAAGTGCTCTACCTCCATCGGATCGGGAGGTCGGGGGATGCGGAGCGGATCGCCAAGGAATGCGCGGACATCTATTCGTTCCGCGGCCTCCAGACCCTGGCCCTGCTCCGGGAAGCCCAGGACCGGTTGCCTGAAGCGGAAGCATGCTACCAGCAGATAGCCAAGCGTTATGACGATCAGTACATTCTCCCCGCCTTCTACCACCGCTGCGCAGGCAAGGACCCGGAATATCAGCGTGCCTGGGACCAGTCCTGCGGGAAGATCTTTCCCGGTGGGCTCCGGAAACTGGACCTGGACCGGGAACCGGTTCCGCCGTTGCATGGCCTGATCATGCAGGACTACAACAACCGGATCAGCCAAAAAGGCATTGCCCGGGATGCGGTCATCGTCGGCATGGACGGATACAAGGTGGATGACTTCCGGCAGTACGCCATGATTCGGGCGTTCGACTGGTCTGATCAGATAAGCCTGGCGGTGTTCCAGGGTGGCCAATACCAGATAATCCATACGGACCATGGCCGCAGCCTCGGGGTCAACCTGCTCGCCTACCAACCTTCATCGAGGACGAAACCATGACATTCCTTCGGCCAGGGGTCGCGCTGAGCGGCCTGATTTGCATCGTCCCGCTCCAGGCCCAGGCAGCCACCGACCCAGCCCAGGTAGCGGCGGAAATGAATGCCGCCGTCAACCGGGTCAAGGAAATCGTCAACCAGCCTGTGCGGCGGCTCACCATGGGAGACGCCGCACAAGCTGCGCTGTTCCAGCCGGGCTGGTTCCATCCCGGGGCGTTGACCCCGGATTTCGAGCATGTGGATATCCGCGCATCCCAGGAATTCGCCCAATACGCGCAGTGGCCCTTCGTCACCTCGGATGTGACCCCGGGGTTCATGTTCGTCGGGACGGAGGTGGAATTCAATGCGATGACAAAATTCTTCTACACGGATCGGAGCCTGCCCAAGGCGAAACTCACGGAGCAGGAGATGCTGGAGATCAACGACCTCTACCGGGTCATCGGCAAGTGCCTGAAACAGTTGCGGGAGGTGCAGGCCAGGCCGGCCGGAGCCGCGAACCTCGCCGCTGATACCGGTGCGCTTGGAGTGATGGCGCCGCTGGTGATCCAGACGCCTCCACCTGCCGGGACCGGCAACGCCGCTCCGGACTCCGAATGGGGCCTTGGGTCGCCCCAGACGCTGGCTGGGTTGGGGGCCCTGTTGGTGGTCCTGCTGGCCTGGCTCTGGGTACGGATGAGACGAGTTTAAACAGCCGCTGGCGGATGCCATCCTGTTCGGGGCTCCCTCGCGGGGCCTTCTAATACGGAGTCAGCCACCTAGATCCGGATCCGGCAAGGGCAGGCTATCGTTCCGTTGCCTGCGCCGTGCGCAGGCAACGACCCTGGCGCGAGTCCGGCACACGCGCAACCAAGGATCCCAGGCACCCGGAATGGGGCGGCTACAAGGCCAGGCCCAACACCCGGTGGGGGAGGTGGACGCCCTCGCGGACCTGGACCTGGCCGCCCAGGTCCTGGAAGCCCCAGCGGCGGTAGAACCCCAGGGCGCGGGGGTTTCCTTCGAAGGCTTCCAGCCAGACCCCCCGGGTGCCGCGGCCCCGGGCCTCGTCCAGGAAGGCGGTCATCAACGGTCCGGAAACCCCCTGGCCGTGCCAGCGGGTGGTCACGTACAGCCGGGCCAGTTCCAGGTGAGGCTCGGGCAGCCCCGGGATCGGACAGGGGTCGGTGGACAGGGCGACGTAGCCGCGCCAGCCCTCGGGCCCTTCCGCAACCCAGGACCCCTTCTCGATCAGGGCCCCCAGGACCGGCGGGGTGAAGGCCCGGGAACAAAGCAGGTCCATGGCCTCATCGGGAAACAGGTAGCCGAAGGTCTCCCGGAAGCAGGATTCGGAAAACACGGCGAGGGCTTTGGCTTCCCCGGGAGCGAGCTTTCGGATCGGGATGTCCATGGGCGTTCCTTTCCACCGGCCCCAGCCTTGCCGGGGCAACCGGTAGGGAATGCTATAACACTCCGGCAGGGTTTCCAGGCCCTTTCTGGGCGCCGGCGAGCACCCCAGCGCAACGCCTGGCGGAATCCGGTCAGCGCTTCGCTCCCGATCCGGGCGTCCGGCCCGGGAACCTCGGCCGGCGCCCGGCCTTCTTTTTCTGATTTTTTCAAGCCCTGGACAGCCTTGGCACCGGAGGCCACAGGTTTCGATCCCTTTTTTGGGGTGGTTCTCTTGGCACGGCACAACCCGGGATCCGGAAAACGGGCATGGGGCTGAAGGCTTCAGATCCAGGCGGCAGCTGAATTTTCCCCAGCCGGGAGCTTCCACCTCGTTGTCAATGCTGGGTCAAATGGTTCTATGCTCTAGAATCAGCCCGCATGCTCCGCCAAAATCCTCTGGAATCCAGCCTTAACCCCGGGATGCCCCATGGCCAACGGTAAACTCACCCCCCTTCTGTTCGCCCTGGCCGCCTCGGGCCTGCTGGCCAAGGCCCCCGCCCTGGCGGCGGCCCAGCCGCTCTATGACGACCTGGTGCGGGTCGCTGTGCCGGGCAGCGTCCACCCCACCCTGGCCCGGCTGGCCCCGGTGGCCCAGGTGGACCCGGATCTGGCCATGGACCGGATGCTGTTCGTCCTGAAGATGAGCCCGGACGCCAAGGCCCAGCTGGACCAGCTGCTCAGGGACCAGCAGGACCCTGGTTCCCCCAGCTTCCACCAGTGGCTGACACCCGATGATTTCGGCACCCGGTTCGGCCCATCCCAGGCCCAGCTGGCCGCCGCCACCCAGTGGCTGGCCCAGCAGGGGTTCACGGTCAACGCCGTCACCCACAGCGGGCTCACCGTCGAATTCTCCGGCACCGCCGCCCAGGTGGGCAAGGCCTTCCGCACCGCCATGGTGGAGTATGACATGGCCGGGGTGCGGCACCGGGGCAACGCAACTGGGATTTCCATTCCCCTGGGGCTGGCGGATTTCGTCAGCGGCGTGGCCTCCCTCAATGACATGCGCCTGACCGCCGGGCCCGGCAAACGGGCCCTGCCCGCCTCCCGGTCCGGATTATCAACGCCCCAGTTCGCTTTGAAGGGTGGCAGCCAAGGCATCGGTCCCGGGGATTTCGCCGAGATCTATGACCTGGGCCCGGTGTACACCCAGGGCACCACCGGATCGGGTGTCACCATCGCGGTGGTGGGAAGGACCGACGTCCAGCAATCGGACCGCAACACCTTCGCCACCAAGCTCGGCCTCACCAGTATTGGCCCGTTCATCCTGACCCCCAACGGCGCCGACCCCGGCATCGTCAGCACCGACGAAGAGTTCGAGGCGGACGCGGACACCCAGTGGAGCACGGCCACCGCCCCAGGGGCCACCATCGACCTGGTGGTCTCACCGTCCTCCGCCACCACGGACGGAGCGGTTCTTTCAGCCCAGTTCATCGTCGACCAGAATCTGGCACCGGTCGTCACCATGAGCTTCGCCAGCTGCGAAACCGCATTGGGACCGACGGGCCGGCTGTTGTTCGACCAGCTCTGGGCCCAGGCCGCCGCCCAGGGGATGTCCGTGTTCGTCGCCGCCGGGGACAGCGGTCCTGCCGGCTGCGATGCATCGGACAGCCTCACCGGCACCGGCAAGGGCGTTTCCGGGATCGCCTCGACCATCTACGCCACCGCCGTCGGCGGCACCATGTTCAACGAAGGGTTGGGCAGCTACTGGAGCACCTCCAACAACGCCTCCATGACCTCCGCCCTAAGCTACATCCCGGAGATTCCCTGGGACGAAAGCGGCTCCGTGACCGGTGGCTCGGGCCTCTGGGCCGGAGGCGGCGGGGCCTCCGCCTACGTTCACAAACCGAGCTGGCAGAGCCTGCAGGGCGTGCCCGGCGACGGGTTCCGGGATATTCCGGACGTTTCCTTCACCGCGGCGGCCGGCCACGACCCCTACCTGGTCTACCAGGGCGGCAAGCTTTACGGGGGCGGGGGAACCTCCGTGGCGACCCCCGCCATGGCCGGCATCATGGCCCTGGTGGTTCAGAAGGGGGGGCGGCAGGGCAACGCCAACTTCACCCTCTACAGCCTTGGCAAGACCCAATACACCCAGGGCAGCACCAGCCCCAAGGTCTTCAATGACATCACGGCAGGCAGCGACAGCGTGCCGGGGGTGCCGGGCTATACCGCCAACGTGGGCTACGACCTGGCCACCGGCCTGGGCAGCGTGGACGCCGCGCTGCTGTTCAACAATTGGTTCAAGGGCGCCAATCCCGTCACGGCCTCCATCGCCACCCCCGCCACCGCCGCCGTGACCGTCGCCAGCGGCGGGCCCGTGACCTTCATCGGCACCGGCCAGGATACGGTCGGCGGATCCACCTTGACCTACCTCTGGAATTTCGGGGACGGTTCCCCGATCGCCACCGTGAAGGCACCCCCCCCCCATACCTATACCATCCAGGGCAAAGCGAACCAGACCTTCACGGCGACCTTCACCGTTTCGGACGGGACCTATGTCCAATCCAGCTCCGTGCAGGTCACGGTGACCCCCGCGGGAGTCAGCGCCTACATCGCCCTACCGGTCACCAACGTCGGCATTCTTCCGGGCATTCCCATCACTTTCACCGCCGACACCATCGACACCGAAACCAGGAATCAGAACGCGACCATCGCCAGCTACTCATGGAACTTCGGGGACGGCTCCAGCCCCGTGTCAGGCCCCACCGCCACCCACACCTTCTCCGAAAACGCCAACACCTACGATACCGTTACCCTGACCGCCACCGACTCCACCGGCGCCACCGGGCAGGCCTCCATCCAGGTGGCCGCCGACCTGAGCTACGCCCTGGACGTCAACAGCGACGGCTCGGTGGACGTGACCGACCTTCTGTCGCTGGCCGCCGCCTGGAATCCCAACCTCCAGGCCACGGCCGCCAATCTGAATGGCATCAACCTGGCGGCTGACCTCAACGGGGATGGCGTGGTCAATGACCTTGACCTGACCGATTGGATCAACAACTGCGACCTGGGGGTCCAATGAAACCTCTCATCCTTCCCGCCGCCGCCACGCTGGCTCTTCTTGGCCTATCCGCCTGCGGCGGCGGGGGTTCCTCGATCAGCCCTGCTTCCTCCTCGGCCACCAAGGCCCTGAGCTATCAGAACCCAACCCAGTCCGCGGGGGAATTCGCCCTGATCCTGGATGCCGCGACCACCTCCACCACCCTGGTCCTGGACCTGGTCGGCCCGGTATCCAGCACCGCCATTCCCGCCTGCGGCGTGGCCTTCGGCTTCGCCCTGAACGACACCACCCAGGCGGCCTGGGTGACCGGCCCCGCCCTGACCAACGGCAAGGTGTTCACCCTGAGTACCAACCTGGTCCATGGCTGGGTGAAGGGCGCCACCATCCAGGGCGTCGTCGCCAACAAGGGGACCGCCGCCCCGGCCGCTGACCTCACCAATAACGCCGGGGTGCTCGCCACCATCAAGCTCAGCCCGGTCCAAAGCGGCGCCTCCGGTACGGTGCCGCTGGCCGATGGCGGCCTGGGCACCTTCACCGACGCCACCGGTTCACCGAACAGCTTCAGCATCGCCGTGGGCACCCTGAGCCTCAACTGACCGGCTATTTCGGATAATGCACCGGGGTCTCGAACACCCCCGGTTGCCCGGCGACCTGAGAGCGCACGACGATATCGCCGTCGGCGCTGGCCGGGTCCGGCAGGCCGTCGCCATTGAGGTCGCCGATGGCCACCCCGGCGGCGGCGGGGGAGTAGGTGGGACCGCCCCAATAGCCGGGTCCGGTGCAAGCCAGCGGTCCGAAACCCAGGTCCGCCAAGACGCCAAGGACCAGGAACAAAGGGAGCCTGGAATGCCTGCCTGACATGTGACCGCCAATGGCAATGTCCGGGCCCTGGAAATCCACCCCTGATGGGGGCAACCGCCATCCGTCGGAAGCTTGGATGGTCCAATGGACCGGAGGGTTGAACGGCCGCCAAGGGCGGTGGCGATGGCTTGAATAAACTATCATTGCGACTGGATCTCGGGAAGAGGAATGTCACAATATGGCCTTATTTTTCAGCATTTTATTGGATCCGAGCCCAGGCAAAGTGTTAATAATAAATCATTTCGCTGAGTCTTCACTTGGGATGGCAACCAACCCGTGGCAAACTCCTTGATCAGACCATGTCCTGGCGCGGAGCCCCAATTGCCCATAACCAACGCCATCACCATTTTCACCACCTGCGGCAGCGAAGAGACGGCCTTGACGATCGCCGCGGCCGTGGTTGACCAGGGCTATGCCGCCTGCGTGAACATTTTCCCCTCCATCAAAAGTTACTATTACTACAAGGGCGGCACCCACCTCGACGAGGAAGTGATGCTGATGATCAAGACCACCCGGGAGCATTTCGACACCGTTTCCCAGGTCATCACCGAGCTCCACACCTACGAGGTGCCGGAGATCCTGATGCTGCCGGTGGAGGCTTGTTCCGCGGGGTACCTGGACTGGATCGAGCAGGCGGTCTCCCGGGAAGCCTGAATCAAAAATAAATACCGCATTCCAACGGAGTTCCCCATGGAAAGTTCCCTGAGCGGCGAATTTCTGCGCGTGGTGGAGCAGGCGGCCATCGCCAGCGCCCGCAGCATCGGCAACGGCGACCGGAAGGGCAGCGACCGGCTGGCGGTGGAATCCATGCGCCAGACCATGGACGAACTGCCCATCGACGGCACCATCGTCATCGGCGAAGGCGAGCGCGATGAAGCGCCGATGCTGTATGTGGGTGAGAAGCTCGGCCTGGGCCTGGGCCACCCGGCCATCGACATCGCGGTGGATCCCCTGGAAGGGACCAACCTCTGCGCCACCGGCGCCAACAATGCCATCACCGTGCTGGCGGCGTCCGAGCGGGGCGGCCTGCTGCACGCGCCGGACCTGTACATGCAGAAGCTCTGCGTCGGTCCTTCGGCCAAGGGCAAGGTCCACCTGGACGCCAGCCCGGCCGAGAACCTGAAGATCATCGCCAAGGCCCTGAACCGCCAGATCGGGGAGATCACGGTGGTGGTCCTGGACCGGCCCCGGCACGATCAGCTCATTGAAGAGATCCGCTCGGCCGGGGCCCGGATCCACCTCATCGGCGACGGCGATCTGTCCGCCGCCATCTCCGCCGCGGTTTCCGGCACCGGCATCCATGCGGTGATGGGCATCGGCGGGGCCCCGGAAGGGGTGCTCTCGGCCGCGGCCCTGAAGTGTCTGGGCGGCGAAATCCAGGGCCGGCTGATCGTCGACACCAACACTGCGTCCAAGGAGAAGGCCGAGGCCATGGGGGTGGATTTCGGCCGGATCTACAAGACCGACGACCTGGCCCCCGGGGAGCACATCATCTTCGCCGCCTGCGGGGTCACCCAGGGCAGCCTGCTGGGCGGCGTCCATCTGTTCGGCGAGGGGGTGCGCACCTCGTCCCTCATCCTCAACCGCCACCCGCGCCGGGTCCGGTTCGTGGACACCGTCCACGTGAACGAGGGCGAAGGCATCACGGTGCGGTTCTAGCCGGGGCCGCCGGGGGTTTCAGGAGCCGGGGGGCGGCCAGGAGGGCCGCGCCGAACAAGGTGAAGGCGAGGCTCAGGGTAAGCGGGCCGCCGCGGGGCACGTCCTCCAGTAGAAGCTTGAGACCGGTGGCGGCCAACAGGGGGTAGGTGAGCCAGCCAATCGCGCTGGCGGGAAACCAGCGGCCCAGGGCGCCGGCCCCCAGAGTCATGGCAGCCAGCACGCTAGTGCGCAGGACGGCGAGGGTTCCGGGGGCCGGGGCCGGCCCGGCGCCAGCCAGGCTGGCCATCACGGCGAAGGCTCCCAGGCCGAGGAGCGCCAGCAAGCCCAGGATCCAGGTGGGCAGAAGGCTCCAGGGACTTGAAACCGGCCGGCGGGACGTGAATAGGGCGCTGCCGGCCAGCACCAGCAGCAGACCCAGGGAGGCGAGAAACCTGAAATCGGAGCTGCCTTCGCTCTGGCGCCGCATGAAGCTGAAGGCGCCGCCATAGCAGCCCAGACCGACCGCCAGGGCCGCCATTGCCAGCGGCCTGTTTCCGGCGGCGGCGAGGACCAGGAACAGGGCGCAGAAGGTGGTGATGGCCGAGGTGGCGGCCATGAGAGCGAAGGCGATGCCCAGGGTGGCCTCGTGGTGACTTAAAAAGGAATACCGGATCCGAAAGCGAAGGGGCCTCATTTCGCTCTTGAATGGCCCGTTAGTCAAACATTAGTTTAAAAAACTCAATAAATCAGATCAGGGGTATCGCTCCCGGGCGATTCCGCCGATGAGCCTGTCGGACCTGAAAAATCAGGGTTTATCAGTTTGACCAGATCCCGGGAAAGGTTCTTGTCGATATTTGCGACTTGGTCTCAACTGATTGTTTTTTTGATTTATTGACAAAAGACCAAAGGGTCCCATCGTCATAGTTAAAACGTTTTCCGCGATTATTTCAGACTCTGGCATCCGAAACCCCGAAAACCTCAGAACGCCTGCGCTTGCCCGGCCGCCAGCCATGGGCCGGGTGCCGGCCCGGTACTTTTTTGGAGCAACTCATGGGAATTCCCTGGTTCAGTCCCTTGCGGCGAGGGTACCGGTCCATCCTGGTCGGGTTGTTGCCGCTCATGGCGGCCGAGCTACTCGCCCAGGACATCCAGGTGCCGCCGCCGCCCTTCTCCGACGGGATCTTTCCATGCACCTCCTGCCACGACGGCAAGACCATGAAGGTGAACCTGGTCCGGCGGGAGCTCAAGGACATGCACACGGACATCGTGCTCCAGCACGGGCCTTCGAACCGCTGGTGCCTGGATTGCCACGATCCCCTGGACCGGGACCGGCTGCATCTGGCCGGCGGGGCGAAAATCGAATTCACGGTCTCCTACGAACTCTGCGGACAGTGCCATGGCGAGAAGCTGCGCGACTGGCGCGCGGGGGTGCATGGCAAGCGCACCGGCAGTTGGAATGGCCAGAAGCAGTATCTGCTCTGCGTCAACTGCCACAACCCCCACTCCCCCCACTTCCAACCGCTCAAACCCATGCCGCCTCCGGTTCCACCCTCAGCGATCCAGGCCAGGAAAGGGGCAGCCTCATGAAATACCAACTGGGCAAGGTCAGTCCCGGGGAGCCGGGCGCCACCCGATCCTTCAAGTCCCGGCGGCAGTTCCTGGGCACCGCCGCGGCCGCCATGGCCGGGGCCATGGCCACCCTCACCGGTTGCGACCGGAGCGGGGTGGAGG
>Ga0302270_10002271_pt1 | contig 18899 bp, 15 predicted proteins | sample III_Bog_E2_3_FD_198773 | JGI IMG/M metagenome (GOLD analysis project Ga0302270, IMG submission 198773) | Peat permafrost microbial communities from Stordalen Mire near Abisko, Sweden - III_Bog_E2_3 | ecosystem: Environmental > Terrestrial > Soil > Wetlands > Peat | place: Sweden: Abisko... | reverse complement strand
GGTCCCGGTGGTCCCGGTGGTCCCGGTGGTCCCGGTGGTCCCGGTGGTCCCGGTGGTCCCGGTGGTCCCGGTGGTCCCGGTGGTCCCGGTGGTCCCGTCAGACACCGTGCCAGCTGGCGTGGTGGCGGAGATGCCCTTCGAGGCTCCGGTTGGGGTTGCCGTGGCCTCGGGAGCGCCGGAGCACCCACCCTGAACATGGCTCGTGCTCGATGCGAGTGCGATGCCGGAAGCTGCCGGGACGGCCGAGGCGATGAAGAATCCTGTGAGGCCGGCACCTGCGGCAACCAACGTGGTTACGCACGCGCGTTTGAAGAAGATACGCATTGTGGTTCCTTTCGATTACGTGACTGGTTTGTTGTTCTTGTGTTCGTGCGACTCACGTCGCGCAAGTTGGAACAAGACGGCTAACCAGGAGGCGAAGACCTCTCATCGAAAAGAAATCGCGGAAGGGCGCTCTGCTCGGGTGCTATTCCAGAGACCATTTGGGCAGGCGGCAGCTGTCCCGATGCAGGAACGACTGACAGAGCACTGCTTCCTGAGGAGGATGACGATGAATCGCTTGTGGACGATCCGCCCAACGCGAGAATGAGTTTCTGATACGGGAGGCTGGGGGGAGAAATCGGGGTCGGGGATGAGGGAACGAGACTGACCATTGGGAGGTTCCCTGACGTGTCGCTCTTGGTCCGAAGGAGGCGCGTGGCTGGTGCCGCGTGGGACGCTGCAGCCGCCGCAGCGAGTTGGAGCGCTGTTCTCGACACAACGGTCGGCGCTGCGGCCGGTGGCCTTACGGCCGAGTCAATGGTGGATCCGAGGCTTTGCGCAATCGGCTCGACGAGGTGAGTCAACGTCGTCACAGGCACTACTGCCGTCAATGAATTCACGGGAGTGGCGGCAGCGGCAACGCTGGCCTGAGCGTCTGAGTCACTAGCAGCGGGAAGCGCTGAGACCGCAGGCGGCACGACATTCGAAATCGCGGCTACTGGGGGAGTTCCGCCTGGTCCGGGCAGTGTGGACGCGCCAGCGGGGTGAGCGAACAGCGCCGAAAGGACCAGTGCGCCGCAAAACGCAGCGAACACACCGAGGACAAGCAGGACCGGACTCGCGCTCCTGCGGGATCGCGCTGGATTCTTGGCCTCGAGTTCGCAGATCTTGCCCACGGTGGGTGTCCTTTCGCGCCTGAAGTCTCGGTCGCTGGGGAATACGCCACACGGGGGCGTCAGTTCGGCGGCCCGGCCAACTCAGAGAGCTCCGTGACTTTGCGTCCCCCCCTTGCGAGAGGTTTGCCTTTTCGACTCCAAAGGCCTTACCCCCCTCTATGCCCTCCAAACATGGTCGGTGTCACAGAATGCGGGGAGCGCGGCGCGGGGGGATTGCAGACGTTGCACGTTTGGCACGGCTTGCACCTCTGCATCTGGGACTGCCGGACGGTCAGTGGCCGGCGTGCAACTGCAGGGAGTCATGACTTCGAATGAGGCCACACTCGCCGTCATGAGTTCGTTGGCGGATTCGTTCCGGTGATGAGCGGCTGGAAGATTTGATACGGCCGCGGAATAGCTGTTCCGGACAGGGCACTGCCTTCTACCGAGTTAACGGTTTATCCCCCGACACCGGTTCGACCCCGACGGCGTGGCAGGACCAGAGCGAGCGTGCCGAGGGCGAGGAACAAGGCAGCACTGGAGACGAGCCCGGGCACGTTGATGCCGGTGGAGGCCAAGGTCCCGCCGGCGGCCGTGGTGATCGATGTCGAGGCACAGGCCTGACCCGGGCTGTCGGTGCAGGGATCTGTCACGACGGTCGGACCGGCCCCGGGGGGTGCCGTCACGCTGATCCGGTTCGTCAGTGTGCCGGTTGCACCGGGCCGGACCATGCCAACCAGCGTGAGGGTCGCAGTCGTCCCAGGTGACACGAGGGGCACGCTCCAGAGCAAGGTGACGAGATCGAATGTGCCCGAACCGTTGGTGTTCGCCGCCATCAATGCCAGGGCTGCTGGAGGGAGTTCCTGAACCTCGACGTCGGTGGCATCCCCGGTGCCGGTGTTGGCCACTGTGATGGTGTAGTTCAGGCTGGCGCCGATTCCTGCGCTCTTCGAATTGACCGTCTTGCCGACCACGAGTTGCGGAGTCCCGGGAATCCAGGTCGTCGCGCACGACTGGGCGAGGTTGTCCGCACAGGGTTGTTCCACCAGCGGAGCGGGATCTCCGGGCGCAGAGGTCACGGTGAACCGGTTGATCTGCGTCGTGGTGTCGGTCCCGGGGTTGACGGTGACGGTGAGGGTGAGCGTGTCGAGCGCTCCCTGGGCCACTGTGCCGATAGTCCAGACGCCGGATGCCGGCGAGTAGGAGCCGATGCCTCCTGTGTCGGCGGTCACGAAGGTGACCCCCGACGGCAGCAGGTCCTGAGCGCTGACCCCGGTCGCGTCGGCCGAGCCGGTGTTGCCTACCGACATGGAGTAGGTGAGTGTCTGGCCGATGACTGCCGTGGCGGCGTCCACAGCCTTGGACTGGGTGAGCTGAGGTATGCCCGGCACCGTGGTGGTGGCGCACGAGGACTCCTCATTGGGACTCGGGCAGGGATTGTCCACGACCAGCGGGGGCGGGTCGGGCGGCTCGACGACCTGGAAGGCGTTCACGAGCGTCGAAGCGGCGGCCTGGGGTTCGATGGTGGCCGTCACCGTGAGTGTCGCCGTTGCGCCGACGGCGATCGACCCAATGTTCCAGGCGCCGGTCGTGGCGTCGAAGGTGCCGATCCCGTTGGTGTTCGCGCTGACGAAGCTGGCGCCCGCCGGCAGCGAGTCCTGGGCCACGACACTTGTCGCGTCGCCGGTCCCGGTGTTGGCGAGGGTCATGGTGTAGGTCAAGGTCGCTCCGACCGCCGCGCTGGTCTGATCGACGGTCTTGTTCTGGACCAGCTGGGGCACACCCGGAATGCTGGTGGCGGCGCACGATTCGGTGGGCACGTCCGCACAGGCGTCGAGCACGACAACCGGAATGCCGGTGGAGGTGATGATGAACCGGTTGACCTGCGTGGTGGCCGCCGTCCCTGTGTTCACGGTTGCCGTGATCGTCAAGGTCACCGAGCCGTCGCTGGGCACGGTCCCGATGGTCCAGACGCCCGTCGAGGAGTCGTAGGTTCCCGCGCCATGGGCGTCCGCCGCCACGAAGGTGACGCCGGCGGGAAGGGTGTCGGTCGCGGTGACGCCGGTGGCGTCCGCTGTCCCGTCGTCGGCCACCCCCATGGTGTAGGTGAGGGTGTCGCCGGGCACCGCCGTGGTCTGGTCCACGTTCTTGGACTGAATGAGCTCGGGCGACCCGGGGGGTGGCAGAATGTCTGTGCTGGCGCACGATTGTGCGGCGTCATCGGCGCACGGGTTCTCGACCTCGGGTGGGCCGACGCCTGGTGGCGGGCTCACTGCGAAGCGATCGATCAGAGTGGACCCCTCGGTGCCCGCGTTGACTGTGGCGGTCACCGTCAGGGTCTCGGTGGCCCCCACGGCAACCGTCCCCAGGGTCCACACGCCACTCGTCGAGTCGAACGTTCCCGTCGATGCTGTGGCGGAGACGAACGTGACGCCGGCGGGCAGGGTCTCGGTCGCCCTCACGCCGGTGGCGTCGGCGGTGCCGGTGTTGCCCGTCGTCATGGTGTAGATCAGGGTGTCGCCCTCGTGGGCCGTGGCGGCGCTGACCGTCTTGTCCTGGGTGAGGACGGGCTGGCCCAGCTCGGTGTTCGTGATCCCGCAGCTGGCCGTGGCGCCGGCCACCAGGGTTACCGAGTTGCCACTGACGCTCGCACCGGTGCACGACCAGGCCGACGCGCTGTAGCCGTCCGGGCCGTCGAGCTCGGACAGGAGGTAGGTGCCCGGCGCAACCTTGGCCCCCGTCACCGCAGCGGAGCGGCTGGGTCCCGAGATCGTCTGGGGACCGGCGGCCTGCAGGTTCCAGTCGACCGGGTCTGCATCACCGCCGAAGGTGTTGTCGACGGTCTTGTGCAGGGTCAACGTGGCCGGGATGAGGGCATTCCCCACGGTGCAGCTCAGGATCTGGCGCGATCCGATGGGCACGCTGAACCCGGTCGCACCGACGTTGGTCGAGGAAATGGGGTTGCCCCCCGAGGTACAGACCGCGTTCGATCCGTTCTGTTGGACCAGCTGGTACCCGCTCTGTTGGGTCTCGGACAGAGTAGCGGTGCTGTTGTCGGGAACGGCGAAGTTCACCGTTCCGTTGCTCGAGGTGGCGCCCGATGGCGGGGTCACGGGGCCTCGGGTGCTCGAGGCCGAAAAGGTCCAGCCCGCCCCCGGACTGGTCGTTCCGTCCAGGTTGTGGATCTGCTTGACCACGGTGATCGTCCCTTGACACGCCGCAGTGGCGATGGAAACGAGCGTCTCCTGCAGGGCATCCCAGTTGGTGACGAAGTAGTCGGAGTCCCGAGTCGGCCCGGAGATGTATTGGAGGCGCTGCACGGCGGGGCCGGTGGTGTTGGAGACCCCAACGGCGATGACGCGGGTGCCGGCCGCTTTGACGGCGTTCGCCGATGTGATGGCGGCGTTGACCGTGGTGTCGTCGGTCGAGGTCCCGCTGCCGTTGTTGTTGGGCCCCCAGGTCGTGGGGTCTCCGTCGGTGATGAAGAGCACGGCGTTGTAGTGCGGCTGACCGGCTTTGACCAACTGGGACAGTCCCTGGTCCCAATTCGTCCCCCCTGAGGCTGATGCCACCCGGGTCAGCCCGGCGATGCGCCGCGTGACCGTGGTGGCTCCACCCGGAGTGGCGATGGGGGTCGCCGGCAGGGCGAAGTTGGCTGCAGGCTGGGTGCCGGGAATGGTCGGGTGGTTGGCGGTGCCGCCCGTCCCGTTCGTGGCGGGGGCGAACGTGGCGTAGGAGTAGACGCCTACCTGCGACGGGGTGCCCTGGAGCGAGGTCACCAAGTTGATGGAGGCCTGGCGCATCTGGGTGAATTCGGACGAAGTGATGGAGTTGGAGAGGTCGAAATCGAGGGCGAGACTGATGCCACAGCTCGCGGGCAGTGACGGATTGGGCGCGGGAGTGACCGTGATGGCGGCGGAGGCCGGCGGTGACCAAGCCAGCGTGGTGAAGCCACAGGCGATCAGAACCAAGCTGGCCGAAAGCGCCAGCATCTCTCGGAGCCGCCTCTGCACAGTCTTCTCGCCCCTTTCCCTGGCGACCTCCCCAGTCCCTCACCGACGTGTGAGTTGTTCTTTTGTCGGCACGGACTGGCTTTCCCATGAGGAAGCTTTCCCGCCGTGGAACTTCTGAGCTGCGTGCCTACGGCCCAGGTCATGTACCCTTCCGGGCATCGCCCGCCAATCCCTACGGATAGTGCACACGCCTTCCCAGGTCGTCGCTGTCGTCCCGTATGGAGAGATGCAGCGGTTGAATCTGACGCCGCCCTCTGATGCCTGCACCTTCTGAAGCTCTCGCCGGGATCTCCGTTCTCGACCTGACCCGGAATTTCGCCGGGCCGTACTGCTCCATGTTGTTGGGGGACCTCGGCGCCGATGTGGTCAAGGTCGAATCGCTCACCGGGGGTGACGACACCCGACAGTGGCGTCCGCCGGAGTGGAACGGGCTCAGCGCGACCTTCTTGGCTGCCAACAGGGGCAAGCGCAGCATTGCCGTCGATCTCGACAGTGAGGACGGCAGGAGCATCGTGCGGCGACTGGCGGCCAAGGCTGACGTCGTCATCTCGAGCTTTCGTCCCGGCTCGCTGGAGAAGCGGGGCCTCGACGAAGAGACACTGCGCCGCGACAATCCCCGGCTGATCTATTGCTCCATCACCGCCTACGGCTCGCGAGGGCCCAAGCGCGACTGGCCCGGGTACGACCCCATTCTGCAGGCCGAGAGCGGCATCATGTCGCTGACCGGGTACCCGGAGGGGCCACCGGCCCGGCTCCCCATCGCCGCCATGGATCTCGGGACGGCCTTGTGGGCCTCGGTGGGCATTCAGGCGGCGCTCCGCACGCGGGGCGAGACCGACGAGGGCGGCCTGGTCGAGGTCAGTCTCTACGAGACCGCAGCCTGGTGGTTGTCGTACCTGATCGCCGGCTACCTCGGTTCAGGGGAGGAGCCGCAGCGCCATGGCAGCGGCGCGCCCTTCCTGGCGCCCTACGAGGTCTTCGCCACTTCCGACAGCGACCTGATGGTCACCGCAGCGAACGACGATCTGTTCGCCCGGTTGTGTGACGCGCTTGGGTTCCCCGACCTGGCGGCGGATCCGTCCTACCGCCAGAACGCCGACCGGGTGGCCAATCGGGCCGCACTGCACGACCTGCTGCAGGCCCGCTTTCTCGAGAGGCCGGCGACGGAGTGGCACGGTCTCCTGCGGGCCCGGTCGGTCCCGTGCACCCCGGTACGCTCAGTTGCGGATTTCGTCGAGGACGACCAACTGGCGGCTCTCGGCATGCTCGTGCCGCTCCCACACCCCGACATCGAGGACCTGCGCGTGGTCGGCACGCCGCTCAACCTCGACGGCGTCCGTCCGGTGTCCTCGCGGCCGCCACCGCGGCTCGGTGAGCACACCGAACAGGTGTTGTTCGAGTTGGGCTACACGGCGGCGGAGATCGATGTGCTGCTTGGGCAGGGCATGGTCCGGTGAAAGCCGTCGTCGCGCTGTAGACCCTCCCGGTGCGCAGTGAGGCCGGCGCTAGAAGTGGCCGCTCAGGGTCGACGTCACACCGTTCGAGGTGCTGACGACGGTCCAGGTGTCGCCGGTCTGGACCCTGACTGCCCCGGTGCCGGCATATTGGGCCGCAAACGAGCCGCTCGGGTTGCCGACCGGAATGCTCTGACCCGAATTCAGCACGTACGTGGACGTGAGCGTTCCGCTGCCGCTCCCGGTGCCATAGGTGGTGGTCGAGATTCCTCCCGGGAAGCTGTTGTACCCGCCGTTGGGTGTCACGCCGGTCGTCTGCGCCACGTTGATGGTGATGGTCAGGGCGGTGATCGCCTTCGTATTGCTCAAGGTGATGATGTCCTGACCGCCGTACCCGCCGTACGTGTTCGTGGACGGTGTCGCGGTCACACCGTTCGAAACGGGCACCGTGGTCGTGGTGGCGGGAGGTGCCGTGGTTGTGGTCGTCGCGGGAGGCGCTGTGGTCGTGGTTGTCGCAGGTGCGGCCGTGGTGCTGGTTGTGGTCGGTGCCTGCACGTCTGCCGGCGAGCCGCCGCCTCCTCCTGTCCCCGCGCCGCTGCAGGCACCCGTGGTGCCGTAGGCCACCGGGGTGGCCGAGGCCGGCGCCGCAATCATGACGACCCCGTTGACCAGCGTGATGGCGTAGTCGGGGCTCGACGGCATGGAGTGCAGATACGTCACCGCTCCAGCCACCGGCGGCGTATTCGTCAGCAGCGCAGCGGTCGCCGTCCCGTTGGGATTCTCGGTGTTGTAGGCGGTCACGGCGGTTTCGACGCTCGTGGCGTCTGCGTTGCAGGCCGCCACCGCGGCCTGGGCGTTGACTCCCCCCAGGGCGAAGACGACGATCCCGGCCAGCACGCCCAGGACGACGATGACGATCAGGAGCTCGACCAGCGTGAAGCCCTGTTCCGGTTCGGCTCCTTTTCGCTGCACGCTCGCGACCCTCGACGGCCACACCGGAGAGACCACTCCTTTGCTCGACCCCATTGCTCATGTATCGACAACGGACGGTGCGATCTTTACGTGGGAGCTCTCTGGGTTCGTTCCCTGGGTGACAGCTGTGCGTCAGTGGCAGCACCCGCCAATGCAGACAGAATCATGCGATCCTGCCGGCGCGGTGTCAGGGAGAAGGGCGACGGGTTGCGAGCCGTGGGAACAGCCGGGCACCGAGGTGGACGGCAAAGTCGATGGCCAGCGCGGGCGAGACCTTGGGATCGGTGGCTGGGGGGTCAGGGAGGTTGTGGTCGTGGCGGGCGTGCTCGTAGAGCCCGTGGCACATGTGGCGGCCGAGCGTACCGAGCGCCCGCAGGCTGCTCACCTGTTCCGCCTGGAAGGGCGGCACCGGGAGGGGCTCCATATCGGGCCAGGTCTCGGGAGGCCGAGGGGTCTCGAGACTGAGGAGCCGCCCGAAGGTGCGTGCGGCGGCCTCGCGGGCGGTGAACGGCTCACCCAGGTGCCACTCCTCGCGCAACGTCGCCATCAACGAGGTGTGGCGGTACTCGTCGGTGAAGACGGAGCCTGCGGGCACCCACGGCGAGACGATCACCGCCGGCACCCGATAGCCCGAGCGATCGAAGGCGAACCCGAACTGTTGCTGTGACGTCTCGGGGTCAGGGGCGGGCACTGTCCCTGGAGGGACATGATCGTAGGTACCTCCCGGCTCGTCGAAGCCTACGAACAGCAAGGTGTTGAAGGCGTTGGACCCGGTTTCTGACGCGGCGGAACGCACAGCGTCGTAAATCCGCGCCAGGAAGTCCTCACCGGCGAGGATGGACGAGGGCGAATCGATCTCCACATCGACGCCCGTGATCAGCGCACGGCCGAATGCCGGGTGGTAGTCGCCGTGACCGGCCAGCAGGTTGGGCTCAATCAGGCAGAAGTCGGGCAACGTGCCCGCGGCGGCATCGGCCTCGAACTCGGCGAACGGCACGAAGTTGGTGGCGAAGCGGTCCCGCAGGCGCTCCATGTGGATGAACCCGGTGAAGGAGATCGGGTCGGGCTCGAGCACGTAGACCTTCCAGGTCTTTCCACAGCGCTCGAGACGGTTGAAGATCGTCTCTGCCGTGTTGTGACGCATGAAGTTGGTGACGGGCCGGTTCACCACGAAGCCCGACGAGGTCCCGGCCGTCCAGAAGGAGCGGTTGGCCAAGGTCTGCGAGGGGACCTCGCTGAACCAGTGGTCGAACACCCCGAAGCCTCGCGCCAGCGCGCTGATCACCGGGACCTGCTCCGGTGTGTAGCCCGTCATGATCTGGCTGTATTCCTCGTAGGTGGGTTGCCGGCCCAACTCGAAGGTGAGGAAGCTGATGTAGTCGGCGACGAAGCCCTCCATCGTCGACTCGGTGCCCGCCGGCGGTGCGTTGTGGGGCGCCACCATGGCGCCGGCGTCCTTGAAGCGGTTCGCCTCGTCGAGCACATTGAACAGCTGCGTGTTGGTGTGCTGGTACTCCTCGCCCGGGTCGGGATCCGGCGAGTCCATGTTGTCGGAGACCCCGTAGGGGACGATCCCGCCTTCCGCGCCGTGCTCGGCCCAGGGCGGAACGGGGTTGCTGAGGTCCTTGCCGATGACCCCTTCGAACGTCTCGACGTCGCCCGGCCCGTAGAGGCGTCCGAGCAGATTGTCGAACGATCGGTTCTCGAAAAGCACCAGCACCACGTGGTCCATCGCATTCGCGCGTGTTGGTGTCATCGACTCCCTCCGCCCGCAGGGCGTGAAACCCCGCTTCGGTGCGGGGCCAGCCGTACGCTATCGCCCGCTTCCCCGGCTCCGCACCGGTCGGCGTGAGGCTAGGGATGGCGGCCGTTGGGCATGAGATCGCCCGCGCCCCACTGGCCGAGCGAGTTCAGCTGCACATGGTCGCCCGTCGCTTCCACAATCTGATCACCGCCCACGTAGATGGCGGTGTGGTACACCGTGGTCCAGTCGGTCTGGCTGGTACCCCAGAACACGAGGTCCCCGGCCGCCAGCGAACTCAACGCGACCGGCTGCCCCGCTGTGTGGTACTGGTCGTCGGACACGCGGGCGAAGCCCACGCCGGCGCTCTCCCACGCGGCCAGGGCGAGGCCTGAGCAGTCGTACCCCACCGGTCCGTTCCCACCCCAGATGTAGGGCTTGCCGAGCTGGGCGAAGGCGAACAGCACCGCCCTGTCTCCCGGGGTGGTCGGTGAGAACATCAGCGCCTCGGTCGGGGGAACGCCGACGGCGTCGCCGAAAGCAGAGGCTGTGCCGTTCTGCTCCTCCACCCAGTAGCCGTGGCCGGTCGCGCTGGAGACCACCCGTTCCGCCGGGTCGAGACCAGGCCCACCAGCGGCGGAGCCGGCGAAGACGGCATCGCCGAAGTTGAAGATGCCCCCGTCGGACGCCACCATCCAGTAGCCCTTGCCGTCGGGGGTGGCCGTCATGCCCACGATGGGTTTGTTCAGGGCGATGGACCCGGTCGAGCCGTAGAAGGCGGCGTCGCCGTAGGAGAAGATGCCCCCGTCGGAAGCGACCAACCAGTAGCCCTGCTGGTCCTTGGTGGCCGTCATGGTGACGATCGGGTGGTTGAGGGGCAGTCCCGCCGCCGAACCAAAGGCGCCGGCGTCGCCGAAGTTCCACACAGCGCCTTGGGCGTCGGCCAGCCAATAGTTGTCGGACGGGATGCCGGTGGACGAGCCGCCGCTCTGCGTCGTCGCACCAGCGGTGCCGGCGCCGGCCATGGCAGCGCTTCCGATGCCCATCCCGAGAGCGAGGATGGCGAGTGCGCCCAGGCCTCGGCGGGCCGCCGCGGTGAAGCTGTCGAGGACGCGTCGGGTGGCAGGAATCGGTTCGGTGCGCACGGCTGAGGAATCGACGCGCTGCCTGCGTTCCTGAAGTCGTCTCCTGGGGGGTGGGGAGGTGATTTGGGCGTCAGTTGCGTTTGCGCCGACGCCCGGTGGGTCGTGTCAGCTCTTAATGATGAACTGGTAGCTGAACGGCGCCGAGACCGGCGTCAACGCGAAGGTCCGTTTTCCCGATGTCACGATCACCTTGGTGCCGCCCGCTCCGATGTCCACTTGGGAGGGGCCGAGCAGGATCTCCTTCTGGGAACTGTCGGGGTTCAGGACACCAGCGAAGCTCGGGCTCTTCCCGGCCGCCCCGATGCTGACCCAGGAGCGCCCGGTCGACGTGGTCACGGTCACGGTGTAGGCGGCAATATCGATCCGGTAGGTCCCGGTGCCGCTCCCGCTGGAAACCGGGGTCACGAGGGGCACCGTGGACGTGCCGGGCGAAGTGTCGTGTTTTGTCGCTTGCGTCGCGCCCGGGTTGGCGTTCCCGCTCTTGTCGATCACGCCGGCCTTCACCAGTGCGAGTGCTGCTCCGGCCGCCACCACCACCAGCGCGACCAGGACCACCAGGACCCGGAGCCAACGGGCTGGGCCGGGTGCCGCGACGCGGCGGCCGACCGCCGGGATCTTGTCCGTGTCGGCGTAGGTGGGATGGGCGTCTTCGAACAGCTGTCCCTGGCTGCCTGTCACCGGACGTTCGACGACGGCGGTGGCGGACGGATCAGGCCTGAACCCTGTCTCGTCGGCTTGCACGTCCATGGCCGTAATTCGACCTCCCACGCCCCGAACTTGAACTCCGCCAATTATGCGGTCCCGAATCGGCCGACGGGACCACACAACCTTTCCTGCACGGTACCTGCTGTGTCACCTACCAGAATCGCACGCGGAAGTGGTCAAGTGGTGGTCAGGGGCCTGAGAAGGGCCACAGCGGAGAGCTCAGCGGCCCAGGCTCCCGTCGAGAAGCTCTCGGGTGATGTCCATGTGCCCGACGTGGCGAGGCGTCTCCTCAATCAGGTGGACTACAACCCAGCGGAAGGTCGTCGGGCGGAAGGTGCCCTGGGAGGGCAGATCCAGCGAGGCGATCTGATCAAGGACGGCGTCCCCACGGTGCACTCTCCTCCCGGTAGAACGCCACAGCTTGATCGACATCCCACCCCTCGGGGAGGTCGAACATGTGGGCCCGCCAGGCCATGTCCATCTGCTCACCGGCGCCGATCGCCCGGAGCCAGAGGCGCTCGCTGTACCCGAGGTGGACCACAATGACCCCGAGCGAATTGGAGGTTGGGGTCGGCTGCCAGCGCAGCTGGGCGGCGTCGAGGCCCTCGACCTTGAAGATGGCGCTCTCGCGCAAGTGCTGCAGCCAGCCCCGGGCCATGCTCCAGCGGTGTGGCCTACGGAGAGGCCACCGTCGAAGGCGTCACCGAGGTTCCGCCGCAGACCGACGTGTACCAGTTGGAGATGGTCGCGCCGTCTGTTGCCAGCTTCGGGTTCTTGCCCAGCGTCTCGAAGGAAGCCAGAAGGCTGGTCACGCTCGTCGAGTTCTGGATTGCAGCCCTGAACTGCTTGACGAACGCCAGGAGGTCCTTGAACGCGGCCTGCACGTTGGCCGGGGCGCCCTTGATGACCGCCAGGGCCTTCTGTACCTGGTTGAAGTCGCCGCTGTAGGCCTTGAGCATGGCCGCCTTGGCCGCCGCGAAGTTGCCCGACGTCATGGCCTTCTCAATGGCGCCGGAGGCCGCCGACGAGCCGCTCTGCTCGGACTTGACCGTCTTGCACATGGCGCTGTTGGGCGCCGAGCCCTTGGTGCTCTTGGCGGAGGCCGCCGTCAACGGGGCCAGGGCCAGGGTCAGGCCGAGTACCCCCGCACAGATTCCCACCCACCTCGATCGTTGCTTCACGGCCGCCTCCTCCATGTCTCGGATCAGAAAATGGACGTTACTGCACTCCTTCTGCTGAAACGGGGGATTGATCGTCGTTTGTGACAACCCGGCGCCGGGCAACCGGGCCTGAATCTCCGGCCGGTGGGCGTTATGGTGGAAGCTGACGGGGCGTCAGAAAAGTGGGGGCACACGTTGGATGATCTGAACGGCAAGGTTGCCGTCGTCACCGGGGGAGCAGCGGGCATCGGCCGCGGCATCACCGAAGCACTGCTGGAGGATGGGGCCCGCGTCGTCATCGCCGACGTCGAGGCGCCGGTGCTTGAGGTGGCGGTGAAGGAGTTGTCCGACCTCGGCAGTGTCCGCGGCGTCGTCACCGACGTCTCGTCGCCGGCTTCGGTCGAGGCGCTGGCGGACGACGTCTTCGGGAACGAGGGCGCGTGCCACCTGCTCTTCAACAATGCCGGGGTCACCTCGGGCGGTGGTGGGCGGCCCTGGGAACAGGAGCCCAACGACTGGACCTGGTGCTTCTCGGTCAACGTGTTCGGCGTGGCCAACGGCATGCTCTCGTTCGTCCCGCGCATGATCGCTTCGGGGCAGCCCGGTGTCGTCATCAACACCTCGAGTATGGACGGCGGCATCGCCCCGGTCCCGTACGCGTCGGTCTACGCCTCGAGCAAGGCGGCCATCTCGTGCCTCACCGAGGCTCTGGCCCATCAGCTCATTGCCGCCGGCACGGAGTTGCGGGCCGCCGTCTTCTATCCCTCGGGAGGTCTGCTCGACACGGGCCTGTGGACCGCCCAGCGCAACCGACCCGAGGCGTTACAGCGGACGCGGCCGCGGCCACCTGCACCCGGGACCACGTTCGAGGAGTTCAAGGCCCAACTGGAGGCGGCCGGACGGACGGTCGAGGTCATGGACCTCAACAGGCTGGGCCGCTTCTGCGTCGACGGCGTCAAGCGGGGCGATTTCATCATCGGGTACGGACTCGAGGAAGCGGCGGAAATGCTGCACCGCCGGGCCGACGCCATCGGAGCCGGACAGCTACCCCCGGCGGCACTGACCTGATGACGGCCACCGCACCCGCAACCGCCCGCTACACCGTCATTTCGGCCGACGGCCACGCCGGGGGCGACATACAGGACTACCGGCCCTATCTGCCCAGCCGCTGGCACGACGAGTTCGACGCCTGGGCCGCCGAGTACGTCAACCCGTTCGCCGATCTGCTGGCGCCGATCGCCTACCGCAACTGGGACAGCGCGCGGCGCCTGGCCGAGACCGAGTCGGACGGCATTGCGGCCGAGGTGCTCTTCCCCAACACCGTGCCTCCCTTCTTCAGCGAGGGGAACCTGGTCGCGCTGCCCCCGACGCCCGAGGACTACGAGCGACGATGGGCCGGGGTCCAGGCCCACAACCGCTGGCTGGCCGACTTCTGCGCCGCCACGCCCGGCCGGCGGGCCGGCATCATTCAGGTCTTCGCCAACGACATGGCCGACGCCGTCGCCGAGGTGCGCTGGGCCGCCGAGACCTTCGACCCCTTCGGGGGCATTCTGCTGCCGTCCATACCGCCCAACTCCCCGCTGCCACCGCTGTGGGAGGACCACTACGAGCCCCTGTGGCAGGTCTGTGCCGATCTCGACGTGCCCATCAATATCCACGGCGGCACCGCCCTGCCCGACTACGGCGAGCACGAGGCGGCGCGGGCCATGATGCTCATTGAGATCCCCTGGTTCAGCCACCGTTCGGTCTGGCACCTCATCTTCTCCGGCGTGCTCGAGCGGCACCCGACGCTGCGCTTCGTGGTGACCGAGCAGGGTGTGGCCTGGCTGCCCCGCGGGCTCGAGACGCTGGACTGGTTCTACGGCCGCATGACCATGGCCAACGCGGCTGAGGCGAAGTTCTTCGGGGCCGCCGCCGCCAAAATGACGATGACGCCGACGGAGTACTTCGCCCGTAACTTCTGGATCGGCGCCAGCTTCCTGCGCCCGAGCGAGGCGCCCCTGTGCCGGGACCTCGGCATCGACCATGTCATGTGGGGGGCGGACTACCCGCACTCCGAGGGCAGCTATCCCTTCACGACCGAGGCCCTGCGGGTGGCCTTCGCCGACTTCGCCGAGCCCGAGGTGCGGTCCATGGTGGAGTCGACGGCCGCCTCGTTCTACGGCTTCGACCTCGACCGGCTCCGGCCGATCGGCGATCGGTTCGGCCCGCCGGTGGCCGAGGTGGCCCAGCCGCTGGCGCCCGAGAACTGGCCGACCACGACGACATGCAACGCGTTCGACCCCACGCAGATCCTGCGTGCCTGGTGAGCAGAGAGGAGCATCCATGACGACCGTCCGTTACGGCGCCCGCGTCAACCAAGTGAACCGCGAGATGGAGGCGAAAAAGGCCGACATCTGGTCCGAGGCGGTCACCGCTGTGTACGAGACCGACCCCGACATCATTGCTGCGGTGCTGCCGCCGCCCCTCGAACCGGGGCCCGAGCCGCTGGTGCGCATCACCATCACCAGGGTCGAAATGCCGGGGCTGCCGATCTTCGGCGCCGGGTGGATCGGGGTGCAGGCGCGGCACGGGGACCGGCTGGGGGAGTACCCGATCCTGATGCCGATGACCACGGAGCAGTCACTCATCGGCGGGAGGGAGATCAATGGCGAGCCCAAGAAGCTTGCCGAGGTCGAGGTTTCCCGCGATGGCGCCCACGTCTCGGCCCACATCGCCCGTATGGGCTCGGTCATCTGCGAAATCACGGGCACGGTGACGGGGACCAGGGAGAACTACGAGCTCGAGAAGACCGACTTCTGGCTCAAGCTGTCCCCCTCCTGCGAGGAGGCGGGCGTGCTCGACCAGGATCCTCTCCTCGTCTACGGGGAGAAGACGGAGCGGACCCGGCTGCACGAGACGATCGACGGCGAGCTCATCCTGAAGGAGGCTCCCCTCGACCCCATTGCGGATCTCGTCGTGCGCCGCATGGTGGACATCAACTGGACGGAGCGGGCCTCGACCCAGGTGGGACGCGTCATCGGGCCGGTGCCGCGGGCCGGCGTCGAGCCCTTCATCCACCAGCGCTACGACGATCTCTCGGTGCTCGGGGCGAAACGGTGAGCGACGACCGCTACCTCATCATTTCGGCGGACGCCCACGCCGGCCTGCCCGCCGAGGGCTACCGCCCCTACCTCGACGCGGCCTACCACCCGCAATTCGACGAGTACCTGGCCGAGCGCAACGCCAACCGCGACGAGCTGCTCAAGATGAATTACGACTACATCATGGGCTGGGAGACCGACAACGAGGAAGGCCTGCGCGGCGCCTGGGACATCGATCAGCGGGACAAGGAGCTCGACGCCGACGGCGTCACCGCCGAGGTCATGTTCGCCGATGCCGATGCCATCACCGGCATGGCCTCGCCACCTTTCGGGGCCGGACTGTCGGCCGGCTCGATCACCGACCCCGAGTTGGCCTTCGCCGGGGCGCGGGCGCACAACCGCTTCCTGGCCGACATGTGCAGCCGCAGCCCGGAGCGTCACGGCGGCATCGCGTTGGTGCCCATCACCCACAGCATTGAGCGCTCGGTGGCCGAGATCGAATGGCTGGCCGAGCAGCCGGGCATCCGCGGCATCATGGTCCCGACGATGTGGCACGACCTGCAGCCCTACAACCACCCGGACTACGACCCGGTGTGGGCGGCCTGCCAGGAGGTCGGCTTCCCGGTCCACACGCACTCGGGGGAAGCGCCGCAGGAGGAGTACAACGACAACGTCGGCATCTATCTGGCCGAGGTGGTGTGGTGGGCGGCCCGGCCCATGTGGCACCTGCTCTTCTCGGGCGCCTTCGAGCGCTTCCCGCGTCTGAAGTATGTGGTCACCGAGGCCGCGGCCTACTGGGCGGCCGACATGATGTGGAAGTGGGACCAGTACATGGGTGGCGGCCACACCACCAAGAAGATGGCCGCGTTGCTGAAGGGGAAGATCTCCAAGCTGCCCTCGGACTATTTCGGGGAGAACATCTTCATCGGCGCCTCCACCATGTCGCGGGAGGAAATCCGCCGCCGCCACATCATCGGCTGCGACGTCGTCATGTGGGGCACCGACTACCCGCATCCGGAAGGCACCTGGCCCCACACGCAGGAGCGCCTACGGGGCGACTTCGGTGGCATCCCGGTGGAGGATGCCCGGAAGCTCCTGGGTGAGACCGCGGCCCGCTGCTACGACTTCGACCTCAATGCGCTGCGCCCGGTAGCCGATCGGATCGGGCCCACACCGGCTGATCTGGGGCAGGACCCAATGCTGCGCACCGATCCCGAGGAGGTGCGCACGGCGCGCTGGTGGAAAGAGGAATACCAAGTGCAGGCGCCGGGCTGAGACTCCCACCGTGCATCCGGGCCACATGGAGCATTGCGCCAGCGAAGAGTCGCGCCGGGTGCGCACGGACGACCTCGGATGGGTGTGCACGGCTCCACTGACCTGAGTGCTGCGGCGGGCCCGTGGTAACGATCCTGTTCGCGTTGGGGGCTGCGTTCTCCAATGCGCTGAACATGGTGACGCAGCACATCGCCAGCACCAGCGATCCGGGCCATTCCAAGGGATGGCAGTTCGTCCGCTATCTGGTGTCGAACCCGCTCTGGCTGTTCGGCTGGGTGGCGCTCGCCGGGTCGTTCATCTTCCAGGCCCTGGCGCTGCACAACGGCCAGATGTCGGTCGTCCAGCCGCTGCTGGTGACCGAGCTGGTCTTCGCGCTCGTCTTGCGCCGGCTCTGGATCCGACAGCAGATCAGAAATCTCACCTGGTGGGCCGCCGGCGTCACCTGCGCCTCGCTGGCCCTGTTCGTGGCCGTGTCCGAGCCCACGGGAGGGCACGCGCAGCCGACCAGCTCCGCCTGGGTCGGCGCCACCATCGCTTCTGGTGGGGCGGCGGCCATCCTGGCCCTGGTCGGGCGGACGGGCTCACCGGTACGGCGGGCGGCGGCACTGGGCGCGGCCACCGCGATCCTCTGGGCCCTGGTGGCCACGTTCATCAAGGCGATGACCGACACCCTCACCCAGTTCGGGGTCTTCGGGATGTTCACCCACTGGCCCGTCTACGCCTTGATCGTCGTGAGCATCTTGGCCGAGTTACTGGACCAGACCGCGCTGCACGTGGGGCCACTGAGCGTCTCGCAGCCGTTCATCGTGATCGTCGACCCCGTGGTGAGCATTGTGCTCAGCGTCTGGATCTTCGATGAGGTGTTCACCGAGAACCCGTTCCGCCTGACGGTCGGCATCGTCTCCTTCGCCGTCATGTGCGCGGCGGCCGCCGTGCTGGCCCGCACCACCCCGGCCACCATGGAACGCGGGCCGGTGGCAGCGCCATCGCCACCTCCGGGACGGAACTGACACAGGACCCGGGTGCTCAGCCGGCGAAGTCCCAGCTCTCGCCCTTCTCGTAGTGGTGCAAGACGTTCTTGGCGATGAGGATGCGGTGCACCTCGTCGGGCCCATCGGCCAGGCGGAGCGTGCGTGCCCCCAGGTACATCTGAGCCAGCGGCAGGTCGCTGGTCACGCCGGCCGCGCCCCACACCTGAATGGCCCGGTCGACGACCCGGCTGTAGGCCGCCGGCACGAACACTTTGATGGAGCTGATTTCGGTGCGGGCCTGGGGATCGCCCTTGTCGACCTTCTCGGCCGCGTGGATCGTCATCAGCCGGGCCGCTTGCAGGTCCATATAGCTGTCGGCCACGAAGCCCTGCATGAACTGCTTGTCCTTGAGGAGACCGCCGTGCACCTCGCGGCTCAAGAGGCGCTCGACCATCAGGTCGAAGGCCCGCCACATTTGGCCCACCGAGTTCATGCAGTGGAAGATGCGACCGGCGCCGAGGCGGTCCTGGGCGGCCCGGTGCCCATCACCGATTTGGCCCAGGAGGTTCTCGTAGGGGACGCGGACCTGGTCGTAGCGGACCTCGCAGTGATCCGACTTGGCGCTGCCCCAGATGCCGATGCCGCGCTCGATGATCACGCCCGGGTTCGCCGTCGGCACAATGATCTGGACCATCCGCCCTGGTCCGTCGTCCTCATTGGACTCCTTGGCCCGGCACATGACGATGAAGAAGTCGGCGGCCAGACCGTTGGAGGTGAACCACTTGTGCCCGTTGATCACCCACTCGTCCCCTTCGCGGATGGCGGTGGTCTGAATGGATCGAGGGTCCGAGCCTGCGTTCTCGGGCTCCGTCATGGAGAAGCCCGACTGCATGGTCCCCTCAATGAGGGGGAGCAGCCACTTCTGCTTCTGCTCCTCGGTCCCGTACTTGACCAGAATGGTCTGATTGCCCGAGTTCGGGGCCACGACGCCGAACAGCGATGCCGCCCCTACGGCGTAGGCGAGGATTTCGTTCATGTAGGCGTGTGCCATGAAATCGATACCCATGCCGCCGTACTCGGGCGGCAGGTGGGGTGCCCACAGCCCCTCCGCCTTGACTTTCGCCTGGATCTCGCCGCGCAGCGCCCTGGCCTCCGCCCGCTCGGCCGCGGTCGCGTCGCCCCCCCGTGCGTGCCAGAGCACGGCCTCGTTGGGCAGGATCTTCTCGTTGACGATCCGGGCCGTG
>Ga0302270_10002267_pt1 | contig 18916 bp, 9 predicted proteins | sample III_Bog_E2_3_FD_198773 | JGI IMG/M metagenome (GOLD analysis project Ga0302270, IMG submission 198773) | Peat permafrost microbial communities from Stordalen Mire near Abisko, Sweden - III_Bog_E2_3 | ecosystem: Environmental > Terrestrial > Soil > Wetlands > Peat | place: Sweden: Abisko... | reverse complement strand
CGAGGTTGGGCACCAGGTCGGCGCGGCGCTGGTACTGGTTCAGCACCTCCGACCAGGCCGCACTCACGGCCTCGTCCTGGGCTTGCAGGGTGTTGTAGCCGCAGGCGGCCAGGAACAGGCTGAAGCCGGCCAGCAGCAGATAGCGGAGCAGGCGCATGGGAAATCCTCGGGCATGACTGTAGGGGAACGCGTGTGGGGAAGCGTGCTGGAAAGATGATGCCAGGCCGGTGAAATTACAAGTGAATGGGGTATATTGAAGGGACTATATGGCAGATGTCTGCGCTGGATCAGCAGACCGCCCCCACAACCGCCGGGTAAGGCCACCGCCGGGGACGCGGGGTGACGACCGTGGATAACAAGATGAACAAACCTGCCAAAGTCACGTTTTCCCGCCGTATCGACCTGCGCTGGGTGCTCGACGAGCTGTTCAAGGACGGCCTGCTGAGCCAGCGCGACGTCAATCAGGCCGCCTCCACCCCGCGCCCCCGTGAGCAGCTCACCTGGCACCCCATACAGGTGCTGGCGCGCCTCGAATTCATGGACAACAGCGCGCCGGGCCGCAAGCTGGACCTGCCGACCCTGACCCAGTGGCTCGCGACCAAGGCCGGGCAGGAGGTATGGATCATCGACCCGCTCAAGTTCAATGTCGCCGCCTGCACCAGCGCCGTGTCCTACGCCTTTGCCGAGCGCCACGGCATCCTCGTGGTGTCGAGCAGCGAAGAAGAAGTGGTAGTGGCCAGTGCCCAGCCCTTTTACGATGAGTGGATACACGGCCTGACCCACACCATTCGCGACAAGAAAATCCGCCGCGTCGTCACCAACCCGGCCGACCTGCACCGCTACACCATCGAATTCTACAAGCTCGCGCGCGCCATCCAGGGCGCCAATACCTCCGACTCGGTCAACACACACCGCGCCGCCAATTTCGAGCAGCTGCTGGAGTTGGGCAACCTCACCGCGCCCGACGCCAACGACCAGCACATCGTCAATATCGTCGACTGGCTGCTGCAGCACGCCTACGACCAGCGCGCCAGCGACATCCACCTGGAGCCGCGCCGCGACCAGGGCCGCGTGCGTTTCCGTATCGACGGCGTGCTGCACAATATTTACGAATTTCCCGGCCAGATCATGAATGCGGTCACCTCGCGCATCAAAATCCTCGGGCGCATGAACGTCGCCGAAAAGCGCAAGCCGCAGGATGGCCGCCTGAAAACCCGCAACCCGCGCGGCCAGGAAATCGAACTGCGTCTGGCTACCCTGCCCACCGCCTTCGGCGAAAAGCTGGTCATGCGTATTTTCGACCCCGACGTGCTGGTCCGTGGCTTTCAGGAGTTGGGCTTGACCGGCAGCGACTACGACAAGTGGCAGAAAATGGTTGCCCAGCCCAACGGCATCATTCTCGTCACCGGCCCCACCGGCTCGGGCAAAACCACCACGCTCTATTCCACCCTGAAAATGCTGGCCACCGACGAAGTGAACGTCTGCACGATTGAAGACCCCATCGAAATGATCGAGGGCTCCTTCAACCAGATGCAGGTACAGTCCGGGATAGACCTGAATTTTGCCGAGGGCATCCGTGCCCTCATGCGCCAGGACCCCGACATCATCATGGTCGGCGAAGTGCGCGATTTTGAAACCGCCGACATGGCCATGCAGGCCGCGCTCACCGGCCATCTGGTATTGTCCACTGTGCACACCAACGACGCACCCTCCACGGTCACGCGCCTCGTTGACCTTGGCGTGCCGCCTTTCCTGATCGCCTCCAGCGTGCTCGGTGTCATGGCGCAGCGTCTCGTGCGCACGCTCTGCCCGCACTGCAAGGTCGAAATTCCCTGTGACGAGCAGGCCTGGGCCGAGCTGACCCAGCCCTGGAAAGCCGCCATGCCTGCTACCGTACAGGCAGCCAAGGGCTGCCTGGAGTGTCGGGGAACCGGCTATCTGGGCCGTGTTGGCCTTTACGAAATCATGATTCTTTCCAACGAGCTGAAAAAAATAATCAGCGACAACGCCACCCTGCAAGACATCAAGCGCCAGGCCTATCGCGAAGGCTTGCTGCCCCTGCGCCTGTCCGGCGCGCAAAAAGTGGCGCAGGGCATTACCACCATTGAAGAAGTGCTGCGCGTGGCGCCGCTGAATTAACCATTTTCTTGACCGCAGGATGGGTATCGCTGCGCTCCACCCATCCTGCGAACGACTTTTTTAACGGAGGACATATGGCCCAGCAACGTATCGAGATCGTCCAGGAATTTTCCCTGCCGGTGGAAAAACTGTTCAGCTACCTGAGTGAGCATGAAAATCTCGCCGCCATTTTCGCCCCGGCCAAGGTCACCCGCGTGCGCAACGGCGACACCAGCCGCAACGGTGTCGGCTCTGTGCGCAGCCTGCGTATTCTGGTGGCGCCGCCCTTCGAGGAAACCGTTACCGCCTTCAAGGAAAACGAGCTGATCGAATACCGCATTACCCAGGGCAGCCCGCTCAAGAATCACCACGGCGTCATGCGCTTCTACCCCTTCAACCAGGGGTCCCGCCTGCACTACACCATTGTTTTCGAAGGCAAGCTGCCGGTCATCGCCAGTCTGATCAAGCCGGGTCTTGACCGGGCCATCCGCAAGGGTCTGAAAGCGATCCGCTAAGCAGTTGCTGTCAATTGTATGGTGGTGGAATTTTGTAGGGCGGGCCATGCCCGCGCACGACTGGCAGTGGCATAGACAGCAAGTGTGAAAAGTCGGCGTCCCGTTGTGCGCGGGCATGACCCATCCTGCATGGATGTAGGTAGTGCCTGCGCCGCGTCGGGAACGCGGTAGGCCGCCCTACGAAAACCGCCGCCATCAATCGTAGGGTGGCGTTGGAAAGTTGCTCTCGAGGAATGGTCTGCGCTTGCAGCATGAGGGTGTGTAAGGCAGGGAAAGGAGTGACGCCGCCGGGGCCAGAAAGCCAGCCCCTGGCGGCGTGACAGGCGCCTGTACTTTTTTGTGGGTCGGCGGGCAGCGCTTCTTGCGCTGCGCCGCGCCCACCACAACAGTCAGCGGGTTACGCTGTACTGGTCTTGCACATCCTTTTCAGTCGGCAGGCTGCGCGGCGCTGCTCTTCCCACATCCTTGCGGGTCGAGCCAAGTGTTGCGCGAATCCAGCTGTCTGCGCAACCCAATGATTTCCAAAGTGTTAACAAGACCAACAATGTTTCTGAGAACATTATCACGAAAGCGGCAATGAGTTTGCCGCTACTACAAGCGCGGGCAGGAATCACTCCCGAACGGGCTGCACAGTCCTGACAACCGGCTTGGCCAGCACAGCCCCGACCACCGGCGCCGGCACGGTGGCATGCACCGGGTGATCCCAGATATGCCACTCGGCTTTCAGCCAGGCATAAAACACCGGTGCGGCCACCACCCCGGCGGGGCCGAACAGGCGCTCCATCAGCAGCATCCACAGCAGCATTTCCCAGGCGCGCGCATTGATCTGGGTGCCGACAATACGGGCGTTCACGAAATATTCCAGCTTGTGCACCAGCACCAGAAAGACCAGCGAGGCCATGGCGACATGAAACGACAGGCTGAAGCTGATGATGGTGATGGCCGAATTGGAAATCAGGTTACCGACGATGGGCAGCAGCCCGGCCACAAAGGTGAGGGCTATCAGCGTCTTGCCAAAGGGCATGTGCACGCCGAAAGCAGGCAGCACCATCATCAGGTAGATCACCGTAAGCCCGGTATTGACGGCGGAGATGCGGATTTGGGCCATGGCCACCCGCCAGAAGGCATCGCGCAGCTCGGCCAGCTGATGCAGCAGGCGCTGACTGAGCGGACCGCTGGGGGCGGCATGGTGGCCACTGCTCACCGCCACCATGATGCCAAGCAGGATGCCCACGAGCGCGTAGCCGACCAGTTTCAGGCCACCGAGGCTGTAGGTGCCAATCTCGGCGGCGTGTGCCTTGAGCCAGCCACCAATGGCCGCCAGCAGGTCGCTTTGCTGGGGAATGGCGTCGCTCACCCAGTCCGGCAGCCAGGTGCTGGTGGAGTTGAGAATGTCACTCATCTTCAGCAGCAGATCGTGCAGGCCGGCGCCGCTGTGCAGCAGGAACTGTATGCCGAAGCCGATGGCAATCAGAATGCCGACCACGCCGCTGCTGACCAGCCCGATGGCCAGGCGGCGTGCGGGCGCTGGCGCCATCCCGCGCGCGTGCAGGCGGGCCGTCAGTTGCAGGATGGAGGCAAACACCAGCAGGCCAGCATAAACGGGTACCAGCAGGCCAAGATGTAAGGCAAACAGGAAAAGTAGGGCGACTGCCAGAAAGGCGATAAAACGGTCGTTGCGCGTGGGCAACTCCCTGCCGACTGCCATGGGGGTTTTCTCCGGGCCTGCGTGGGCCACTGAAACGAGGTACAGGCATTGTAAGGCCAAGGCAAGGCAGGATGCACTGATGATGCGTTACATATCGGTGAGTGTTGAGGTCGCCATGTTGGTAAATGGAGATTGTCAGCCTTCGCTCAGCCACGTCACCGTCATGGTCTGGTTATGCAGTTGGCAGCGCCCGCTATCGGGGTCAGGCCCGATTTCACCATTGGAGTAAAAGCCGGCCAGTACCACGTCCGGCCCCAGCACATTGCCCACGGCCTCAATCTCCTCCTCGGTGCGCCCGCCCATCACCAGCTTGCGCCCCACGCAGCTGATCAGCAGGCCCAGGCCGCCGGGGTAGCCCGCGTTGGCCTGGTGGCAGAGTTCGGCGGCGGTTTCGGCGCCATCGACAAGGCGGTCGGAGGAGGCGTGCATCAGGCGCAGGTAGCCGCCGTCGATCAGGTCGCCGGCCAGTATCAGGCTGCCAGCCTCATCGTCTATGCCCAGGATCGAGCGGATGATGCCCACATCCTCCGCATTGGCGCTCATCATGGAGAAGGGAAACAGCAGGCCCGAGCTCGGCAGGTGTTTGGCATGGTCCCCGAGATAGCGGCGGTACAGGTCCAGCGCCGGCCTGCCGTCCAGTTCGTAGAGGATATTGCCCGCACAGCGTGTAATCCGCCGCAGCGGGCCAAAGGCCTGCCAGCCGCCATAGCAGCCATGGCTCAGGCGCAGGTGCGGGCCATAAATGCCCAGTGCCACGACGGCCTGTTCCGAGCTACCGTCATCGCTGAGCACATAGCTGCTGTTGAAGTTTGCATCGCCTGCCAGACCGCCACAAATCATCATGCCGTTGCCCAGCTCGGCAGCCAAGCCGGCAACCAGGGCGCTGCCATTGATGTTGACACCCTGGCCCAGCACCAGCACGCCGTTAAGGTCGGGTGCCTGCAGGGCCCGGCCCAACTGCACGCCCACCGTCTGCGAGGAGTCCATGCCATCCAGCGCCGACACCGCTACGCGAATGTCCGGGTGCTCGAAATGAATGGCCGTAAACACTGCACAATTGTCGCTGATGCCGGTGATTGAGATCTCCCCGGCCGTCGAGCAGCCCAGCCAGTGTGCGCCGGGCACCCCGGCCCGTAGTTCCGCGCTGAACATGGCCGCCTCGAAGTGCCGCACCGAGGCAAATACCAGCATCAGCTGCGGGTTGATCTCGCGCAGGGTCGCCAGCGCCTCGGGACTGACGCTGGTGCTGGCAAAGCGCAGCTGCCTTATCAGCATGAACAGGCTCCCCGGCTCATGTTGCCCAACGCATGGCGTGGTCGCTGCCCGGTGCGGGGCTGATGACCTGTTCACGCAGGGCGGTGATGAACAGCGCCACTTCGGATTCCAGCTCCGGCAGCAGGCTTTGCACCTGTAGCAGCTGCCCCTCGCGGCAGGCGCTGCAAATGGTCTCCGCGAGAGCCGCCACGTGCGGCTCGCCAAAATAGGCAGCCTCGCCCTTGAGCCGATGCGCGCCCTGATAGGTTTCTTCCAGATCGCCCCGCAGTGCCGCGCTGGTCAGCGATTCCAGCCGGCCCGGCCCTTCGATCAGGAAGATGCCGGCCAACTCGCGCAGCAGGGCCGGGTCACCCCCGGTTTGCGCCAGCGCCCGCGCATAGTTGAAGCCAATCTCGGCCGGGCGCGGCCCCACGGTGTGGCCGGCACGGGGCTCGACCGTCTCTGGCGCCGGCATGTCGTCCAGTACCCGCCGGATCTCGGCGGTCAGCTCGTCGATCATGACTGGCTTGGACACATAGCCATCCATGCCCAGCCCGAGGTAGCGCTCGCGGTCGCCCTTCATGGCATGGGCCGTCATGGCGATGATGCGGATGTGCTCACCCCCGACCTCCTCCGACCATTGCCGGATGGCGGCGGTGGCATCGACACCGCCCATGACGGGCATCTGGATATCCATCAGCACCAGATCAAAGTGCCCACGGGTGGCGGCATGCACAGCCTCTTCCCCGTTTTGCGCCAGGGTCACGCGGTGGCCGATGCGCTCCAGCAGGCGCGTGGCCAGACGCTGGTTGATGGTATTGTCTTCGGCCAGCAGGATATCCAGCGCGTCTTCCGGTGCCACCTGCGGCAGCGCCACGGCAAGCTCCGGCACCGGTGCCTCGGCATGGCTGCCCATGACCATGAGCATGCAGTTGAACAGCTCCGACTGGTTGATGGGCTTGGGCAGGAAGCCGGCAATGCCGTTGCTGCGCAGAACGCTGGAATCGAGGCGGTCGGCCAGCGAGCTGAGCATGATGATGCGCGGGTGCGGGCCTTCGGCCTGACCGTTGATGCGCCGCGCCAGCGTAAAGCCGTCAACATAGGGCATTTGTGCGTCCAGCAGCACCAGCTGCACCGGGTGGCCGTTGCGCGCCTGTTCCGCCAGCCGTGTCTGCGCGCTGTCGGCGTCGGCCACCACCAGCGGCTCCATGCCAAAGCTGTGCAGCATTTCCCACATCAGGCGGCGGTTGGTGCCGTTGTCGTCCACTACCAGCACCGGCAGGTGCAGCAGCGACTCCGGCGTGGCCGGAATCAGCTCCGGCGCCGAGCTGTGCTGCAGGGCGACGGTAAAAAAGAAACGGCTGCCACTGCCCGGCGTACTCTCCACGCTCAGGCGCCCGCCCATCATGGTCACCAGCCGCGAAGAAATGCTGAGGCCGAGGCCCGTACCGCCATAGCGCCGCGTAATGGAGGTGTCGGCTTGTGCGAAGGAGTCGAAGATGCGCGCCATTACCTCGGACTCCATGCCGATGCCCGTATCGGCCACTTCGAAATGCAGGTGCCAGAAACCGTGGTCATCCTCATGCCCTTCGGAGCGCACGCTGAGGATCACGTGGCCCTGCTCCGTAAACTTCACCGCATTGCCCACGAGGTTGATCAGGATCTGGCGCAGACGCACCTCGTCGCCAATGAAGTTGTCGGGCACATGCGGCGGAATATCGCAGATCAGCTCGATGGACCTTTCCTGAGAGCGCAGCGCCATGGAGCGCAGGATGTCGTTGCCCAGCTTGCGCAGGGTGAAGTCCACCGGGTCCAGGCTCATCTTGCCCGCCTCGATCTTGGAGAAATCGAGAATGTCGTTGATGACTTCAAGGAGCGAAGTGGCCGAGCTGGATGCCATTTCCAGGTACTCGCGCTGCTCCGGCGTCAGCTGGGTTTCCAGGCAAAGCTTGGTCATGCCGATCACACCGTTCATGGGTGTGCGGATTTCGTGGCTCATATTGGCAAGGAAATCGCTTTTGGCGCGGTTGGCCGCCTCGGCGGCTTCCTTGGCCTGCAGGACTACGGCCTCGGCCGCCTTGCGGGTGCTGATATCGGTCATGGTGCCAATGGCACGCAGGGCACGGCCATCGGGACGGCGCAGCGCCACCTGGCCACGGGTTTCCATCCAGATATAGCGGCCATCGCTGTGGCGCATGCGCATTTCTATATTGAATTCTGTCTGCGTTCCCTTGATACAGCGGCGCAGCTCATCGCCGCTGGCCTGGGCGTCGTCGGGGTGAATCAGGGAGTCCCAGGTGGTAAACAGCGGCACGGTGTCGTCTACCGTCAGGCCGAGCAGGGCGCACCATTTGTCGCTGTAGAACATCAGGCCGGTTTCCAGGTCCCAGTCCCACAGGCCCATGCCGGCACTCTGCACTGCCAGCTGGAAGCGTTCCTCGGAGGTGCGCAGGGCCTCTTCCATGTTGTGGCGCGAGTCCACCAGATGGTCGAGCAGGTTGGCTACGATTTCCAGGGTGGTTTCCTCATCACCCCGGAATTCCATGCCGGCGCGTGACGACAGCGTGGCCGCCATGGTCTTGAGCGCCTGCATGCCTTTGCGTTGCGATTCGGCGTCGGCGCGCAGCCGGGCATTGGCCACGCTCAGCTCGCTGGAACTGAGCACAAGACTGCGGCTGCGCAGCTCCAGGTCACGGTCGTATTGCTCGTAGGCTTCGTCGGCGGCATCGATAAAGGCGGGTACATTGGCGAGCAGCTTGCGCAACTCACGCGTCTGGCCCGGCGCCAGCGCCGCCTGCAGGGAGGCAACCTTCAGCGCGGCCAGTTCGGCGTCGGTGGAGACGGCAAAGAAACGGCGCAGTTGGCGTTGCAGCAGCTTGGAACGACTCATGGGTGACTCACCGATTCACAGCCGGAATTATGGTTCTCTGCTCTTGTTATTCCCGTGGCGCCAAGCCCGTTCCCTCTCCTTCACTTGTAGTTGTTTTACGGGCGCCGTTCAAGTCCGCATCGCCCCGGTGGCAACTATAGCTGTCTGAATCCAGGGTAGTGACACTTATGGGCAGTTTGTGAATTGTGCGGTCGTTCACATTTTGTCAGTCGGTTTCCACTGTCACCATGACGTTTTCTGTCAGTTGCCACAATCCATTGTTTTATATGGATATATTTTTTAATTCATGACTTGGCACGAGCCCTGCACTATCCCAGGTGTGATGCTGGGCACCAAGTGCGTATTACAGCCATCACAGCATTTATGCAAAAAACACCCGACGGGGTACGCAGTGGCTGCAGGTACATTTTGCCACTGCGGTTTGCCCGGGCCTTGATTATGAAAACTATCATTCGCTATTTTTTTGCCCCCCTCTTCGTACTGCTGGTACTCAGCATCGTGCTGGCCAACGGTATCATCCAGGAAATGCGGCTCAGCCTCAGCGCTCGTCACCGGCTGAGAGTGCGGCGTTATGTTGCCGAGGAATTGCATCTGCAATAGGGTTTTGCCGTAGACCCTCGGGTCTGTTCCAGACGTTTGTTACCGCGTTCGCGGGTTAACCTCTGATTGAAGCTCCCATTTGGGCGTCCTCATGCCCGACGGCCATTCAAGAGGGTGCTGGTAGATGGCGCTCCCGGCGCCATTCTGCACTCCTCACATCCCTGTGGGTCGCGCCCCTTGAAAATCCCCACGCGCCCCTGGTCGGTTCTCCCCCTTCGGGGGGGGCGGTGCTCAGCCAACCCACTGAGCTATATGGAAAAATAAATAAAAATATAAAAGAAACTCCGTCACCCTAGCGAACGCGGGGGCCCAGTGCCTTTGCTGGAGCCCGCCATAAGCCTATGGTGTGACAAAGCAATTCCGCTACCCTCTCGCCAGAAAGCAATCCCTGCATTACTATCCCCTGATGGAAACGACCCAAGCCCACCGTTGCACCTACTCCACCTTCCCGGTGGCAGGCCGCTGTGCGCCTCGTTCCGCCAAAGCCAAAAAGCCGCTGCTCGCCTGACCGGAGCCGGCTGCTCCGTCAGATAGCGACGGAGCAGCAGACCGGGCACCTCACCCCCTGACTACACCCCGCTTTCTGAACGGACTTTCCCTCGGTCTTTCAGGAGTCATGTCATGTCTGTATTTACGGGTATATGGGTGCCGCTGGTTACGCCCTTTGCGGCGGGCCAGGTGGATCATGCCGCCTTGCGGCGGCTGGTGACGTTTTATGCCACCCAGCCTCTGGGCGGTCTGGTCGTATTGGGCAGTACCGGCGAGGCGGCTGCGCTCGATGCCGCCGAGCAGGAGGCGGTGCTCGATACCGTGCTGGCCTGTTGTGGCGGCATGCCGGTTGTGGTGGGGCTGGCCGGTAATCATCTGGGGCAGGTCAAGGCGCGCTTGAGCCGCTTCGCACAACGTCCGGTTGCCGGCATATTGATTCCGGCACCCTATTACACGCGCCCGGCGCAGGCCGGCTTGCTGGCCTGGTTTACCGAACTGGCCGACCACAGTCCGGTACCGCTCATCCTCTATGACATTCCCTATCGCACCGGGGTGCGGCTGGAGTTGGCTACGCTGCTGGCGTTGGCCGGCCACCCGAATATCCGGGCCATCAAGGATTGTGGCGGCTCATCCGAGACCACTCGTGCCCTGATTGCCGATGGCCGGCTGCAGGTATTGGCCGGGGAGGACGCCGCCATTTTCAGCACACTCTGTATGGGCGGCAGCGGCGCGATAGCCGCCGCTGCGCATATTCACCCGCGCCTGCTGTGCGCCCTGTATACCGCCGTGCGCGAGCAGCGGCTGGAGGCGGCGCGCGCCCTTCACCATGCCCTTGCGCCCCTGCTCGCAGCCTTGTTCAGCGAGCCCAATCCGGCGCCGCTGAAGGCCTTGCTGGCGGCCGAGGGCTGGCTTTGCAACGAACTGCGCCTGCCCATGACACCCGCCTCGCTGCTGCTGGCCCCTCACCTCCTTGCTCTTGCGCACCAGCTTGCCGGCCATCCTGCCCTTGCCGGTGAAGTGATGGCCAGTTTTGCCTGATGCAAGTGGCAAATGAAGACAAACCCGGCCTGGATGGCGGGTTTGGGTCAGTCATTACTCATATTTTCGATGACCGGTGTATGAGTGTGCACGTGTCAAAAATGACGAAATCGATATATTTTAACGTCGATAAAATGCCGCAAGACGTTGATTTATAGAATATATGCCGATGGGCGGTCGGGGCGACCTGATTAGCGGCACAGGAAACGTAGTTACGTAATTTCAGGATACAAGTGTTCACAACAATAATAAGCCGTGGTATTTTGAATTCGCTGTGTAAAGGGACTTGCGCTTGTTACTGCTCATTGCTTCCGTGGCTCGCCATTGATGGCTTATTGAGCTCAGGTTCTGGCCGTTTTGGCCAACCCCGCAGGCCCGGTGGTACTGGATGCTCCTCACATCCCGCCCCACCGGGCCTGCAATCCCTCAGCAGCACCGTAAAACGAATGCAAGGCCCCGGATTGCCTCTCCGCAATCTGGTGTGGAGCTGTCTGCCTCGTTTGCACCCGGAGCGGGCAGCACATCCAATAAAAAGAACAAAAGGGAGTTGCCATGACTATTGCCAAGGAAGCAGTGCGGTCAATACAGGCCAGCCTGCGTACCGTACCCGCGTTGATGACGGAGCCGGAAGGCCTGCGTTTTCTGGCCATCACTCCCTTTGAACGTCCCGACCTGCTGTTGGCGCGTGCCCTGCTGCGCCAGCGCGTGGCCGTGGCGGTAGACATTGGCCGCGACCCGCGAGCCTGGCCCGCCCTGTTTGCGGACCTTGCCAGTCTCAATTCGCCCTTGCTGGGCCTGCGTATTCCCGATCATGTCAGCGTTGATCTTGCGCAGATTCCCGCCAGCATCGGCTTCCTCATCATGGCGGGCGACAGCGCCCAGCTTTACGACGCCTGCCAGCGCCTGCCCGTGCTCGCGCAGGTCTGCTCCCCGCAGGACGCCGGCCAGGCCCTGTGCTGTGGCGTTGCCGGCCTCATCAGCAAGGGCCAGGAAAGCGGCGGCCTTGTCGGTGACGAAAGCAGCTTCGTACTCTTGCAGGGCGTGGTAGCGGAGGCCCGCAAGCTGGGTTGCCCGGTCTGGTGCCAGGGTGGTATCGGCTTTTATACGGCGGCCGGTGCTGTTGCCGGCGGTGCCTGTGGCGTGGTGCTCGACTCCCTGCTGGCCGCGCTGCCGGAGTGCTCGCTGGGCGACGACATCAAGGCCCAGGTGCTGGCCATGGACGGCAGCGAAGTGCGTCAGGTGGCCGGCTATCAGGTCTATGCGCGCGGTGGCCGCGATGCCGACGCGCTGGAAGAAATGGACGCTGACGAAGTGCGCGCCGCGCTCGCCGGCCACGGCCCCCAGCCGCTGCTGCCCATCGGGCAGGACGCCGCGCTGGTGCGGCAGGCCATGGCCGAGTGTGGCAGCGTCGAAACCCTCATCAATTCCTTGCGCATGCGCATTGCCGGCCAGCTGCGGCAGGCGCGTGCCCTGCGCGTGCTCGGCGAAAACAATGCCTGGGCGCGCTCTCACGGCACCCGCTACGCCATCGCCCAGGGCCCCATGACGCGGGTCAGCGATACCGCCGAATTCTGCGGTGCCGTTGCCGCAGCCGGTGGCCTGCCTTTCCTCGCCCTGTCGCTGATGCAGGAGCACCCCGCGCGCAAGCTGCTGGAGGCCACCCGCGCCCGCGTTGGCCAGCGCCCCTGGGGTGTCGGCGTGCTTGGCTTTGCGCCGCCGGAAATCCTTAATCCGCAGCTGGAACTGGTCAAGGCCATCAGGCCCACCGTGCTGCTGCTGGCGGGTGGCCGCCCCTCACAGGCGCGGCCCTTCGTGGAGATGGGCATACCCACCTATCTGCACGTGCCGTCGCCGGGCTTGCTGGAGCTGTTCCTGAAGGATGGCGCCACCCATTTCGTGTTTGAAGGCCGCGAGTGCGGCGGCCACGTCGGCCCGCGCTACAGCTTCGTGCTCTGGGAGCAGGCCGTCGCCATCATGCTGCAGGCCGAACGCCCGGAAACCCTGCATGTCCTCTTTGCCGGCGGCATCCACGACGAGCGCTCCGGCGCCATGGTCGCCGCCATTGCCGCGCCGCTGGCCGCGCGGGGCGCCAAGGTCGGCGTGCTCATGGGCACCGCCTATATCGCCACCCAGGAAGCCGTATCCTGCGGTGCCGTGCTGCAGGCCTTTCAGGAGCAGGCACTCTCGGGCGAGCGCACGGTGCTGGTGGAAACCGCGCCGGGCCATGCCATCCGCTGCCTGCCCTCGGGCTTCGTCGACGTCTTCCATCGTGAAAAAAACCTGCTGAGCAAGGCCGGCATCGACCAGAAAGCCGTGTGGAAGGCGCTGGAAGAGTTGACCGTCGGCCGCCTGCGCATTGCCACCAAGGGTGTCGATCATCAGGACCACGGTCTGGTGCCGGTAGACCTTGCCCGCCAGCGCGCTGAAGGCATGTACATGATCGGCCAGATCATTGCCCTCAAGCAGGCGGTGACCACAGTGGCCGACCTGCACGCCAGTGTTAGCATCGGCGCCACCCATTACCTGAAAAACCTCAGCATCCCGACCCTGAGCCGGCAGGCGCAGGCCGAGCCCGTGGCCATCGTCGGCATGGCCTGCATTTATCCGGGCGCGCCAGATCTGGAAAGCTACTGGGCCAATATCATCGAAGGCCGCGACCTCGTGCGCGAGGTGCCGGCCGAACGCTGGAACGCCAGCCAGTACTATCAGGCCGGCCCCACGGTGGCGGGCAAGTCGCCCAGCAAGTGGGGCGGCTTTATCGACGACACCCCCTTTGACCCGCTGCAATTCGGCATTCCGCCGCAGTCGCTGGCGGCCATTGAGCCGGTGCAGTTGCTGTCGCTGGCTGTTGCTCAGCGGGCTATTAAAGATGCCGGGTACGATGTACAGGGAAGTACAAGTGCCGCAGGAGGCAGGATGCCGGGAGCGGCCGGCAGCAAGTATTTTGACCGTGAAAAGACCGCCGTCATTTTCGGTGCCGAGTCCGGCATGGACCTCGCCAACCAGTACAACTTCCGTAATCTCTACCCGCAGTACTGCGGCGAACTGCCGACCGCGCTCGATCAGGTGCTGCCCAAGCTTACCGAGGATTCCTTCCCCGGCGTGTTGGTCAATGTCATTTCCGGGCGCATTGCCAACCGGCTGGGCTTGGGCGGCGTCAACTATTCGGTCGATGCCGCCTGTGCCAGCTCGCTCACCGCCGTTGAGCTCGGCGTCAAGGAGTTGCGTTCCGGCAGCAGCGACATGGTGCTGGCCGGTGGCGCCGACTTCCACAATGGCATCAGCGATTTCCTCATGTTTGCCTCAGTCGGCGCGCTCTCGCACAAGGGCCGCTGCCGCAGCTTTGACGACGAGGCCGACGGCATCGCCCTCGGTGAAGGCGTCGGCATCGTTGTGCTCAAGCGTCTGGCCGATGCCGAGCGTGACGGCGACCGTATTTATGCCGTGATCGACGGCATTGCCGGTTCCAGCGACGGCAAGGGCCTCGGCCTGACCGCCCCGCGCAAGGAAGGCCAGAAGCGAGCCCTTGAGCGCACCTACTGGCAGGCCGGCAAGCTGCCCGCCGATGTCGGGCTGGTGGAAGCGCACGGCACCGGCACCGTAGTGGGCGACCGCACCGAGCTGCGTACCCTTACCGAAATCTACAGTGCTGGCGGCGCCTTGCCGGGGCAGGCGGGGCTGGGCTCGGTCAAGAGCCAGATCGGTCATACCAAGTGCGCCGCCGGCATCGCCGGCCTCATCAAGGTGGCCAAGGCCCTGCACCACCGCGTGCTGCCGCCCACCGGCCAGCTGACCCGGCCCAATGGCTGGTACCAGCGGCGTTCCAGCCCCTTCAGCTTCAATACCGTGGCCCAGCCCTGGCTCAGCGCCCAGCGCAGCGCCGCCGTCAGCGCCTTCGGTTTTGGCGGCGCCAATTTCCACGCCCTGCTCTCGGCTTACCCGGTGCAGCAGGCCGCCACCGGCGCCGCCGGCTTTCCGGCGGAGCTGTTTGCCTTCCGGGGCCTGAGCGCCGATGACGCTCTGCGCGCCATGCGCCAGCTCAGCGAATTCATCTTCCGCTCCACCGCCACATTGACCCTGCGCGACCTGGCCTTCAGTGTCTGGCAGGGTGGCAGCGGCGCGGTGCAATGTGCCTTTGTCGCGACCGACCTTGGCAGCCTGCGTCAGAAGCTGGCGCTGGCCATGGTGGCGCGCGGCGGCGAGGGCATAGTCTGGCGCCAGCCGGAACTGGTCGGCGGCAAGCTCGCCTGCCTCTTCCCCGGTCAGGGCAGCCAGTATCCCGGCATGCTGCGCGAGCTGTTCGTGTATTTCCCCCGCCTGCAAGCGGTGCTGGAGCAGGGCAGCGACTACCTCGGCGTCACCTTCCCGCCCAGCGCCCACGACGACAGCACCCGTCAGGAGCAGCAGCAGGCCCTGACCGATACCTGCAACGCCCAGCCGGCTTTGGGTCTGGTGGAAATGGCCGCCTTCCAGTGGCTGAGCGAACTGGGCCTGAGGCCCGACATGGCCGCCGGCCACAGCTTTGGCGAACTGGTGGCGCTGGCCAGCGCCGGTGCCTTTGATACCGCTGCGCTGGTCAGTCTGGCGCGGGCCCGCGCCGAGTCCATCATCGGCGCTATTGGTGATGATCCGGGCCGCATGGCTGCCGTCGGCCTTGGCGCCGAAGCCCTGCAATCCCTGCTGGTCGATTTCCCCGGCGTTACCCTCGCCAACCAGAACAGCCCGGTGCAGACGGTCATTTCCGGGCCCACGCCCGACCTGGAAGCGGTGCGTAATTTCCTCAAGGACCGCTCGGTGGCGAGCAAGCTGATTGACACTGCCTGTGCCTTCCACTCGCCCGTGGTGGCGCGTGCGGCGGAAACCTTTGCCGGCGTGCTGGCCGAGCAGGCCATCGCCCGCCTCAAGTGGCCGGTGTACTGCAACAGCACCACCCTGCCGCACGAGAACAGCGCCGAGGCCATCCGCCTCAGCCTCGCCAGCCATATCGTCAGCCCGGTACGCTTTGTCGGCGAGGTCGAGCGCCTGTATGCCGACGGCGCCCGCATCTTTGTGGAAATCGGCCCGCGCCGCGTGCTCAGCGGTCTGGTCGACAAGATACTCAAGCACCAGCCGCACACCATGGTCACCCTCGACCACGAGGGCAAGGGACTGGCCGGCCTGCTCGAAGCCGTGGCCCAACTGGCCGTGCTGCTGCCGGCTTTCAGTGCCGATGCGCTCTTTGCCGGGCGTGCCAGCCAGCTCGACCTGAGCCTGCCGCAGTTGCTGCCCGCCAGCACCTGGATGGTCAACGGCGGCCGCGCCTGGCCGCTCAAGGGCGAGGCCCCGGCCCATGGTGCCAAGGTCGTGCTGAGCCCGGTCGTACTGCCGCAGGTCGTGGCAGAAGCCACCGTGCCAGCGCCCAGCGACAGCCAGCTCTCGGTCATGAATTACCTCAGCAATATGCGCGACATGGTCAATGCCCAGCGCGACGTGCTCATGAGCTTCCTCGGCAGCGCGCCAGCCGCCACGCCCCTGCGTGTCGCGCTGAGCGCCCCGGCTACCCCTGTCAGGACCGAACCGGCCCCGGTGTTGCCCGCTCCCGCAGCGGCGGCACCGGCCCCGGTCCTGGCGCAAAAGCGGGTAGGCGACCACCGCAGCGTGCTGCTCGGCATCGTCGGCGAGCGCACCGGCTACCCGGCGGAAATGCTGGACCTTGATCTCGATCTTGAGGCAGACCTTTCCATCGACTCCATCAAGCGTATCGAAATCGTCGGCGAACTGGCCGACAAGCTGGCCATACGCAGCACGCTCGGTAGCGCCGCCGACAGCCTGCTGGAGCAGCTGGCGCAGCAAAAGACCCTGCGCGCCGTGCTCAGCTGGCTGACCGAGCGTCTGCCTGCTGTCGCGTCTGCGCAGCCGGAAGAAGCTAGCAGCGCCCCGCAGCCGCGTGGGGCTGGCGACCTGTTGCTGGAGATCGTCTCGGAATGCACAGGCTACCCGACCGCCTCGCTGGACCTCGATCTTGATCTGGAGGCTGACCTTTCCATCGACTCCATCAAGCGCCTCGAAATTGTCAGCCAGCTCACCGCCCGCATGGGCCTGAGTGATCGCCACGGCGACAAGGACAGCCTGCTGGAGCATCTGGCCGCGCTCAAGACCCTGCGCGCCATGATCGGCTGGCTGGAGCGCGAAGCCCAGCCCGTGCCCAGCGCCACCGTGGTGGTCGAGGAGGAGGCCGAGGAGGCCAGCGTCGGTATTCCGCTGACCCGTTATGTCATGCGTATCATCGATGCCCCGCCCGCCCGCCGTACCCGCACCAGCTTCAGCGGCAAGAAATTCGTGGTGACTGACGACGGCCTCGGCATCGCCCCGCGCGTGGCCGAGCTGATCCGTCAGCAGGGCGCCGAAGTCAGTCTCATCAGCTTCTCCGAAACCTCGCCGCTGCCGCCCGATGTGCGCAATATCGACGGCCTCGTGCACCTGTGGAGCCTGCATCCCGAGCACCGCGTGCGCGACGTCAAACGCTTCTTCAAGGTGGTGCGTGAGTCGGTGCTGAACCGCACCCGCTACGTGCTGGTGGCCAGCGGCCTCGGCGGCGACTTTGGCATGATAGGCCGTCCCGGCGAGCAGGCCGACTTTGGTCGCGGCGCGGGCTTTGCCGGCATGATAAAAACCATCGCCAAGGAGTTTGCCGAGCTGCGCGCGCAGTGGGTGGACATGGACTTGTCGGAGCCGGTGGAGCAGCTGGCCACCCATATCATGGCCGAACTGATGGGCCAGAACGACCTGACCGAAGTGGCCTATCGTGGTGGCCAGCGTCGTACCCGTCTGGTCGAAGCCAATGCGCTGGACAATGTGCTCGGCAGCGGACTGCCGCTGGATGAACACAGCGTGGTGCTCATTACTGGCGGCGCCCGTGGCATTACCGCCCGCCTTGCCATCGCTCTGGCGCGGCGCTACCACTGCCGGCTGGAGCTGGTGGGGCGTTCGCCCGAGCCGGAAGGCGAGGAATCCGCGCTGACCGCCGGGCTCAAGGATGCACGCCAGATCCGTCAGGCCCTGATCGGCGCCGACCCCCGCAGCAAGCCGGCGGATATCGAGCGCATGACCCGCGAGATACTGGCCGGGCGCGAGTTCCGCAGCACCCTGGCGCAGATTGCCGCCGCTGGCAGCCCGGTGAATTACACCCAGATCGACGTGCGCGACATTGACACCTTTGCCGCCTTTATCGAATCGCTCTACCTGCTGCTGGGCCGTATCGACGGTGTTATTCATGGCGCCGGCGTGGTGGAGGACAAGCTGCTGCGCGACAAGTCGCTGGAAAGCTTTCAGCGCGTGTTCGATACCAAGGTGCGTGGCGCGTTGATGCTCAACAAGATGATCCGCGACGACGTGAAATTCGTGGTCTTCTTCTCCAGCGTGGCCGGCGCCTTCGGCAACCGGGGGCAGGTTGACTATGCCTCTGCCAACGACGTGCTCGACAAGCTGGCGCATGCCTGGCAGACCCGCATCAGTGGCCGTGTGCTGTCGGTGAACTGGGGCCCCTGGGCCGACACCGGCATGGTCTCGGAAGCACTGGAGCGTGAGTACGCGCGCAAGGGCATAGGCCTGATTCCGCAGGCGGACGGCGTCAACGCCCTGCTGCGCGAGCTGGCCTCGGGCGGGCCCGGTGAGTCGCAGGTGGTGCTGATGTGTGGCACGCCCGAGAGCTTTGGTGAGCAGCCGGCACTGACGGCGCGGGGTTAGCCATGAGCCGTATCGCCATTATCGGCATGGCCTGCCTGTATCCGGGTGCGCCCGACCTTGCGCAGTTCTGGCAGAACATCGTCAATGGCGTCGATGCCATTGGCGAGGTGCCGGCCGCGCGCTGGGACGCCTCTTTCCATGACCCGAACTCCTCCGCCATCGACAAGTTTTATTGTCGGCGCGGTGGTTTTGTCGATGCCTATGCCAGCTTTGATCCGCTGGCTTTCGGCATCATGCCCAAGGCTGCTGCGGCCGCCGAACCGGACCAGCTGCTGACCCTGAAAGTGGGCTATGAAGCCCTGCGCGACGCCGGTTATGCCGAGCGTGCCTTTGCCCGCGAGCGTACCGGCGTCATCATCGGTCGTGGCAATTATGTCAGCGCCGGCGTACTGCGGCTGGAGCAGCATGTGCGCCTGCTGCCGCAGGTATTGCAGACCTTGCAGGACCTGTTTCCGGCCATGGGTGCTGACACATTGGCCGCTGTGCGTGAGCGTCTGCAAGCCGAGTTTTCCTATTACGGCCCCGACGTGGCGGCGGGCATGATTCCCAACCTGATCGCCTCCCGGCTGGCCAATCGCC
>Ga0302270_10002240_pt1 | contig 19028 bp, 14 predicted proteins | sample III_Bog_E2_3_FD_198773 | JGI IMG/M metagenome (GOLD analysis project Ga0302270, IMG submission 198773) | Peat permafrost microbial communities from Stordalen Mire near Abisko, Sweden - III_Bog_E2_3 | ecosystem: Environmental > Terrestrial > Soil > Wetlands > Peat | place: Sweden: Abisko... | reverse complement strand
CAGGGGCGGCGCGACCGATCATGACGGCGTCGCAGCCGGTTTCAGCGACCATGGCGGCGGCGTCTTCAGGGGTGCGGATGTCGCCGTTGCCGATGACAGGGATGCGGATGGCCTGCTTGATGGCGGAAATCCATTGCCACTGGGCTTGACCCGAGTATCCCTGCTCGCGAGTCCGGGCGTGGAGAGCGACGGCGTTGAGGCCTTCTTCCTGTGCGATGCGGGCGAGCTCGACGCAGACGATCTGGTGGTCGTTCCATCCCATGCGGAACTTGACGGTGAAGGGGATGGAGACGGAGCTGCGGATGGCGCGGAAGATGGTGGCGATTTTGGGCAGGTCGCGGAGGAGGCCGGAGCCACCGTTGCATCCGACGACGCGCTTGGCGGGGCAGCCGAGGTTGAGGTCGACGGTGTCGAAGCCGGTGTCCTGCACGATGCGGGCGGCGTCGGCGAGGGTTTCGGGGTTGGAGCCGAAGAGCTGGGCACCGATGGGGTGTTCGTCGTCGTAGAAGGTGAGGTAGCGGCGGCGCTTGGACTCGCGCATGCGGGCGAGGCCGTCGGCGGAGGTGAACTCGGTCATGATGAGGCCGCAGCCGGATTGGGCGTTGGTGAGTGCGGTGTCGATTGGTGATTCGACAGGGGGATTCGTTGGATCCCATGTCCCCAAAGGCGAGGGACATGGGGCACCCGGGGATTCAGGTACAGCTGTGAAAAGGCTGGCGTGGCGGATGAAGCGGCGAAAGACGGTGTCGGTGACGCCGGCCATGGGTGCGAGGACGGTGGCGGGGGCGACGAGGACGGGGCCGATGCGCATCTCGGCGGGCACGCGCGCGTTTGCAGGCATGGGGTGGTCAATGGGGTTGTCCCATTCCTTTTTCACGGTGAAGCCTTTGCCTGCCATGGGTGCTCTTTCAATTCAACTCGGCAACTCGGGAACTTGATAAACAAATGGCTTGCCGCGAGATTCTGGATCCCAGCCAGCAGCCATCGCATCTCGGATGTGCGCAGCCACCCTTGCTGCCACAATCGTGGGTCGGACTGGGTCCGTCCTCGAATAGCCGGGTCTCTGCGAATAGCCCGGTTTGAGCGTTCGCACCGTTGGATATTCGAGGATCAGCTCTCGATGTGCGCCTTCAGCCATCTTGACATGAATTGCGACGCCCTTCCACCCATCCGCAGTGCACCATTGCTGTTCGCGGTGGAGATGCCATATGAGCGGCAAGCCATCAATCGATACAGCAGCCTCAATTGAACGTTTTGCGCGTGGCATAGCAATTCACTTAAAGAGAGCTGGATTTCCGTCAAGGGTCCCAACACGACGAGGCCCCCGCCGCGGCGGAGGCCTGATGCTCGGACCGAATCGCCGGGGTGCTACTTGGCTGCTGGTGCGGTCTCGGTGGCTTTCGCGTACTTGCGGCGGAAGCGCTCGACGCGACCGGCTGTGTCCACGAGGCGCTGCTTGCCGGTGAAGAAGGGGTGGCAGTTGGAGCAGATTTCGACGTGGATGTCGCCCTTGTGGGTCGAACGGGTTTCAAAGTTGTTTCCGCATGCACACATAACGCGGATGGCGGCGTAGTTGGGGTGGATCTTTTCCTTAGGCATCTCTTGAGACAGACCTTTCCTGCAATCTTCCTCATCTATTGTAGGGGGAATTGGGTTGGAAGGCAATGTTGACTTGTTGGGTGGAACAGGGAACAGGGAACAGGGAGAAGGGAACAAGGAACAGGTGCGGACTATTTGAGAGCCTCGTGGATTCCGGCTTCGACGAGGGGGGCCATGACGGCGTAGCCGGCGGGGAGGGGATGGACGCCGTCGCCGCTGAGATTTGGTGGAAGGCCGTCGCGGGTGTCCTTCATGGCGGAGTGGTAGTCGACGTAGACGTAGCCGTGGTCGGCGGCCCAGGATTTGATCCAGCGGTTGATCTCGATGATCTTGGGGGCGGGGGTGAGGCCGGGCTTCCAGGAATAATCGAAGGCGGGAAGGATGGAGCAGAGGACGACGCGGATGTGATTGGCGGCGGCGAGGTCGGTCATGGAGGCGAGATTCTCCTCGGTCTGCTCGATGGTCATGGGGCCGGTGTTTCCGGCGATGTCGTTGGTGCCGGCGAGGATGACGACGACTTTGGGCTTGAGGTCGATGACGTCCTGGCGGAAGCGGAGGACCATTTGTGGAGTGGTTTGGCCGCTGATGCCGCGATTGATGTATGGCTTGCCTTCGAAGGAGCCGCCGGGGCCGCGGAAGTGCCAGCCTTCGGTGATGGAGTCACCCATGAAGACGACGCGGTCTTCGCCGGGGGCGGGTGGGCCGAGCTTCAAATCGTCCTCCTTGAATCGGGCGAGCGAGGGAAAGTCGCGGAGCATTTGCTTGTCGTGCTCGGTCTGATAGGCGTCGTGCGGTGGGGCGGGGGCGGCTTGTGCGGGTGCGGGGGCCGCTTGGGTGGGCGCGGGGGCTTTGGTCTCGGGGAGGTTTCCGGGTTCCTGGGCGAGCGAGGAAAGCGGGGCGAAGAGGGCGGCTGCGAGGAGGAGTGTGCGCGGGGTGATTCGAGTCACGAGAGTTTCTCCATGGTGCGGCGAGCGACACAGCGATTGTAGGCAATGGGAGGGGCCGGGGCCAAGGGGTGGAGTCTGAGGAAGCTGATTCCTGGTCTGGAACGCACTGCAAGGGTCTCCCACCCATTCCGCAAAGAACGCGGAATGGATGGGGCACCCGGCACCCGGGGTCACTTACGGGATGTAATAGACGGCAGATTCGGCCGAATTGCCGTTCGCATCCATGACCTGAATCTGCCAGTCGTAAGTTGTTCCGGGATTCAGGCTTGGAATTGACGGCGTGTTGGTGGTGTCTCCAGTAGGATCGGTGCCCCAGACGATTTGGGTGACCGAGCTTGGGAAGCCGTTCAGGTTGGAGTTGTTGCTCGGAATCGCCCAAATCGTGTTTCCGTTGTTGTCATTGAGGTTGAATTGATAGGTGTAGCTGGACGCGTTTGCCGGGTAGGTCCAAGTGAACGTGGGAGTAGTGCTGACGCTGTTGTTCGAAACGGGCGCAAGGTTGGTGGCGAGGTCGCTGGGCCCGACTATGGAAGACCCACCTGCCCATCCAGTGACAAGTCCGTTCACAGTCTCCGTTGATCCGTCGGAGTAGGTGACGGAAAAGGCGTAGCTGTCGCCGACATTCGGAATGATGTTGCCGCCGAGATTCGCGAATGTCTGGAATTGCACGTGACCGCAGGTTCCGCATGCCCCAATGTCGACGGGGGAGATTACATTTGGCCCCGAGATCAATTGGACAGCGACCGGGAGCTTGTTGGCCTCGCGGAGGTCGAAGTTTAGCTGATAGTAAGTGTAACCACTGTAAGGCTCATTGGGGCCCCAGAAGCGGGTTTGAACGGTCGGCGTGCTGTTGGCGGAGGGCAGCGTTTCGTTCTGATTGCTGAGATTCGAGTTGATGATGATGCCGTTGGAGTCGCTGCCGCTGTTATCGGTGTTGGAGACATCTCCAAGGTCGACGATGGCGTCGTTGTTCTGGTCGAGAATGCCGAAGTTGATGTAAGCATCTGTGCTGGTGGGCACCTGAACCGAGTAGGCATTCGCACCGACGACAGGGCTCGCGATTCGATCGGCATAGACCGCACCTGAATTCGGATCGTAGAAGCCCGCGTAGAGGGGTCCGGTGGGGGTAATGCCCGCGGGGATGGTAACGGTGCCGGTGACGGTGTTGCCGCCAGTCGGGGCACCGATTGTGACCGCAGTGGGCGTGCCGCCGCCCCAAACGGCCCAAGGACTGTTACCCGCGCTGAGCTCTCCGCGTACTCGGAAGTAGTACGAGGTGCCGTTGGCGAAACTGCCTGAGATGCCAGCAGTGCTGTTGTTGAGGAACCAGACATTGGAGCCGGTCCCGATCGCTTTGAAGATTTCGGAGTTGATGCCGGAGGTGAAGGTGGAATCTGTGGACCATTGCAACTGGTAGTCGGTGACCGCTTCAATTCCATTGTTCTTGATGGCGTTGAACTGGATGACGGCACCCAGATTGGTGGGAGAGATTGAGTTGAATTTCGGGGCCGTGGACGGTGCCGATAGCGTTGGATCGGTAAGGGTAACTGCAACGCCAGACAGATTGGCATTGGAGACGGTGAGGTTCGCGGTGGAGCCGGTTGGATTGGATCCGTTGGCTGCGCCGAAGCCGAGGTTATCGATGCTGGCGTTGAGGGTGTAGGTTCCGGGAGCGACGCCGTGGATGGTGAAAGCGCCACCGGAGCCGATGGCGGAGAAGGGGATGCTGGTTCCGGTGTTGGCGCTGCCGCCGCAACCGTTGCTATTGAGGACGAGGTAGACCTGGCCTGACTTGGCGCCGGAGTAGGAGACATTGCCTGAGACGGTGTAGCCGAGGGCTACCTGGAAGTCGAGGCCGTTCCTCGATGCATTGTTCACAGTGAAATTGGACCAGGAAGCGGGCAGGAAGACCGCACTTGGACCGGTGATGGACGGAGTGACCGTGTAGGTGCCATCCGGGACATTTGCGAAGGAGTAGTTGCCGTTGCTGTCGGTGGTGGTTTGCTGGGGCGGAGTGGTGTTGATTTTCACCGTGAATTGGGGAAGCGAACTGGCCCCGCCACAGTTGTTGATGTACTGGATCTGGCCGCTGACCTGGGAGCTGGCGGAGTTGATCTGGATGTTGTAGGTAACGGGTCCGTTGGAGATATTTGCGGTTGTGTCGTTGACGGTTACGTTGAATGAGACCGTGGCAGCCGATGTGGGTGTGCCGCTGATGGTGACGGTCGGACCGCTGGTCGAGTAAGAGAGCCCGTCGCTCAGGCCTGTAACTGTCCAGGTGAAGTTGCCGCTTCCACCCGCAACCACGATGGTTCCGGAATACGCTGAGCCCACGGTTGCCGGGCCGAGCGTTGCAGGGTTCGGGGTGGGGAGCTGCAAGGTGTTCAAGATGAAGATTGAGTAGAGGAATGGGCCGACGGTGTTGCCGGCGCTGTCAGTCACAGAGGCAGAGAAAGTGACTGTGGTGGTGGAAGTGGGCGCCCCGGAGACCGTAAGGGTGGCACCGTTGGTGGAGTAGTTGAGCCCGCCGCCGGTGAATCCTGTAACGTTCCACACGTATCCGGAACCGCTGCCGCCAGAAACGGTGAGCGTGCCGTTATAGAGATAGCCGACGGTGGCCTCTGGGAAAGCGTTCGGATTACGGTTCAGGATCAACGGGTTGTAAACGCTGGTGGTGTAGGTGATGGGGCCAGCACTATTGCCTGCTGAGTCCTTGACCGAAACCATGAACGTGACGGTGCTTACGGAGGTGAGCGTACCGCTGATGGTGAGGGTGTTGCCGCTGGACGACGAGGTTAGCCCATCGGACAGACCGGTGACTGTGAAGACATATCCGGAACCGCTCCCGCCCTGAGCGACGATCGTGCCGCTGTAGTTTTGTCCGGTATAGGCCTTCGAAGGCAGCGTGTTTGGATTGGGCGCGGGCAGGGTGAGCGAGTTATTGACCGGGATGGTGTAGGTGATGGGGCCGGTGGTGTTGTTGGCGCTGTCTTTGACGGAGGCGTTGAAGGAGACTGCGGTGGTTGAAGTGGGGGTGCCGGTGATTGTTAGGGTGGCGCCGTTGGTGGTGTAGTTGAGGCCGTTTGCTGGGAAGCCGGTGACGGTCCAGACGTAGCCCGAGCCGCTGCCGCCGCCGACAGTGACGGTGCCGGAGTAGGCAGCGTTGATGGTGCCGGGGCCGAGCGAGGCGGGGTTAGGCGCGGGCAGGGTGAGGCCGGCGTAGACGTTGACGGTGTATGTGGTGGGGCCGGCGGTGTTGCCGAGAGGGTCCTTTACTGAGGCGTTGAAGGTGACGGTGCTTGCGGAGGTTGGAGTTCCGCTGATGGTAAGGGTGTTGCCACTGGTGGCCGAGGTGAGGCCATCGGAGAGGCCGGTAACGGTGAAGGTGTAGCCGGAGCCGCTGCCGCCGGAGGCGACGATGGTTCCGGTATAGAGGACGCTGACGGTGGCGCTGGAGGGCAGAGTGCCGGGATTGGGCGCTGGGAGGGCGATCGGGTTGTAGGCGTTGATGGTGTAGGTGAAGGGGCCGGCGGTGTCGCCGATGCTGTCTTTCAACGAAACGGTGACTGTGACCGTGCCTGCGTTGGTTGGAGTTCCCGAAATGACGAGAACTCCGCCACTGGCGATGTATGAGAGCCCCAGGTTGGGCAGTCCTGTAACGGTCCACACGTATCCTGCTTCGCTGCCACCGGAGGCAGTGACGGTGCCGTTGTAAAGCACGCCAAAGGTGGCGTTGCCGGGGAGCGTGGAAGGAATTGTGGCGGGCAGGGTCAGCGGGTTGTAGATGTTGACGGTGTATGTGATTGGACCGGCGGAGTTGCCGGCGGAGTCCTTGACCGAGGCTTGGAATGTGACGGAGCTTGCTGAGGTAGGCGTGCCGCTGATGGTGAGGGTTCCGCCGGTGCTGGCCGAGGTGAGGCCGTCGGAGAGGCCGGTGACGGTGAAGGTATAGCCCGATCCGCTGCCGCCGGTGGCGACGATGGCGCCGGTATAGGCTGCATTGACCGTGCCGGTGAGCGGCAGTGTTCCGGGGTTGGCTGGGAGGACGAGCGGGTTGTAGACGATGATGGTGTAGGCAATGGGGCCGGCGGTGTTGCCGAAGCTGTCTTTGATGGAGACGCTGAAGGTGACTGGGCCGGTGGTGGTGGGAGTGCCGGAGATGGTGAGGGTTCCGGCCGAGGCTGCGGACGAGATTCCATTGCTGGGCAGGCCGGTGACGGTGAATACGTATCCTGTGCCGCTGCCACCGGAGGCAGTGATGGTGCCGGTGTAAGCGGTGCCAGTGGTGGCGTTGCCGGGGAGCGTGGCGGGATTTGTGGCCGGCAGGGTGAGGACGCTGTTGACGGTGATGGTGTAGGCGATGGGGCCGGTGCTGGAGCCGGAGCTGTCCTTTACCGAGACGTTGAAGGTGACGGTGCTGGCGGTGGTGGGCGTGCCGGTGATGGTGAGCGTTCCACCTGTGTTGGTGGAGGAGAGGCCGTCGGAGAGGCCGGTGACGGTCCAGGTGTATCCGGAGCCGCTGCCGCCGGTGGCGGTGATGGTTCCGGTATAGGCTGCGTTGATGGTGGTGTTGGAGGGCAGAGACGCAGGGTTTGTGGCGGGGATGCTGATGGGATTGTAGGCCGCGATGGTGTAGTTGAACGGGCCGGACGTGTTGCCTGCGCCATCCTTGACGGAAGCGGTGAAAGAGATGTTGGCCGGGTTGGTTGGATTGCCGGAGATGGTGAGAGTGGCGCCGTTGGGGGTAGCGGTGATGCCGTCGGCGGGGAGACCAATGACGGTCCAAACGAAGCCAGCGCCGCTGCCGCCGCCGGCGGTGAGGGACTGGGAGTAGGCCGAGCCGGTGAAGGCAACGGGCAGGGCTCCGCCCGGGGGAGCGATGGCAACCGGCGGGTAGTTGACCTTGATGGAGTAGGACTGGGTTTGCGAGTCGCCAAAGGCGTCAGAGGCGAGGACTGTGAAGTTGAATGTGCCTGCGGCGGTGGGCGTTCCGACGATGGAGCCGGCTGCGTTGATGGTCAATCCGCCGGGAAGCGCGCCGGCCGAGATGCTGTAGCTGAGGGTTCCAGCGCCGCCGGTTGCGGCGAGAGAGATGTTGTAGGGCGTGCCGATGACTCCGATGGAGAGCAGGCCCGGGGCGGGAAGCTGGATAGCCGGGGCGGGAGCGACGTTGAGGCTAAGGGCAACGGACGTGGCAGAGAGAGGCGTAGCCGCGCCGGAGTCGGTTGCTTTGAAGGTGAGGTTGGTGGCGGTGCCGACGCAGGAGGCGGTTGGTGTGCCGGAGATGACCCCGGCGGAGTTCATGGTGAGGCAGGCGGGAAGCGTGCCGGTGACGATGGTCCAAGTGTAGGGTGGGATGCCGCCGGAGGCAGCGAGCGCCTGTGAGTAGGCTGTGCCGACGAGGTCGCCGGGGAGGGCGGCGGTGGTGACGGAGACGGCGGCGGGAACGGTGATGTTGACCGGGTCGGATTTGGTGGGGTCGGCGACGGAGGTGGCGGTGATGGTGGCGGACTGGGCGGCGTTGGTGGCTGCCGGGGCAGTGTAGGTGGCGGAGGAGGAGGTCTGGTTGGAAAGAGCGCCAGGGCCGGTGATGCTCCAGGTCACGCCGCCTTTGCTACTTGAGTCATTGGTGACGGTAGCGGAGAGGGTGGTGGAGTCGTTAGGGTCGACAGTGGTGGCGGCTGCCGAGGCCGAAACACTCTTGGGCGGGTTGGCGCATCCGGAAATGGCGAAAATGGCAAGAAATGTTACCGCGATCAGGGCGGCAAACACACTGTTCCTGAGAGAGGCGAAATTCTGATTTTTCCGGGACATGAGCTTCCTCCGCAACATAGTTCCAACAGGTCGGGAGCCCATGGTGAATTTTTGAGCTCAGGGCCGTTCGTTCAGCCGACCCAGTTTTGGCCACGACAATGAGAGGCTGGTCGAGGCGGAGATCTGGTTTAGGCGGAAACTTCCAACGACAGTATCCCGGAGCGAGTGCGGTCGTCAACTGACTTTGGTGTCAATGACGAAAAGGTCATTTTCAGGTGGTGTGTGACACTGCCAGGGGAGTGAGGAGCTGCGGCAGGTTGACGTGGTGGGAGGCGGAACGAGTGAGTTCGGGCTTCCTAGATGAACATAGCAATGTTCGCCGAGGAGTTCAGGAGTTGCCTTTTCCACATAAGTGGAACAGGGTTGCACCGAGAGCAGGCGAGGCGAACTGCGCTAGGCTTGATATGGGCAAAGATATGGGCGGAAATGAGCGGGCAGAAATGAGTGAATTGGGATGAGTAGCGGGGCGGCAGCGGGCGTTTGCACAATTTGCGATGGAGTGGGGCTGGTGCGGGTGATGGACGCTGGGGGCCAGTGGGTTTCGCAGGCCTGCGAGTGCCAGGAGGTTGTGCGTGAGGAGCGGCGGCTGGCGGCGGCGCGGGTTCCGGAGCGGTATCGGCAGTACACGCTTGACGGGTATGAGACGGCGTTTCGCGGGGCGGATGCTTCGCTGGGGCGGGCCCATTTGACGGCGCGGCGATTTGTGGAGGCGTATCCGGTGGACACGGCGGGAAGGGGGCTGTTGTTTACAGGATCGATTGGAGTTGGGAAGACGCATTTAGCGGTCGGGGTTCTGCGGCGGCTGGTGCAAGAGCGGGGCGTGAAGGGTTTGTTCTGCGACTACCGCGAGCTGCTGAAGAATATTCAGAACAGCTACAACACGCAGGTGCATACGACGGAGCTTGAGCTGCTGAAGCCGGTGTTTGCGGCGGAGGTGCTGGTGCTGGACGACCTGGGCGCGCAGAAGCCGAACGAGTGGGTGTGGGATACGGTGGCGCTGATTTTGAACTCGCGCTACAACGACAAGCTGACGACGATTATTACGACGAACTATCCGGATCTTCCGGCTGGGGGCGGGGGACTGACGGACCCGGAGCGGGCGGCGCGGGAGCAGACGCTGGGGGATCGGATCGGGGATCGGATGAGGTCGCGGCTGGCGGAGATGTGTGTGCGGGTGGAGATGACGGGGGAGGATTTTCGGCAGACGGTGAAGCGGGCGAGGTTTGGGTAAGGGAACGAAGGGTGGGGGGCTGGGGGATCCCCAGTTCATTGGCGCGTCAAGGGTGGGCTACACGCCAGCCGTTTGCTCCGAGGAGCTGGGTGTTGCGCTTGTGGTCGTGGGGAACGTCCCGTCTGTCCCCGGGTTTAAAGAAGCTGGACAACCCGACCGCACGGAAGGAAAATGCACCACCGCTGAAATTGTTGGACTTAGCAGAGGGCGTTTGAAGCTGTACGTCACAATTCACGTCACAAAAGGTCGCGCCTTTGGCTTAAGTGATCTCAATTTCATTGGCCGCACAACTCTCCAGGTTTCATTCGGTACTGAATGACGATTATCGACTTTGCTGTGAGAAGTGGCTTTGTCGTGACGCGCATCAACCCATCTAGGTCGTATTCCAAAATGGACGGATTCTGGGGGTCAGGTCACGACATTTGGGTGAGGGAGCTTCAAACGGGATGATTGCGAAGTGGTAGAGTGGAGCGCCATCGGCACGTTGGTGGCCAGTCCCGCCCTGGCAAAGCTAGGACGGGGCACCCTCGATCTGGTTAGGGTGGGCCACCCACCACGGACTATGGCAGTGTGGGGGGAAAAGGTATCAAGTCGCTATATAGTCTCTTCGCCTAATGCCCCATTAACGAAATCGGGTGAAGAAAGATCACTGCTAGCTATTTTTTGGGAGTCCGGCAGTGCTTCACGAATACAACAGTACCCGGGTCACTGTGAATGGAATTGAAAGTTATGATGCAAGACGAGCGGATGGCTGCGCCTTTCGAAACATACCACTGATATTCTTCGGAATAGGTTCGATCCGCGAGAACGATTGTCCAATTCTCTTGGTTGAACTTGTTGGCAGGCAAATCCGAAATCCGTAGTTCATCGTCGTCGAGACTAGCGACGAATGTGACGACTTGAGAATCTAGAACTTTAGGCGGGACCTCGAATTTCCCTTTATGCAAGGGAACCTTCGCGGACTTGCCACCATAGTTGAGGATTACATGATCGGGTCCCGGCCTTTCCTTTCCATCCTGCTCTACTCTTAGCCTCACAACCAAAGATGTCTGCTGGGTTGCGGATGGAAGGGACAGCATAAGCAATACTCCGAATGCGACGAGTTTGACCATTTTCTTCATTTTCATTGCCCCATGAAATCCTTCAAATTCATTGCTTTGCCGATCAAGCCGGAACTGTTGTAGAAATGGACCTTTCTATCACCTGCCCCGACAACAATGTTGATCCCGAATCTTGCATTCGATTTGTCTCCGGGAGACATGGACTGGTTGAAGCTGAACGTTTTATTGTCAACCGTTTTCGAGCCGGAAGGATGCACATGCCATTGACCCTGAATCTCAGTAACAGTTCCCGCTAAGGCCGGGTTCGCAGGATTAACCGTGAAGATATGAGCGTTAGAATCAACCGCTGGGTCCGAAGCCGGGCCTGGGAGGGCCGGCACCGGGACCTGGGAGCCATTCGCTGTTGTTCCCCAAAGCCCACCTTCCTCGTGGAATCCACCCGTTTTGTCGTCTGCGGAAGGTGCGTCACTGGCATTCACCGAATTCATAATTGCATTCTTGACTTCAGGGGGCACTTGAGCTGCGAGATCTTGTGCAGTCTGCTTTTTGGTCCCTTTCTCACTCTGTGGTGGCGCGGTAGATGGCGGTTGGGCGGACTGTTTCTTCGTATTTTGCAATTTCGCATCGATCATTTGCATCGCTGAGTCGCCAGCGATGCTCCAGAGCGGTACACATCCGGCAGATCATCCCAGAAAAATGCGACATAGCTGTACGGCTGCCGAATTGTCCCCTCCTGCTTCAAGGCGAAGCGGAAGGGAACCTCGAAGTGCCATGTCTTGCTTACGTGATTGATCGGGAGGCTGAACAGGACCTCTCCTCCGGGCGGAATGACCTTTAGAACCTGGGGGCCTGGCTGGTACCCATCGTTGTAACCATGTGGACGTTTCGTGACTTCCCGAGATGACCTGGCGGCCTTTTCTGCGCCTCTCACTTCTGCCTCGCCCTCGTTGGGATGAAGGAATATCTCCGTCAAGTCCTCTTGTCCCGGTTCATAACCCACCCCTGCTCCCTCAGATTCCGTTCCTGGAGAGGGTTTATTGGGAACCACTTCATCCTGTACCCAGAACGCCCCATCCGCCACATTGGCAGACGCTTTGGATGCGATGATCACTAGCGGCAACCGGCAGTTATTGACCAGCCGCAACCACACGCCCTTGTTCGCCTCGCCATCACGAAGCGGTTTCCTCGGACCAACATGGTCCAGAACGAGATACACATACGGCTTTGACGGATTGAGAACGAAGTCATCCACCATGCTTGCCTCCTTCGCCCTGGCGAACTTGGTGCCAAGCAAAGAGACTGCGATGCAGATGCTCAGTAGCGCGGCGCGTTCAAGGATTTTCATGGTTGCAAACGCCATCCTTTCGTAAACGCGGGCTTGGTATCCCAAGAGCCGTTCTCCTTCTGAATCTGGGTGCCGAGCTTGTGGTCGTGGGGAATATCCCGTCTGTCCCCAGGTTTCCCCAGGTTTCCCAGGTTTCCAGGTTTCCAGGTCTCCCGAACGCTGTGAAATGTTGTTAGTTTGCGGAACGAAAGCCCAGTCCATGTAGGCTGTCCCATCCATGCCGTGCATAGACGGATGAGGATTGGCCGAAGGGCCTGATCCATTATTCGCCATCATCATGACATCCGTGCTTTTGTCGTTCTGCTGTTGGGCCGAGTCTTTTTCATTTGCCCTTTGGTGCAATCCTGATGGCCTTCAGCATTGCGCGAAATGCCGTCAAGTCCTGTTTAAGATGTTGTTTGTCTGTGATCAGACTTAATGAGTAGCTAATGGCGGGAACTGAAGCGTCAAAATCTGGATCAGGCTTTCCCGCCTGGGTAACTAGAATGATTTCGATCGAGCCGTCTGAATGATCCAATCTTCCAGCCTCAGTTTTTAATCCATTGATTTGCAAACCCTCCGGAGCTGAGGAGCACTTTCTCTGGACATCGATTTCGCACTCCGATTCAAGGTACCCATGCAAAGTCTTTTCTTCGTCGGTAACAGTATAGGACGCCCATACGTCCATATACCTCTTCCCTGTTGACTTACTACAAAGGGTCGCATCGTCAGTTCCTAGAAGCATTTGTACTCCGTGGTCAGCGCCACTTCCCATGTAGATGGGAGGCATACAGGGCAGTGCTCCGGGCGGAACAGGAAGAAGAATTCCATACTGCTGGTTTCGATAAATTGGCTTCTGCGATGCCGCCCAGGCTGCCGACCAGAAGACGAGAAGACCGATTAGTACTCGTGAAAGGTTCATCATCATGGCTCCATTTCGTATATTTCGTAACACCGGATCGACTGCATTCGTTCATTGGGAGAGATAGATAGGGATTTCCCTCTTCATTTGATTAATCCACCGCGTTGCATCCCTGATATATCCTGTCGGCGGTAGTTGTTTCGAATTGAATATATGTCCTAAGTTACTCCGATTTCCATTTTTGTCTGGCGGTCCGGTAAGTTGATTTCCATTGGCGTCTTCTTGTTCAAGACCGTGGAGAAACTTCATAGTATCGCTTCCCGCTCCCCGCATCTGCCCTCCCCAATTTGCGAATAGCTGGTTCACGTCGTCCTGCGGGCTGGTCGCTGTTGCCGGATTTGTGGTGGACCCTCCTGTCATTCCGAAGGCATCCCCGGTCGAGTTGTACATGTTGTTTTTTATGCTGGAGTCGGCGAAACCGGACTCGCCTCCGAGTCCCAAGACTAGGGCAGGATCTACTCCGTATTCTTTCGCCTTTGCGGCAACAGGACCGTAGTATTTGTCGAGGTAGGCTTTATCTCTCGCTGATATATGCTGTTGGGCCGTTTGTCCACTTTGTGGCGGCGCGGTCGATGGTGGTTGCGCGGGCTGTTTCGTTGTATTTTGCAACTTTGCTATGAGGTCGTTCATAGAATCGTCGGCTATTTTAGACAGAGGCCCGTTGCCCATCGGTGAGACATCGACGCTTCCGCTGTATAGCTGGTAGATCGTCATCAGATGCCCGTCGCCATCCTGCCTGCTGACGGGGTTGTCGGTCACATAGCCATACAGATTCAGGCTCTGCGGGTCGCCGAATTGTGCATAGGGGATGGTGGCGGGGATTGCGGCCCAATCAGGGCTCATCCAGCGCGCCATTCCTGAGTTGTAGTAGCGCGCGCCGAAGTAGTCGAGATTCGTCTCAGGATCTCTAGGCTTGCCGGTGAAGTGCATGGGGCTCACATCCGTCCCGCCCGAGCATTGCTGGCTGTCGCCGAAGGGCAGGTTGGAACAGGTCTCGTAGGAGGCGCCTGCGGAGTTGGTGCGCAAGCGCTCCGTCCCCTGCCAGTCCCCGTGGATAAAGTAGGTCGCGTTGGTTGCGCTGTCGTATGTTGCCAAATGCCGTGCCCCCGCATAAAGCTCCATCCGAATCATCGTTCCATTGGGCTGCATGGTTCCGAACTGATGTCCGGCGCTGTCGTACACGTACTCCTCCGTCGCGGTGCCTGCCACCTTGCGGATGCGCCGCCCATCGGCGTCATAGGAATAGGTGGCCGTACCGCCAAGGATCAGCGAAACCCATACGATTCGGTTTTCGTCGTCGTACGAATAGGAGTTGCCATTGGCCGTGAGCATGTTGCCAGAGGGATCATAGGTCGCTCCATCGATGCGGTTGTTGTGCCCAGTATAGGACCAGGACTGTGGTAGAACACCCGCTTGCGACCAGCGGTTGCCGAAGCGGTCGTAAGTCCAGCTCATCGAGGTAGTCCTTGCTCAGGCGCTTTCCGTGTTTGAGGCGCTCATCATCGAGGACGAAGCCTTTAATGAGGTACTCGCGAAGAACCTGGGTGGCCCAGATGCGGAACTGGGTTGCCTCCCGGCTGTTAACCCGGTAGCCAACGGCGATGATGGCGTCGAGGTTGTAGAATTCCAGTTCGCGGGAGACCGACCTCGTCCCCTCCGTTTGAACTATCCGGTTTTTCCGGATAGTTGCCAGTTCCTGCAGCTCGGCGGTGGCATAAATGTTTTTGAGGTGCTCATTGATGGTTCTCAGGTTTACCCTAAAGAGTTCTGACATCTTTTTCTGTGTCATCCAGAAGGTTTCGCCCTCAAACAACACTTCCAGGCGCACTGCTCCGTCCGGGTTGGAATAGAGAATGATCTCCTGACGCGGGGTAGCAGATTCGTCCGGTGGCATTTCAACTCCTGAACTTCATTTGTCACCCTGCGAGATCATTCGAAATCTCTGCGATGTGGTCTTCGGCTGGGATCGCGCTAGTCCATGAGTTTCATCATGAGGTAGGTGTAGGTGTCGGCCCACATTTGGGAGGCTTGCTTGTTGTCTGCGCCTGCGCCGTGACCGCCTTCGGTGATCTCGTCGTAGAAGAAGGGATCGTGGAACTCTTCCATGCGGGCGGCGAATTTGCGGGCGTGGACGGGGCCGACGCGATCGTCCTTGGTGGTGGTGAAGATGAGGGGCTCGGGGTATTTGACGCCGGGATGGAGCTGGTTATAAGGCGAGATGGAAGCGAGGAAGGCGCGCTCCGCGGGGACGGATGTTGAACCGTATTCGCCGACCCAGGATGCGCCAGCGGAGAGATGCTCGTAGGCGAGCATGTCGAGCAGGGGGACCTGGATGACGACGGCGTTCCACATGTCGGGGTGCTGGGTGAACTCGACGCCCATGAGAAGGCCTCCGTTGGAGCCGCCCATGATGCCGAGCTTTGGCGTGGAGGTGATTTTGCGGGCGATGAGATCCTGGGCGACGGCGTAGAAGTCGTCGTAGATGCGCTGGCGGTGGGTTTTGAGTCCGGCCTCGTGCCATGCGGGGCCGAACTCGCCGCCGCCACGGATGTTGGCGAGGACGAAGACTCCGCCGTGCTCAAGCCAGAGCTTTCCGATGACGGAGGAGTAGTTGGGCGTTGAAGGGACCTGGAATCCGCCGTAGGCGTTGAGCAGGGTTGGATTTGAGCCGTCGTATTTGATGTCTTTGCGATGGACGATGAAGTAGGGGATGCTGGTGCCGTCTTTTGATGTGGCGTGGAACTGCTCGACGACGTCGTTGCTCGCATCGAAGAGGGGCTTCTGGGATTTGACGACGGAGAGGGAGCCTTCTGCCGCGTTGCCGAGCAGGATGGTTGGTGGGGTGAGGAAGCCGTAGACGGTGAGGAAGAAGCGATCGTCGGTGGCGCAGGCCGAGACGATGCTTACGGTGCTGTTGTCTTCGACGGGGAGGCGTTTGCGGGTCCACTTGCCGTCGTGATTGTGGGTGTAGACATAGGCGCGGCCCTGGACGTTGTCGAGGGTGGTAATCAAGAGATGGTTTTTGGTGGAGTCCATCCCCTCTTGAAACTCTGTAGCAGTGGGAGCAAAGATGACAGTTGGCTTGAGGTGGAGGGGATCTTTTTCGGTTTCCTTGAGGTCCATAGAGAGCACGGACCCCTTGACGAAGGTTTGGGCCGAGCCGGTGGGAGTCCAGTCGTCGTCGATGGTGACGAGCAGTTGGCCGTCGAGCAGACCATCGAGGCCGCCTTTGAGAGGGAGAGCCAGTTTGACGGGACCGGAAGGTTCAAGGAGGTAGGTTTCGCGCTCAAAGGTGCTCATGCTTCGTTCGACGACCGATATCTGGTGTCCTTGTCCATCTTTGAGAACGCCGGCGTTGTCGCCGTAGCCGTTGTCTTTGACGCTGCCGCGGTAGATTTCGCGAGCTTTCTCGAGGGGCTCACCGCGCTTCCATTCGCGCACGGTGATGGGGTAACCGGCCTCGCTCATGGTTCCGGGACCCCAGTCGCGGCCGATCAACAGTGTGTCTTTGTCGACCCAGGCGACGCGGTTTTTGCCTGTGGGCAGAACGAAGCCGCCATCGACGAACTTGCCGGTTTTGAGATCGATTTCGCGCATGGTGATGGCATCTTCGCCGCCGTTGGAGAGGTCCAACAGGCAGAGCTCCTGGCCGGGCTGGAGGCACTCAACGCCCTTGCCGACCCAGCTCTTGCCGTCTGCTTTGGAGAGTGCGTCGTAGTCGACGACGGTGTGCCATTTTGGATCAGCGGACTTGTAGTCTTCGAGAGTGGTGCGGCGGATGATTCCGCGGACATGTTCGGCGTCGCGCCAGGTGTTGTAGATGTCGCCGGAGCGGAAGACCGGGAAGGCGAGGCGCTCGGGGGAATCGAGGACTTTGAGGGCTTCGGCCCGGTTGGTGGCCCAGCGGGGATCTTTTTCGATTACGTTGGCGGTGCGCTGATTCTCTGCCTTGACCCAGGCCAGTTGCTTGTCGCCGTAGATGTCTTCGAGCCAGGTGTACTTGTCGGGTTGCTCGACGACGGCCTGCTGCGCAGATGCAAGACTGGGACGGTGGAGGAAGCATGCGGTGGCCAGCAGCGCGAAGATGGCGGCTCGGGGCGAATACCGAATTGTGAGGGACGAGATCAAGGTGGAGACTCCTTTAGAGGACAGGCTCAGTTTTTGTGGGACAGATCTAAGTGTCTAATCTTCGATCTGACCGTTATATCACGGTGCGAATCGATACAAGATTGAGGATTGGGAGCGCGATTTGAAGCGACGAACCTGGTGATGGAGATCGTGGAATGATTTATTGTTTCGGAGAAGCTTGATAGGGAGGCTGGCCGTGCGGAAGCAGTTGGAAGGTATAGCTCTGATTGGGCTGGCAGTGGAGGGGTGGTTGACCTATGGGGCGTTTGCGGGGCCGGAGAAGCTGGGGGATCGGATACCGATTCACTTTGACAGTGCCGGGAATCCGAATGGTTGGGGACAGCCGCACACGCTTCTGATTTTGCCGCTGGTGACGCTCGGTCTCTACCTGGTGATCACGATCGTTGCGCAGTTTCCGGGGGCGTTCAACTATCCGGTGCGGGTGACGGTGGAGAATGGGGCGCGGCTGGAGGAACTTGCGCTTGGAATGATCACCTGGCTTAAGACGGAGCTGGTGTGGCTGTTTGCGGGGATGCAGTGGTTCTCGATCGCAGCGGCACGCAGCGGGAAGGGCGTGCTTCCGTGGTTTTTTCCGATTGGGATTGCGGTGGTGTTTTTGACGATTGGGCGGTATGTGGTGGGGATGATCCGGACGGCGCGGGGAGCAGGCACAGGTCGGCAGGAAGTGTGAGGGCGGGAGTTTGAGTTTTGAAGCGGGTGTGTGGTGGATCCCACCCTAGCCACAATGCTGTTCAGTTAAGGAAAGGTGCGGGCGGGACGCCCGCACGACAGCCGGTCTCGACCCCATCGACGAAGACCTGTCGCCGGGGACCCCGGTCTGGAGACCGGCGCTACAAACCGCCGCGCGGGTCATTTCCACTAACTAAACAGTATTAACCCTAGCCACAAAGACAAAGACGTGGCGAGGGTGGGGCCCCCGGAGTTTTCTTGGAGTTGTTTTGGGGGGTTGAGAAGGGGAGAACCGCGGGGGGCTAGAAGATCCAGAGACTGCCGAGGAGCAGGAGGATGGCGACGACGGTCATGGTCATGTAGGGCAGGTCATCTGATTTTGGTGAGTTGGAAGAGCCTGGGCGCGCGGTGGCTGCGGCGGGAGAGCCGGGCAGGATGGGGTTCGCGGATTCGGGGGAGGAAGACATCGCTCATGAGCCTTTGTGAATCTTGGGTGGCCGGAACCGTCCGGGCACGCATTGGCGCTGCTTGAAAGCTTAGACGCCGCGTTAGCTAGTTCAGATGTTTGGAATCCCGTGTAGATTCGGTGAAAAGTATGGGCCTGCAGAGGATATCGGCCAATGGCTAAAAAGCGTGCGTCTACTACCTAGAACGACGTACGAAAGACAATTCCTTTTGTAACGGGTGTAAAATCCGGTCGTGAGCACAGGTCCGCAACTCGTTTCGCCCCCTGAGCGCGAAGAACGCAACTGGCTGCCGCTGGGGATTGCAGCAACGGTGGTTGTGGTGGTGGCCGCAGCGACGTTTTTCATGCTGGAACACGGCAAGAAGACGGTGGCGGTGACTCCGATCTCGGCTGCGCCGGATGGCTATGCGGCGAGTTTGCCGATAACCGGGCTGGTGATGAGCGAATCGGCGAACCTGGCGGGCGGCAAGGCGACCTACGTGGACGGACACATTGCCAACACGGGGAACAGGACTGTCACGGGGATTACGGTGCAGGTGCTTTTCAGGACGTTTGCGCATGAAGTAGCGCAGAACGAGACGCAGCCGTTGACGTTCATACGGATGAGAAGCCCCTATATAGATGTGGAGCCGGTGTCGGCTGCGCCGCTGAAGCCGGGCCAGGGCCAAGATTTCCGGCTGATCTTCGACGCGGTGAGCCCGGATTGGGATGGGGCGTATCCGGAGGTTCGGGTGGTGAAGGTGGAGGGGCGGTAGGGGCTTGCTGCAGCCATTATCGCCGCAGGAAGAGAATCCGGTCGGTCCAGTCCCAATCTTGAGAACCCTTGGCCACTGCGGCCAGAGCCTT
>Ga0302270_10002227_pt1 | contig 19092 bp, 8 predicted proteins | sample III_Bog_E2_3_FD_198773 | JGI IMG/M metagenome (GOLD analysis project Ga0302270, IMG submission 198773) | Peat permafrost microbial communities from Stordalen Mire near Abisko, Sweden - III_Bog_E2_3 | ecosystem: Environmental > Terrestrial > Soil > Wetlands > Peat | place: Sweden: Abisko... | reverse complement strand
CCCAATTTGATCGAGATCCTGAGCACCGTCGAGTTGCGCCTGTACAAAAGTCTGTCCGTCGAGATTGTTACGGCGTATTCGTTTGAGTTGATCGGGAAACTTCAGCACCACGAACTCGACCTTGCCATCATCACATCGCCTCCGCCAAACGCACTGATCACATCCGCTTGCTTCGCAACGAACCCGTTCATGATTGTGTTCCGCGAAGGGCATCCGCTGTCAGGGAAAGCCTCCGTGAAGCTGCACGAGCTTGGCCCTTATCCCTGGGTGTTCTTCAATCGGAATATTCATCACCATATGCACGACTTGATCTTGCAACGAATCAGAGCAGAATGTGAGCCAGCCGGTGTTTTCCATTCGGTGAGCCAGGAAGAACATGCTGTAGCCTTGCTAACCGATAATCGCGTCTTGGCCTGGTTGACGCCAACAGGCGTGGAACGCGCCGTGCACAGTGGATTCAAGAGTATTCCTCTTGACGATTCCCAGATCCGCCTCGAAATGCATCTTGCGACACTGGCCAGCAACAAGTCGCCACTGGTCTGCAAACCTGTGGTTCCACTTCCTGGGATATAACGGTTCGCCGTCCTTGTCTAGACAAATTACGCGCGATACCGAGTGGTTCATCCCAAATGCAATACCAATACAAAACTGACAACCTCAGATCATCTCCCACCGCTTAGCGCCGATTTTTGGGGGGGCGATATCAGCCGAATGGCCGTCCAGGGCAATACGAAGCGAACCTCTGCACGCACTACCCGGACCCCGGGACCTGAGCCTGCTTGGAACTCCGGCCCTTGCAAGTGCAAGTAAGATCAATTGTCGTCCGTGATTTTGTGCCAGGCTCCTGTGGTGCGTGGGACTGCCGGTACGGAGAGATCGATTTTGGTGCGGGGCAGAACGACCAGATCGACACGACGGTTCTCAGCGCGGCCTTCGGCGGTATCGTTCGTGGAAACGGGGTGAAACTCGGCGTATCCGGCTGCCGAAATACGCTCCGGCGGCAAAGCTTTCAGGTCCAGAAAGAGGCGTGCCATGCGGGTTGCACGCGCAGTGGAGAGTTCCCAGTTGGAATCGAATTCGACAGTGTGGATGGGAATGTTGTCGGTATGGCCTTCGATTCGAATGTCATATGGTGTTTGGCCGAGGGAAGCAGCGATTTGGCGAAGCGTAGACAGCGTTGAGGGACTGGGTGTCGCGGAGCCTGAGGCGAAGAATCCTGCTTCGCGCAAGCTGATCACGAGCCCGTCGTGTCCCATGTGGATGGAGACAGTGTGGGTGTCGATTTGGCCAGAGAGAGCCTGTTCGAGCTCGTGCCGGATTCGATTGAGGTCGTCCTTCACCGTTGCCGGGGAAACGACATTTTCGCCCATCGCGCTGTTCATTGAGATGGCTCCCGTATCGCTGCCCGACGGGGCGCTGGAGCCATCGGCAGCGTGGAGTTTCGAGTTGGGAAAAAGGCCGAGAGAGCGGAATGCAGTGTCGATGGACTCGGTGACCTGCGCTTGCTTTTTCTGATCGGCCTTGGAGAATGCAAACAGGACGACGAAGAGACCGAAGAGAAGGGTAATGAAGTCGGCGTAGGAAACCAGCCATCGATCGTGCGTAATGCGGCTGCGGGGTACGCGGCGGGTCATGCGGCACTTTCTTTCTTGCTCGGGATTGAATCGTCGAGGTAACCGGAAAGCTTGACTTCGAGCATCCGGGGGTTGATGCCCTCGAGGATGGAAGCAACGCCTTCGAGCATCATCTCGCGGCGCTGATGTTCCTCGCGAATGCGAATGCGCATTTTTCCAGCGAAGGGAAGAAAGAAGAGGTTGGCAATGCCAACGCCGTATATGGTGGCGACAAACGCGACGGCGATGCCGCGGCCGACCTCTTGAATATTGTCAAGATGTTGCATGACCTGGATAAGCCCGAGAACCGCGCCGAGAATTCCGATCGTAGGAGAGAAGCCGCCGGCAGATTCGAAAACGGCGGCAAGCCGCTCTTCGCTTTCTGCGGTGCATTCCAGGCTGACGCGCATAATCCGGCGCAACTCGCTGGGCTCTGTGCCATCTACAGCCAGCATGAGGGTTTGGCGCAGGAAGGGGTTCTCAATGTATTGCATATCGCTGTCAAGGGATACGACACCGCTGCGCCGTGCCTTGTTGGCAAACGAAACGAGTTGCCGAATCAGTTCATCGTTGTGCTTCCGCGGGGCGGCGAAGACGTTTCCGAGGCTGCGAAACGCGGCAAGGACTGTGGAAAGGGGGAACTGAAGGAGGACCGCGCCCATGGTCCCACCCAAGACAATGAGGGCGGCAGTGGGTTGCAGAATCTGGCCGAGGTTTCCGCCTTCAATGAACAGGCCGGCAACGATGCCGGCGACGGCCAGGAAGACTCCGCCAATGCTGGATTTGTCCATGAAGACCTCCCTCTCAGACCTGATGCGCCGACACCAATTCGACGATTCAACGGCAGGGCTCGGGGCTCCGCCGCATTGGAGGCGTAACACCGGACGGGCCTGAAACGTCGAGGCTGGCGATCGAGGCAACAGGCTGCAGATCGTCGTAGGAAAGCAGGCGCGCGCGATACGCGATGACCCGTTCGGTGACCTCTTCACACGGCTCGCGCACAATGATCTTTTCCCCATTGATAAGTGTGAGCATGGTGTCCGGTGAAGCCTCCGCGGTTTTAATAAGGTCGCTGTTAAGCACGATCGGGTGTCCGTTGAGTTTTGTTAGTTGAATCATTGCCTTTGTAACTCCAATGTTAGAGTTATCGGCGCGGGGTGGAAAAGGATAAAAAGATTAGAAACGAGGGTGTGTAACTGTCCCAGGTGGGACAGTTTAGGGGTGGCATAAAGTCCACAACCGCGGGGCCGAAGAAGGGGCCAGATGCGACGGTTCCCGAACCGGAGACAGCTACCCAGAGCTACACGCTATATGGGAGCAATCCAGGGACTGGCCCGTAAATCCACGCATCCCACAAGGAGAACCCCATGTCCCTGGGTGTCCTGAATAATCTCAATGCCGTTTACGCTGAAAATTCACTGAACAACACCAGCAACAGCCTGTCGAAGGTTCTGAATCAGTTGTCTTCGGGATCCAAGATCAATTCCGGCGCGGATGACGCGGCCGGCCTTTCGCTGGTCGATGGTCTGCAGGCCAACTCCATGGCTCTGGCCCAATCCCAAACCAACGCTACTGAAGGCGTGGGCCTGTTAACAGTAGCCGATGGCGCACTCTCGCAAGTGACAAACCTGCTCAACCGGGCCGTGACGCTGGCCACCGAGGCCTCGAACGGCACCCTTAACTCTTCCCAGGATTCCGCGGCTAACTCCGAGTATCAATCGATCCTGTCGGAGATCAATAACATTGGCACTACGACTACCTATAACCAGCAGGCGGTGTTTGGATCCGCATCCCCGGTCAACATCTACACCGGCGACTCCTCGGCGCAAGGCTCGGCCATGGACGCTCTGAACATCCGCACCTTGTCTTCGGCCAACCTGGGCGATACGGCGGGCGTGATGTCGTATAGCAACGGCCAGAGCAACGTGTTTGTCAACCTTTCCAGCGGCGGCAACAACGCTGCCGTTACCGACAGCCTCGGCGCGGAATCTGCCACGACCACCATCAACGTCAGCTATCTGACCAAGGGTGTGAACGGCTCGTCGGTCAGCGCATCGGCTCCGATCAGCGTAGGCGCGGGCACCACCTATAGCAACAACGCCCAGGGCCTGATCAATGCCATCAATAACTCCGGCCTGGGCCTGACCGCCACCTTCGCCACGGCGGCGCAGTCTGGCTCCGCGGCAGTCACAGCGGCTCAAGCCGCCGGTGGCGCTGGAACGGATACCGGCATCGAAATCTCCGCCAACGGCATCGGCTCCAACGGGGCAGGCAGCAACGGAGTGGGCGTGGTAGGCGCGTTGTCGCTCGCTACAGGAGACACATTGGGCGGCACGCTTAGCATCGTCGGTTCCGACGGCGCCAGCCACAACGTCACGCTGGGCACCACCAACTCTACCGACACGCTCCAGAATCTCATGTCGACCATCAACTCCGCGGGCTACGGAGTTACGGCATCCCTTCAGGGCCAAACACAATTGACCTTTACCTCGGCGGACTCCGGTGTCAGCGTTACCGGAACAAATCTGACCCAGAACACCGCGCCCTCCGTGCCGCAGAACATCATGGTCACTAATTCCGGCCTGGGATCTCTCACGGTCGGCAGCGCGGCCGATACTCTCACCGGCACCCTGAGCCTGACCTCGGGCGTCACCGGGTTGACGACCCAACTTACCCTCGGTACATCGACGGGCTCCAACAAGACCGACACGCTGGCCAACCTGGCTCAGACCATCAACAATGGCGGCTACGGCATCACCGCTAAAATCACAAATGGCACCACCCTGACCTTTACCAATGGCTCCGGCAACGTAAACCCCGCGGCCGTCTCAGGCTCCAATATCCAGGACGTGGCTGCTCCCTCCGTTAACCAGGGCAACACGTTGGGTTCTCTGTCGGTCGCCAATGCGGGCGACACCCTCGGAGTGGGCACTCTGAACCTTACCTCGGGCAATGGAGTGGTTGAGGCCGGGCTGACTCTGGGCAGCGTCGCCAATGGCACCGACACTCTTTCCAACCTGGCCAACACCATCAACGGCCTCGGCTACGGCATCACCGCGACGCTGGACAAGACGGGCACCGCTCTGACCTTCACGCAGAGCTCGGGATCGGGCACGGCGGCGGTCGGCGGCACGAACATTGTGGACAACACTTTTACCACGGTTCAGAATCCGATCTCCATTTCTATCGGCCAGACACTGGGAGCAATCACGCTTCAGCAGGCGGGCGATACCATTTCCGGCGGAACGCTCAACATCACCTCCTCCACCGGCAAGACATCCACTCTTGTTCTGGGCAGCGGCGTCAACACGCTGGCCAATATCGTGACGGCATTTACGTCGAATGCCAGTTACAACAACCTCGGGATCGCGGCCAGCCTCTCCAGCGACGGAAAAACCATTTCGTTTACCGGAACAGGCCAGGCAGCCATTACCGAGTCCGATACCAACGCCGGCAACAACCCCGTCGATACCATTGGGGTACACTCCCCTGTCACCCAGGTGGTCGCAGGCACCGGCAGTTCCTTGGGCACCCTGACGGTCAGCAGCGCCAGCGAAGGACTGAAGTCGGGCACGCTGACAATCAACCAGGGAAGCGACGGCAAGACAGCCACCCTGGCGCTGGGCACATCGACGGGCGGGTTAGGGGTCACCACCGACACCCTCGCCGATTTGGCAGCAACCATCAACGGCACAAAGGCCTACGGAATCACGGCCACTGTCAGCCAGGACGGCACTTCGATTAACTTCACTGCGACGGGGGGAGTCTCAAACACCTACACCCCGAGCATCAGCTCCAACCCCATCTCCCAGCGGCCAACCGTCGCCCTGGGCAGCAACCTTGGATCGTTGACGGCTGGAGCCGCTACCGATACGTTCACCGGATCTTTCACCATCGGCCAGGGGAACAACGGCGGCGCATTAACCACCATGAACTTCAGCGGCAAGAACCTGACGGCTATTGCGGACCAGATCAACGGCGACGCCGCCTATGGGGTCACCGCCACGCTCAATCAGACTGCGATCGTCGGCACCGCCGGCACTCAGGCAATCGGAACCGTTCTTACGTTCACTCAGACGCCCGGAGCAACCTCGACGGCGAGCATCACCAACAACGGCGCCATCCAGGATACCGCGGCTCCCACAGCGGTGGGAACCGATACCGTCACTGCCCCCAGCGTTGGCGTCAACATTGGCACCCTTACGGTCACCGGCGCCAACAATACGCTCAACGGCACCCTCACCCTGACTGAAGGCGTCGACGGCAACGCGACCCAGACCCCGTATACCGTTACCGGCCAAACCCTGCAGCAGGTCGCCAACTCCTTCAACCAGCCCGACGGAGCCAACAGCAACCTTGGGATCACGGCTGCCCTCTCTGTCGGTAACACCGTGCTGACCTTCACCCAGACCACCGGGGATGCAGGCACGGCGGCTGTCACCGGATCGGTCGCGGAGACGGCCCCGGCCACTCCCCTCAATATCACTGTTGCCACGGGCACCATGCTGAACACCATCACCGTAGCCAATAGCGGCGATCTGGTGACAGGAAGCTTCAACTATACGAAGGGCAACGGTATCACCACAGGAACTTATTCGGCCACGGCTGTTAACGCCGGCGGCGAGACGTTGGCCCAGATTGCAGCCGACTTCAACAGCGGCATTGCTGGCGGCGCCCTCCAGAATTATAACGCCGCTGCTTTTGGCATCACGGCCACGGTCTCCCAGGATGGCAAGACCCTGACTTTCTCGCAGAACCTTGGAGACAACGCCACAAACACAGGCTCGGCGAGCATCACAACCGACGCTACAACCGAATTGTCAGACAACATCGCGTCGAGCACGTCGAATCAAGTGTTCGACTCCAGCGGCGCGGGCAATATGGTGAACACGCTGACGGTCGGGGCGGTCACCGATCAATTGACCGGCACCCTGAACATCACGGAGGGCGCCGACGTCAACAACACCACATCCACCTATAACCTGGCCGGCAAAACGCTGTCCGAAGTGGCGGCGGACTTCACAACCGGCGACCAGAAGGGCTTGGGGATTGCTGTGGCGCTCAATGCAGCGGGCACAGCACTGACCTTTACGCAGGCTGCCGGAGCCGTCAGCAAGGCGAGCGTCACCGCCGCCACCAGCATCGTTGACACCCAGCTCCCTGGAACCCCAACCCCCATCTCAGTCACCACTGTCAACGCGGACCTGGGTACATTGAAGGTGAATGCCTCAACCGACTTGCTGAGTGGAACCATCACCGGCGTCAAGGGCGATGGCACAACCGCTTACAGCGTCAACCTGGGTAATGGAAACACAGGCGGAACTGCGTACACCCTGACTTCTTTGGCTGCGGCGTTCAACTCTGTCAACGGCGCTTACCACAGCTACGGGATCACGGCCAACCTCAATGCCGCTAACACCGGTCTCACCTTCCAGGCCACAACGGGCGATACCGGAGCGCCGACCGTCGCGTCTACCGGCTATACCGACGCGACCACCTCGGCCATTACTCCGACCATCACCCCGCCCGTCATCGGTGGCGGCACCGTAGCGACTTTCACGATGAACAACTCCGCGGATGTGCTGGGCGGAACCCTCAATATCACCGAGGCCGGCGCTGCCCAAACAGCCAAGAGCATTGTTCTCGGCACCGTGGGCGCGGCGAACCAGAGCACGGACAACATTGCAGACCTGGCCGCCTCGTTCAACAATGCGGGCGGAGCCAACAACGGGCTGGGAATCACGGCTACGATCACCAGCACGGCCGGTGGCAACAACAACACAATCACCCTCACCAGTGCTGCCGGAAGTGCGGGCCAGCTCGCGGCAGTCAACCTCACGGGCACGTCCATCTACACCGCGGACTCCGCCACTACCTCCATTGTTCACTCCACCCCGACAACAAGCATCGGCTCGATCACGGCCAACTCGACCACCGATACCATTAGCGGGAATCTTTACATCACCAGCAATATTGCCGCTGCCGCTCCCACCACCACTACAGGCGGCAATACTACCTTCGTGACGAACCTCGCGCCCGATAAGCTCGCCGGAACACTCGAACTGTACGCGTCAGCCCAAAATGCGGTTGCTGGAACCATCTTTGGCGGAACCTCAACAACCGTTGGAACCATCACCGTCGCCAATGTCAACAATCTGCTGAGCGGCGTATTGACCGTTACCAGAACCGACGGCGGCACGGATGCGGTTACCCTCGGCACTGCGGGCAAAACGGACACGCTTGCCAATTTGGCGGCGTACTTTACCACGGGCCTTGGCGCAACCGACGGGATCGTCGCATCGGGCGGCGGCACCACCACTGTCACGCTGACAGGCTCTGGATCAACAGCTTTCGCCGGCGGCGCGGCCCTAAAACAACAGACCGCGACCACAATCACCCTGGGAACCGCCGGCAGTACGGACACGGTTGCTAACCTGCTCGCCTCGTTTGCGGTCGGCGGGGCAAACCACAGCGCGAATATCACCGCTACCGCAAGTGGCGTCACAGGTATCGTGTTTGGTGGTACTTCCGCAACTACGATTGGCGGCTCGAGCCTCGCTGCCTATACAACCAGCACCATCGCCTACAGCGGGACCATCGCCGGGCTGCAAACCCTCATCAACGGAGCCGACAAAGCCCAGGGTGTAACGGCCAACGTCAGCAACGGCGGCAAGACCATCAATTTTGCCGACAACGGCCTCGGCACGCAGGCGGCGATACTTTCCGGCTCCCTTACCCAGCAAGGCGTCGGCTTGAACGTCTCCGACACCGAAAACAACGCTGTTGCCCCCACCACGGAAAATACGCTGACCGTGAGTGCAGCCAATGAGACTCTGTCCGGCACCATTACCGTTGCGAACGGGAGCGGCGGATCGGTGGCCCATGTCCTCGCCGGTCAAACGATCGCGCAGATCATGGCCAACTTCAACAATTCCGCCGGGGCGCAAAACAACTGGTCTGGCGAGGGGGTCACAGCGAGCATCTCCGGCAATACGCTGACGCTTTCGCAGACAACCCCCTACGGTGCTCAACCGAACGTCACCAGCACCGGGCTGACCGACACCCGGCCTGCCAGTTCCGTGGACATCAACGTGGCCAGCGGCACGATGTTGGATACGCTGAACGTCAACAACAAGTCCGATATGCTGTCCGGATCGCTGAATCTTACCTCCGGCATCACCGGCGTCGCGGCTGCCCCTTTGAAATTGGGGATGGCGGGCACAACAGACACCCTGGCCAACCTGGCGAGCACCATCAACATTGGCAACTACGGGATCACGGCCAGCCTCAACGCAGCTCAGACCCAACTGACGTTTACCCAGAACAGCGGAGATGGCTTCACTGCCTCCGTCGGCGGCACATCGGTAACCGATACGATGAATACCAGCCTCGCCTCCAGCAACAGCCTGGGCACCTTGACGGTGAGCAGCACATCCGACAAGCTGACCGGGACGCTGACCGGCGTCGAGGGCGACGGCAAAACCGCCTATACCCCCATTAGCTTGACTGGACAGACGTTACAGCAGTTGGCGGCGACCATCGACAATGCCGATGCTGCCTACGGCATCGTGGCCTCCCTCAATCAGACCGCGGAAATGGTAAACGGAACCAACCAGGCGGCAGGCACGGTTCTCACCTTCTCCGCCAACAGTGCTGACAGCGGCGCACCGACGATCGGCAACCAGGGCAACATCTCCGACGTTACGCCCGCGGGTCAGACTTCCATTACCATGACCAATCAACCCACGGCCAGCCAGAACTACTACAGCCTTGGGATCTCGGGCAGCGTGACCGACACCAGCACCAGCGCTACGGTCGGCGGCAAAACGACCTACGGCGGAACGGCAAACGTTGGCATTGCGACGGACCATAACGGCACCGGCGGAACCGCCACCATCAGCTACTCGGATGCCGCCGGCGTCTCTCTGAGTAGCACCGATCTGACCAACCAGACAGATGCACAGGCTACTCTAACCGCGCTCAGCAAGGCGATCACCGACGTGGCGGCGCAAGACGGCTACATCGGTGCACAAATCAACACGCTGAATGCTGTAAGCCAGGTGCTCAGCACGCAGGCGGAGAACGTAACCGCGGCCCAGAATGCGGTGCAGGCCACCGACTATGCAGCCGCAACATCCAACATGTCCAAGTACGAAATTCTGAGCCAGACCGGCATCTCGGCCCTGGCACAGGCCAACAGCATGCAGCAGGAAGTGACCAAGCTGCTCCAGTAACCAGATTCCCGGCGGCTGGGTTCGTTGCCGGGGTGCAGCTAACCGGGTCCGCCGTAGCGGATTGTCAATCACGGAGGGCGCCCATCTTCACAAAGAAGAGGACGCCCTCCCTTTTTTTGCGTGGACCGTGGCTCATCTTCGATACCTAAGTTTCGGAAGTGATTGATTCTCAGCACGTCGCTGTTTTGAAAATGGCGTAGTGACACGCCTTCTCTCCATCTGCGCCGCACTACAGATGGGTTCAGCTTGCGCGTAGCGTTGGCGGCAAGGCCACGCCGCAGGCTTGAAAAACCTTGCCCGCGATGCCGGGACTCTGGCCGCGAAAGACACAGCCCCTTCCGCTCATTGCGACTTCCATCTCAACCAGGTTGTTCAGGTCCCGGATCACGTCAGCCCATTCCAGCTTCCACTGCTTGCGCTCGCAGCTCAGCGAGCCGCCCAGTTTTCCTTGAAGAAAATCGATTTTGCTGTTGCTCTTTCCACCTTGAGCAACTAGATTGATTGAGGCGGTAGAGCAGGCATTGCTGTGGACGCGAGCCGTTCCATACCCCTGCTGGTCAGCATGGGGCCTGTTCTTCCTATCCGGGAGTCATGTCAAGTGGGCTCTTCACATCGATGGTTCGCCATTTTCCCTGACTTGCGCGCGGACGCTTGCCTCCTTGGCTTGAGTGTCTCCGTCGATTCAAATCTGAGCCAACACAATTCTTCCAGCGCTGGTTCGCCGCAGTTCCCGCCGGAGCTGGGGATTGCCAGGTTCCGCAGGCTGCCGGGTTACCCCTGTCACTATCCGCAATCGAGGCGTCTTGCTGAGCCCTATCTTTCCACCAAATCGCCGTGCTTTGTCGCGAGCAGAAATCCCGAGGAATCGATCGTATGAAAAAGCAGAACTCAGCACTCGCAGTAATGGCCCGCAAAGCCGATCCCGTCTATAAGGACGCCAAACAGCCTTCCGTCAAGCGTGTGAAGGACTTGCTTTCGCGGATGACGCTGGAGGAAAAGGCCGCCCAGATGATGTGCGTCTGGCAGTCAAAGGCTCAGACGATGCTGGATGCGGAGGGCAACTTCGATTTCCAAAAGGCGAAGAAGTCGTTTCGCGACGGCCGAGGACTGGGTCAAGTTGGCCGGCCGAGCGATGCCGGCGGGGGCAAGAAGGCTCGCGAGATGGCCGAGCTGACCAATGCGATCCAGAAGTTCTTCCTCGAGAACAGCCGCCTGGGAATCCCGGTCATGTTCCACGAAGAGTGCCTGCACGGACACGCCGCCCCGGATGGAACCAGTTTCCCGCAGCCCATTGCCCTGGGTGCGACGTTCAATCCGGAGCTGGTGGAGTCGCTCTTCACGATGACGGCTCTCGAAGCCCGGCTGCGGGGCGCACACCATGCGCTGACCCCGGTGGTGGACGTGGCGCGCGAGCCTCGGTGGGGCCGGGTGGAGGAGACTTACGGCGAAGATCCTTACCTGGTTTCGAGGCTGGGGATCGCGGCGGTACGCGGCTTCCAGGGAGACGCAACCTTCAAGGATAAGCGGCATGTGCTGGCGACGCTGAAGCATTTTGTAGGGCACGGACAGCCGGAATCGGGTATGAACTGCGCTCCGTCGAATGTCTCGCTGCGCGTGCTGCAGGAGACGTTCCTATACACCTTCAAGGAAGCTCTGCGTGAAGCGGGCGCCGTAACGCTGATGGCCTCGTACAACGAGATCGATGGCGTGCCGTCTCATGCAAACAAGTGGCTGCTGCGGGATGTGCTGCGCAAGGAATGGGGCTTCAAGGGATTTGTCGTGTCGGATTACTATGCCATCTGGGAGCTTGGATACCGCCCAGACACGCACGGCCACTTCGTCGCCAAAGACAAGAAGGAATCCTGCAAGCTGGCGGTCGAAGCAGGCGTCAACATCGAACTGCCCGATCCCGACTGCTACCTGCACCTGGTCGAACTGGTGAAGAAGGGCGTGCTCAAGGAGCCGCAGCTCGACGATCTGGTTGCGCCGATGCTCTTCTGGAAGTTTGAAATGGGATTGTTTGACGACCCATACGTTGACCCCGAAGATGCCGACCGCGTGGTTGGTTGCGAGGAGCATAGCAGCCTGGCGCTGACCGCGGCGCATGAAGCGATCACGCTGCTCAAGAACCAAAACAACATTGCGCCTCTCGATCTGAATTCGATCAAGACTATCGCGGTGATTGGGCCGAATGCGGATCGCGTTCTGCTGGGCGGCTACAGCGGCGTGCCGAAGCAAAATGTCACGGTGCTGGAAGGCATTAAGGAAAAGGTCGGAAAGAATGCGAAGGTTCTCTACAGCGAGGGCTGCAAGATCACCATCGGCGGGTCATGGAGCCAGGATGAGGTGGTTCCGAGCGATCCGGTGGAGGACCGTAAACAGATTGCCGAAGCAGTGCGCGTGGCAAAGAAGGCCGATGTCATCGTATTGGCGATTGGCGGAAACGAACAGACTTCGCGCGAGGCCTGGATGCTGAATCACATGGGAGACCGCACCAGCCTGGACCTGATCGGACGGCAGGAAGAACTGGTGAAAGCCATGGTCGCGCTGGGCAAGCCGGTCATCGTCTTCCTCTTCAACGGGAGACCGCTTTCGATCAACTATGTGGCCGAAAATGTTCCGGTGATTTACGAGTGCTGGTATCTCGGCCAGGAGAACGGGCACGCTGTTGCCGACGTGCTGTTTGGCGATTACAACCCCGGCGGCAAGCTTCCGATTTCGGTGCCTCGTTCGGTTGGTCATCTGCCGGTCTTCTACAACTACAAGCCATCGGCGCGGCGTGGTTATCTGTTCGACGATGTCTCTCCGCTCTACGCCTTCGGCTACGGACTGAGCTACACGAGCTTCACCATCGAAAACCCGAGGCTGACAAAGAAGAGAATTCGCACGGACGGCTCAACGAGGCTTGTGGTCGATGTAACCAACACCGGTAAGCGCGCGGGTTGCGAAGTGGTGCAGCTCTACATCCGCGACCTGGTTAGTTCGGTGACGCGACCGATCAAGGAGCTCAAGGGATTCCGTAAAGTTCCGCTCGAGCCGGGTGAGAGCACAACGGTCACGTTCAACATTACGCCGGCGGAGCTCTCCTTCTTCGACGTGAACATGAAGTATGTTGTGGAACCCGGAGACTTTGAAATCATGGTCGGCAATTCTTCGCGGGATGCGGATCTGACGAAGCTGATCCTGCAGGTGACGAAATAAGCACGGCCGGGACCTAGGCGAAAGACGAGGCGGCAATGATCGAGAAACTATCCTTCTCAGAGAAGTTTGGCTATGCCCTGGGCGACATGGCGGCCAATTTTGTCTTCCAGGCAATGTTGGCTCTGCAACTGGATTTCTATACGCACACCTTTGGGCTGTCGGCGGCGCAGGCAGGAACGCTCTTCCTCGTTGTCGGCCTCAGCGTGGCATTCCTGAATCCGGTAATGGGCGTCATTGCCGACCGCACCAGAAGTAAGATGGGAAAGTTCAGGCCCTGGCTGCTTTGGACGGCTCTGCCCTTCGGCGTCATCTGCGTGCTGACCTTTACTACACCGAACATCAGCCCAGGCGCCAAGCTCGTTTACGCATGGGTGACGTACATCCTGCTGCGCGTCGTATACACCGTAAACAACGTGCCGTATGCATCGCTCAACGCCGTCATGACCTCCGATCCCGACGAGCGCAACAGCATCGCGACGTACCGGCAAATTGCGGCCAACTCCGCGGGCTTTATTATTGCCAGCCTCGCCATCCCCATGGTGCGGTTCTTTGGCCATGGCAACGACGTGCTCGGCTACCAGCTCACCATGGGCGTGCTCTCAGTGCTGAGCATCCTTTTCTTCATCGTCGCGTTCGTTACGACCAAGGAACGCATCCAGCCGAACCCGCAACAGAAATCCTCGCTCAGCCAGGATCTCTCTGACCTGTTCAGCAACGGCCCGTGGATTGTACTCTTCCTGGCAACGCTCTTTTATTTCGCCGCCATCGTGGTGCGCGGTAATGTCATGCTGCCTTACTTCCGCTTCGTCTCAGGAAACGTCGATCTCTTTTCGTGGTTCAACGGCTTTGGCCTGGCTTCGCTGCTGGTGGGCGTCGCACTCTCCACCGCAGTCACCAAGCGACTGGGCAAGCGGTTTCTGTTTATCGCCAGCATGACGCTGGCCGGCCTCTTCAGCGCCGCGTTGTTTATTATTCCGACGCAGGCGACAATCACGATCATCGCGGTCGAGGTGCTACGGCAGTTCTTCTTCGGACTCTCGGGCCCGCTGATCTGGTCCATGATGGGCGATGTGGCGGACTACGGCGAGTGGAAGACCGGCCGGCGCGCCAGCGGCACGGTGACATCCGCGGTAGTCTTCGCGCTGTGGGCTGGCCTAGCGCTGGGGGGAGCCATTGCTGGATGGCTATTCTCCGCGTACGGATTTGTATCCGAAGCGAACGAGCAAACGGCGCACGCGCAGTCCGGGATTCTGCTCACCGCAAGCGTCTACGCGGGTCTGGCCTTCCTGGCATCGGGGGTTAGCATGTTCTTCTATCCCATCAACCGCGAGAAGAACCGGCAGATCTCCAACGAACTATCCGAACGGCGCAAAGGCTTTGCTTCGCCCGAGGCCTAGTAACTTAGTCATCGGTCGAGCACAAATTCAACCCACGGAAAACCATGTTATCGAAAATGCAGACAAAGGTACGATTGGCTGGATGGACGGCACTTATCGCCGCAGTTACGGCGACGAGCGCACAAACACCCACCACGCTCAAAGAAGCTTATCGGGATTCGTTCCATGTCGGCGTGGCCATCAACGAGGCGCAAATCACCGGGACCGGCGCACGCGGCGTGGCCATCGTCGAAACTCAATTCGATTCCATTTCACCGGAAAATGTTCTGAAGTGGGAACGAATCCACCCCAAGCCCAATACGTATAGCTTCGAGTTAGCCGATCAATACATGGCCTTCGGTGAGAAGCGCCACATGTTCATCGTGGGGCATAACCTGGTCTGGCATAGCCAGGTTCCGGATTGGGTTTTCCGCGATGACAAGGGAAACCTTGTAGACCGCGAAACCCTTCTGAAGCGGATGCACGACCATATTCAAACCGTTGCCGGCCGCTACAAAGGCCGCATTCAAAGCTGGGACGTGGTCAACGAAGCGCTGAACGACGACGGGACCCTGCGCCAGTCTCTCTGGCTCAAGATCATCGGCGAGGACTATATTGCAAAGGCCTTTCAATATGCGCACGAAGCCGATCCGCGGGCGCAACTGACTTACAACGACTACTCGCTGGAGAATGCAGCAAAGCGCAAAGGGGCGCTGGAACTTATCGCGAAGCTGAAGGCCCAGGGAGTCCCTGTCACATCCGTAGGCATCCAGGGGCATGACAGTCTCATATGGCCCTCGGTTGAGGTTGAGGACGCCACCATTTCCGCATTCGCGAAGCTCGGGGTCAAGGTGGTGATCTCGGAGCTGGACATCGATGTCCTGCCGCCCGTTCCGGATCAGGAAAGCGCCGATGTCTCAATGAAAATCCAACAGGACCCAAAACTGAACCCCTACGCCAAGGGGTTGCCCCAATCCGTGCAACAGAAACTCACGAAGCGATATGCTGACTTATTCGGGGTCTATCTGAAGCACCGGGATGTTGTTACTCGGGTGACGCTATGGGGTGTTACAGACGCTGATTCATGGCGGAACGACTGGCCGGTCGAGGGGCGCACCAGCTATCCGTTGCTCTTCGATCGCAGCGGTCATCCGAAACCGGGCTTCCAGGCAGTCATGCAAGTGGCAGCGAAGGAATAAGCAAAGTAGTTCCAACTGCCTGCGCTCAACGCTGCCTTCGAAACGCATGTGTCAGCACGGGCTGGCAAGCCTCAGTACGCAGACGATCGATGCACAGGTTGCGCTGAGCCATGAGCCGTCTTAGTGCGGCGGTCATTTTCATTTGGTGGACACTCAATGAGTGCAATAGCCGTCCAGTTGCGGCAGGCCAATGTCCAGCACGACGGCGTCGACTTCGTGCCCCGTGGCAATCTCCAGGCATACCATTCCACCAGCTGCGGTGATCGCCGTGAAGTCATGCTCATAGAGCCCCTTGCGCAACAGCTCGAGCATTCGCGGTTCGTCTTCGACAGTGAGTATTCGCATACGCCCTATACTTTTCAGCGTAGCTGCGAACCTTAGAGATAATGCACGAGTGCAGTTTCAAATTCATCGCACATTCACATTCGTATGAATATCCGAACCCCAACCTTAGGAAAAATTCACGGAATTGTTAACTCAGCTTTAAGACAACCGACTACGCTTCGCACAGGTCGATCAAGAGACCACCATCCTGTTTCAGTTTCCGGCGCAATGCCGGGATGAGGAGTGCCATGAGCAAACAGTCATTTTCTCTCTCAGTTTTTCTTCTCTTTCTTTTCGCTTCAATCGCAGGACTTAGCCAGTCCGGCAAAGGGGTCATCAGCGGGGTGGTAAAGGACAAGGCCGGCGCTGTTCTCCAGGGCGCCAAAATCACGTTGCAACCGCAGGTCAGGCCAATAACAACGGATGGGCAAGGTGAGTTCACAGTTACCGAGGTATCTCCCGGAACCTATTCCGTAACCGTGTCTTATGTTGGCTTTGATACCTATAACGGCAGCGTCACGGTGGTGGCGGCCCAGACAGCGCACATTGATGCGGTTCTCAAGATTGGAAAAGTGAGCGACCAGGTTATCGTTACTGCCGACCGCCCTTTCGGCGAGGCTGAGGCCATTAACCGGACACTCGCCGCGGAGAATATCTTGCAGGTGCTTACCTCCGATGTAATCGTCTCTCTGCCCAATGCCAACATTGCGGATGCACTCGGCCGCATGGCGTCGGTGACCATCGAACGCGACGAGGGCGAAGGCAAGTACGTGCAAATCCGCGGGACTGAACCACGACTGAGCAACACTATGATCGACGGAGTGACCGTTCCTTCACCTGAAACAGGTGTCCGCCAAATCAAACTCGACACCATCGCATCCGATCTCGTGGATTCAGTCGAAATCAACAAGACCTTGCAAGCGAATATCGATGCGGATGGAATTGGCGGCTCGGTAAACCTGGTGACGAAGACCGCAGGCGAAGTGCCAACGGCGACTCTCTACGGCGTCGGCGGCTATACGCCAATCATCGGCGGTCGTGAAGTGGATCAGATGGGCGGAACAGTGGGCAAGCGGTTTGGCGCCGACAAGAAGCTCGGCGTGCTGATCGGCGGCACCTACGATTACAACGGCCGAGGCATCAACGACATCGAGCCGGTACCGACAGCCAGCAGCCTCACCCCGCACTATGACAGCATGGACTTCAGAGACTACCAATATGACCGCTCACGCTGGGGCGGCACTGGAAGTGCCGACTATAAGCTGGCAGAGGGTTCGGACATCTCGCTTCGCGGTCTATTTTCCAACTTCCGCAACTGGGGTCACAAGTTTGTCTACACGATGAACGATGTGGGCCTCTACGATCCGAAGAATCCCACAGCTAACACCCCTGCTTACAGTCAAGACTGGCGTCGCCCGAACATGGCCGTCGGCAGCCTGGCTTTGCAAGGCAAACACTTGATGAACGCTTCGACGATTCTTTGGAGTTTGTCGGTTTCGCGCTCCAGATCGCTGAGCGGGAGCGGCGGCGCAAACTATCAGTGGTTTGGGCCGAACAACGACGGGATTAATTTCAACTGCGCGAACGTTCCGGGCGTCAGCGTCGACCGTCCAGGATGGAGTGCGGGTTGCTCTGGTCCCGGCAATCAGAACGCATTCGACAAGAATAACTATGGGCTGACCGAGTTTGACCCGCCAACATTTGGGCAAAGCGTCCAACTCAATCTGCAAGCGTCGGGCTCTTACGCCAGGACCTATCACATGGGGACGCACTACGGTACGTTTGAACTAGGTGCGAAAATCCGCAACGAACATAAGTTCGACGATACGTACAACGAGGCGTATCTTACCCAGGACGCGAGCGGCAACGCGCTTTCACCAATACCCATTTCGCAGCATCCGGAGTGGAATGAATCTTTCACCGATCCAAAATACTATGACGGAACCTACGGCAAGTACCCTGCGGTTACCGACTGGGCGAAGGTGAAGGCTTGGGTAATGTCCCCCGCGTCACAGGGGCTGATCACCCTGACCGGCGGACCCGGAGTCAATTCCAATAACTACGATCTCATTGAGCGCATCCCTGCCGGCTACGTAATGAACACTATAGAGCTCGCAAGCCGCGTCCGTATGGTGTTAGGACTGCGGTTTGAAGCTACCCATGTGGATACGTTGAGCTTTGACGGGGGCGCGAGCCCTTCACCCACCACCTTGACGTACAAAGCCGGCGGAGACTACCTCGACATTCTGCCGAGCGGGTCGTTGCGGTTTGCACTGGACAAGGACTCCGACCTGCGCCTGGTCTTTGGACGCGGTCTTTCTCGTCCCGACCCACAGGATATTTCTGCGGCCGTAGGTCAGCCCACGTTGAACCAGACGCCGGTTACCATCAGCCTTGGAAACCCTTCTCTGAAGGCGGAACACGGCAACAACTACGATGTTTTGTACGAGCGGAATTTGAACCCGCTCGGCCTGATTCAAGCGGGTTACTTCTATAAACAACTGTCTGACCCGATCGTTACTGAGCAGTATCATTCCACAGCGACGTTCCCACACGTACCACCTGGCACGAATGTTCTTGTAACTCAGCCGATCAATGCAGGCAGTGCACACGTGCAGGGCGTTGAATTCAGCTATCAACAGCGCATGTCCTATCTGCCCGGAGTATTGGCCGGAGCAGGTCTTTCGGCCAACTATAGCTATACCAACTCTCAGGCTCAGGGCGTCGATCCGCTACGAACCGATAGCCCAGCCCTGCTTCGCCAGGCCCCGAACAGTTGGAACATCAGCCCCACCTTCGACACAAAGCACTTTTCGATGCGTGTCGGCATGACGTTCGACGACAAGATGATCTATCAATACCAGTATCGGGACCTCTCCTATGTCACCGATGCGAACGGCAATCCGGTTTTGGATTCCAACGGCAACCAGGAAACTACACCGAGCCCGCAAGTCGGCGGCACTGCCGGTCCGGCTGGCGATAACTACCTTTACGCGCACTTTCAGTTCGACACACAGGCAAGCTATAACATGCCGGGCGGATTCCAGCTCTATGCCTACGGGCTGAATCTGAACAATGAAGTCTTCGGGTTCTACAATGGCAGCACGCAGTACGTAGTTCAGCGCGAATACTATCACCCCACTTA
>Ga0302270_10002221_pt1 | contig 19113 bp, 7 predicted proteins | sample III_Bog_E2_3_FD_198773 | JGI IMG/M metagenome (GOLD analysis project Ga0302270, IMG submission 198773) | Peat permafrost microbial communities from Stordalen Mire near Abisko, Sweden - III_Bog_E2_3 | ecosystem: Environmental > Terrestrial > Soil > Wetlands > Peat | place: Sweden: Abisko... | reverse complement strand
AAGCCCTACCCTTTATTTTTGTTGCTGTTGTGGCCCGGCTGAAGCCGTGCCCTGTTACAAAGCAAGAAGTCCAACCGGTGCGTTGAAAGCTGGCCGGAGCTAACTTGATATTCATCATTGCGAAATGGGTGGGAAGCCTACACACTATTTAGGGAAGGATCAACAGGAACTGAACGAGGGGACGCACACAATGGAAATCCGCCACGCAGCAGGCAGTTTGATGGTGGTTGGGCTCGGCGGTACGGAACTTACGGGACTTGAGCGCGCCTGGCTCAGAGTCGTACGTCCTGCCGGCATCATTCTCTTTCGCCGCAACATCGATTCCGCCAGCCAGACCCGCGCTCTGCTTGAGCAATCCACGCCCCTCTGCGCTCTGCCCGCTCTGCGCTGTGTCGATCTCGAAGGCGGCACGGTTGACCGTCTGCGCAACACGCTCGCCGCCATGCCTTCCGCACAGGCTGTGGCGCAGGCAGCGCGCATCGTAAACAAGCCCGCACTCGCCCACGAACACGGCCAGTTGATTGCGCGCGCCGTGAAGGCCTTCGGCTTCAACACCACGCTGGCGCCGGTGCTCGACCTTGGCCTGGCCATCTCTGCGCCGGTCATGGGCTCGCGCGTAGCAGGTGAAACGCCGGCAGAGGTTATCGCGTATTCGCGACCATTCCTCGCGGCGCTGGCCGAGGCCGGTGTCGCCGGTTGCGGCAAACACTTCCCCGGCCTCGGCGGCGGCACGCTCGATTCGCATCTGGCCACGCCTTCCATCAACCGCTCGGCGGCACAGCTCTGGCGCGAAGACATTCTCCCCTATCGCGAGCTTGCCCGCGAGCTACCCATGGTCATGATCAGCCATGCCGCCTTCCCGCAGACGCCCTCCAAGGTGAGCCCGGCCAGCATCTCCCGCTACTGGATCGAAACCGTTCTGCGCAAACGCATCGGCTACAAAGGCCTAGTCTTCTCTGACGATCTTGAAATGGGCGGCATCCTCAACTTCCTGCCCATCGAAGAGGCCGCCATCGCTGCCATCCGCGCGGGCATGGACCTCATCGAGATTTGCCACAGCCCCGAACTGATTCTGCGTGCTTACGAAGCGCTAGTGCGCGAGGCAGAGAGTTCACGCGCCTTCCGCACGCTGCTGGTTGCCCGCGCCAGCCGTACCTCCAAACTACGTACGCGTCTGTTCCCTGCCAGGCCAGCCGCAGCGCTCTCCGCCACGCAACTCGACGGGCTGCGCACGCGCATTGAACGCTTCAGCCAGAAGATCGAAAAAGTTCATCCCGCCAACCAAAAGGAGACGCGCCCCGCATGAAGACTCTTACCGTTGCAGGACTGATGAGCGGCACCTCGGCCGATGGCATCGATGCGGCCATTGTGCGCATTGCGCCCGCCCGCCCGCGTCCCAAGCTCACTCTGCTCGCGCACGAGGGCTTTCGCTATCCTGCGCCACTTCGTCGTAAGGTACTGGCAGCCATGAATGCCGAATCCACCTCGACGGCAGAGCTGGCGCGGCTCAACTGGCGACTCGCACTGGCCTATGCCGAAGCCGTCAACGCCGCAGTCGCCAAACACAACATCACGCTCGACCTCATCGGTTGCCACGGTCAGACGCTCTACCATCAGGCTCGCGTCGAGCCCTATGCCGGCCGCAGCTTTGCCTGTACATGGCAGGCTGGTGAGCCGTCGGTTCTCGCGCAGGCCGTAGGCATTCCCGTCGTCTCTAACTTCCGCCCCGCTGACATGGCTGTTGGCGGCCAGGGCGCGCCTCTGGTTCCACTACTCGACTACGTGCTCTTCGCGCATCCACGCCGTGGACGCGTGCTGCAGAACATCGGCGGCATCGCCAACTTTACTGCTATCCCGGCAGGAGCGGATGCTTCCGCCGTCCTCGCTTTCGATTCTGGTCCCGGCAACATGGTCATTGACTGGCTGGCGCAGGAACTCCTCGGCAAACCCTACGACCCCAGCGGTTCCTTCGCTGCGCAAGGCAAGATCCTCAAGCCCGTCCTCACTGAGGCTCTGCGCAACCCGTACTTCCGCCAGAAGCCTCCACGCACCGCCGGCCGCGAGCAGTTTGGCCGCGAGTATGCAGCGCGCTTCCTGAAGGCCTGCCACCGCCTTAGCAAGACGCGAGAGGACGCTCTCGCCACCGCTACTGCTCTGACGGCCGAAACCATCGCGCAAAGTTATCGCCGTTTTGCGCACGCCGGCATGAACGGCCTGCCGGTTGACTACATTGTCTCCGGTGGAGGCGCGCGCAATCGTACGCTAATGGCCATGCTCTCCCGCCGTCTCGAACCGCTTGGCTGCGAGTTGGCCACCAGTGAGCAGTTCGGCCTGCCCGCCGAAGCCAAAGAGGCCGCTGCGTTCGCTCTGCTGGCCTGGCAAACTTGGCAGCGCCAGCCCGGCAATGTTCCTTCCGCCACCGGCGCCACGCGCCCCGTTCTGCTCGGTCAAGTGAGCTATGTCTAGCTCCGCGCATCATTGCATAAGCCGCACGGTCATTCCCGTACTGTGTCTGGCGGCTCTTGCGCTAGCCGGCTGCCGCAGCGCTGTGCGCGACCCACATGCGGTTGTCTTCCTCATCGAAAGCAGCCCCGCCAATCTCGATCCGCGCATCGGCACCGACGCGCAGTCGCAGCACCTTGACGAGTTGCTCTTCGATGGCCTGGTAGCGCGCGATGCAACCTTCCACTTTGTCCCCGCATTGGCAACGTCATGGGATCAGCCCGACCCCACGACCATCGTCTTCCACCTGCGCCCAGGCGTTCAGTTTCACAACGGCCACCCGCTCACCGCGCGTGACGTGGCCTGGACCATCGACTCCATGCGCAACGGCACGGTGATCTCGCCCCGTGCTGCGGCTTTCATCTCCGTTGCCTCGGTCGAAGTGCGCGATCCGCTCACCGCCGTCTTCCACCTCAAACGGCCTGACAATTTTCTCTTCACCAACCTCTCGACCGGCGCCATGGGCATTGTGCCAGAGGGTTCGGGCCGCGAGTTCTGGCGTCATCCCATCGGCACCGGGCCGTTCCGTTTTGTCAGTCAGCAAATCGACCAGGACGTCGTGCTCGAACGCAATACGGCAAGCTGGAAGATTGTACCCTCCATCGAACGCGTGCGCTTCGCCGTCGTGCCCGACGCCATCACCGAGTCGCTTGAGATTGAAAAAGGCTCAGCCGACGTGGCCGTCAACTCCTTGCCGATGGACGCACTGCCCGAGCTTGCGCTGCGGCCCAATCTCCGCATCGAAGACACGCCAGGCACGCAGATTCAGTACCTGGCCTATAACCTGCGCGACCCGCTGCTGGCCGATGTGCGCGTCCGCCAGGCCATTGCCTGCGCCATTGACCGCGACCTGATTGTGCGCACCCTGCGGCGCGGCCACGGCCAGCCCTCGGTGAGCCTGCTGCCGCCTGCGCACTGGGCCTGGAGCGGCGACGTCGCCCGTTACGACTACGATCCAGCGCGCGCCGAGCGGCTACTGGACGCTTCGGGCCATTCGCGCGGCCACGATGGCACGCGCTTCCACCTCACCATGAAGACCTCGACCGACGAAGAGACTCGCCTGCTCGCGGCCATCCTCCAGCAGCAACTGGCCCAGGTCGGCATCGCGCTTGAGATTCGTAGCTTCGAGTTCGCCACCTTCTACGCCGACGTTACGCGCGGCGCTTTCCAGCTCTACTCGCTGCGCTGGATCGGCGGCAACGAGCAGCCAGACATCTTCAGCTTCGCCTTCGCCACGGCGAATTTTTCGCCCAAAGGCGCGAATCGCGGGCATTACTCCAACCCGCAACTCGACGCCTTGCTGGCCGACGCCGCCCAAAGCCCCGACCAGGCCCATCGCCGCGACGATTACGTGCAAGCCCAGCAGATTCTAGCCCGCGATCTGCCCGCCTTCAACCTTTGGTACCGCGATACCATCGTGGTCCACTCCAGCCGGCTTACCGATGTCCACCCGACACCCTCAGGCAGCTTTGCCTTCCTTGAGACCGCGCGCCTGGCTGCCAATCCTTAAGTTCAGCTTAAGACTCGAAAAACTGCAGTTTGGCATTTTTATCCACGGCTTTCAACCTTTTGCGAACCTCATTCGTCTACCGAAATGAACTCTGATTTTTCGGCAGGCGGCAAGGTCCGCCCTGGAGATATGAGAACGATGAATCGCTCGATCAAATTTGGGATTTTCCTTCACTTGCTTTCTGCTGCCTTGTTCGTTGCATTTGCCTCCTCTCTCGTCGCGCAGGCCCCGCCTGTATCGCGCTTCTTGGGAACAGTAACTGCCATCAACGGCACTGCGCTCACGGTAAAGACGGATGCGGGCGAATCCCACCAGGTGGACGTGCCGACTACGGCCATTCTCAAGCAGATCGCACCCGGCGAGAAAGATCTCTCCAAGGCCGAAGTCATCGAGTTCTCAAGCCTGGCCGCTGGTGACCGAGTTCTGGTCCGCCTCGATCTTAAGGCTCCCGAGGGCGCATCGGTCGCTCTCCAGATCATCGCCATCAAGCAGGCCGATCTGGCCAAGAAACAGGATGCTGACCGCATCGATTGGCAGCGCCGTGGCGTTGGCGGTCTGGTAAAGAGTGTTGATCCCGCCACCTCGACGATCCTCATCACCTCTGGTGCGGGCTCAACCGCCAAGACCATTACCATCCACACCACGCCTGCCTCGGTTCTCAAGCGCTATGCGCCGGCTTCGGTCAGTTTCAACGAGGCCAAGGCTGCTCCGTTTGCCGAAATCAAGCCCGGCGATCAGATTCGCGCCCGCGGCAATAAGTCTACGGACGGCAATGAGCTTACCGCCGAAGAGACCGTCTCCGGTAGCTTCCGCAACATTGCCGGCCAGGTCGTCAGCGTTGACGCGGCCTCGTCGACGCTGGTCGTCAAAGACCTCACCACCAAGAAGCCGACCACCATCAAGTTCACCTCCGAGTCGCAGTTGAAGAAGCTGCCGGACATGATGGCCACTCGTCTTGCCATGTTCCTGAAAGGTGACGCCGCTGGTGCGGGTGCAAGACGCCCCGGTGCGTCGGCAGGCGGCGCAACTTCCGCAGCAGGGGCCGCGCCCATGCAGGCTGGCGGCAATCAGCGCTCGGGCTTCGGCGGTGGCGCTTTCGATCCTCAAATGATGCTCAGCCGCGCGCCCGTTATCCAGCTTACCGACCTCAAAAAAGGCGATGCGGTCATGCTCGTTGCCACACAGGCAGACAACAACGATCTCACGGCCGTTACCCTGCTGGCAGGTGTTGAACCCATTCTGGAAGCTCCGGCCGCCAGTAATTTGCTCTCCAACTGGAGCATGAGTTCCGGCTCAGCAGAGATGGGCCAGTAGCAGCTCCAAAAATCCGATTCAAGTAAGTTCTGGGGGAGTCGTGTATCTGAATCTCAAGCGGGCCATCGTATGCTTTGCAGTTGCGCTTGTCGCGCTGACGGGCACTTTCCATATGTATGCTCAATCCGCACCGCCAGCGCCCAAAGCTGCTGCCGCAACCGGCAGCATCCGCGGTCACATTGCCGATCCGACAGGAGCGTTGATTCCCGGCGCCAAGGTAACCGTGACCAACACGCTCGGTGTAGCCGTTTCCGCGGCCACCTCCGACGCGCAGGGCGTCTACGCGGTTACGAATCTGCCCGCCGGCGCCTACATCGTGCAGGCGGCGGTAGACGGCTTTGCGCCCTTCTCTTCGCCCAACATTCAGATTGCCGCGGGCCAGTTCAAGCGGGTCGATGTCTCCATGGCAGTGGTGGCCGAGCAGCAGAGCGTGACAGTCACGGATGAATCCGGTCCTACGGTCAGCGTGGATGCTGACAGCAACGCCAGCGCCATTGTCCTCAAGGACCACGACCTGGACGCACTCTCCGACGATCCAGATGAGTTGCAGAACGAGCTTACAGCTTTGGCGGGTCCATCGGCCGGCCCCAACGGCGGACAGATCTACATCGATGGCTTCACCGGCGGCACACTTCCGCCCAAAAGCGCCATCCGCGAGATTCGCATCAATCAGAACCCTTTCTCGGCCGAGTTCGATCGCATCGGCTACGGCCGCATTGAGATCCTCACCAAGCCCGGCACCGACAAACTCCACGGCCGTGGTTTTCTGCAGGGCAACGACGACGCATTGAACACCGGCACCCCGTTCACCTCGCAGATTCCCGCTTACCATAGCCTTCAGTACAATGGCTCCATCTCCGGCTCTATATCAAAGACCAGCTCCTTCTTCCTGACTGTCGAGGGCCGCGACACCCAGGACGCCAGCATATACTCCGCCTACCAAACAGTCGGAAGCGCCGGTTCATATTCGCTGGTCCCGCTCTCCGGCGGCCTCTTCGCCCCGGCGAACCGCATTGAGATTTCGCCCAGGATCGACCTGCAACTGGGCCAGAAGAACACGCTCACGGCTCGCCTGCAATATGAGCGCGGCACTTCCAGCGGCAGCATCGGAACCACCTCGCTGCCCACGCAGTCCACCAGCTCCACATCCTCTGAAATCTCTGCGCAGTTCAGCGACTCCTACATCGTCAGCGATCACATCGTGAACGAGACCCGCGGCCAGTTCCGCCGCGCTATTACCTCGAGCACGCCGGTCAGCACCGATCCCACTTTCTCGGTCACCGGCTATTTCTCCGGCGGCGGCGCCAGCGGCCAGTACTCCTCCGATCACTCCGATCACATGGAGTTGCAGAACATTACCACCATGTCTGCCGGAGCCCACGCCATCAAATTCGGAGGCTGGCTGCGTGACAACCGCGACGCCAACTCATCGGATAGCGGCTTTAACGGTTCGTTCAGTTTCCAAACGCCCGATGCCTACACCAACACGCTCGACGCCTGTGGAAGCGCGAGCAATATAAATTGTGTCAGCACCACAAGCGCGCCACTGGCACTGCAGGTCTACCGGCTCAGCTACAACTCCGGCAATCAGAGCTTCCGCGCCAACGTCTTCGATGTGGCCGCGTTCTTCCAGGACGACTGGAAGTTCAACCGCTTCCTTACACTCTCCGGCGGCCTGCGCTTCGAGTCGCAGAATCACGCCAACGACCACGCCGACGTCGCGCCCCGCCTTGCCTTCGCCTATGCTCTCGATGGCCACAAGAAAGGCACCCAAACCAAAACGGTTCTGCGCGGCGGCTACGGCTTCTTCTACGACCGGTTCGGCATCAGCAGCCTGATGGGACTTGAACGGAACAACGGCAGCGCGAACAGCCAGAAGAGCACTGTCATCTCCAATCCGAGCTGCTACAGCACAACCAGCCTGAGCAACGTGCTTGCCAACTGCGGCACTGGCGCATCATCGTCCATTTCGCAGATTCAGTCGCTCGACATGGGCTACCGCTCACCCTACAACGAGCAGTTAGGCATCTCGGTCGAGCGCCAGCTCAACAAGGCCGCCACGCTCAGCACCACATACGTACACACCTTCGGCGTCCATCAGATGGCCACGCGCGACGCCAACGCTTACCAACCCGCATCCGGCAGCAACTACTACTACAACAGCACCACCGGCACACGACCCAACCCCTCGGGTGGCATCGTGGATGAAATCTATCCCGAAGCCGTCTTCAAGCAGAACCAGCTCATCGTGAACCTGAACATGCGTCCCTCTACCAGGTTCAGCATCATGGGCTTCTATACCCTGAATGCCGGTAACGGCAACACCGGCACGGCGTCGAACTCCTGGAACCTGTCGCAGGATTACGGCCGCGCTACCTTCATTCGCCGCAACATGGTCTTCCTGATGGGCAACTACACTGGCCCGTGGGGCCTCACCTTCAACCCGTTCCTGGTCGCGCAGTCCGGCCACCCATACAACATCGTCACCAACAACGATCTGACGGGTGACAACTTCATCAACAACCGTCCGGGAGTTGCCGCTTCTTCCAATTGCTCGTCCTCAACCGGGCGCTACGTCACCACATCGTACGGCTGCCTCGATGTGACACCGCAGCAGGGTGAAGCCTTGCTGCCGGTCAATGTGGCCAACGGACCAGCAGCGGTAGCGGTCAATCTTCGCATCAGCCGCTCGTTCGGTATTGGACCCAAGATCGGTGGCCCCGCCGGCCAGGGCAATCAGGGTGGCCAGCGTCAGCAAGGTAGCTACATGGGCGGTCCCGGCGGAGGTGGACCGGGTGGCGGTCCCGGTGGAGGAGGTGGAGGACGCGGTGGTGGTGGTGGGCGAGGTGGTCCCGGTGGAGGCAATATGAACACCGGCCACAAGTACTCACTCAACTTCAGCGCACAGGCCTTGAACCTGTTCAACAACATCGACTACGGCACTCCCTCGGGCAGCATTGAGCCAATGCAGATCTCGCCGGGTGTCTATGGTCCCGGTAATCGCTTTGGCAAATCCACCAGCCTGGCTGGCGGCATGTTCGCCTCGCCCTCCAGTTCGGCAGCACGCCGCATCTTCTTTCAAGCCGCATTCAGCTTCTAATCGCTTCTGCTGAAAATACGAAGGGCCGAAGTCAATCTTCGGCCCTTCGCATTTTCAGCAGTTTTTCTTTGGCCCCACGGGCTTCCCCGGCCCGCGAGTCATAAACGTATCAGGAACGACAAAACCATCCCTTTGCGGCTTGGCAGTTCCTTCGTACTTGCGCAGCGCTTGATCGATGTAATTCCACTCGACACTGGAGTGTTGCCGCAACTATTGATCCGGCCCATAAAAACTGATATTGGGCGCCCCATCCATTCCGCGTTTTGTACGGAATGGGTGGGAGAGCGTGACACTATTTGAGGGCCGGATCAATAGGCCAGGATAATGGTCGTAGGACGCGAGAGTGTCATGTACGGCAGTGCCTGGAATAGCACAGGCAAGGCCGCCCTGTTCCATACCGTGAACTGTTTCTATATGGTAACGATCCTTTTAATTTGACAACGGTACAAGCGACCTAGTACTTATTCAATGTCCAGTGGTCCGACCACGCTCTATGCGTGGCACATTCCAGGTCGCCCACTTGAAGGGCGGCCATTTAAATTGTCTTGCCTATTTGGAGGAACCATGCCGCAGTCCCTGAAGTCCATCTACAGATTTGTTTCCGCCATCGCGCTCCTCTATTGGGCGACCCTGCTCTGCACGGCACAAACCCCTATAGCCCTGCCCTACACGATGACGACCATCGCAGGCGGACTTGTTCCGACGACGTACGTAGCCGGAACCACGCTTTGTCCGGGCTCATCGTCGGTGAAGTCGATGACCACCTACGGCGATGGTTGTTCGGCGGTGGCAGGCAGCTTTGGAGCCGCTGGCCGCGGCGGCGTAGTGGTGGACTCGTTCGGCAACGTTTTTGTTGCCGACGACACCAACGCAGTTGTTCACATGATCGACGCCAACACGGGGATCATGAGCCTGGCGGCGGGCGGCGCCACCGCGGTCTGCTCCGGCGCGGTGGATAAAGAGGGAGCCGGCTGCATTGCGGCGACCCAGACGAAGTTTTCAAGCTCTCCACGCGGTATCGGAATAGATCCTTACGGAAACCTGCTGGTCCCCGGCTACAGCGACAACGCCGTGCATATCGTGTGCCGGACTGCTTCGCCCTTGTGCTCCACGGGTACGCCATCGCCAACGACAAGCAATCCGATCCAGGTGCAAGTGGGATACATGGGCTTGGCAGCCGGCTGCATCGCCTCCACGTCGAGCGCTGGCACCGGGGCCTCTTCAGCGACCAGCGGAGAGAGCGTTGGATTGGACAACAAGCCGGGCTTCTCTACAGCAGCCTATTCGCTCAGTACTTTCAAGAACAGCGGAACCTGTACCACCTCGCTGGGAGAAGTCACCGGAGCGCGCGGAGCCTCCGCAGACATCTACGGCAACGTGTACTATGCGGAAACGAATTCTTCGCGGACCCGCGTGGTGCTTGGGCCGCTGACTTCGAGCTACTTCAGCGGCAACAACCCGCTGTATGCAGCGCTGAAGACGCACTGGGCCACGCCGACAGCTGGCTATGTGTACACCGTGGTGAACCAGGCTGGCAACGGCACCTCAACCGGCGGCACGGCAACAACAACGGGCAGCAGCTGCACTGACTCGAACAGCGGTACGACGTATACAGGCGCGGCAACCGACATCCGCGGCGACGGCTGCCCGTACTGGTCCAGCTCTGTGTATGCGAACTCTGGCGGCACCAGCGGCGTGGCTGTGGATGCAGCCGGCAACATGGTGTTCACTGACCCTGGCAACGGAACCTCCATTTACGGCGGCCTGCGCGTGCTGTTCGTGCAGGGCTGGTCGTCCTCAAGCGCGGCAACCTCTGCTGGCGCAACCGGCTCAATTGCGACAGTGGGCGTGGCCATGTACAAAGCCATTGTGGCCAACAACTCCGGCGTCACGCCGCAAGCGGGCTTCGTCTACAGCATCGCCGGCGGCAGCGGCATGCAGACCGTGGTGAGCGGCGCCGCGCCCTCCACAACGCCCTTGTTGGGCAATAGCGCAAAGATTGTGGACTCGACCACTACCAAGCTGGCCGTGAGTCCCCAGGGCAACATCTACATTGGCGACAACACTAAGGTTCTGTTCTTCGATATCAATACCGGCGCCATCCGCGTACTCCTCTCGTCCTCCGCGGCGGCTTCTACGCTCAACACATACTGCCACGGCTCCTCCGGCGCAATTGCCAAAAGCATTTACGGCGACGGCTGCCCGGTCTCGGCCCTCGCGCCCTATGCCGAGTTCGGCAATAGCAGCGGCCTTGGCGTAGCTGTGGACGGGCAGGGCAACCTGTACATGTATGACGGCACCTCGTATGGCAGCGGAATGCTGGTGCGCAAGGTCCTGGCGCAGGGTATGGGCGTCCAATCCAATGCGACACTGGCAGCGTTGAGCACGGTAACCACCTCCGCCCCCCTACAATCGCTCGGCGTCACACAGGTACAAACGCTTCAGGCACATTTCCCTTCAGCCACTGCTGCCTCCGCAACGCTAAGCAAGTCACCAAACGCCGCCATCAGCTACGGTTCCCCCTCGTGCACCTGGTACAGCTCGGTGGATAACTCCGCAGACTGCACGGTGACGGCGACGTATACGCCGACAGTTGCTGGACTCGAGTCAGCGGCCATTACGCTGGCAGCGTCCGGTGGAGAGACTGAGACGATCAACCTCGCAAACACGGCGACAGGTTCCGTGCTGGCCATCGACAATGCAACCTCGGGCGGTTCGAGCTTCTTAAGCAGTTCGACTTTGCTGAGCGGCAACACACCCGCCGCTGTGGCTCTGGATGGCGCGGGCAACGCGTTTGAAGCCGCGGGAACAAGTATCTTGGAGTCGTTGGCTGGCTCTTCGTCGAGCGCACTAACGCTGGCATCCGGCCTGTCGGCGGCGCCTACAAAGATTGCCGTTGATCAGGCGGGCAATATTTTTTACCTGAACGGCGGCTCGACAATTCAGGAGTTGGCGGTAAGCACAACCGGCTCACCGGCGACCTATATAGCGATACCCCTCAGCTATACACCGTCGAATCTGGGCACAGCCAATCCCGTGGCCATCGCCGTGGACCCCGCAGGAAACGTGCTGGTGGCCGATGAGCAAAACTCAGCGGGCACCATCTACCGGATTTCTCCCACGGCTGTAACGGTGAACTCGCAGTCCAACTGCTCTTATCCTTCCGGTAAGAGCGCACTGCCCTCGCTGTGCCAGTCCACGGTGTACAACGTGGGCGCGTTCGGCGTGATCACAGCACTGGCCGTCGATCCAACCGGCAATATCTACGTGGCAGACTCGACCAGTAACGTGTACAAACTGACATCTGGCGTGGATGAGACTTCTACCGACAGTGCGTACAAGCAGTACGTCTACACACTGTCAACTGCAGTGGCGAGCACGGCGGCAGACGCCCTGGCCACCGATGCGGCCGGCAACCTCTACGTGCAGCTTGCCTCGACCACGGCCGGAGTCACAGAGTATCCGCAGAGCGGACCCTCTGCCGCTGGCGTCATGGTGCTGAGTTCGGTAACCACACCGGCGGGCATTGCCGTAGATGGGCAAGGCAACCTGTACAGCGCGGATGGGAGTCTGACCTCCATCACGAAGGTGGTGCGCGGCTCGCTCACCGAGAACTTCTTGTCGAGCCAAACCACGGAGTTTTCTGGCACACTGACCAACATCGGCAATCAGGCCTCCACCCGGCAAGGCTCAACCAGCAGCACCGGCGCTCAGGCCACTGACTTCACACTGGCAGGCAGTCCCAGCTATGGATGCTCCTTTACCAACAGTTTGCTAAACGCGATGACGGCAGGCCAGGCCTGCGGCCTGACAGCCTACTTCCCTGCTCTGGGCAATACGCAGGAGACCGACTACATTTCCTTTGGTGCAACTTCGCCTGCAACCACTACCGTGGGCACGCTTACACTGACCGGCCTGGCAAACACCGAGGCATTTACCACCACTACCGCGATCGGCTCGGCTTCAACGAACTCGCCGATCTTTGCGCCCAGCGGCACCGAAGTCAGTTTCCCCATCACGGTGACAGCCAGCAGCACCTCGACAGACGGTGTTATCACCAATAACACCGTTGGGCCAACCACCTCCAACTACATCACCCTCGCCATCGACTCCGGCGCCACCAGCAATTACTACTTCACAGCTGCCAATGGGCTTTCGGCATCGGTCACATTGAATCTGGCAGGATTGACAGCCGGCAGTCACTCCTTCACCGTCAACTTCCCGCAGCAAGGCGAATTGCAATCCTCCAGCGCCTCCTCCGGCGCCATCAGCGTCGGCCAGCTTGGAACGGTTACAACGTGGAGCCCGAGCACGAACACACAGCAGGTGAGCGCACCTATCGGCACCGGAGTGCTCAACGCTACCGTTTCGCCAAGCGCAGCAGGCAACTTTGTGTATTCAACCACAGGTGCGGTCAGTTGCAACTCGACCACTGCTACAACCGTTGACGCCTCCACCTATCTGCCCATCGGCAGTTACACGCTGTATGCCACCTTCTGTCCCGCTGACGGAACGGATTACCTGTCCTCATCGATATTCACCGCCTACAAGGTAACCCAAGCCACCACCACGGCTGCCGTTGGCGCATCCACGATGGTAGTGGCGCCCAGCGGCGGCAACTACACTAGCCTGACCACTGCTCTCCAGGCACTGCCCGCTACCGGTGGCACGATCTACATTGCGCCCGGAACCTATAGTGGACAGAATGTGATCAGCTACCCGAATGTGCAGTTGCGCGGTCTGGGCGGCGACCCGACACAGGTGATCCTGAGCGGCGAGAACGGCGCCTTCTCAACTTCAACCTTTACCAGCAGCACGGTGCCGGCGGGCTTCAGCTTTGGCCCTGCCAACAAGGGCGGGGACGAGGGATCGGCAACGCTCGATGTGAGCAAGAACTCTTTCATGGGTCAGCAGGCGCTTTCGGGAACCTTCATCCCGAACAACTTCTACGCCGAGAACCTGACCATCCAGAACACCTACGACACAGATCCGGTCACAACGAGCACTGAGTATGCCAGCAGCAACGGCGCTACCAGTTGCTCCTCGGGCGGTAGCGCAACCAGCCTGCAATCCCTTTACAACAGCAACACAGAATGCGGCTCGCAGGCCCTGGCGCTCTACATCACCGCCGATGCGGCCGTGCTGAACCATGTGAACCTGGTCAGCCAGCAGGACACGCTCTATGCCTCCACGCAGGGATGCGGCGCCTATTGCACCGTGGCGCGGCAATACATATGGAATGGCCTGATCACCGGCAACGTCGACTACGTCTTTGGCGACGCGGCGCTGGTGTTAGACCACACCAACTTCCTCACCACCTGGCACGGACTCGCGGCCACCGGGCAGAACACCATCGAAGCGCAGAACAAGCGCTTTGCAACAGGCAACACTACAACAACCAACAGCTCCTACGCGACCAGCACAGACTATCTGAGCGGCTTTGTATGTAATAGCTGCAAACTGATGTCGCAAAGCACCGGCATGACCAAGCTCTTCTACGGCCGCCCGTACAACATCAGCAGCAGCTATCCGTCGTCGTACTCCACCTTCATCCTGTTAAATTCGCAGGTAGATCAGGTGAACCCATCGGGCTGGATCGGTTGGGATGGCGCCTCGGAGTATCTCACTACATCAACCTATGGCGAATACAACACGCAGGCACTCACCGACCCTGCGGTGGGAACCTACCCCTATCCGTATTCGCTGTTCAACAGCGCACCTTCAGTGCTCTATACGGGCAACAGCGCCAACGCGACGGCCAGCTCGCTGGACCTGAGCGGCGGTAATACGGCCAGCTACGGCGTACTCGCGAGCAGCGCCACCCCGGCCAACCGCGAGACGAGCGCTCTGGCACTCACAGCGGCTACCGCGGTGCCCTATTACCCCATCAACTTCCTGAGCACTTCTGTGCCATCCACCAAACTGTCCACTGGAGACTCCGCAACCTGGAACCCGGTCGTGGCTCTCACAGTGCAGGTAAACGCGTTCGTACCCGCGGCGGGACTCGGCGCAATTACATACGGCAGTAGTGTCACGATCCTCGGTCGCCCGCAGACGCCCGGCGCTGGTGTGATTCCGACCGGCGCCTATGCCTTCTACGACAGCCCTGGCGCCAACCAGGTTTGCACCGCCGCCTCGGCAAGCTGCACAGCGTTGGCCGCGGGCTCACTGGATGCAAGCGGTGAGGCTTACCTGACGACGAGTTCGCTCGCCAGCGGTTCGCACTTCATCACCATGATGTATGGCGGCGATGCGAACTTCGCCGGCAGCACCTCCTCCACCTACAGCGTAAGCGTGCTGAATGCAGGCCAGGCGGCCACCACCACAACCCTGGCGGTAAGCAACACCAGCTCGACCACGGGCACTCAAATCACGGGTACGGCCACGGTTGCGCCCAGCGCGGCCACCGGCGCCGTGCAGTTGTATCTGGACGGCGTGGTGCAGACCACGTGCACACTCTCGTCAGGCTCCTGCACATGGTCGTTGAGCGGCCCATCGGCAGGCGCGCACACGCTCTACGCCTACTACGCGGGAAACACTGCCTTCGGTTACAGCACTTCGAGCAGCGCCACGCTTGAAGTGGTTGCACCGGTAGCTACGGGCGACACACGCACCATCACCGAGCCGACCATTCCCGCAGTATGCCAGCAGTTGAATGCAGCGCTCACCACCGACGCATCCATTCAGGATCTGGATGCGAGCGTGGATGCAACCACTTCGAACATCGACGGCGCGCGCATCCAGGCAGCTCTGAAAGCCTGCTCTGGAACTGGCCAGGCTGTAGAACTTTCGATGGACAGCACGGGAACCTATAACGCATTCCTGAGCGGACCGCTTTCCATGCCATCGAACGTAACGCTGCTTGTGGATCCGGGCGTGACGCTCTACTTCTCGCGCAATGTACAGGACTACGACAAGGTGCAGGGTACGAACACCTGCGGAACCATCAACGCCGCTTCTGCTACCGGCAGTTGCCTTCCGCTGATCGATGTTCCGGGCAGTTCGACCAATGTTGGCATCATGGGCTACGGCAAGCTGAACGGACGCGGCGGCGATACGCTGCTCAACTCATTTGCCAGCCCCAGCTACAGCATTCCCTCCCCGCCCACCTGGTGGAATCTGGCCAACGCAGCAAACGGCGTAGGCAACCAGCAGAACCCCCGCTTCATCCAGATGGACACCGGATCGAGCAACATCACGCTCTATAAGATCACAGTTCTGAACGCGCCCATGTTCCATGTGTCCACCACCGGCGCGGTGACGGGCTTTACGGCCTGGGACGTGAAGATCGTCACGCCCACAGCGGCACGCAACACCGATGGCATCGATCCAGCCAACGTCATCAACGGAACCATTACCCAGTCGTGGATCTCTGACGGCGACGACAACGTGGCAGTCAGCGCTCCGGGAACCACCGCTCCGGCCGAGAACATCACCGTGACCAACAACCACTTCTATGCGGGTCACGGCGAATCGATTGGCAGTTACACGGGCGCAGGCGTCAGCAACATCCTGTTTGACCACAACGTCTCAGTGGGCAACGGGTTTGCAGGCTACGGCAGCGCGGTCACCGCGTCCGGCGCCTTCGGCGGCAGCAGCGTTGCCGACGGTAATGCGACGGCAGTGCGCATCAAGACGGCCAACGATCGCGGCGGCCTGGTCACCAACATCCAGTACTCCAACTCCTGCTTCTACGATCACAAGACCGACATTCAGCTCACGCCGTACTACAGCAGTGGAGACTCAACCAACGAGCTTCCAAGCTACACCAACATTCAAATGCAGAACCTGCTGTTCCAAAACGACAGTTCGAGCTATGGAACAGTAGAGCTGACCGGCGAGTACAACACCAACAACAGTAGCCCAGTCACCAATCTGCTCGGCGTGTCGATGGACAATGTGACATTCGCTTCGACGCTTTCGAGTCTGGTGAACAGCCCTGCCGCCACTGAGAGCTCTGCCACCTCCTCGGCCTGGGGCACCAATACCAGCGGCGGCACCGGGCAGTATACGAGCCTGAGCGTTGGCCCTGGTCAGGTCTCCAGCAACTTCCTTTCGGCGTACAACAATCTGGTTGCGGTTAGCGCCAACAACGACACACTGACCAACAACATCGCGCTCAGTACGCTCGATGCACCAAGCTGCGTGATTACCTACCTGGCGCCGGAATTGACCGGACCAAACGGGACACCGCAGAGCGTGTACTACGGCAACACGGCTACGCTCGACGTGATTCTCACTCCGGCCGTGGGCGGCGCTGCCTATCCCAGCGGCACGGTAACGCTTCAGGATGCGCAGACCAGCAACACCTTTACCGGCGCCTTCAATGGAACCGGCGACACCATCACGGTGACCATCCCGGCATCGGATCTGACAGTGGGCACGCACACCTTCAGCGCCACTGCTTACACAGGCGACACCATCTACACTGTGCCCACCTCTTACCAGACCTTCGGCTCGTATGTGGTTACCGTGACAGCCGCGCCGCAGACCATCACCTTCGCGCCTTCGGTGACCAGCTACACCTACTCACCCAACGGCACCTTCAGTGTCAGCGCGACATCAACCTCGAACCTGGCTGTCAGCTTCGCATCGACAACCGCAACCACCTGCTCGGTGAGCGGGACAACCGTCACGATGCTCAGCGGCGGAACCTGCACCATTCAGGCTACGCAGGCCGGTAACAGCAATTACCAGACTGCCACGCCTGTCAGCGTCAACTTCACCATCATACCTGCTAACCAAACCATCACCTTCGCACCGTCGATAACCAGCTACACTTACTCGCCCAACGGCACCTTCAGCGTAAGTGCAACTTCAACATCGAATCTGGCGGTCAGCTTCGCATCGACGACGGCAAGCGTCTGCTCGGTGTCGGGTTCCACGGTGACCATTCTCACCGGTGGAACATGCACCATCAAAGCGACGCAGGCTGGCAACACCAACTACAACGCAGCCACGCCGGTCAGCGTCAACTTCACCATCGGACAGGCATCGGCTTTAGTCAGCGTAGGCAGTAGCCTCAACCCTGTATTGCTTAGCAACCCTGTCACCTTTACCGCAAAGGTAACGGCGACAGTTGGCTCGCCTACAGGAACCGTCAACTTCCTTGATGGAACCACAGTACTGGGCAGCGGAACGCTCGGGAGCGGTGTGGCGACCTTCACCACCTCGTCCCTTGCGCTCGGTACGCACACCATCAGCGCAGCCTATCTGGGCGATGTGAACTTCGCTCCTATCGCCAGCAGCACACTCTCCCAGTCGGTCATCACCATCAGCCTCGGCGCCGGTGGGGCGGGCGGCTCATCCAGCACTACCGCGACAGCAGCGCCTGGTTCAACAGCAACCTTCGCATTGTCGATTCTTCCCAGCACCGGAAGCAGCTTCCCTTCAATCGTCACGCTCTCCCTCAGCGGACTGCCCACAGGCGCAATTGCCACCATCACCCCCACCAGCTGGGTGCAGACCAACAGCACCACCTGGACTCTGGCCGCCAACACCGCCCTCAGCGGCAATACGCTGATCGGCATCCAACTGCCCTCGCAATCGGCACTGATCCACCCGGAGAACAAGCCGGGGCACAGAGGATTGGAGATGCTGGCCGCGTTTGTTCTGCTGCTGCCATTTGCCGGGAAGCTGCGCAAGGCCGGAAAGATGTTGCATCGCCTGGCGCTCTTCCTGATGCTGGCAGCAGCCTTGGTTGGCATCACGGCTTGCGGATCGAACAGCGGATTCTTCACCCAGAGCCCCAAAACCTACACCGTGGTTGTGACCGTCTCTTCCGGTTCTCTGTCGCTACCACCCACCAACCTGACACTTACGGTCGAATAACGAGGGGGCATGAAGATGCATAGATCGATTGGAAAAATGGCGCTCCTCGTGGGCGTTTGCATGATGACGGCAGCGGCAGTATGGGCTCAGCAAGAGACGACGGAGGAGCGGGCAAGCTGGAAGCCCGCCTCCATCGACGTAGCAGCGAGCTTTTCTCCAGAGCGTGCCCAACAGGTGGGCAGCGCGAGTTCTTTCTGGTTCATGGGGGCCGGCGCCGATGCCGTGGCCACCTACAAGAATGGATTCGGTCTTAGCGTTGCGCTCAACGGCGAGCACAGCTCGAACGTGTCTCCAGGCGTCGATCTGAACAAGGTTACATTCCTTGCGGGCCCGCGCTGGACTGCGCGCTCCGGTCAGATAGGACACGGCAAGCAGGCCAGGCCACTGCACATCTTCGTCGAGGGGCTGCTGGGCGACGCCCATGCGTTCAACAGTCTCTTCCCCTCAACCAGTGGAACCACGAGCAGTGCTGATTCCCTCGCCGTGCAAGCCGGTGGCGGATTCAACCTAGATCTCACTCCCCGCTATGGCCTGCGCCTGGCGCAGATTGACTATGTGCGCACTGCACTGCCCAACAACGGCTCGGGAAGCCAGAACGATCTGCGTCTCGCATTCGGATTCACGTTGCATCTGGGCAGATAGGTGGCTTAACACACCACAGTAAAGATACTGATCGCCGGCATTGAACAGGAGTCCATTCCCTATCCGTTGCCGGCGGTTCTGTCTAGTACTACAGTTGCGTGCGCCGTGAAAGGCGTTGGTCCACAGTGGGTGAGAATCCTACTCGGGAACTGGTTCGCTCCACCCGGTAGCAATCGGAGCAGTCGTGGAGGAAACGAAGCGGCTGGAGCCTCCG